>OWJS01000060.1_pt1 | contig 31857 bp, 17 predicted proteins | sample 1732961 | NCBI WGS metagenome assembly OWJS01 (sample SAMN05065774, study PRJEB22554) | human gut metagenome | biome: ENVO:2100002; feature: ENVO:00000062; material: ENVO:00002003 | host: Homo sapiens | place: USA
GAGTACAAGTTCAACATCGCCAAGAAGCACGACTTCTCGGTGCTCCTCGGTCAGGAGTCGATGAGCAGCAAGACTGTAGCCTTCGGCGCCAACGCCGATGGCATTACTGACAACCGCCTGTCGCTCATGTCGGCCGGTGCCAAGGCTACCGTTCCTTCACACCAAATACAGGAGGAGGTTCGCAACTCATGGTTCGGCATGCTCAACTACAGCTACGCCGACCGTTACTTCCTCGACCTGTCTATCCGTCGTGACGGCAGTTCTCTCTTCGGTGAGAACAACCGTTGGGCTACCTTCGGTGCCGCCGCTGCCATGTGGGACATCACCAAGGAAAACTTCATGAACAGCACACGCAACTGGCTCAACGACCTGCAGTTCAAGGTGAGCTACGGTAGCACTGGTAACTCAGGCATTTCGCCTTACATGGCCTTGGGTCTGGTGGCCGCCGGTCCTCTCTATAACGGCCAGAGCGGTACTGTCATCGCCAACGCCTCCAACCCCGACTTGACATGGGAGACTGTGAAGACCTTCAACCTCGCCCTCACAGGTAAGGTGCTGAACCGCGTCACATTCGACCTCGAGTACTACGACAAGACCACCTCCAACATGCTCATGAACGTGCCTTACTCTTACACCACAGGTTTCTCTTCTGGTTGGGGTAACATCGCCGAGATGTACAACCGCGGTTTCGACTTCACCGTTGGTGTTGACATCATCAAGAATAAGGATTGGTATTGGAACGTAAAGCTGAACGGCAACTACAACAAGAACCGCATCACCAAGCTCCTCAACGGCGTTGACTCATACAACTCAGGCGGCCTGCACCTCGAGGTTGGCCACTCCTACGGCGACTTCTATGGTGTGCGTTGGAGCCATGTTGACCCGCGCGACGGTCAGAACGTATGGCTCGACCTCAATGGCAACGAGACCAAGAACGTTTCCGACAGCTACCAGTACATGAGCCGCAAGAGCTTCATCGCTCCTTGGTCGGGTGGTTTGATCTCGACCTTGACTTGGAAGAACTTCGAGCTCGACCTGCAGTTCTCTGGCATGTTCAACCGTTACATGTATAACAATGAGCGCTGGTTCACAGAGAACCCAACCTTCGCAACCCTCAACAACCAGAGCACAGCCATGTTCCACATGTGGCAGAAGCCGGGCGACATCACCGACATCGCAGCCGCCGACGCACAATACTACCTCGGCGACACCCGCCTGTTGGAGAACGCCTCATTCGTTCGTCTGAAGTTCTTGCAGTTGTCTTACACTGTTCCCAAGAAGTGGATCAACGCTACCCACTTCCTCAAGGGCGCCAAGGTTTATTTCGTAGGCCGCAACCTCCTTACCTTCACAGGCTACAAGGGTTACGATCCTGAGGTTGACACCAGCGCCAACCTCGGCAATTACCCCAACACGCTCCAGATTTCATTTGGTGCAGAACTCACATTCTAATTATATAAACGCAAACTAACATGAAGAAAATATATTTAATGTTGGCCTTGGCAGCTGGTCTGATGTCGTCTTGCGACATGGACAAGGAGCCCTACAATGCGCTTCCTGACACTGAGGGCATCACCACCCCGACCGACTTTGCCAACGCCCGAGTGAGTCTTTATTCAGGTCTTCGTGGTTGCATTGGTGGCGACAGCTTCAACAACGCCATGGAAATCCAGACCGACGGCTTCAACGCCGTCACAGGCTACAGCAACACGCTGGGCGACATGTACCGTTACACCTTCGCCACATCAAGCGGCTACTTCTCTACCGTCTACGGCAACTACCAGGGCATGATTGCCCGCGCCAACTACATCCTTGACGGTTACAAGAAGGTAGACATGAGCAACGCTGTGGTTTACACTCCCGAGAACATCGCCAAGATCAAGGTGGCTGTGGGCGACGCCTACTTCACACGCGCCTACTCTATCTTTGGCCTGTCACAGTATTTCTGCGCCGACTATGAGGCTTCTACGGCTTCTGCCGCCAACAGCGGTGTGTCATACCGCCTCGACTACGCTCCCTCTTCAAGCGCAGCCACCTATCCTGCCCGCGCGACCCTGGAGCAGACCTTCAAGCAGATCACCGAGGACCTCGACTCTGCCGCCAAGTACATCACCGCAGAGGGTGAGGCCAGCTACGGCTACTTCTCACAGGATGCCATCAAGGCCCTGCGCGCTCGCGTAGCCCTCGCTATGGACGACTACACCAATGCAGCCAAGTATGCCACAGAGCTGATCAAAGATGGCAAGTACACACTGGCCGAGGATGCCGACGAGTTGGCCGACCTCTGGCAGAACGACGGTGGCAACGAGACCATCATGCAGTTTGCTTGCCCCACAAAGGACGAGCTTCCCAACAGCAGTAAGATTTACCAACCTTACAACGACGGTTCTGTGCCCGACTACATCCCCACCCAGACCTTGATGGACCTCTACTCAGCCAACGACTACCGCAAGCAGGTATGGTTCAACAAGATGACACTGACCACCAACACAGGTGCCACTGGTGAGGTTTACTGCTTCAACAAGATCGTCGACCACGGCGCTCTTTGGACCAAGCTTCAGGGCTACGAGTATGCCCGTTTCTGCATCGAGCCGAAGATGTTCCGCATCGCCGAAATGTACCTCATCGCCGCCGAGGCTTACGCACAAGCTGGCGACCTGACCAAAGGCGTCAAGTACCTCAACGACCTGAAGGGCAAGCGCATCGAGGGTTACGTGGAGACATCGTTCCCCACAAAGAACGCCCTGATGACCGAGGTGCAGAACGAGCGCGAGCGTGAGATGGTGGGCGAGGCCACTCGTCTGTTCGACCTGAAGCGTTGGCACAAGGGCTTCAAGCGCGGTGTTCCTCAGCAACTCAACCTCTGCCTGCTGCCTGGCGCTACCACCACAGGCTTCTCTCTCGACGCCAACTCTCCCAAGCTCACTTGGCCGATCCCGAAGCATGAGATCGATGTAAACAAGAAACTTGTGCAGAACCCTGGCTATTAATCAAGCGTTAACTATAAACAGAAAAAGTAAAAAGACATGAAATATATCAAATTATTCATGCTGCTGGCTGTCGTTTCGTTGTTCGCCGCTTGCTCAAGCGACGACGACTACAACACCAACGAGACGACCGTAAGCTTCGCTAACAACGCCATCACCACCAAGGAGAGCGCTGGCATCGTAAACATCCCCATCAATGTAACGGGCCTGCGCAACGGCGACATCAGCCTGCGCATTGTGACTGAGGAAGTGGGCGAGAACCCCGCCAAGGAGGATGTGAACTACATGATCACCGACAAGACCCTGACCCTGAAGGCCGACACGCTGCAGAGCGGTGTGATCAACGTTGAGGTGAAGATGGTCGACGACGATGAGATCAACGAGAACCGCACCTTCAAGCTCACCATCGCAAGCGTAAACGGCGCCACGGTTGGCACCAACGCCTCTACGACTATCACCATCCGCGACAACGACGCCGCCTTCTACGAGAAGTTCTTCGGCAAGTGGACACTGAGCGGAAACATCGAAGGCTCAACTGGTGTGAGCCCATTCAGCAAGGATGTAACCATCTCGGGCGTAACCGATGAGGAGTCGGCCGACTACAACAACATCCTGACCGTTTCAGCTCCTGGCTTGGTCAACGTAGGTGTGTCCGTCGACTGTGAGTGGCACTTCCGCTACTCATTCAACACGGAAGCCAAAACGGGTACGCTCGGATTCATCTGCGGCGAGATCATTGGCAGCTATGGCGATGCCTACCAGTGGATGTGGGCCTCTATCGGCGCCAACAACCAGCTGACCACCGACGACGTCACTGCTCCTTGGGCATTGGGCGAGAACGATGCATTCCCAACAACCATCACCTTCCCCGAGAGCGCCTCATTGGCATTCTATCAGCCCGGCAATGGTGTTTGGAGAATCTTCTCCAACCTGAAACTCACCAAGAAATAAACACACAGGTTAACAACTGACATACCAAGGCAGGTTGACAAGGTTATCAAGTCCTTGCCAACCTGCCTTTATCTTGTACAAACCCAGCTGGCCCAAACAGCAAACAACGTTTTTTACATCATAACATGATTCGCAACATGCACAAACATTTATCGATCATCGCACTCGCATGCATGGTTAGCCTGAGCGCCATGGCCAAGCAACGCACGCAGCAACAACTGTTGCAGGCCGCACAAGCCTTTGTGCAAGCCAACGGTGGCCCCGCCAAGGGCGCCAAGAGCAAGGTAACCTTCACGCAGTTGCTCAGCAATGATCAGATCACCCTTCTGAACAGCAGCAACGGCCAAGCGCTCATCATGGCCAACGACGACGCGTTCCAGCCCATCGTGGGCTACACCGACGCGCCTGTCGACCGCAACAACATGGCTCCCGCCTTCGAATGGTGGATGACCACCATCAGCCAAGCCATGGAGGAGACCCTGGCCAAGGGTGCGACGCCCACACAGGTCAAGAGGAACGCCGCCTACCGCGAGGCCGTCGACAAGCTGATGACCACCGAGTGGGGACAGAGCGAGCCTTACTACAACCTCACACCCACCTACACGCAGAACTATCAGGAGACCCATTACGTCACAGGTTGTGTGGCCACAGCCATGGCGCAGGTCATGAAATACCACGATTACCCCGAAAAGGGTAAGGGCTATAACCGCTGGACCTTCTACCCCAACGGCAACAACAGCACAGGCACCACCGTTCGCGTTAATTTCGCTAACACCTACGACTGGAAGAACATGCTCGACAAGTACACCCGTGGCAAATATAACGACACGGAGGCCAAAGCAGTGGCTGTACTGATGAAAGACTGCGGTGGCTCGGTAAGCATGCAATACGCCAAGGACGGCAGCGGTGCCTATGCCGCCGACGCTTGTCGCGCCCTCCGCAACAACTTCAAGTATCACAAGGCCATCAAACTCTACACACGCGCTTTCTACCCGAAGGACGCTTGGATGGATCTCATCTACCGTGAGCTCAACGACAGTTGTCCCATCCTCTATGGTGGAGCCACCACCCAGGGTTTCGGCCATGAGTTTGTGTTTGATGGCTACGACAAGAACGGCTTGGTACACGTGAACTGGGGTTGGGAAGGTGTCAACGATGGTTACTTCGACGTGGCGCTGCTCAACTCGCGCGAGGGAAGTTTCACCGAGAGCCAGAACATGGTGATCGTGCGCACGCTCGACGACAAGCACTTTAAGGAGACCTACCACTCATTGTGGGGCAGCGAGACAGGACTGATATTGACGCAGGTCGGAAGCCGAGTGAACGCCAACAACTATGTGGCCTACAATCTCGACGTGGATTATTTCACAGGCTACGTGGATCTGGTGGCCGCCAACACAAAGACGGGTGTTGTTACGCAGCTCACATCCAACGATCCCGTGAGCAATGTGGAATACACCAGTGGCTTCCGCCTCAACATCAGCGCCAACCTCAGACAGTTGGCCAATGGCGAGTATCGTATCTACATGGCCACCAAGTCGACTTCTGCCGACAAGCAGGAACTTGATTGGCAGCCTATCTTGAGCAACGAGACCGTAAACTCCAACTACTTGCTGACGGTGAACAACGGCAAGTACACGCTCACCAAAGGCTCCAACAATTTCACCACGGGCATCTCCACGACGCTCGTCGAGAAGGAAACAAGTAAGGTTACGCGCGTCTACAACCTGCAAGGCCAAGAGGTTTACCAATCGGCCACCGATGATTTCGATCCTAACCGCCTGCCTGCCCACGGCACCTACATCGTGCGCCAAGGCAGCAAGAGCGTGAAGATCGTCAGGTAAGAAGCTATCAGAATAATTTTTTCTCTTCTATAGGAAGGGCACACCTCGATGAGGGGTGTGCCCTTCTTTCGTGACCACAAGGTCTGAAAACACGCAACAATCTATAGCAAGAACTACACTGTTGTTTTCCACGACGGAAATGTTGGGCGCAAATACGCGATTCTCAGCGCATTTACCCAACACGTTAAGAATCAGAACATTACTATCAAAGTTCAACATTCCGCACGCCGCATTTCATACTCCACCTCACGGTTAGGCATGTTTCGCGCCTCGGAACAGGCCTAACCGAGGCCCGAAAGATGGTCTTTCGCAACTCGATACACGGTCTTTCGCAACCCGAAAGATGCCTAACGGCAAAAGCAAAGCGCGGTTTTGCCGATGAAATGGGGCAAAAATGAGCTTCGCACTCGCTGGTTCGCGCAAAATCACGACACAACTTTTTCACCAAATTACCTGACAGGGCACCATCCGCCAACCATCCGTTGCGCATCACGTTTGCCAATGCCGTCGACGTGCCTGTCGCATCCTGCTCGAAGCAAACACAAACAAGGATTGAAATCCAATGCCCGATTTGTGATAAACCAAAGGCGCCGAACAGTACAATGGCTGTTCGGCGCCTTCGTTGGTATATGCGGATCTTGCTGCTTACTTCTTCGGACGGCGGCGTGCCCATCCCTCCTCAGAGAAGTCGGGCTCCTCGCCTTTCAACTTGAACGACTGGCCGTTCATCAGGCTCTTCCAGTCGTCGCGCGAGTGGCGCTGGTTTTCGTCGCCAAAGGGGCTCTGGGGCTTGCGGCCACGGCGTGTGTCGCGACGGTCGCCTCGGCGTTCGTCGTATCGGTCGTCGCGGCGGTTGCGCTCGCGTCCCTTGCGGGCGTCGCTACGTCCGCGTGTGTCGCCATCGGCAGCGCCGCGTCCGTGTCCACCCTCAGCGGCGCGTCCGTGTCCGCCCTCGTCGGCATCGTTGCATCGCACCTCGCGACCCTTGTAGCTCACACCGTTGAGCGCGCGCATCACCTTCTCGGCGTCGTCGGTGGGCACCTCTATGTAGGCAAACTTCTGCAGCAGGTCGATGTGACCGATGGTCTGCTTCGGGCCGTGGATGTGGTGGTTCATAAACTGCATGATCTCGCCGGGGTAGAAACCGTCTTGCTTACCCAGGTTGATGAACAGTCGGCGATAGCCCTCCTCGGCCTTGCGCGGTCCGCGCTGGCGTGTGGCGCCACCCCGTCCGTCGCGCTGCGATTTGCGGTCGCCCTTTTCGCCCCGCTTCGAAGTGGGGCGAACAATCTCAGGCGCATTCTTATAGTAGTTGAGGAATCGTCCGAAGGTGATGCTCACCACCTTCTGCATGATGTCCTCCTTGTCGATGTATTCAAACTGGCGCATGATGTCGGGCATGTAGGGAGCGATGAGTTCCTCGTCGACATCGGTCTTCATGATGTCGTCCATCACCTTGTAGAGCTGCTTCTTGCAGATCTCCTCGGGCGTGGGCAGTGTGCCTTCCACAAACTCCTTTCCGATGATCTTCTCGATGTTGCGCACCTTGAACTGCTCACGGGTGTGGATGATGCAGATGCTCGTTCCCTTCTTTCCGGCGCGTCCGGTACGTCCTGAGCGGTGCGTGTAGTTCTCCACATCGTCGGGCAAACCATAGTTGATGACGTGCGTCAGGTCGTCCACGTCAAGTCCGCGCGCCGCCACGTCGGTTGCCACAAGCAGTTGCACGGTGTGCTGGCGGAACTTCTGCATGGTGAGGTCGCGCTGCTGCTGCGAGAGGTCTCCGTGGAGCGACTCGGCGTTGTAGCCGTCGCGTATGAGCTTGTCGGCCACCTCCTGCGTCTCGATCTTTGTGCGGCAGAAGATGATGGCGTAGATGTGGGGATAGAAGTCCACGATGCGCTTCAGCGCCAGATACTTGTCCTTGGCGTTCACCACGTAACAGATGTGGTTCACGTTCTCCGCACCCTCGTTGCGCGATCCCACAACGATCTCCTTGTAGTCGTGCAGGTAGTTTTTGGCAATGCGCTCCACCTCCTTGCTCATCGTTGCTGAGAAGAGCAGCGTGTTGCGGTCGGCTGGCACGTTGTCGAAGATGGTGTTGATGCTCTCCGAGAATCCCATGTTGAGCATCTCGTCGGCCTCGTCGAGCACCACGTTGTTCACCTTTTCGAGGTTCACCACACCGCGCTCCATCAGGTCGATGAGTCGTCCGGGTGTGGCCACGATGATCTGCACGCCGTGGTGCAGCTCGCGAATCTGTCCCTGTATCGACGCACCGCCGTACACGGGGATGATGTGCATGCCCGGCATGTATTTGGCAAACGCGTTGAGGTCGTCGGCGATCTGCAGGCAGAGCTCACGCGTGGGGCTCAAGATGAGCGCTTGTGTTACCTTGTTGGTTGCGTCGGTCTTCTGCAATACGGGTATACCGTAGGCCGCCGTCTTTCCTGTGCCCGTCTGGGCCAATGCTATAACGTCGTTACCGTTCCCCAAAAGATAGGGAATCACTTCCTCCTGAACGGGCATGGGATGTTCAAAGCCCAGCTCTTCGATGGCGCGGCGAATCTCTTCGCTAACGCCAAGTTCTTCAAATGTCTTCAAAAAAATAATGTTTAATTGTTACCGTAGGGACTACTTCAAAACACCCTACCGTTTCGTACGAGTCCCCTTTCGGGGTGCAAAGTTACAACAAAAACCTGACAACCCACCATCGTAACGCCACAATTTTCAACAGGTTACCACATTTTGGCAGAATGCTGAGGCTTCGTGGAAGGAGTGGGAGCGTGGTCGAGGGGTAGGGGTGGAACGCCCCAAGCAGTGCTTGGAACGACAGAAAAGCCGGTCGAAACGATGCTTCGTTCGGTAAAAAACACTAACTTTGCAACCAGTATGGTACTCAATTACATTTGGATTGCGTTTTTCCTCGTTGCCTTTGTCTTCGGCTTTGTGCAACTGTTGATGGGCGACACCACCATCTTCCAGAAGATGGTCGACTCCACGTTCGCCACGTCTAAGACCGCCTTCGAGACCTCCTTGGGCCTTACGGGCGTGTTGGCCCTTTGGCTTGGCATCATGAAAATTGGTGAGAAGGCCGGCGCCGTCAATGCCTTGGCGCGTATGCTCAGCCCCTTGTTCACCAAGCTCTTCCCCGACATTCCCAAGAACCATCCCGTCATGGGGTCGGTGTTTATGAACATCGCCTCCAACATGCTGGGCCTCGACAATGCCGCCACGCCCACCGGCCTGAAGGCCATGGCCCAGATGCAAGAGCTCAACCCGAAGAAAGACACGGCCACCAATCCGATGATAATGTTCCTGGTGCTCAACACCTCAGGCCTGACCATCATTCCAACCACCATCTTGGCGTTCCGCGCCTCGTATGGTGCGGCGCAGCCCACCGACGTGTTTATTCCCATCCTTCTTGCCACCACCGTGGCCACGTTGGCCGGCATCCTCATCACCGCCGCCTGGCAACGCATCAACCTGTTGCAGCCCGTGCTGCTCGCCGCCCTCTTGGGCATCATAGCCTTTGTGGCGGTGGTTATCTGGGGCTTTGGCCAGATGAGCGCCGAAACGATGGGCACCGTCACCTCCATCGCCGGTCCGGTCATCCTGCTGGGTGTCATCGTCACCTTCATTGTGGCAGGCATGGTGCGCCGCGTCAACGTGTACGACGCCTTCATCGAGGGCGCCAAGGAAGGCTTCCAGACCGCCGTGCGCATCATTCCCTACCTTGTGGCCATCCTTGTGGCCGTGGGCGTGTTTCGCGCCTCGGGCGCCATGGACCGGCTGATTGATGGCATCTCATGGCTGGTGGCCCAGTGTGGACTGAACACCGACTTTGTGGGCGCCCTTCCCACCGCCTTCATGAAGCCCCTCTCGGGCAGCGGAGCGCGTGGCCTGATGCTCGAGGCCATGCAAAACTACGGCCCCGACTCGTTTGTGGGGCGCCTCTCCTGCATCTTCCAAGGCAGCACCGACACCACGTTCTACGTGCTCGCCGTTTACTTCGGATCGGTCAGCGTCAAATACACGCGCCATGCCGTAGCGGCCGGTTTGCTGGCCGACCTGGCCGGCGTTGTGGCCGCCATCGCCATCGCATACATCTTCTTCGCCTAAGGTGGGCGTACCACCCCAGTTAGAATACTATTATGGCAAGTTTAAAATCACTCTTGAAAGACACAGCCATCTACGGCATCAGTTCCATCGCCGGACGGTTTGTCAACTATCTGCTCGTGCCCATCGAGACCTACGCTTGGGTGGCTGGCGGAGGTCAGTTTGGTGTCATCACCAATGTTTATAGTTACATAGGCATCCTCATCATCGCCCTCACCTTCGGCATGGAGACCACGTTTTTCCGCTTTGCCAACAAGGAAGGCGAGAACGCCCGCATGGTCTACAGCACCGCCCTGCGCATGGTGGGTGCCGTGGCCCTTGTCTTCGCGCTGCTTGTGCTGGCGTGCCTCAAGCCGCTGGCCGCCGCCATGGGCTATGCCGACCACGTGTGGTACATCGGCACCATGGCTGTTTGCGTGGCCGTCGACGCCTGGACCGCCATCATGTTCGACTACCTGCGCTATCAGCATAAACCCTGGAAGTTTATGGCGCTGAAGCTCGCCAATATCCTCATCAATGTGGCGTTGGTGGGCGCGTTCCTCTTCGTGCTGCCCCATTTCGGCCTGTTCATCCCCGGCCTCTACGACGCCAACGGCACCCCCGACGTGGGAATCGTGTTCTACGTGAACCTCTTTGTGTCGGTCGTCACCGTGCTCTTGCTGTCGAAGGAGATGACAGGCGTGAGCTACGGCTTCGACAAGGCGCTCTGCCGTCGTATGCTCTCCTACACCTGGCCCATGCTGATCCTGGGCATTGCAGGCCAGCTCAACCAGAGCGCCTCGACCATCATCTTCCCCTATTTCTTCGATGGCGACATCGCCGAGGCCCACGCCCAGTTGGGCATCTATGGCGCCACCATCAAGATCGCCATGATCATGGTTATCATTACCCAGGCGTTTCGCTTTGCCTACGAGCCGTTTGTCTTTGGCAACAAGGACGCCGACAAGAAGGCCACCTACGCCAAGGTGATGAAGTTTTACATCGTCTTCACCCTCTTCGCCTACTTGGCCGTCATCGGTTACATGGACATTTTGCGCCACATTGTGGCCCGCTCTTATTGGGAGGGCTTGCGCGTGGTTCCCATTGTGATGGCCGCCGAAATCATGTTTGGCGTGTATTTCAACCTCAGCTTCTGGTATAAGCTCACCGACCGCACCATCTGGGGCGCATGGTTCTCGCTGTTGGGCTGCGTGGTGCTCATCGCCATCGATGTGCTCTTCATTCCGCGCTACAGCTACATGGCTTGCGCCTGGGCCGGCTTTGCCGCCTATGGCGTGTGCATGGTGACCAGCTATTTCTTCGGCCAGAAGTATTACCCCATCAACTATCCGCTGCGCGACATCGCCTTCTATGTGGTGTTGGCCGTGGCCCTCTTTGCCGCCATGACATGGGGCAACGCCCACCTCGGCACATGGTCGTCGCTGGGTGTGAACACCTTGCTGTTGGGCTTTTACCTTGCCGTGGTGGTTTGGAAAGACTTCCGCGGCATCATTCGTCGTCGCAAGGCAGCGTAAGCAAAACCTCATTCATCACGAGCGGCGACAAAGCGGACCCCCGTCCACCCTTTGTCGCCGCCCGCGTCTTATCCCCTTCAAGCTATGGCAAAAGTAGAGACCGACATGCTCCATGGACCGTTGCTGGGCAAGATAGTGATGTTTGCCTTGCCTTATGCCGCCACCGGCATCCTGCAACAACTGTTCAACTCCGTCAATGTGTTTGTGGTGGGGCGCTTCGACAGCAGCCACGCCATGGCCGCCGTGGGCGCCACAACGTTCCTCATCAACCTCATCATCAACTTGTTCCTGGGTGTTTCGGTAGGTGCCAACGCGGTTATAGCCAACAACATTGGGCGCCGAGACCCTCAGGCTGTGCATCGCGCCGTGAGCACAACGGTCGCCCTCTCGCTCATTGGCGGCGCCATACTCTTGGTGGTGGGCCTGTTGGTGGCCACCCCCCTGTTGCGCTTGTTGGGCACGCCGGCCGACGTGATCCACGACTCGGCCCTTTATCTGAACATCTGTTTCCTTGGCGCACCGTTCTTCATGGTCTACAATTTCGGCGCAGCCATCTTCCGAAGCAAGGGCGACACCCGCACGCCCCTTTACATTCTTGCCGTGGCAGGCGTCATCAATGTGGTGGTGAGCATGGTCACCGTCATTGTCTTCCACATGAGCGTGGCCGGTGTGGCCTGTGCCTATTTTGTGTCGAACATGTTCTCGGCGGTTGTCATCACCACGCTGCTGTGGCGCGAGAAGGGCGAGTTCCGCGTGCGCCTGCGACAGATACGCATCTACCGCAAGGAGTTGGGCGACATTCTGGCCATTGGTCTGCCCGCCGGCTTGCAGGCCACCGTGTTCTCGTTCAGCAACGTCTTTGTGCAGTCGTCCATCAATAAGTTTGGCTATGCGGCCATCGCTGGCGCGTCGCTCAGCATCACCTTCGACACCTATTGCTATTATGTCCTCACCGCGTTCTGCGCCACGGCCATCACCTTCACGGGCCAAAACTACGGCGCAGGCCAGGTGGACCGCTGCCGCCGCATCTTCCGCCTCTGTTTCTTGTTGGGTGGTGCGTCGATTTTTACGGCCAACATGGTGTTTGTGTTGTTTGGTCCTCCCATCGCCTCCGTCTTCACCACCGACCCACAAGTTGTCCATTACTGCACGTCGCGCATCTACGTGGCGCTTGCCTTCCAGTGGATTGCCACCAGTTATGAGATACCGGCGGCGTGCATGCGCGGCTTGGGAAAATCGTTGGCGCCAGCCTTGCTTACCATCTTTGGCACCTGTTTCATCCGTTTGGGCTGGATATTCCTTGTGTTGCCCCATTGGTATGGCTACGAGCATCTCATGCTTTGCTACCCCATCTCGTGGGTCATCACGGGCGTCCTTGTAAGCTCGGTTTACGTTGCCGCCAGTAGGAAGGCATATCGGCTCTTGGCCCCTTGATGTGTGCTTTTGCCATTGGCGGTGAGCGAAACCACTGCAACGCGAAACGAAAAACGCTCGTTCCATCGGCAAAAAGAAAGCCTTGCGCCCTACTTTGTCAATGAAAAGTGTTATCTTTGCAGCGATAATGCGCCTTGCCGCAGCCGCCTAACGGCTTGCCCGAAGCGCCCCGTCCACGCCCCTCACGGCAGTTGTGCGATGGTGGAAAAGCCGATGTCCGCCCACAGGAATGAAGCGCTTTGCCCATTGGCTCAACTCAATCGCTGAGCCTTGGATGGGAAATGTTAGCAAACAGTCATAACAATGAAGATATTCAAGATTACCGTTGTTGCCGCCCTTGTGATGGTGGCGTTGTCGCTTGCCTCATGCACGGGCAAGAAGTTTCAGGTGTCAGGCGTCATCTCCGACGCCCCCGATTCGCTCCTCCTCTTTGAGAACATGAGCCTTAACGGCCCCGTAGTGGTCGATTCAGTGCGCCTTGGCGCCGATGGCTCGTTCAGCTTCGAGGGAGAGGCGCCCACCGCTCCCGAGTTTTATCGCCTGCGCATCGCCCGCCAAATTATCAATGTGGCGGTCGATTCCACGGAGCATGTCACCGTGAAAGCCTCGTACCCCACCATGACATGCAGTTATGAGGTGGAAGGATCTACCGAGTGTTCGAAGATTCGCGAGCTCGCTTTGATGCAGCTGAACCTGCAAGCCCAGATCAACGCCGTGGTTCAGAACCCCAACGTTAGCTACGAGAAGGAGGCCGACAGCGTGCGCACCATCCTGGAGGTTTATAAGTATAAGGTGAAGAACGACTACATCTTTAAGGAGCCTTGGCGTGCTTACGCCTACTTTGCCTTGTTCCAAACCATCACGTTGGGCCAGCAGGTGGGACTTATCTTCGACCCGCAGAGCAAGAAGGAGGATGTGCAGGCCTATGCCGCCGTCGCCACCAGTTGGGACACCTACCACCCGGGTTCGGAACGTGGCACCAACCTTCATAACATTGCCATTGAGGGCATGAAGAACGTGCGCATCCTGCAGGCAGAGCAAAACCAGACGATCGACGCCAGCAAGATCAACAGTTCGGGTGTCATCGAGGTGGCGCTGCCCGATCGAAACGGCAAGACCTGCAAGCTCACAAGCCTTAAAGGCAAGGTGGTGTTGCTCGATTTCCACCTCTTCGCATCTAAGGGAAGCACCGAGCGCATCATGCACCTGCGCGACCTTTACAACAAGTATCACGCCCAGGGATTCGAGATCTACCAGGTCAGCCTCGACCCCGACGAGCATTTCTGGAAGGAGAGCGTGGCCGCACTGCCTTGGGTTTGCGTGCGCGACGCCAACAGCACCGGCTCCGTTTACCTGACGCAGTATAATGTGCAGTCGCTCCCAACCTTTTTCACCATCGACCGCAACAACGTGTTGCAGAAGCGCGACGCACAGATCAAGGATCTCGACGCGGAGATCAAGGGCTTGCTCGCCAAGTAACCCAAGGTAACCCATCGCCAACATAAAAACCGAGGTCCATGCATCCTTTAGATAAATTCAGATACTGCCCCGCATGCGGCAGCAAGCATTTCGAGATACAAGACGAGAAGAGTAAGAAATGCGAAAATTGTGGGTTTGAGTACTACTTAAATCCCAGTGCGGCCAACGTGGCGCTGATTGTCAACGACAAGGATGAGCTGCTTGTAGCCACCCGCAAGAAAGAGCCCGCCAAGGGAACGCTCGATCTGCCCGGAGGCTTTGCCGATATCGGCGAGACTGCCGAGGAGGGAGTGGTGCGCGAGGTGAAGGAAGAGACCGGACTGACGGTCACCGAGGCGCGTTACGTGTTCAGCCTGCCTAACGTCTACGTCTATTCGGGCTTCGAGGTGAAGACGCTCGACAGCTTCTTCCTCTGTCAGGTGGAGGATTTCTCCACGCTCCATGCCAGCGACGACGCGGCCGCCCTCCAGTGGATTCCCATCACGGACATCCACACCGAACTCTTCGGTTTGCGCTCTGTGCGCCATGGTCTTTATCGATTCGTGGAGTCGTACAAGAAGCCATAACCCTCGCGTTTGCCAAGACAATTCCATTTTGCGAGGTCTTATTGTGGTTCGAATCGCAACATCCCGTGTTTCGTTGCGGCAATCATTCGCATCTCGCGCCGCACATTCTGAATAACGCCTTACGCTTGCTACGCCTTAAGAGAGGGTGTGGCAAGCGTTTTATGCCTTCGCCGCGCCTGTCGCTACCTGCTCGAAACAAATGCTAACAAGAATTGAAATTTAATGACTGATATGGGTTAAAACCTAATGGCCGATTTGGGTTTAAGCATACAAACCTACTGCCCGATTGGTGGGTTATTGGGAAAAAAGGTGGCAAGGGCATTGCCGAAATCGATGATCCCGACACACGCGACTTCACCGTTATGCCTGTTGAGGTGAAATAGGCTATATGTGCCAGGTCAGCCCGAGGCGTGTCTCGAAGGTGCGTGCGTTCACGTTGTCGTGATAGGCGTAGCGTGTTTGTCTGACGAAGTAGCTGGCCCCCCAACTGATGCTGAGCGGTCCGCGCAAGTCAAACTCCCACATCGACGACAGCTCCAGCAGTTCGGCGTTGCTCTTGTCGCCTTGGGCGTTGAGATAGAGCGGGTCGGTGTGCTCCAGGTCCTTTCCCTCATATCCCTTCCAAGTGAAGATGCGGTAGTAGTTGGCGTGCAGGATGAAGCGGCCGATGCTTCTGAAGTCCATTTGCGTCTTGGTCTTCACCGAGAATCCCGACCCCATGTTGTAGTCGCGGTCGATCACGTTGTAATAGTCGCTCTTGGTTCCTCCCAACAGTATTCCGCTGAGGTAGATGCGTTGTTCCAGACGGTTGAGCGCACCCACTTGTGGGAAACGCATCAGCATGCCGGGACCCAGTGCGGCGGCCTCCGATATGCGGTAGGGGGTTAGTTGGGTGCCGTCTTTCACCGGTTTCGAGTCGTAGTAGTTGAAGTGTTGGAAGAGTCCCACCTCGGCTTCCATGTCGCTGTTGGTCTCCACGCTCTTTCCCCAGATGCGGCCCACGATGTGGAGCCGGTTGATGAGCGGTTGGTTGGCCGACATGCCCACCGTGGCCTCCAGCGAGAAGAAGTCGAAGGGCTTCGTGTCGTTGGCCTCAAACGGGTGGCCATACTCCAGGAAGAGGTTGACGTAGGGGTTCCATTCGCCTCGGAAGAGCGCGCCGTCGTCGGAGAGGTAACGTGTTCCGAGCGCCACGCTGAAGTCGATGGGCGTCCGCTTGGCGTCGTAATACTTGTTGTGGTCGTTTCTCACGCGCCATGCGCTTCCCGTCAATAAGCGGTTGAACCCACCCATGGGGTTGATGAGTGTGGCGGCTGCCTCGCGCAGGAACCGGCGGAAGCCCCGACTGCTGTCGTTGAGGATGATCTCCGATATGCGATGGGTCACCTCGCCAATGCAGATGCCGCCCATCGTGGTGGCCATGAGGTCGTTGATGGCTGGCGGCTCAATCTCGCCGCAGGTCTCCCACATGAGCGATCCGGCGAAGGCATAGGGTGCGCTCTGCCAGAACGACAGGCCGCTCGATCGCGCCGCGTTGAAATAGAGGTTGCCGTGGTAGGGATGGGCGAAAAGGTTGGTGGAGAACTGGTCGTTGTCCCATACCCAACCGTTGTCGATGTTGTGTTTGATGGTCTTGAAGTTGACCTTGGCAAAGTCTTCGTTCATCACAAACCGGTCGAAACAGTGTACCAGCACATTGATGCCCGCCGTTTCGGCAGCCGCCTTCCAGAAGTTGCACCGCCCGTCGTTCCATTGTCCCAATGGCACGTGGCCTGTGGTGTCGGTCGTGGCCCTTGTTCCCGGCGTGTAAGGGTCAGGGCGATGGTTCCAGCGTATGGCCAAGCCACCCTCCACAATCAGTTCGTCCTTGTAGTGTTGCTGGTGATGGTAGTAGCGCGTGTTGGCGTAGCCCACCGAGGCGAACACTCCCAGGTGGCGGTTTATCTGGTAGTCGGCGTTGAGGCGCGCCTGCAAAGAGAACAGGCGGTCGGGGCGCTGCTGCGAGCTCTCTTCAAACGACTCGATGTGGGCGTAGCCGATGTCGCCGCTCAGCGACCACCGGTCGTTCAACCTGAAATATTGTCCCAAGCGATAATAGAGGGCGCCCGAGAAGTGGCCGTCGAAGCCCACGTAGGGTGAACCCACACCAATGATGTTGTAGGTGGATCGGTTGCGGAATCGCAGCGCCATGTTGGCTGCCGTGTTGCTGCCGCCAAACGCCATCACGTCGATGAGCGTCGAGGGGTTGATGTTCACCAGTCCGATCTTTTTGGCGCGCGTGTCGCGTGTGTAGTTCACCAGTCCCACCTGCACGCCGTGGGGATGTTCTAGCGCCACATTGATGAGTCCCACCTGCGATCCTGTGAGCGTGTCGGCGTAGTTGTAGCCGCCCACCTGCAGTCCGCGCATGCTTCCCGACGCCACATTGGCCAGCAGGCCCACCTGCGTGCCGCGGCGAACGCCCATGGCGATGTTCGACCCTAACGACAGTTGCAATCCCCTGAACGGTTGCATGGTGACGTTGTAGAACGCAGCCGCCTGCACACCGCGCAGCGATGTGGCGTAGTTGTTGATGGCCGACAGCTGCACACCTCGCACCACGCCATAGCCCGATGTTATGGCTTGCAGCGATGCGCCTCGCAGGGTGTCGGCCGCTCCCACGATGCCCAGATCCACAGCTTTGGTGCGGGTGGAGTCGGCGTTGCGGTGGCCGATGGCCAGCGAGAGGCTTGCGCCGTGGTTGCGGTGGGGCGTTTGGGCGACGACCGATGGGACGATACCTACCGATATAATAAGGAGTAAGAGGGCTTGATGAATTCTTTTCATGGGAATGGTGGGTTGAAATGTGTGGGCTTGACGCCTTATTGTTGCAAAAGTACAGAATAATTTTGATAGGCTCGATGAAATGTCTTAACTTTGACAACGCAAAAAACATTTATTATGAAGATAGGAGTGTTCTGCTCAGCCAATGAGCATATCGACCCCGATTTCTTTCGTTCGACGGAGGAGCTGGGCCAATGGATTGGCAGCGAAGGCCATCAGCTGGTCTTCGGAGGTTGCAATATGGGACTGATGGAGTGTGTGGCGCGCGCCACGCACGAGGCGGGTGGCACCACCATTGGCATGGTGCCGCGTGTGGTGGAGCAAGGCGGCCGTGTGTCCGACTATGTGGATGTGCATGTGGCTTGCGACAACCTCTCCGATCGCAAGGACCTGATGTTGGCCCAGAGCGACGTGCTCATTGCCTTGCCGGGGGGCATTGGCACGCTCGACGAGGTGTTTACCGTGGCGGCAAGCCACACCATAGGCTATCATCGCAAGATGGTGATCCTCTACGACATGAAGGCTTTTTGGGCTCCGCTCATAGCCCTGCTCGACGACTTGCAGGCGCGTGGCTTCATCCGTGGCCATTGGACCGACTTCATCCGTGTGGCCCATTCGCTCGACGAGATACGGCAAGAGGTGAACAGAATCTGATAATCCCTATATTCTTCTTGTTTCGGTCTAACGGCCGATTGGGTTAAACGCAACAACGGGCCATTCCCTCGTGTGGGGAATGGCCCGTTGTGTTAGAAGCCTATGTTAGGGCTTTGCAGGCTTATTTGGCTCCGATCTCCTGGAGCAGGCGGTCGGCGTGGCCCCAACGGTCCATGAGGTAGAGCACGAAACGAATGTCGACCGAGATGGTGCGAGCCAGCACCTTGTCGAACATGATGTCGGAAGCCAGGCTGTCCCAGTTGCCGTCGAAGGCCAAGCCGATGAGGCGGCCCTGACCATCGAAGAGGGGCGAACCACTGTTTCCACCCGTGATGTCGTTGTTGGTGAGCAGGCAGAGCTGCATCTTGCCCGTCGTCTTGTCGGCATAAGGGCCGTAGTTGGAGGCGCTCATCAGCTCGTGCATGATAGGCTCGGCCTGATAGTCGATCACGCCCTTGTCGCCGGCCTTCATCTTCTCCACGATGCTTTCTGATGTGGTGTAGTAGCCCGAGGGTTGTCCGCCGATGTTGTATCCGCCCACGCGGCCATAGCTCAGGCGCATGGTGAAGTTGGCGTCAGAGTAGTGGGGCATGTCCTCCTCCATGCGCAGCTTGGCTGCACAGAGCATGCGCTCTTGGTCCTCAATGCGCTCGGTGTTGGCGCCCAGGGCCTTCTTCAGGCGCTCAGCCACCTCCTTGAGATCCTTGCCCAGGCGCACGCCGGGATCCTTGTCGAAGGCCTTGTTGTTGAAGTAGATGCGCTTGTTGTTCTTCATCAGCACGGTCTTGCTCCAGATGTCGTCCACGAAGCGGCGATAGTCGTTGCCATACTTGTTGGCGATGGTGGTGTAGAAGGCCGGCAGGTTGCGCACGTCGGCAATGTGCTCCTTGTAGTTTTTCAGCGAAACGGCCAGCACCTCCTTGTCGAGACCCTCGTCCCAGGTCTTCTGGTCGTCGTCGTAGAGCAGGTAGCTCTTGCTCGGCTTCTTCTCGTTGCGCACCACGTTGGGACCCTGTGCGCCCATCATGGCGCGTGTGGTGAGCTCGTTGGTGCGGCTGAAACTCTCGCTGAGCAACAGCAGGTCGTGAGAGGCTGTGCTGTTCTGGGCGTAGAGCGCCTTCAGGGTGTCGAAGTTGAGCTGGCCCTTCAGGTAGCCTGTCGAGTCGACGTATGCCTTGATGCGGAACTCATAGTCGCGCTTCTGCTGGATGAGGCCGATGGAGTCGATGCACTTGTTCATGCCGATGGAGTTCTTCCAATAGTTGGAACTGGTGGCAAACTTCGAATCATACTTGATGCGAACGGCCTCGTCGGCTCTCATGTGGCGAACCATCACGTCCTGCTTCACGCCGCGGGCTTGTGAGCGGGTGGCGTTGCGCATGTGCATCTGCTCGATGCCATAGCTCGACAGGTAGCGCTCGGTGGATCCGGGGTAACCCATGGTCATGGCGAAGTCGCCTTCCTTATAGCCCTGCATGGACACAGGAGCCCAGTGCTTGGGATGATAGGGAACGTTGTCCTTGGAGTAGCGTGCCGGACCATTGGTCTTGGGGTCGGCGTAGATGCGGAACACGCTGAAGTCGCACGTTTGGCGCGGCCACATCCAGTTGTCGGTCTCGCCGCCAAACTTACCCATGCTCTTGGGAACGGTGAACACCAGGCGGAGGTCGTCAAACTGCTGGTAGGTGGTGGCAATCCACTGGTTGCCCTCGTAGAAGGCGTCGATGCTTACGTAGAGCGTAGAGTCCTGTGCCTTCACTTGCTGTGTCATGATGTTCTCCAGCGAGTCGACGGCAGCGGCCTGTCCCTCACGGCTGAGCTTGCTGAAGCCGGCCTTCTCGAGAACCGGGGTCACATCCTCCTGCTTCACCATAAAAGCCACGAACATGTCCTCGTTGGGCAGTTCCTCGGCATAGCTCTTGGCGTAGAAGCCATTGAGCATGTAGTCGTGCTCCACGGTGGAGTGGGAGCGGATGCTCTCGAATCCACAGTGGTGGTTGGTGAACACGAGGCCGTCGGGGCTGACCACAACGCCTGAGCAATAGCCCGAGAAGTTGACCACGGCGTTCTTAACGGCCTGGTCGCCTTGGTACAGACTGCCGTAAGGCAACTGGAAACCGTAGCCGCACATCTGGTCGTAGACCTGAGTGGGCAAGTTGTAGAGCGTCCACATTCCTTCGTCGGCTGAAGCCGGCATGCTCAGGGTTAGGGCCGCCAGTGCGATAAATTGTTTGAGTTTCATAATGGATATGTTGTTGTATTATTGTCTAAATGCCCTTGGCCCTTGAGCCTTAGGGTGTATGTTGAATGATAAACGGTGCAAAATTACCTATTTTTTGCCTGAGGAGCGACTAAATGAACATAAAAAAGTGGTATCTTTGCAGCAATCGTTCTAATCTGAAATCGCAAAACAACTAATTTATATCTATGACAATCAAAACATTACTTCTTTCTTTAGCGATGGCAGGAGGTTCGCTTGGCGCGTCGGCGCAAGCCTACCACGACATTACTTCGGCCTATCTGCTCAACGCTGGTTTTGACACAAATTACACCTATGCCGTTGGCGACGAGGGCAATGTAGCGCCCAACGACATCAATTCCGTCAACTATTGGGACGTCACATCGGTGAAGGCCGGTGTGCTTGGTGTGTGGCAATGGGGCTCGGCCAAGACCTTCTGCGGCCTCAGTGTGCCCGCCGCGGGTTATGATGGCGTGGCTGGTGGTGGCTTGGCCTTTGGCTTGGTGACCACCAGCGGCATCAACATGCTGCAAGACTCGGTGAAGTTGCCCGCTGGCGACTATGAGGTGGTGATGGCCGTTTACAACGCCGCCGACAATGAGGAGGTGAGCACCAACTCATCGGCTTGGCATCCCTACAACACCCGTCTGTCCGCTCGTGTGCCGTTTACCAACACCAAGTTTGCCGCCCACGCATGGACTACCGATACCATTTCGTTCACCCTCGACCAAGAGGTGGCAGGCCGTTTGCGCCTGGGCTTTAGCGCTCGCAAGGAAGACCACGCCATGCCCGTGGTGGACTGGGTGAAGATTTTGCGCGCCACACCGCTCGGCGACGCCGACCTGGCGTTGCGCCGTGCCGACCTGGAGAGCGCCATTGCTGCCGCCAACGCGGTTCTGGGCGACGCCCAAGGCACTGCCGCCGATGAGCTGCGGGCAGCCGTGGCCCAGGCAGAGGGCCTGCTGAACAACGAGGAGGCCGACCTGGCCGACCTCTTGGTGGGTGCCACCAGCCTCAAGGCAGCTACCGCCAACTTCAAGTGGGGCAACTCCATCAAGGTGGTGACCGACAAGCGCTATCTGCGTGGAGCCACCATGGCCTTCGGTCGCATGAGCACCACGGCCAAGGCTACCGACATCAAGGAGCAGGGCTTCGTGATTAGCACGCAGGCCCATCCTACGGTGGCCGATACGAAGCACACCACCACGCTCTCGAACAATGGCACCATCTATTGCTTCAAGAACCTGAAGCCCGCCACCGAGTATTTCATGCGCTCGTATGTGGAGAACAAGAAGGGCAATGTGGCTTATGGCGACGAGATCCGTTTCTACACCATCCCCATGGGAACCATCACGCCCACCATTCGCAGCATCAGCGATGAGGCTGTGCGCAAGCGTATCACCGATGCCGTGAACACCGCCACCGACCTGTGGAACAACCTCACGGAGATGCGCGACTTCCGACCCAGCGTGGGCTACGAACCCGGCACACCGACTGCCGACTGCTCGTATGGCGGATGGGTGCGTGTGGGATCCAACGCCTCTTACCAATCGGCCGGAACCATCATGCACGAGTGGTTGCATGGAGTGGGTGTCATTCCTTGGGCCGACACGCAATGGAGCGTAGTGGGCGTGCTGCGCTCAGGCAGCCAGAGCGTCAGTGGCTCACAGAAAGGATCGGGCAACTGGTTGGGCGAGCGTGTGTCGGCCGTGCTCGATTTCTGGGACAACACCACGGGATCGTTCCTCCATGGCGACTACCAGCACATGTGGCCCTATGGCATCAATGGTGCCAACGAGGACAACCATAGCGATGTGCTCTATTATGGCAACAGCCTGGTGTGCCAGGCACTCGGCGAGGATGGCTTGGAGCACACCTCGAGCCACTACGCTGAGCCTTACTGGGCCTTCGAACACCAGGAGGGTGTGAAATACTACATCACCAATGAGAAGAAGGAGAATGGCCGTTACCTGTCGTACCTTACGGAGCGCGGCACCGCCGGCACGCTGACGCTCTGCCAGAAGAGCGCCGATGAGCTGGCCGCCAACGACAGTTGCGCTTGGTACATCAGCTTCACGCCCGACAACCAGTACTTCCAGTTCCGCAACGCCGCTACGGGCCGTTACATCACGTTCAATGGCTCCACCTTCAGCGCGAAGAACGTGACGCCCGCCGACCAGCAGGACTTCCAGCTAATGAAGGGTCGCGTGGATGCTGATGAGGATGGCACACGCGGTTTTTGGATCACACGCCATGCCGCCCGCAACCCGATGACGATGGCCGCCTCGAACGCCACTACGCTCACGCGCACCACGTTCAACCTGGCCAACTCGGCCACGGGACAGCGCTGGGTGATCCTCGATGAGGCGCAGATGCGCGCCAAGACCACCACGGCCATGGGCATTGAGAGCATCACCGACAAGCAGCAGAACGCTGCCGCTGTGGCTCGCGAGGGCGTCTACACCCTCGACGGTCGAAAGGTGGCCCGCAACGCCAACGACCTCAGCGGTCTGTCGCACGGCATCTATATTGTGGATGGCAAGAAGGTAGCCAAGTAACATTCATCCCCATACAAACAAAGCGCCCGGTGCAATTCCTGCATCGGGCGCTTTGCTTTGTGTGGGGCATGAGGGTGTGGCATTTATTGAAATCTAATGACCGATTGGGTGTAAACGCATTGAGGCGGAGCACCCCAAAGGTCTCCGCCTCAATGATATAGATGCGCTTAACGCGCCCTTACTTCAAACTCGTGGGAGTGAAGCGCAGGGTGTAAGAGTAGCTGCCGCTTGTGGGGCATTGGTACTTGGATAAGGCTTGGCTACCACCACATGAGTTGTTGCCCAGTCCACGCTGGAAGTAGTCGAAGTGGGCGAAAATCTGATCGTTTCTTGTTAGGTCGTACCAGTGTAAGCCATCACTCCACATGTCGTCTCCAGTTCCACACCATTTGGTTTCGTCGTAGTGAGAGAGCGAGAAGGCCACCTGGTCACCAGTCTTCACGTTGAGGGCGATGCCGTTGGTTGCATTGGTGAGAGTCAACTCACGCAGGTCTTGGTGGTCGCCGTAGGTCTGTGGGTGGATGTTCTCCTCGATCATGTCGTCTACTGTGGTGACATAGCGACCCAAGTAAGAGCCGGTCTTGCGGTCAACGTAGTTGCTCCATGGGCCACGAGCGTAATATTCCACATTCTCAAAGCCTTTTGCAAACTGCATGCTTATTCCCAAGCGTCGTGTGTCGCCGGATGGGGTAAGAGTAACGTACATGTCGACAGTGGCATCGGGATAGATGGTGTATTTGATGGTATAGCTGCAATTGGTACCTCCACCGCTTACCTCTGCTACTACATTATTGCCGTTCTGGCTTACGCTTCCTTTTGAAGGAAGGGCTTTAGAGAAACTGAAATTACAGTGGCGGTCATTGTCGATGTCGCGATAGCTGTTGAAGGCAGGACCTTCATTGATGAGTTCCTTGCCGTCGAATGTCCAAGAAGTAAGCTGTCCGCTATTGTTGAAACTCAACGAGAAGCTCTGACCTTCCTTGGTGGTACCGCTTACAGTATTTGCTTTTGAATTCCAACTTCCAGTTGTGCTTACTGTTACCGATCCTCCATTGGCGGTGTAGTTGCCTGCGGTTACTTCCTTGCGGTCTGTGAGTGAGAACTGCTCGTCTGCTACGATGTAGCCTGCGTCAGCCCAAAGGGTGCTGTTTTTAAGGCGCAACTGCACATTGAGCAAGTACTCGTGGTCGTTGTCGGTTTTGAAGCTGGGCAGAGTGACATAGGCCGAGTTGCCAGCGGTGGCGCTTGGTGTGGATAGTATTCCTTCCTCCTTCAGGCAACCGTCGCACAACAGTTGGTAAGTGAGCATGTAACCGCTGAGGTCGATAAAGCTGTTCTTGTTCTTTACGGTCAGCGTGCTTCCGTTCTTTGAGAATGTCACATTAGAGTATACCTTCTTCACCTCCGTGAGCTTGCTGGTCCATGCACGGTCGGGGGTGATGATACCATTGTTGAGGAAGTTGCCCTGGAAGCCCGTTATAGGATTATAGGTAACAGAGATTGAGTTGTAATCGTAACCAGCAGTCCAATTATGGAATCCGTTCTTTGTTTTTGTTCCGTTAACCAGATCAGACGGCTTGTAGATGGATTGGTCCACCCAGTCCCAAATGCAACCGCCGATGATACCGTTGCTTGACTCTATAACATCCCAATATTCCTTCAAGTTACCTACTGCTTGACCCATGGCATGAGCATACTCGCAGATGAAGTAAGGCTTGCCATTGTAACCATTCGATTTGCTTGATGTAGCGTCAACGGATGGGTACATGTTTGAGTGGAGATCAGAATAGTCGACAATGTTATCTTCGTTGCAATAGAATATCGGACGGCTGTCGTACTTCTTCATTTCTGTTTTAGCAGAAGAGAAATTGCTTGCGGCTCCACACTCGTTACCCAACGACCAGAAGAGTACGCTTGGGTGGTTGCGGTCGCGCTTCACCATGCGTACCTCGCGGTCCGTGATGGCAGTCTGCCACGATGAGTTAGAGGCTAACCCCTGGTTTCCGTGGCACTCCACATCGGCCTCATTCACGCAGTAAAGTCCGTAAGCGTCCATCATGGCGTACATCTTAGGCTGACGCGGATAGTGCGATGTGCGGATGGTGTTTATGTTGGCCTGCTTCATCATCTTGATGTCTTTGAGCATGGTCTCCATGTCGATGGCGCGGCCATATTCAGGATGAGTGTCCTGAGTGTTCACGCCCTTAACGAAGATGCGCTTACCGTTGACGAGCAGTTGTTTGTTGCTGATTGTTACAGTCTTGAAGCCGTACTTTGTAGAGAACGCCATTTCCTCGGCGCCACCAGCGTTCTTTTGGCTTACCAATACGGTGTAGAGGTAAGGATCTTCGGCGCTCCAAGGATGCAGGCCGCTGAGGTTGCCGAGGTCGACGTCCTGAGTCTTGGTTGACGAACCGTTGTAGGTCTGCGTGGCCGTAGCCACTTGTTTGCCGTCGCGGTCGAGCAAGGTCACTTCGTAAGTCTTGGTGGTTTGGCTCTTGTCGCGGTTATCCACCGTGAGCTGCACGTTCATGCTTCCGCTTGTGGCTGCGGTGTTGAGCGATGAGGTGATGTAGTGGTCGGACACAAACACCTTCGGCGTGGCCACGAGATATACGTCGCGATGGATGCCCGAGAGGTGCCACATGTCCTGGCCCTCGAGGTAGCTTCCGTCGCACCAACGATAGACGCGTACAGAGAGTTGGTTGTCGCCAGTGGTGACAAAGCCCGTGAGGTCGAACTCAGCGTCGGTGTTGGAGCCTTGTGAGTAGCCCACGTACTTGCCATTCACCCATACCACGGCAGCGCTGTAAACGCCGTCGAAGTGGATAAACACGCGCTTATCGTTCCATGACTCAGGGATGGTGATGGTGCGGCGATAGAAGCCCGTTGCGTTGTGGTCGGTAACACCGTAGGTGGTCCAACCCACGTTTGCGTTTGGAGCATTGTCTTTGAACGGATAACCCACGTTGGTATAGACGGGCTTGCCATAGATGGCCATTTCCCAAGAGAGCGGCACACGGATGGTATCCCAGCTATTGTCGTTATAGTCTTTTGCCTGGAACTCGCTTGAGCCAGGACCAGATGATGTTCCTGCAACATACTTGAATTTCCATGTTCCGTTGAGGTTGATGTATTCAGCCTTGCTCTCATCGGGCTGCTGCCAAGGCTGCTCATAGTGGAGCGCGTCGTCTTTGAGCTGCTCTACCGAAGCGTAAGGAATGAATGTGGCGTGCGCATCCTCCTTGTGATCGCTCACCTTGCTCTGATTGCTGATCCAGCTTACGCTGAACGAGCCGTGGTTGCCCGGTGTTTCTTCGGTGCTGCCACCGCCACCTTCGGTTCCACCGCCGCCTTCTGATGCGCTTGCCTTGATGAAGCCGAAGGCTGTGGCGCTGTTGGAATCAGTTGTGCGGCCAAGCTTGCCGCCGTTGGTTCCGTCGTATGTGAGGTAATATGTCTTGCTTTGTGTATAAGCGTAAATCTTATATGTATGATTTGTTGCATCCACCTCCTCGAACTTCCACTCCTGATTGGCATTGGCTTCTCCACGGTCGTTCTCAGATGTCCACTGAAGTGGCATTACTTTTGTGTTGTTACCAGCCATATCGAGAGCCTTAGAAGACATCACATTTACAATATGCCAAGGGTATGTTGTAGAATATTTGCCTTGCTTTGTTATCCACTGCTGTCCCGTGTTGCTGTCAGATTTAGCGGTCACTGTAATCTGCTCATCATTGTTAGTTGTAGTAACAGTGAAGCATCTTGTCGGGTAGTCGGCTGGACAAATAAAATATGTAGAGCCGTATGCCGGAACAGAGAATGTTGTCGTAGGAGTAGTGGTGCCACCAGTGATGAGGCTTACTGACTTATATGTAGCCCATGAGCGTACGTTGCCCTGAGTGCTACCATAGTGAATAGACGAAAGGCTGAGGATATTGCTGATGTTTGACGCATCGCAAATCTTCGTATCGTTAAGATACAGACCGTTCGAGTTCACCTCTATAGTGGTTTCGCCCGAGATGTTGGTGTGGTCTTCTCGGTAAGTGGGGTCTTTGCCACCATTGAAGCAGTTCACCTGCAAGGTGTTGCTGCTCTTAGTATAGAAGAGGTGGATGACGTTAGCGTATCCCCAGCCAGTTGTACCCTGCAAGTCGTCGCCGATAGAGAGCACGTTCTCGTGTTCTGTAGTGCTCTTACAAGTGCTGAGATCGAGCACAGCCTTGAAACTCTGCTTCTGGAAGTCTATCGCTGTTTCGTTATCGAACGACGATCCGCTTGGTGCATAGTTGGTGAGGATATCCGTCTTCGTGTCCGCCGCAAAAGCCTGCGTGGCAGCGACTGCGAGCAGGGCTAACAGTGCGACGAGATGTTGCTTTATGTATGTTTTCATAAGGTCGTTGGGATTATTTGATTACTTTCTTTCCATTGACGATATACACGCCGTGTGGCAGGTCGTCGAGCGATGTGGCAGCGTGGCGCACCATCTGTCCGTTGGTGTTGTAAACGTTGAATCGCTGGATGACGTTGGCGTCGATGTTGCCGATGCCCGTGGTGGTTCCGTCGAGCGACCACTGGGTGAACACGCGTTGTGTGGCGGTGCCGTCGATGAGCACGGCGCGGAAGCCCTTGATGGCCATGTCGCTCACCAGATGATACACCAGGTTCTTGCGCAGCACGTATGAGCCCTTGGGCGCGGTGTTCTTGTGGAAGTAGCCGTGGAAGGTGGTCTTCTCGTTGGCTGAGCCCTGCTGCTCCACATCGGTTGGTGTTCCGGCGAAATGGCTGACGCCCTTGAAAGTGAACTTGGTTTGGGTCGCACCCTCGGGGATATACACCAGGTAGGGTTTGCCGGCCTCGATGCCTGTGCCTGTGCTGAACTCGAGCGTGGTTGCCGTGGCTCCGGTGAACTCAGCCACCTTGGCACCGTTGCCAAACTGGGCCTTCACTTCTGCCTCGCTGATGGCGAATGGCACGCAAAGCGAGTTCCAGCTGTTAGCTGAGAAGGTACGCGTGAGGTGCACCTCGGCGCTGCCGGTGGTGCCGATGGATGGGGTGGAATAAGATTCTGATTTCTCGTCGAGAATAACAACAGGATCCTTCAACTGGTCCTCAGAAATGAATTGCCATTGGGCGATGGTGAGGATGTTGCTTGGCTTGTAAGGTTGCGTGCGAACATCTTGCAAGACGGAGCTATAGTAGAGCCATTCGGTGTTAGACGCTTCCTTGCTTCGGCAGCCCAGCGCATAGCCGTTGCTGTCGGCGTCGAGCAGGCTCAGCGCCCACTCGTTGTAAGCGCCTTGGCCGTTGCATCGCGCCTTGCCGTGGAGCACGCCCGCCAGGTCGCCTTTGTTTGTAGTGAGGACCTGGAAGCCGTTGGCGTTGGTGGTCACCGTTACGGCCAGTTTGGCGCCGCCTAGGGTGAGTGTGCCGTTGTCAGCCGCGCTTAGAAACTTGCCCTCTGCCACATTGAGCAGGTAATAGGTCTTTCCTGCCTCGGGCTTGCTGCCTACGTAGTTGGTGGCATAGACGGCCGTCAGGCACGAGCAGAGAAGCGCAAGCGTAAGTGTGAAAAGTTTCTTCATGCTTATAGTTTGTTTACTTGTTAATCTTCCCAAACATTGTCGCCCCAGACATTGTTGTTATCCTTGGCGTCGATTCCGTCGGGGTTGCCTTCTGTGGTGGGGCCCATACTTTCGGTCCCGTTAACGGTTAGGTCTTTGCCGCCTGACGCCGCCATGAGACTGCAGCCTGCGTTGATTTGGAACATCTCGGAGACAGGTCTCTCATAGGTTCTTTTTTTGCTCATAAAAAATAGTTAGGTGTTAAGTGGATGCTTGTCCACATGGGATGGGAAGGAAGGTGCGTTAGGCCGTATTGTGGCCTGGGCGCTCGTAGGCACATGCAACGTGCCCCCGCTGAGCGTGTTGGCCCAGCGAGCAACAGGCACATGAGCGCCTTGCCGCATGTCGCGGCATGACTTAAGGGTGGGGGATCCCATCACAGTGGTTGGTATTTAAAAAATTTTAATTTCAACAAATCAGTAGGTTATGTCAACAAACGCAACGTTCTGATATACAAACCGCTCGGCGTTCGTGGGGTTGACGTTCAGGCGTGGGTAAACGCCCTGTTTCACAGGGACAAAGGTACTTATAAAAGTTTAATAATGAGGTATAAAATACAATAATTTTTCTTTCGAAGTGTTTTATTCATCAGATTGCAACTCGCAAACGATGCGGCTTGATAGGGTGTGGGGCGTTCCCCCAAGCGTGGTTTCGTTTGCCGATTCCCTCCTTCGTCGTGTCAGACTTTTTGGTTAACAAGTTGTGTCGCTATTTTGAATGAACCAGCGATTGGAATGACCGTTTTTGCCCTATTTCATCGCGGAAAATGGCAGAAGCGTTTGCGATTGGGCATCTTTCGAGTTGCGAAAGACGCCTAACCGAGACTCGAAAGGTAAGCTATCGTCTTGCGGTTTGGCGTTTATCGAGGTGCGATACATGCCCAACCGTGAGGCGGAATGGAGGATGCGAAGTGTGGAATGATGAATTGTGAATGTAACACACTGACGGTTAGCGTGTTACATAGATGCGCTGAGAATGGCGTATTTGCGCCCAACATTTCTTTCGTGGAAAAGAAATGTGTAGATTTTGCTATAGATTGTTGCGATAATTGTGCATGGGGCAACGAGGGCTTGCGACCGATGTGGCCGCAAGCCTTCGGTTTAGCGCTGCGCCTTGATCTGCTCGCCAAACTCCTTCGACACGTAGTTGAAGAGACTCTTGCAGCAGTCGGCCGAGAATTCCATGCCGCATGCCACCACCTTGTCCCATTGCTCGGGCGTGAGCCCTTGGGCAAGGTCGTTGCGTGTGATGCCGTATTTGAGCAGGCCATAGATGAATCCCGCGTTGAAGTTGTCGCCCGCTCCCACGGTGCTCACGGTGCTGGTGGGCGGCACCGGATAGCTGCGCTTCAATCCCTGGTCGGCGCGAAGCTCCACCGTGTCGGCGCCTTGTGTGCAGATAAACTTCTTGCAATAGAACGACACCTCGGCCGTGTAGACCTTGTCGGGGTCGCGCATCTTGTAAAGTACGTCGAAGTCCTCACGGCTGCCGCGCACAATGTCGGCATACTCCAGGTTCTCCAGGTAATTGGGGGTGATCTTCATCACCTCGTTGCGATGCGACGAACGGTAGTTCACATCATAATAGATGATGGCGCCATGGGCCCGGGCGTACTCCAGCAGTCCCACGATTTGCGGTCGGATGACGGGGTTGACGGCATAGAACGAGCTGAACAGCACGATGTCGTCGGGCTGGATGTCGGGGTAAACAAAGTCGAGCTGGTCGTGGGGATGGTCCTTATAGAAGATGTATTCGGCGTCGTTGCGCTCATCGAGAAACGCCAGGGAGATGGGCGACTTCGAGTCGGCGAACACATTCACGTGGTCGGCGTTGACACCGTTTTCGCGCAAAAACCTGATGATATGCTCGCCCACGCGGTCGTGGCCGGCCTCGTCAATAAACGTGGCGTCGACGCCGCAACGGCCCAATGAGATAAGCGCGTTGAAGGCCGACCCGCCGGGGTAGGCGCCAATGGGTTGTTCGTTCTTGAAGATGATGTCGAGCACTGTCTCGCCTATACCTATAACTTTTCGCATAATCTTTATACCTTAAAAAAACATGGTGTGTTGTTGGCGTTGCCTCTTGGCTTGCGCCCGAATGACCTTAGCCGCTGCAAATTTCCATATTTTCAAGCACATTTCAAAGTAAAATTGGGTATTTTTGCACCCGAAATGAAATATAATACTTGCACACTCAGCAATGGCCTTCGCGTCATACATCTGCCATCGGCCTCGCCAGTGGTCTACTGTGGCTATCAGGTGGGCGCCGGATCGCGCCACGAGGATCGCGGCGACGAGGGCCTGGCCCACTTCTGCGAGCACGTTACCTTCAAGGGAACGGAGCGGCGCAGCGCCTGGAGCATCCTCAACAGCTTGGAGCAGGTGGGCGGAAGTCTTAACGCATATACCAACAAGGAGGACACGTGCTACTACGCCGCCATCCTCAAGGAGCACCTCACGCGCGCCGTGGGATTGCTCACCGACATTGTGTTCCATTCCACCTATCCGCAGGCGGAGATCGACAAGGAGGTGGAGGTGATCGGCGACGAGATAGATAGCTACAACGATTCGCCCGCCGAGCTCATCTTCGACGAGTTTGAAAACATCCTCTTCGACGGCCATCCGCTGGGCCATAACATCCTTGGGTCGGTCGAGAGGGTGCATGCGTTCACCACCGCCGATGCCTTGCGCTTCGCCCGTAAACACTACCGCACCGACAACGCCGTGTTTTTTGCCTACGGCGACATAAACTTCGCCCAACTGGTGAGAATGTTGAAGCGGGCAACAGAAGGAATGGTGGTGGGCGCAGCGGAACCCAACCTGCTACCTTTTGGGGCTGCAGCCGAACCCTCTGCCCATCGTGTGGAGCCCTCGAAAGCGGTGCCGACGAAGGAGATTGCGTCGCCTTTGTGGGGACGTGTCATCCTGAGCGACCGCGACACCCATCAGGCCCATGTGGTGCTGGGATGCCGATCCTACGACGCCCACGACCCACGCCGCACGAGCCTCTATCTGCTCAACAACATGCCTGTCTCTTATACACATCTGACGCTGCCGACGATCTTA
>OWJS01000062.1_pt1 | contig 31419 bp, 15 predicted proteins | sample 1732961 | NCBI WGS metagenome assembly OWJS01 (sample SAMN05065774, study PRJEB22554) | human gut metagenome | biome: ENVO:2100002; feature: ENVO:00000062; material: ENVO:00002003 | host: Homo sapiens | place: USA
TAAAACCTTGCCAATTTCGTGCAGATTTTTTTTATGGATTTTGAACACCCTACCTAACGGGGTGAGGCTAACGCATGAAACATTGATAATTCTATCAATAATCGTACAAAAAAATGTGGATTATGAATATCCTACCCAAAAGGGATTATTTATGGCTATTCCTTTTCCCTTTGCGTAGCGCATAAATAGTTTGTAATACTTATTACTTAAGTAGGTATTCTAAGTTATTTTATACAATCAGCAAGTGATAAGACTGATGCTATAAAAGGTAAAAGTTGACTCCTCTATTGACTTCAATAAGTATGAGGAGTACATCAATTGGAGTATCTAATCCATGCCTTCAAAGTTACTCGTCAGTACCACCTAAGTAACACTCCTGTGTCAACTAAGTGAAACTCCAGTACCACCTAAGTAACACTCCAGTACCAGTTAGACAGTATTAAAAGTGATACTGGGAATAGAGATACTCTAATTACATTTCATTAAAGAAGAAATATGGTATAAAGCCCAATGTATAGTACAATAGTCCGTTAAAAATGACGTAACTTCTTGATAATGAGAGAGTTATTTAATATAATATAACTAATAAAATTTGGCTAAGTGGCTGATAATCAGTAACTTTATAGTTCAAAGCTTAAAGTAAAATGACATCAGAACCACTTAACCAATATACGGATATCTGCAAAGGTGCAATCAAGGATTCATCTGCAAAGTTAGGAAATGTTTTTGTAAAGTTGCTCATGGAAATACTTTTATTGTATGTAGCAATACCAAGAAAGATGAATTTCACGCAAATGGGGCGTTATGGTTCCCATTGTGAGCAGACTTACAGAAGTAACTTCAATCGCGATCGAAGTAAATCAATCGATTGGATGAAATTTAATCTTGCCCTTTCGCGTCAGTACTTGAATTTGCAAGGATTATTAGCTATAGCCATAGATCCGTGTTTTATCAGCAAGTCTGGAAAGAATACTCCGCATATAGGAAAATTCTGGTCGGGGTGTGCTGGTTCCATTAAACATGGACTCGAAATTATGGGCTTAGCTCTTGTTGATGTTCATGCTAACACTTGTATGATGCTGCGTGCGCACCAAACACCTTCAACTAAAGAATTGAAACTACGTGATATGAACCAGGTAAAACATTACATTGATGTTATCAGTTGTTACAAAAAGGATTTGCGAAAAGTTACCGATGTCATCGTAGCTGATGCATTCTTCTCTATACGCACATTTGTAGATGGAATCAAAGAATATGGGTTTCATCTTGTTAGTCATTTCAGAGATACCGCAGTTTTACATTACGTATATACAGGACCTCGTTCAAAGAAACCTGGACGTCCCAAGATGCTTGATGGAAAAATTGGCTACAAGGAACTTGACTTCACACGTATGGAAAAGTTACATATTGAAGGTCTTGAGAGTTCTGCATATACACTCATCGCTTATTCAAAAGCCTTGAAGCAAAAAGTACGTCTTGTCATTTGGATTATGCCTAATGGCAAGCACAAACTTTTCTTCTCCACAAAGACATCTATGTCTGGGGAAGATGTATTGTACATATATCGTTCTAGATTCCAAATAGAGTTTTGCTTTCGTGACGCGAAGCAATTTACTGGTCTTACACTGCCAGGCAAGACACAAGAATCAGTTGGACTTCTCCTACAATGCATCTTTTGCTTCACAAAATGTCGCAAAGGTGATGATGAAGCAAAATGACTTACCATACTCAATGGCATCATTTAAAGAACTTATGGTTAGTACATATCTCGCCAATTTAATTTTTGACAAGTGTCGGAAAGCCCCGAACAGGCATTTAATTAGTCAAACTATCAAAGAACTCTTTGGCTGGCAGCGCAAAGCGGTTTAGCCGATAACCCATTTTTTAACGAACTATTGTTGTTATAAAAGGGACACAAAAATATACCAAGTTATTTTTTAACCGTCACTTAATACTTATTACTTTTTCTTCTGTTGTTCCGCAGAACTCGGGAGCATATACGCACGAGATGCTTGAAATGCCTGTGGTGAAAGTGCCTGTGCGGTCAACAAAGAGTTCTTCGGAGAATTGGTGTGTGCCTTTGCTAATGCGTTCAATGAAATAGTCGGTAGAGCTGTCGTGAACGGCACGATAAGCAGCCAAATCTGTGTTCCAAGCATAGCCCGAAAGCGGTTGAGCAGGAGCAAAGCAAGCGGGACGAGCTGCATGGAGCGATATGAAATCGTAGTCGCGGTTGGCTGTTAATTTAAAAATCTGCCGTACGTGGTCGCCCTTTTGCAGCAAGGTGTTGGGGGGTAGAGGTTTCCAGGTGTTGCCTTGTTTCACCTCGAAGCGGCGTGAGAGTTGTAAACCCTTGCCTTGTGTTGACACTTGCGAAGCTGGCACACTATAGGTGGCGTAGACACTTCCCCACGACAGTCCGTTGGTGTGTTTGTGCAACGTGACGGCGGTGGCATTAACAGTTGGGGCATGGGTGAAGGTTTGATAAATGTAGCCCATGGTGGCAACACGCTGTGAAGATACGGGTTGAGGGCTTGTCACACGTTTGTTGTGATGGAGCAAGGTAAAATCAATGGGTGTTTGCTCTCCAATAGGCACGAGCGGAGCGTGCGCGGTGGCAGCCTGGGTGAGGAGAATGTAAACCGCATCGGTTGTGGCACGCGAGGTCTCCCACATCTGTGTGCGTTTGGCTTGCATTAGCCACAAGCACATTTCGTTGGCTTCGGTGTGTTTGCCAAAGAGTTGTAGCGCTTCGATGGTGGCGCATTGCGTGGGGATGCGATAAGCGTTCCATGACCATTCGGCACGTGGAGCATCGAAGTAACGACCCATTTCGGGCTGGGTTGTGGTGTGCTCTAACAAACTCTTTAGGGCAAGCTCGGAGGGTGCGGTGCGTCCTGCTTTAGCAAGTGTGATGGCAGTAAGGGCTTTGCCATAGAGGGTGAGGTTGTGGCGAAGGGCTTCGGCACGATCGAGCAGGAAGTTGGCATCGGCATCGGGCTGCTTGTTTAACAAGGTGCGTAAGTAAAGGTAGCGCAAGGCAAACTCTGAGGGTAGTAGGCGGTGACCCACCTCTTTTTCGTTGTGTTTTAGTTGCGCGACATATTCGCGGATGTGGTGTTGCACAAACTGAAATGCAGCATGGAGCATGTGTGTGGTTTGGGGCGTGGCACGCGCGGTGACTTGTTGGCTACGTGCCAAGAGTGTGGCAACCTCAAGAGTTGTTAGGGCATTGCCAGGCATGCCAGGATACCAACTAAACGAACCGTTGGGTTGTTGCAGGGCTTGGAGGTGGTCGATGGCGGTGTAGAGTAGGGCTGCAGAGACCTCTTCGTTGAAAAGTTGGCGCAATGCGTTGACACGGTTTTGTTGAGTAGTGGCTTGTTGCAACCAAGGGGTGGCATCTGTTAGACGCTGTAATTGCAGTGCGGTGAGCTGTTCTGCCTCGCTCTGGGGAGCCTCCTTCTTATCTACCATTTGCTTGATTTCGGGATAGGCATTGGCTATGTATTGTGCCATGTTAAGGGCGTAAAGATGGGTGGCCCACTCTTGGGCATTGAGGCAGTTGACTTGGGTGGACAGGGCGGGTAGGGCGGTGACGGCATACCAAGTGGGATTGCTTGAAATTTCGACTGCTAAACTGCGGTGTGTGGCATGGGGGGCATGGAATAAGGTGTCGGTGCGCAACGTGTAGATGCCTTTTTGGGTTAGTGAGAAGGGAAGGGTGCGCGTTACTTCGACATCGGTGGTAAGGATGGGGAGGTAGTGTTCCTCACCATCGCTGTAGCCACTGCCTTGTGCTATGGTGCGGCACACGAACATGCCTGCTGCTTGTGTGGCGTTGTAGGTAAAGGTGTAGACTTTTGAGGTGCCTGGTGCCAAACTGATGGTTTGCTGCGCCTGATAGGGAGGGGCTTGGTTGCTGGCGTCGGTAAGTGTGAGTTGCAACTGGGCACAGATGGTTTTGCCAGAGAGGTTGGTGACCTTTATGGGGAGGTCGGTTTTGTCGCCTTTGCGCAAAAATCGAGGCAAGGCTGGTTCAACCATAAATTCTTTGCGTGCCACAAGGGTTGTGTCGATGCGTCCATAATCCATGTGTGGGGTGTGAGCCAATGCGCGGAAATTCCATTGTGTCATGCTTTGGGGTAGGGTGAAGGTGAGGGTGGCTTCGCCTTGGGCATTGGTGCGGAGGGCTGGACGGAAGAAGGCGATTTCGGCAAAATGGGTGCGAGGGCTGATGGTGCTTGTGGGGGCGTTGCCAGCATCAGCGGGGCTATTGAGGGCTTTAGTTGAGCTTGCTTCGTACAATTCGGCTTTCGCTGTCAAGGCGGTTTGGGGAGCTGCCATGTTGTAGACTACTTGGCTGCGTTGGGCATATTTGCGCAGTACTTTGCCCTTGCCATAGGCTATTACGCCAGGGAAGGGGGTGTAGTTGAAGAGGGCTTCGTCCCACTGACTAAAGGTGAGCGCATGGGGGGTGAGCCAATGGATGGGCAGGTGTGCGAACAGGGAACTTTGGCTGGTTTGCCAATTACTGGTGCATGAAGCGTAACTGAGGTGGCGGGGAAAGGTAACGGCATAGTCGGGCCAATAACTGGGGGCTAAAGCATCGAGCGAAGCGTCGTAGAGGCATGCCATGATTTGGGCATCAGCGGGCGAACCGTTGGGTTTGGTTACTTGTAGCACCCATTGCTCTTGTTGCCCCGGGGTGAGACGCGAACGGAAGGATTTCCACTTAACTTGTAGTTGCTTGTTGGGCACAGGTTTTGTTACACGCACTTGTTGGGTGTGGAGTTTGCCATTGCGCAACAGGGCTAAATAGAGGGTTGCTCCATCGCCATAGGCTGCTTTGTAAGCAAAGTGCAGGCTCTGCAACTCGTTGTGTAGTGCAATGCGTCGGCTCTCAATTACGTTTTTGCCTGCGACCACGTCAAGGAAGAGGGTGGCATCGTTGCAAGGGGATCCAAAGAGAATTTGGGCACTGTCGCCAGCTTGGTTCTTGTTGGAGTAGAAGAATAGAGGATTTTCGCGGTCGGCTGGTTGGGTGTCAGTGTCTGAGAATAGCAAAAAATCTACCGATGATTCGTCTGCTTCGGGGGTGCTATAAAGTAATTTGTATTTTCCTGAAGCTAAGTTGGCGAGTGCATTTACAATAAAGGGCTTGCCGCTAACGAATGTGCCTTCTGCGCAAGGTTTGTTGTTGCACAGCAAGGTATATGTGCCATGGGCTGCCATGGTTTCGCCTTGTGCATTGAGTTGTTGGATACAGAAACTGGGCAGTGGTGTGTGTTGACTGCGGCAGATGGTTGTTGGCACTTGTGCACTGAGCCAGGTGGGACGTGTGGCTACGCTTAGGGCGGTGGAACCTTGAGTGGTTTCGCCATTTTCAGCAGTCACGGTGTAGCTCACGGTGTAGGTGTAGCGGTTGTAACGGAGGGTGTTTTCTGCCTGAGTGGTTGGGGCAAGCCAAATGGGGAGTGTAAAGCTACCTTCGGCATTGGTGGTTGTTTCGCCTGACTGAGGTTCGAAGTCTTCGTCATTCCAAAAGAACCACGCTGAGCGGTTGACTTGATATTGCACACGTGCATGGCTCACGGGGATGCCGCTGTAAGTTTGGGCTTTGCCTGTTACTTGTAGGGTGTCGCCTAATGCGTAGGCTGTTTTTAAGGGCTGGGTTGTGGCGGTGAATGTGGGACGTTTGTATGCTTCAACCCGAATATAGGTTGTGGCGTTGATACTGCCTTGGTTGAGCGACAGACGGAATTGGCCTGGAAGGCATTGTGTGGGTAAAGTGAAACTGCCACTAAATGTGCCCATGGAGTCGGTGCGTAGCATGAGGGCGTCTGTCTCCTTGCCATTGACGTTGTAGAGTTTCACGGTAGCTTCGAAATGGGGTACTACTTGGTAGTTGTCGGATTGACGGCTGAAGGCTATGCCCGAAAATTGCACTTGTTGCCCTGGACGGTAGATGGCGCGGTCGGTGTAAAGCTGCACGATGGTTTGGGTTTGGTTGGAGGCGTTTTCCCAATAAGCTAAATCGGAGAGGTAGAACAAATTGGCAGATTCATCGTGATTGTAGGCAAGGGCATAGGCATAAGGGTTGCGTCCTTCTGTTTTCAGAAAGACTGTGCCTTGTGGGTTGGTTGGGTATGTTTTTTGACGTACGTATTTATTGTTATTCGATCGTTTATAGGCAATGACTTTTGCGCCAATCACGGGCTTTCCGCTACGTGTGTCAACCACTGTTATGCGATTGTTGCCGTTAGGTGTAGCAAATTTTAGGGCTGTTAGCGCAGTTACTGTTAAGGTTTGTCCTGCTAGGTGTTTGCCTTTGTGCAGAATTTCAACATAATAGATGCCTGGAAGGTTGGGAACTTGGAATGTGGTTTCACCTTTGTTCCATGCGTAGGCAGGGGTGTTTTGTAATGCGGTGAGTGGGAGGGTGCTAAGGGGCTTTTGTTTTTTAGCCAAATCTTTAAGTTTGCTGCTGTTGTATGATTGTAATTGCACTTGCGAGTTGAAAAGGCGCACAACTCTTAGTTCGGCTGATTGAAGATTGCGTAGCTGATAGGTTAGCGTGTGTGTGCTGCCAGGATATGCGCAGTTGTTGATGTCGTGAACTATTGCTGCGGGCTGTGTGAGTTGTAGCATGAAGTTGCGCAGTGTGTTGCCTGATTGTTCGCTGAAGCGTTTGCTCCCCTTCTCGGCCCAAGCATAAAGCACACTGTCGTTGTGTGCTGCAGCGACTGAGGTGGGGGTGTAATGTTGATAGAGTTGGGTAATGGCATTGTAAACTTCAACCACGATTTGGGTGTTGCCGTAGGTTTGTGTTAGGGCTATTAGACTTTTGTATTTTGCATGGTCTTCAATGCGACCTTTGATGTGAAAGGATGCACCGTATTGTGCTTCAACGGCGCGTAGGGCGAGCCATGCAGCTGCATCATATTGCTTACGTTGCTTGTAAAAATCTGCCATGCGTTGGAGTAAATCCGTTTTTTCGCGTGGTGTGAGGTTGCCTTGGTTGATGTAGCTGTCGAGCAGAATTTGTAATAAATCGTTGTGAAAGTATGCACTGGCTGCACCTAAGGTAAAGAGGGGCTTATAGGTATCGGTTTGACAGTTTGCCAAGACTTCGGGCTGGGTTATTGAGGCTTTGAAATGTGCATCTGCTTTTTGACGCTTTTCATTTGCTGTAAGGTTGTCATCGCTGAAGTTGCGCTTGGCGTAGCATTGCGCCAAGGCTGCATGTAGCAGTGCTTGCATGACGGGGCGCGTTTCGGTTTTTAGCAAAGCCTCTATGCGGTTGGTATAAACTTGTGCTGTATCGGGCGAAATTTCGTAGCCATAAGTGCGTAACATGAGCATGGAGCGTAGTATTTGCGCCTCATTCTTCTCATCGAGCGCTTTGTTGTAAATGCGTTGTATGCGCTTGATGGCTGATTGTGGTAAATCGTTTTCGGCATCTGTTTGCACTTGTTTCCACAAATTGTTGTAGCTTTGAGCTGATGCACTGGCTGCAAGCACGAGCCATATCATTAAGGATAATATCTTTTTCATCTTACGATTATTTTTGGGGGGATGGAAGAACTTGAGAGGGGGACTCCTTATTTAATAGCGCATGAGAACCTCAATAGAATGTAATACTTAATCCAGATTTACCCTTTGGGATTGGGTTAGCGCATGAAACCCTCAATAGAATGTAATACTTAATACTTAATACTTAATACTTAATACTTATTACTTTTTGCTTGTTTCATCCACAGCCAAACTTCGCGGTAATAGCTGGCGTAGCCAAGTATGCCGAGTAGCATAACAAGCATGGTTTTTAGTCCGTGGGTGATAAGAGCATAGGATTGTGCAACACTTTTGGCAATGCCGTAGACCGAGGTGAGGGTTTTAACAATGGCAAAGTGCCATGGACCTGCTCCTGCTGGGGTGGGGAGGAGTACGCCTACACTGGTTGCGGCAAAGACGTGTAGGGTATCGGCTAAACCAATGTCTGTCATTTCGCAAAAGCAGGGTACCAATAGGTAGAGTTGCAGAAAGTTACAGGTCCAAATGGCTAAACACAGGGCTGAAAAACTCAATGGGCTCTTTAGGTGTGCCACGGCACTGATGCCAACCCAAAGGTTTTGCATAAAGTTGTGCACATGTTTCCACCATAGTTTAAATGTTATGCCAACGAGTAAACAAATTCCACAACCTATTGCTATGTAGAAGCCGTAGTTGGGTACCATCCAGGTTAAGCCTTCGGTTAGGTTGTGTACCAATGATATGGTGTTGTGCCAACGCAAGGTAATGGTGAGTCCTACGACGAGTAGTAGACAAATAATGTCGGCTGCTTTTTCGATGACCACGGTGCCAAAGGCGCGTGTTGACACTTGGGCATCGCCACGCTTTACGAGTAAAGAACGGGTGAGCTCGCCTAAACGAGGGGTTACGCTGTTGATTAGATAGGATATGAACATAAGTTCGATGGCTCTGCGACGGGTGGTTTGGATGTGCGCTGCATCGAGCAACATGTGCCAACGTAGCGAACGAAAAACATTGGCTAAAATGCCAATGGCTAATGCCGCTACAACCCATACGTAGTTGGAACGCTTTGTAAAAAAGGTTCCTAAGGTTGAAAAGTCAAAGCCTCGGTATACGCCGTACATTAAGGCTACACCTATGAGGGTTGAAGCGATTAGAAATAATATGTTTTTTAAGGCAGCGCTCATGTATTGTATTCAGATTGATTTTAGATGTTAATTGAAGGCTAAAGTACAACATTTTAGAAACATAAGCACGGGATTTGTCTTTCTATAAGATAAAATGGTATTTTTTTTACTATCAGCATGCTGAATAGGGTGGTCTATGTTCGAAAAAGTTAGTAATTTCGCAACTTGAAATAAAGCATGAATATGGGATAGTATAAAAAGGCTATGTAAAGTCTGTAGTAATTAAGTAGGCTTAGGCAAGTTGGTTGAAACTGTCCTAAAAAACGAGAAAAAAATAATGGAACTTGAAAAGTTAGCACGCCAGTTGCGCTTGATGCTTATACTTACACAAAATCGTAGGTTGACGATTGACGAAGTGAGTGCGCAGATTGGCATAAGTCGTCGTTCGATTTACCGATATGTAGATGCGTTTAGGAATATGGGCTTTATTGTTAAAAAAGAAGGTCAAATTTATCGCATTGATCATGAGTCGGCTTTTTTACAGGATTTGGTAAAGGGTTTGCAGTTTACTGAAGAGGAGGCGCTTACCATTGCCCGTTCTATTAACTCTATCTACGATAACTCGCCCGAGATGCGACGCTTGCGCGATAAAATGGCGCATCTTTATGACATTGAGGCGCTGTCGCGACATGGCGTGAATAACCTTATGGCATTTAATCTTTGCCAGGTTTATCGTTGCATCCGCGAGGAGCGTGTGGCGTTATTTAAGAATTATCGTGACGAGAATAATCAGTCTGTTAACAACTATATTGTTGAGCCTTACATCTTTATGGCTACAACGAATGAGGTGCGCTGTTTTGACCTTACAAGTAAGACGAACCGCACGTTCAAGTTGGACCATGTGGAAAGTGTAGAGCCTTTCGACCTTTTGTGGTCGAATAAAAATGAACATGTGCCTTGCTATACGGACCTCTTTGGTTGTTCGGGCGAGCAGCGCACTCCTGTGTCATTGTTGCTCACAAGGGAGGCTACTGCCTGGTTGCTTCGCTCTTATCCTGATGCACAGCGTGAACTGTCGCTTGAAGAGGGTGGTAACTATCAGTTGCTCGAAACTTATGTTTGTGGTTACGAGGGTGTTGCCCGTTTTATTTTGGGGTTGTATAATGATGTGAAGATTGTGAACGCTCCCGAACTTCAAAATTATGTGGACAATAAATTGATGCAGATGGTTAAAAGCAAAGAGGATAAAGAAGCTAAAATGGTTTAGTGTTTTTTTGAAATCTACTTGTATACAAAAAAAGGATATGAAACGGAATAATTCTGTTTCATATCCTTTTTTAGGATGTATGGGGGATGTTTATGCTTCCTTCTCAGCCTTTATCTTTTCAGAAACGGCTTTGATTTTCTGGCTAATTTCTTGCAATTCTTCCTTCAGGCGTTCAACCTTCTTTTCGATGTCGGCTACGAGTGAGTTGCCTTTCTTTGAACTTGAGCGGAAGAAGGTGATGTTGGTTTCGTAGGTCTGAATTTCTTGCTTCTTGGCATCAAAAGCACCTTGCAAGCGGTTGCGCTCGCGTGTGAGTTCTGAACCTCCCTTTTCAGCAACATTTTTGCGGAAGTTCTCCATGCGACGCTTACCAGCATTTTCGTGGAGTGTGCCATAGATTTTGTCGCAGAGTTCGCGGTAGCGACGATACATTTTTTCCTTCTTGCTGTAAGGTACATGGCCAATCTCGTTCCAACGAGCCTGCAAGTCGCGCACACTCTGCAAGAGGTTTTCGCCAGCGTTTTCTACCAACTTCTCGAGTTCAGCAATCACGTTTTTCTTGAGTTCCAAGTTGGCTTCTTCTTCTTTGCGTTGTCCAGCGGTAGCTTCGTTCTTTTTCTCGAAGAAGTAGTTGCAAGCATCGTTAAAGCGCTTCCAAACCGCATCAGACACCTTATGAGCTACGGGACCGATGGTTTTCCACTCTTTTTGCAATTCAACGAGTTTGTTTGTAGTAGCTCCCCAATCAGTGCTGTCTTTCAAGGCTTCAGCCTTTTCAATGAGCGCATTCTTGGCAGTGAGGTTTGCATTGAGCTTCTCGCGGTTTGCCTTGAAGTAAGCAGTCTTGGCTTGGAAGAATCGGTCGCAAGCCATGCGGAAACGCTCAAAAATTTCGTTGTTGACCTTGCGCGGTGTGAAACCAATGGTTTTCCATTCGGCTTGCATTGCAAGTACCTGTTTGGTCATTTCTTCCCACTGAGCGTAGGTCTTTAAATCGTCGAAAACTAAAGCTTCAACCTTCTGGCAAAGCTCTGTTTTCTTTTGCAGGTTCTCTTCCTCTTGAGCTTTGATGGCTTCAAAGTGGTCTTGGTGACGCTTATTGATGAGGGTTGAGGCATCTTTGAATCGCTTCCAAATTTCGTCGCGAAGTTCCTTGGCTACAGGACCTGTTTCGCGATATTCTTGGTGCAACTTTTGCAACTGGTGGAAGGCAGAAATTACGTCCTCAACGTCAGCCAATTTCTCGGCAGCTTCACAAAGATGGGTCTTAATTTCAAGATTCTTCTTGAAGTCGTAAGCACGCATTTCGTGGTTTAAACGCAATTGGTCGTAGAACTGCTCGGTGTAGAGCTGATAGTTCTTCCAAAGTTCGGTAGCATTTTCAGCGGGAACAAGCTTAATTTCTTTCCATTCAGCCTGCAATTCCTTTACCTCGTTATAGCCTTTGTCGGCATCCTCGGGGGTAGCGGCAAGTTCTTTGATGCGTTCAATAATCTCTTGCTTACGCTTTAGGTTGTTCTGCTTCTCTTTTTCAGCCTCTTCGGCTGCTTTGTTGCGGAGTTCGCGAATGAGCGAGAGCTGTGCTTTAAAGTTCTCTTCGTCGGTGTCGGGAGCAGGCATAAAGTCCTCAGCCTTACCGCCTTCTTCCACAAATTTATCGCGTGCAGCGGTAACGTCGGCATTGTGAAAACGATAATAAAGCATTTTTAGGTGGTCCAGCTCTGTGCGTTCCACGTTTCCGCCATTATATACAATTTCCTTCAAGCGTTCAATCACTTCAGCCTTGGTGGTGGGATTGGCTTGCTTGGCGTTGTCAGTGTTTTCTGTTTCGTTGGCTTCGGCTGCAGGGGCAGCGTTTTCCACATTGTTCTCAACTGAAGCAGCCTCTGCGGCATTTACCTTCTGTTCTTCTGCTTCAGCAGTGTTTTTAATTTCGTCCATAATAAGTTAGGATAGGATCGTTCGTGTAAGTTTTATAGCGCATTTATAGCGCATAGTTAGACCGCAAATTTGCACAATATTAGTTGAGTAGCCAAACTTTTTTGTTAAAACTTTTGTGCAATTTGTGTAAAATGGTGTGTTTGGTGGGATAAGTGTGCTTTTTGCGCTCTTAAAGTAGGTGTTCGAAATTATTTTGAATACCTACTTATATCCATGCCTTCCAACGGAAGAGACCATAGAAGATGCCAGTTACAACGATAGAGGCAATAATTACCACGGGAAATCCCCACCACACAGCTTCCATGCCATTGATGAGGTTCATGCCAAAGATACTGGCTATAAGTGTGGGAAACATCAAGATGATGGAAACGGAGGTCATTTGTTTCATCACGCCTGCCATGTTGTTGTTAATAATGCTGGCGTAGGTTTCCATTGTTGAGTCGAGGATGTTGGTGTAGATGTTGGTTGTTTCGCGTGCCTGATTCATCTCAATGGTTACATCCTCAATGAGGTCTGCGTCCAATTCATCGACGGGGAGTTTAAACTTTAGTTTAGAAAGCAAGGTCTCGTTGCCACGAATTGAGGTGATGAAGTATGTGAGGCTGTCTTGCAAACGCGATAGTCCTATCAGGTCTTCATTGTCAATTTGGCGGTCGAGATTGCGTTTAGCTTCTTCAAGCAAAATGTTGATTTGCTTGAGTCGTTTTAGGTACCACACAGCTGACGAAAGGAAGAGTCTGAACACCAAGTCGACAGAGTCGGTGAAGCCTTGGTTGCGCTTTTGTTGGTACGACACAAAGTCAATCATCATGTTGGTTTCGTAGTTGCACACGGTTACGCAAATGCCTTTGTTCAGAATTATACCCATAGGGATGGTGGTGTGGGGAGTGCGCGAGGCTACTTCTTTTACATAAGGTATGCGCAAGATGATAAGCGACCACCCCTCGTCATATTCATAACGTGAGCGTTCGTCTTTATCTCGAATGTCATCTAAAAAATAGTCGGGAATTTTAAGGTCGTTAATCAAAAAATCCTCGTCCTCGGGAGTGGGACAAGTAACTTGTACCCAGCAATCGGGTGCCCATTCATCGATGGTTTGCAGCTTTTTGTTATAATTCCAATATGTGCGCATAAATCTGTTTCGTATAAGACCTCGTTTCTATTCAGAATATTTCATGTGGGGCGATTACTTGCGTTTGCGTAAGCACGCGCAAAAGTACGAAAAAAAGTTTGTTTGCCCACCGCGCATTTCTCAAAAACCGTTTCTACGAGTTTTATTTTTTTACACCTGTTGTACATCTTGTGCTTTGCAACAGTTTTACAACGATGTTGTGACAAAACGGAGAAAAAATAATGTGTAATTGCTGCGCCTTATTGGTTGAGCAATTACACATATATATATAATAAGGGATTTACCAAGGTATTCCTCCAGGTCTACCTCCGCCACTGCCCTTATTAGAGTTTAAAAGTCAGAATTTTTAGTATTCCCCTACTTGCTAATTATTTAAATGGCTTGCGCCAATCACATCCCTCTTTCCAACGTGAGCAACCATAGGCAGTGTTACCTTTAATAACTTTGCCTTGTCCACACTTAGGGCAGATGCTGCCTGCGCGAATGATGCGTTTGCGTGGCTTGGCTTCAGTTTGTTTCTTTGCGTTGGCTTCGGCTTTAGCGTCAGCGGCATCGGCTAAAGCTTTAATTTTGAGTGGTGCAGTGGGGGCTTGCTGTGTGACGTGTCGATTGCTGTTGTCTTGCAGCACTTGTTTTACAATGTCTGTAACCATCACTTTGAGCTCGCTGATAAATTGAGTTGCACTATATTCGTGGTGTTCAATTTGACGCAATTTCTTCTCCCACAAGCCAGTGAGTTCGGCACTTTTTAAGAGTTCTTCTTTGATGAGCGATATGAGTTCAATGCCTGTTGGAGTGGCTAAAATTGTTTTGCGTTGTCGGCGAATGTATTGTCTGCGAAAGAGTGTTTCGATGATAGCTGCACGCGTAGACGGACGTCCAATGCCATTTTCCTTCATAGCATCGCGCAGTTCTTCGTTGTCCACTGTTTTGCCTGCAGTTTCCATAGCCCGTAGCAGGGTTGCTTCGGTGTAATATTTAGGAGGTTGCGTCATTTTTTGTGCCAAGTCGGGGATGTGCGGTCCGCTTTCGCCCTTAATGAAGTCGGGCAAGGTGCGTTCGGCATCATCTTTCTTTTCGTCTTCATCAACAGCTGTAGTAGTGATTTTAGCAGCCGAAGATGGTACAGCTCTCCAACCTGGTTCAAGAATAACTTTGCCTGAGGTTTTAAACTGCACGTCGGCAGCTTGTCCTTGTACGGTAGTTGTGGCAAATTTACAGTCGGGATAGAACACCATGATGAAGCGACGTACCACAAGGTCGTAGACGTTGCGCTCCATGTCGGTGAGGTTGTTGGCTGCAACTCCTGTGGGAATAATGGCGTGGTGATCAGTAACCTTTGAAGAATCGAACACCTTTTTGCGCTTCAGTAATTGAGCCCCGCGTAAGGGCGCGAGTAATTCACCATATTGACCACTTACGCCATTAAGAATGTTCTTACATTTAGGGTAAATGTCATCGGATAAATAGGTGGTGTCAACACGCGGATAGGTAGTCACCTTTTTTTCGTAGAGAGCTTGTATGAGTTGCAAGGTTTGGTCGGCAGAGTAGCCAAACTTTTTGTTGCAATCCACTTGTAGTGAGGTAAGGTCGAAGAGGCGAGGCGGTTGTTCGGTACCACGCTTCTTTTCTACGGAGTTTACCACAAAAGGCTCATTCTTAATTTTTTCAAGGGCAGCACGTCCTTCTTCTTCCGTGGTATAACCACGTCGTGTGGGTGCGGCAGTCTTCTTTTTGTCGGCAGTTTCGCCTTCAGTTGTTCCCTCTTCGTCTTCGTTGGGGTCAGCCATAATGGCGTTGAATGTCACGTCGCGATATTGGGTGGTAAGCACCCAATAGGGTTCGGGCTTAAAGTTTTCAATTTCAAGTTGTCGACGCACAATCAGTGCCAATGTGGGAGTTTGCACACGACCGATAGAAAGGGGTGGTGCTCCATATCCGCCACCATACTTAATGGTGTAGAGTCGTGTAGCATTCATGCCCAATAGCCAATCGCCAATGGCGCGACAAAGCCCAGCTTCGTAGAGCGACTTGTAGTCATCCTGAGGCTTAAGGGTGGAAAAGCCCTCGCGTATGCTCTCTTCAGTAAGTGATGAAATCCATAAACGGTCAACGGGGCATGTAGCTCCCGCCTTTTGCATAACCCATCGCTGAATGAGTTCACCCTCTTGTCCGGCATCACCACAGTTGATGATGCGTTCAGCCTTTTGCATGAGTTTCTCGATGATTGCAAATTGGTTTTGCACACCTTGGTCGTTTTTCAAACGGATGCCAAAGCGAGGAGGCATCATGGGCAAAGCCCCGAGGCTCCACCGTTTCCATAAAGGCGTGTAGTCCTCGGGGTATTTAAGTTCGCAAAGATGACCGAAGGTCCAAGTCACTTGATAACCGTTTCCTTCAAGATATCCTTGATGTTGCTGCGTGGCTCCAAGTATATTGGCAATATCGCGTGCCACGCTGGGTTTTTCTGCAATGCAGACTATCATTGTCTTTATTGAGTTATCTTAAAATTCAAAACGCATTTGGCTATGATTATAGTGTAATCCGTCGCGTGCAAAGAATTGTGCAATAGCACCCTCGCTTGAGAGTAGAGAAGGCGTGCCGCTCACAATTCCGCTCGAGTTGAGTAACCACAAATTGTCGGCAAAGCGTAGGGCAAGTTCCACATCGTGGGTAGATAGAAGAATGCTTTTTCCCTTGGAATGCGCCAAATAGCTGAGTAATTTTAGTGTGTGAACTTTTGTGGGGAAATCGAGAAAAGCCGTAGGCTCATCCAGTAAGATGATGGGCGTGTCTTGTGCCAAGGCTTTGGCAATGAACACCCGTTGTCGCTCGCCATCGCTCAAAGTGTTTACATATCGGTGTGCCAAACCTTGTGTTTGTGTGAGTTGCAACGCCTGTTCAACGGCTTGTGTGTCGGCAGCAGTGTTACGTGTAAAGAATTGGGCATAAGGCATACGTCCCATTTCAACAACCTGTTTTGCTGTCAGTGCGTTGGCTTCAGGACGGAAGGTTAAAACCACACTTAGGGTTTTAGCTAATTCGCGTGGGTTGAGGTTCGTAATGTCTTTTGTGCCATACAGAATGTTTCCGTTTAGCGGACTAATAAATCCAGCCAAAGTGCGTAGCAACGTGCTTTTGCCCGCTCCGTTCGTGCCCATCAGCACCGTGAGTGATGCTGTAGGTAAGGTGGCACAGAGTTGGCTGCTCACCACTTTTTTGCCGTAGCCAGTAGTTAGCTGTTGAAGCCTTAGCATATGAAGGAGTTTAAAAAATCAATGGAATTTTTTTCCGTGAAGCAAAATGCCTATACGCTTTTTAATAGCCTTAAAAATAGCCTTCCATTGTCCGTGGCGCATATTGAGATAAAGTTCCTCGAACGATCGCCACACCTTAATCCAAGGATGACGCCAACCAGCGATGCGATAAACGCGTTGTCGATGGCGCACGTGTTCCAAAATGTGTTTAGGATGGCGCAAGGGAAAGTTTAAGTCATAGCGTTTCATGGTGAAGAATCGACGATAGCCCGAGGGCAATAATTGCACACCGCCCGAGAAGTGAACCGAATCTTCCATTACCCCAATGTTGTTAATCAAGTTTAGGCGCGGCACAATAGCCAACTGTGAATTGAGCAATAAGTGCGCCATAAAGATGGTTTCGTAATAAGCCTTTCCGCTTGCTTTGTGTGCGCGAGCCATAGGTAAGAAATCGTTGCGCAATTTACGTTCCTCAATCAACTGTTCTAAGCGTTCAACCGTGCGCGGTTCGTCAAGCCAAGTGTAGTGCTCATCCCATTGGTTAATGACGCGGCTCCATGAAGCCCACCCCGAAATGCAGAAGTTTGTGCTAAAAAAGTAGTCGGCATCATCAGCATCATCGGTTCGCTCTTCAAAGTTACAACCTTGTATCATGCCAATGCGGTCGTCGTTTTCATAGCGGTCGAGCATCTCCTTGCAGAAGCGGAAGAACGACTGCGTAGGCACGTCATCATCTTCAAGCACAATACACTTGTCAACTTGCGAAAAAGCCCAGCGTTGTGAGATAAACTCAGAGGGGTCACAGCCATAGTTTTTTTCTTGAAACATGCGGTGTACCTCGCAAGGCCAATCTATTTGTTCCACAATTTTGCGGCAAGCCTCAATGCCTGGTATGTCGCGTTCACCTCGAGGTCCGTCTTGATAGAGGAATAGACGTGCTGGTTGTGCCTTTCGCACTTCGTCGAACACAGGCTTCAACACTTCGGGGCGGTTGAAGAATAGGATGAGAACAGATATATCCATATATATATAGGTGTATTAGCTTAAAGATTATTTCAAACTTTCTGCATAGAATACAGCGTGTCCACCGCGTTTGTCCTCGGGGGGTAGTTGCATGTAGTTACGATACAGATCGGTGAGGTAAGCATCGGGATTGGCAGGACCATTGAACATGCAGTCTTCAAACTTTATGCGATTCGTAGGGAAAATGCTGTCTGTGCGGTGCATAATGCCATAGCCATTGTTGTTGAGCGTGTTCGACGTAAACTCTCCCTTATTCTTCAACAAGCATGCTATGTTCCACACCCATTTGCAGCAAGCGCGTTTTAGTCCAAAATAAAAGAATTCGGCAAACGAGCGCCACGAGTAATAGTGTTGACTGCTCAGAATGGCATTGGCGCGGCAATAGCCTTTAGTAATGCGTTTGATAAATGCTTTAGAGCAGCTTGGATAGGGAATCATGGGGAAAATGTCAACATACAATCCCTTACCATAAGCACGTGCAAAGTCATCGCCTCCTTCCACCAAGAACGAGTTTGTATCGCGCACCTTATAAATAGGCAAACGCACGTTAGGGTCGGTATCGGGAGTTTGAATATAGAGATGTTCGGGCAATTCGCAACGTGCTGCTTTCACAAAGCGTGGCAAGTCTTCCAGTCGCATTGCAATATCAATGTCGTCGTCCCAAGGGATAAAACCTCCATGGCGTACGGCACCTAAAATAGTGCCACCATCTAACCAATAGTCAATGTGATTACGTTGGCAAATCGTGTCTATCTCTTTTAAAATGTCGAGTTGTTTGAGTTGTACAGCGCGACGATGGCTTTCAAGATATTGTTTAAGCGCAGAATTGTCCATGACTTGTTTGTAAAATGAATAGTTGGGTGTGTGGCAAGCAAATGTTTTGTAGAGTCGATTGGTGCCAGCCCATTTTTACTTATTGCTTCTTTTAACGTCAATCACCTGTCCTGTGTAGTCAGCCAACAGGCAGCGCACCGTAGCATCAGCTACAACCTCCGAGCGCAGGAGTGTGTCGTCGGGTTCAATGCCAAAGTTTTTAATACGCATCGGTGTTTTTGTGCGTTCAGGATTGATGCAATTAACGCGAATACCCACCGATTCCCACTCTTGAGCCACAGCTTGCACAAAGTTAACAATGGCAGCTTTGGTCGATGAATAGATGCTATAAAAGGCTCGTCCACGTGTGTAGCTGCTTGAGGTAAAGAATATGAGTTGACCTTGCGTTTCCTTCAGATAATTATAAGCCTCAATAGCCACATTTACCGTACCCATATAGTTGGTTTGCACAGCAGCTTGAATAATGCCATAATCCATTGCGCAGAGCGGTTCTTTGTTAAGTACACCTGCCGTGTTAATAACGTAGTCAATTTGTCCTTCTTTGTCGAACACTTCCTTTAGTGCACGTGCCACATCCTTGCGGTTGCCCACATCTGTTTTTGTGAGCGAGCGCGAAAAACTATGTACTCGTGTGCCAGCATTGCGCAATTCGTCAACAATATCTTTTCCAATGCCATACGAACCGCCAAACACCACAGCCACACGTCCGTTGAGTTTATTCTTATCGAGAGTTTCGGGAGCTTGCGACCCACGTAGTTGAAAGAGCTTGTCGAGTAAGAAAGTGTCCTCCTTATAAGTCAGTTTCATGTTGCTCTCTTCGCCTGCCACCAAGTGTACAGGTACCTCGGGCATGTATTTTACCACCACGCCACAGTCGTCGGTTACTTTAAAGTCAGGGTCTTTAAAGGCACGTTTGTAAGCCTCGCTAATCACAGAAAGACGGAAAGCTTGTGGTGTCTGTCCACGTTGCAAGCGCGAACGGTCGGGGATAGATGCAATATGGTCGCCCTCAGCTTCGATTATTGTGTCAACAGCAGGAACTGTCACATCAATAGCCTCGTAGGTTTTGAGTGCTTCACATACATCATCAATGATGCGTTGTGACACCAGCGGACGCACGGCATCGTGAAACACCAAGTTTACTTCCTCACCGCCTTCGTAGGCATGAATAGCAGAAAGGCTTGAGTCGTAGCGCTCTTTGCCTCCCTTCAAAATCTTTTTCACTTTTTTCCACCCGTTGCGCAAAACGATGTTTTCCACATCCGATACATAAACGGGATTCGACACAACGGCAATTTCGTCGATGTGCGGATTGCGTTCAAAGGTGTCGAGCGTATGTTCAATGACCATTTTGCCTGCCACCTTAAAGAATTGTTTGGGAGTGCTCAGCCCCAGACGGCTTCCAACACCGCCTGCTAGCACAATGGCTATATTGCGTATCATATTTTTTGAATTTATCAGAGGTTGAGAAAAATGCAACAGTCAGAAAATAGAGCCTCAGAGCTTATTTTCTTACCTGTTTATTTTTCAAGATTGAACAAGTCGTTTCCGTAAGCCGAAATCATAGGATAGAAAAATCCATGAATGCGTCCTGAAATGCCATGTGGTTTTCCTGGGTACACGCGGTCGTAATATTTGCAGCACAGACAGCAAAGTCTGAGCAGTGCAAAAGGCTTTCGGCTTGTCATGAGTTGTGCCAATTTAGCAGGTACAGGCAAACGTTTGGCATCAGTGTGTTGGCTGATGTATTGATAGAAAAAACGGAAGTTGCGTTTACGCAACAAGTGTAAGCGATGTATGTAGCCCCACACGTAAGGTTGCCAAGTGGGGTGAGCCACGGGTTCAAAAAATCCCTTTTTAGGTACGCGTGTTGTTACAGAACCTGCATAATGTCGGTGCCAATTCAGTGCTTTTTCCACCTTAACCAATCCGTTGCCCATCAAAGCATGCACACTGAGCCACCAATCGTAAAAAATGGTATAGTCCCATAGCTTAATGCTTTTTAGAAACTCCGTTTTCAGCAACATGGTGTGTCCAGGTGTGCAATCGTAAAAGATGATGTGTTCAAAGTCTGTGCGTGGCGAAATGTAATTTTTAAGAGGTTGCGTATACGTTTCGTCCGTATAGTAATCCGAAAAACATAAATCTGCCTCCCCTATTTTCTCCACTTGCAGACGTATCTTATTGTCAAACCAAATATCGTCTTGGTCGCTAATAGCAATCAAGTCGCCTTTGGCTCGCATCATGGCAGTGTGAAAGTTTCGATTAAAGCCCAACTGTTCTTCGTTCCGATAGATTTTGAACAAGTTAGGATGGGCGGCACAATAGGATTTCAGAATATCCCATGTGTCGTCGGTCGATCGGTCGTCCTGTACAATAATTTCGTACAAAGGGTAGTCTTGTGCAAGAATAGAATTAAGCTGTTCGCGCAAAAAACGCTCACCATTGTAAGTGCACATCACTACCGAAACTTTCTTTATGTCGGCATTCATCTTGTTCATAGTGAGCAAAGGTATATAATTTTTATCTATTATGACTTCGAAAATCATCACATTTTTACTTTGTGTGCAAAAAATGTGGGCATGAGGGTATGCTCTCATAAAAAAACACTAACTTTGCGCAAGCCAAGTTAGGCTGCGGCTCGGCAATAAAAATAAAAATCTCTTGGCTTTTTATTTTATATTGCGCTCGCCTTGCACTAACTTTGCGCAAACCAAGTTAGGCTGCGGCTCTCGCCTTGCACTAACTTTGCATAAGCCCAACCCCAGCATAATATCAGTTAATGAAACGTATACTTACCTTATTTTTGCTTGCCACGTTGTTACTTCCCATGACAGTAGCACAGCAAGTCTTGCCCAAACGTGAATTTCGTGGGGCGTGGATTCAGATAATTAATGGACAGTTTCAAGGCATGAGCCGCGACCAAATGCAGGCAAACCTCACTCATCAACTCAATGTGTTGAAGGAGTGTGGCGTTAACGCCATCATCTTTCAGGTGCGTGGCGAGGCGGATGCCTTGTATGCTTCACCTTATGAGCCTTGGAGTCGTTTCCTTACAGGTAAACAAGGCACACCTCCCAATCCCTATTGGGACCCCTTGGCTTGGATGGTCAACGAGTGTCATAAGCGTGGCATGGAACTCCATGCTTGGATAAACCCCTTCCGTGCTAAAACCAAAACCACCAAAGAGCTTTCGGTGACACATCCTTACGTAAAACATCCCGAACGCTTTTTTGAGTACGACGGACTTTATATTTTCGACCCAGGGTTAGATGTTAATCGCGATTATATTTGTAGAATAGCAGCCGACATTGTGCGTCGTTATGATGTGGATGGCTTGCACATGGACGATTATTTTTATCCTTATCCCGTTGCAGGGGTGTCAATTCCTGACGAGCGCACCTACGAAACGCACAAAAATGGCTTTAACAATATCGATGATTGGCGTCGCTACAATGTCAATCTTTTCATGAAGGCCATGCACGATAGCATTCGCGCCGTAAAGCCATGGGTAAAGTTTGGGGTTAGTCCGTTTGGCATTTATCACAATGCCACCCCAGGTTCGAACTTGCCAGGTTCCAAAACAAATGGCTTGCAAAACTACGACAACCTTTATGCCGATGTGCTTTATTGGATAAACCAAGGATGGGTTGACTATAGTATTCCGCAAATTTATTGGGAAATCGGACACAAAGCAGCCGACTACGATGAACTTATTAAGTGGTGGAGTCGTTTTGCTGGTGGACGTCCGCTTTTTATAGGTCAAGACGTGGAGCGCACTGTGCGTGCAGCCGACCTTAAGAATCCGCAAATCAACCAAATGGATGAGAAGTTCCGCCTCCAGCGTTCTTTGCGTGGCATACAAGGCAGTTGTCTTTGGTATTCGGCAGCCGTGGTACGCAATGAGGGTAACTACGCCACCGCCTTGCAAAAGGTTTACCATCGCACCCCCGCCTTGCAGCCTCTTTTTCCCTTTATCGATAGCAATGCCCCAGGCAAACCGCTAAAACTCAAAGCCAAGTGGATGCCTAATGGTTACTACCTTTTTTGGCGAGCTCCAAAAGATAGCAAGGAAATGGACAAGGCACATAACTATGTTGTGTATCGTTTTGCCAAGGGCGAACGCATCGATTTGTTCAATCCCGAACATATAGTTGACATTACCCCTAACACTTGCTACCGCTTGCCTTATGCTGGCGGAAAAAGCAAATATGTGTATGTCATTACTGCTCTCGACCGCCTACAAAATGAGTCGAAAGCAGCTAAGCGTAAGGTAAAATTGTAGTTTTTTTAAGTAAGAAAGAAAGTTAGGGGGAGTTTGAAGAAATTTTTAGAGGAAGTTAGAAGCCAAAACTTCTACCTCCCTCTAACTTTTTTAAAAACAACTTTCTACCAAAAACAATTCAATGAAAGTACTTAAATTTGGTGGTTCGTCAGTCGGAACGGCAACGTCCATTCAGTTCGTAAAAAAAATAATAGAGCAAGCAGGTTCGCCTGTCATTGTTGTAGTTTCAGCTTTGGGTGGTGTAACCGACCAACTATTAACACTCACCCATCTCGCAGCAAAGGGCGACGAGAGTTATGTGGCACAGCTCAATGCACTTGTGCAGCGTCATCACGAGTTGATTAACCAAGTGATAGATGATAGCAAACGTTCTCCATTACTTCAGCGCGTCGACACCTTGCTCGATGAGTTGCGCAGCATTCTTCATGGCGTATGTTTGATACAAGACCTCACGCCCAAAACATCCGATGCTATTGTAGCATATGGCGAGCGCATCTCATCCGAAATAGTAGCCCAACTCATTACAGGTGCCACACACTACGATTCGCGTAAGTTCATAAAAACCGAACATAAGTCCGACAAACACCTTGTAGACTTTAATGCAACCAACAAGTTGGTAAAACAAACCTTTGCTTCGTTCAGTAAAGGAGTAGCTGTGATGGGAGGCTTTATAGCCCAGGATGTTGAAAATGGCAGAACAACCAATCTGGGGCGTGGTGGTTCAGACTACACTGCCTCAATCCTTGCAGCTGCGCTTAATGCTGAGGCTTTAGAGATTTGGACCGATGTAGATGGTTTTATGACTGCCGACCCACGCATCATTCCTGGAGCTTTCACCATCGATGAATTGTCGTATGCCGAGGCAATGGAACTTTGTAACTTCGGAGCCAAGGTAGTTTATCCCCCTACCATCTATCCCGTTTGTCAAAAAAACATTCCTATCTACGTCAGAAACACCTTCTGTCCTGAAGGCAAATATAGTGTTATTCGTCGCAACGCAGCCCCCAGTGGGCGTCCCATTCGTGGTATTTCGTCAGTGAGCGACACTTGCACCGTAACCGTGAGTGGTCCAGCAATGGTAGGTGTGATAGGTGTGAACCGTCGCATCTTTACAGCCTTAGGCGATGGTGGCATTAGTGTGTTTATGGTTGCGCAAAATTCATCCGAAACCAGCACCACACTTTGTGTCACCCCCCAAGATGCGCAACGAGCTTGTGCCTTGCTCGATGAGGAGTTTGCTGCCGAAATAGCTGATGGAGCCATGAATTCAGCAACATTAGTTACAGGCTTATCGAGTGTAGCTGTTGTAGGTGAACGCATGCGTCACATGCCAGGCATTGCAGGTCAACTCTTTAGTGTGCTCGGTCGCAATGGTATCAGCATCAATGCCACAGCAATGGGTGGACAAGAGATGAACCTCTCGTTTGTAGTAGACCGCAGTCAGTTGCGTAAAACCATCAATGTGCTTCACGACAGTTTCTTCTTGAGCGAACACGAGGAACTCAATCTTTACATTTGCGGCACAGGAACCGTAGGAGGTAGCCTACTCGAACAGATTGCTGCGCAGCGCGAAAAACTATTCCGCGAACGAGGTCTCAAACTCAACATTGTGGGTGTGAGTGGTCGTAGTCATGCAGCCTATTGTGCCAATGGCATTGACCCTGCCCATTACCGCGAAACAATGCAGCAAGGTGGTGATGGTGGTGTAGAACGCATGATGCACGAAATTGAGGAAATGAACATTTTCAACTCCGTGTTTGTAGATTGCACAGCAAGTCCTGAGGTAGCAACGCTCTACAAGCGTTTGTTGCAGCACAATGTTAACATTGTAGCGGCCAACAAAATAGCGGCATCGTCAGCCTACGATAGTTATCAAGAACTGAAACAACTTGCGCGTGAAAAAGGTGTAAAGTTCTTATTCGAGACCAATGTAGGCGCAGGCTTGCCCATCATCAGCACCATTAACGACCTTCGTGGCTCGGGCGATCGTGTACTCAAAATTGAGGCAGTACTTAGTGGCACGCTCAATTACGTATTCAACACCCTTTCAGCCGACATACCCTTGAGTCGTGCCGTAAAAATGGCGCAAGAGAATGGTTACAGCGAGCCCGATCCGCGTATCGACCTTTCGGGCAAGGACGTCATTCGCAAACTTGTTATTTTAGCACGCGAGAGTGGGTATAGAATTGAAGTAGACGATGTAGAACGCAATCTTTTTATTCCCAATGCCTTGTTTGAAGGTTCGCTCGATAATTTTTGGCAACAACTTCCATCGCTCGATAAGCAGTTCGAAGCCGAGCGTCAGCGTTTAGTACGCGAAAACAAACGTTGGCGTTTCGTGGCAGAATGGGTTGACGGAAAGGGTAGTGTAGGGTTGCGTGAAATTTCGCAAGGTCATCCGCTCTACGACCTCGAAGGCTCCAACAACATTCTTTTGCTAACCACCGAGCGTTATCACGACTACCCCATGCTCATTAAGGGTTATGGTGCAGGTGCAGCCGTTACTGCTGCAGGTGTTTTTGCCGACATTATGCGTGTGGCAAACGTTTAGTTTGCATCTTGCAAAGAAACTCAATGTCATTTTTTCCCTAAAACTGGATTTGTGGTTATATAATAATAGCTGCAAATCCAGTTTTTTTGCACGAAATTATATCGAATTTTTTTCAACCACTCATAAAGAACACCAACTTCACTAAACAATGCTTCACGTGCCAGCCCAACCCCGAAAGGGGTTTATTTATGGCAATTCAAAAAAATAATTCATGAACATTTATGGCTCATTGATGGACATTTTTGACTAAAAAACAAAGACATTATTGACGAAAAAACGAATAACTTGCGCAGTATTTGATAATAGCTTACTATCATTAAGGAGACTCTTTAAAAGTTGCACAAGTTATTTTTGCATATTACAAAGGCAAAATTTGGGTAAACCACACCCACGTTGTATCTTTGCAGAAGATAGGCTGCACCTCAGCTAAAAGCTCAAGCGAGCTTGGCTTTTAGCATTCGGTTTGCACTATCTTTGCAGAAGATAGGCTGCACCTCAGCTAAAAGTTCAAGCAAGCTTGACTTTTAGCTGAGGTTTGCACTATCTTTGCAGAAGATAGGCTGCACCTCAGCTAAAAGTTCAAGCGAGCTTGGCTTTTAGCATTCGGTTTGCACTATCTTTGCAACTCAAAGATAAGTCTTGCAAAAGGCAGTCATCTATCGCAAACAACTCCTTCGAAAAAAACAAACAATATAAAAAACACACTCTATGAAAAAAAGACATTCACTTCATTGCCTTTTAACCTTGGTGCTTATGCTTTGCTTAGGCACAATGGGTGCTCAAGCGCAAAAGTATGCCCCTGGCGTGCTCTACCACCTTGTTTCGGCAGTGAAAGGACAAGCAGTAGGGTTTGACAAGCAAGGTAACATCTCGCTCGAAAAACTCAATGCCGATGCCCCCAACCAACACTTCACCGTTACTGACCTCTCAGGTTCATGGCGCTTTATTAACCCTTTTGTCAATAAAGCTCTACGTACAGAGGGAAATGCACTCGAAATGGGCGAGAACAATGGCTCTGACGAGGCACAACTGTGGAAGGTCGTGGCAGATGGCAAGTTCTTGAACTTAATTCCCACCAACCGCCCCAACATGGCAGCAGCTGTGCATGGCAACAAGTTGGTGCTGATTAAAAAAGACAAGGCTGCAGGCAACAAAGCTGCACAATTTAGCATTGAGCAAGCTGCTCACTCAGGCTTTGATGCCGACCTAACTTATCGCATCCGTTCTGCTCAACAACCCGACTTGGTTTTGGGTAATGGCGATTCGGGCGAGAATAATGCCCATATTGTAGCCGAGAAGGTTGACAAAATGAATCGTGGACAGTATTGGAACGTGAAGATGATCGACCTAAATCGTCGTGTGATAGGCAATGCTTTCTATACACAAAACTTTGACGATGGCGGTAGCAACCAAGGCATCGACTACGTGCTGCAATGGCCTGCCACCGAAGGTGTATGGAACAACGCACAATTCTGTTTTGAACCAGTAGCGGGCCATGTAGGTACTTACATTATTCGCTCGGTTGGTAATAAAGAAAAAGCTGCCAAAATGTATGCCTTGAAGAATGGGCAGTTAAAGTTGGTTGCATACAATGTAAAAGATCAGTCGGCATGGGTTACCTTCGAACAGGTTGAAAAACCCAAAATTAAGTCACCTTATTGGGAAGACGAAACCATTTTTGCTGAAAACAAAGAAAAAGGCGTTGCCACTTATTTGCCCTATAACAGCGAACGAGAAATGTTGGCAGACAAGGACTATTACAACACCCCATGGACAACGCCCCAAACCGCGCGTTACCTTTCGCTCAACGGCACTTGGAAGTTCCACTTCGTGTCTGAACCCTCACAACGTCCGCTCGATTTTTTCAAAACCACCTACGACGTAAGTACTTGGGATACCATTCCCGTCCCCTCAAACTGGGAGATGCAAGGTTATGACAAGCCCCTTTATTGCAACGTGGAATATCCACACGCCAATACGCCACCATTCATCAAGGCACGTCCAGGCTTTAACGATGGAGGTAAAAACTACGGCATCAACCCCGTGGGTTCATACGTGCGCACATTCCGTGTCCCCGACAATTGGGATGGTCGTCGCACCTTCATTCATTTTGGAGGCATTTATTCAGCAGCCTTTGTGTGGATTAACGGACAGTATGTGGGCTACACCCAAGGCTCTAACAACGTGACAGAGTTTGATGTGACCAAGTTCTTGAAAAAAGGACAAGAAAACCGTTTAGCTGTGCAGGTGTTCCGTTGGAGTGATGGTTCGTACTTAGAATGCCAAGATATGTTCCGCATGAGCGGTATCTTCCGCGAAGTATACCTCTATAACACTCCGCGCGTAGCTGTGCGCGACCATTATGTAACTACAGATATTCAATTTGATGCAAACAACGTAGCCTCGGCAAAAGTAAATGTAGCGCTTACGTTGGATAATCGCGACAAATTGAGTGGTAGTAAAACGCTCGTGGCAAAACTTTTTGACCCGAAGGGAACTGAGGTACAAGAAAAGCGCGTAAACTTGCAAGTTAGTGGGGCTGAGGTTATGGCAAACGTAAACTTCGATGTCGTGAATGCTGCATTGTGGAGTGCCGAATTGCCCAACCTTTATACCTTGCGCATCATTCAGCAAAACGAACAAGGTGTCGACGAAATGGCATTCAGCACAAAGGTGGGCTTGCGTAAAGTAGAAATTAAAAACTCCTTGCTTTATGTAAACAACCAACGAGTTTTCTTGAAGGGTGTGAATCGTCATGACACTTCGGCTAAGCATGGTCGTGCTGTAACTATCGATGAGATGTTACGCGATGTAACATTGATGAAACAAAATAACATCAACACCATTCGTACTTCGCACTATCCTAACGATGCTCGCATGTATGCCATGTACGACTACTACGGACTTTACACCGTGGACGAAGCAGACCTCGAAGACCACGCCAACCAAAGCATCTCCGACCGCAAGAGTTGGATTCCTGCTTTTGTCGACCGCATCGATCGTATGGTGCTTCGCGACCGTAACCATGCTTCGGTTGTGATGTGGAGCCTTGGTAATGAAGCTGGCGCAGGTGCCAACTTTAAAGATTGCTATGAGGCTGCTAAGGCGCTCGACACACGCCCCGTACACTACGAAGGCACACGCATTAGTCTGCCCTATGGTGGCGAACGCTACTCCGACTTCTATTCAAAGATGTATCCAGGCATGAACTGGATGCACCAAAACACTTCGAACCTCGATAAACCCATGTTCCTTTGCGAATACGCTCACGCCATGGGTAATGCCATTGGCAATTTGAGTGAATATTGGGACGTGATGGAAAACTCAAATGCAACCATCGGCGGTTGCATTTGGGACTGGGTAGATCAATCCATCTACAACCCACAGCTCATGAAGCAAGGCATCTATCGCCTCACCACGGGGTATGACTATCCAGGTCCTCACCAAGGCAACTTCTGCTGCAATGGCGTTATTAACTCCTTGCGACAAGAAAGTGCTAAACTTAAGGAAGTGAAAGCAGCCCATCAGTTTGTGAAGTTCACGCTCAACAGCATTGACAAGGCAAAGAATACAGCCCAAGTTACTTTGCGCAATGCGTATGCCTTCCAAAACTTGCAAGACATGAACCTTGTTTACGAGGTGGTGAAGAATGGCAATGTAGTAAGCACTAAGACGGTGAAGTTGCCAGCTGTAGCTCCAGCTGATAGCACAACCCTTACCTTGAAGTTGGCTAAGGCAGACCTTGAAAAGGCTGAAAAATTGGGTAACGAGGTGTTGCTCACCTTGCATGTCGTGTTCCGCAAAGCACAGAATTATGCTGCTGCAGGACATGAGGTAGCTCTTAAGCAATATCAGCTCGCAGAACGTGGCAAGTTGGGTGTTGTGAAAGCAGATGCAAAGGCTCCCGAAATGTTGCAAACCCTCTCGCTCGATCAAACCATTATTGGCAACGAACTAGTGCAACTCAGTTTCGATAACGAAACAGCCCGTCTCACAGCGTTGTCATTCAATGGTCGCAACATCATTCAGGGAGGTCAAGGTTTTGAATACAGCAATCACCGTTGGATTGAGAACGACCGTTTCGGCAACACTTCCAATGGCTTGCAAGAAAAGGGTAGCTTGAAGGTAGAAACCGTAAATGGCAATACCGTAGTTAAGACCGTGCGCAAGGGTACTATTTGCGACACCGAAATTAACTATACCATTTATGCACAAGGCATTGTGGATGTAGATGCGAAGTTCACACCTCACTCAGGCAATCTGCGTCGCGCAGGTTTAGTATGTATGCTTGATTCTGCACTTTCACGTGTAAACTATTATGCCCTTGGTCCTTGGGAGAATGCTTGCGACCGTCGCGATGGTGTGGTAGTAGGTCGTTACGCCACAACCACTCAGGGTATGGTAGAACCTAACATGAAGCCTCAGAGCACAGGTAACCGCGAGGCACTTCGTGAACTGGTGCTTACTGACAAAACAGGTTTTGGCGTGAAAATTGAAACCGAGGGTAAGGTAAACTTCTCTGCATTGCCTTATACTGACACTGAACTAATGAATGCCCAGCATTATTGGGAGCTTACCCCCAATGCAGCCACTGTTCTTCATTTAGATGCTTGGTTGCGTGGCGTGGGCAATGCCTCATGTGGTCAGGACGTAGATACGCTCCCCATCTACCGTGTCCCCAACCAACCTTTGAGCTATAAGTTGAGAATTAGTAAGAAGTAAAAGACTAAATGTTTTTTTAATTGACAACCTTTTGTGTGTAATACATAAAAGGTTGTCAATTTTTTATGTGTTATTTGTACTCAAATATCCCTTTGCAAAGTATTACTATATTACTTTGCCTTTTAATACGTAATACTTGCCCATTTAATACGTAATACTTTGCCAAGTATTACTATAATGACTTTTTTCGTTCAAATCCCACAAACACCCCAATTGGTGTATAGCAGACAGCTACATACTGCATAGAGCTATAACAAATGAGCATCTATGTAGGGCAGGGTATGCTACTTTAATGGATGCGTATCTCGAATGGTATCCAAAATAGGAACCGCCGTATGCGGAACCGCACGTATGGTGGTGTGAGAGGTCGGAAAACGAAAGTAGGAGGAAAACTGCTTCGTTTTCCTCCTACTCGATTGAACTATGACTTATTCTATAATTATTAATCTGTTCTATTTCAGTTTCTTATAACCGTAAGCAGCGTTCATTCCCAACTGCTCCTCAATACGGATAAGCTGGTTGTACTTTGCCATACGGTCGGTACGGCTCATCGAACCTGTCTTGATCTGACCAGAGTTGGTTGCCACAGCGATATCGGCGATTGTCGTATCCTCTGTTTCACCTGAACGGTGTGACGTGACAGTGGTGTAGCCATGACGATGGGCCATCTCTATAGCATCCAAGGTTTCTGTAAGCGAGCCAATCTGGTTCACCTTGATAAGGATAGAGTTAGCAGCGCCCATCTTGATGCCCTTCTCCAAGAACTTCACGTTCGTAACAAAGAGGTCGTCACCAACCAACTGGCAACGGTCACCGATGGCAGCCGTAAGCTTCACCCAGTTGTCCCAATCGTTCTCGTCAAGACCGTCCTCGATGGAATCGATAGGATATTTTGTAATCAGTTCTTCCAAGAACTTGATTTGCTCAGCAGCTGTGAGTTTCTTGCCGTTAGGATCCTTCTTCTTGCCGTCCTTCAGCTGGCGGTAATCGTAATACCACTCACCATTCTCCTGAACAGCAAACTCGCTGGCAGCGCAGTCCATGGCAATCTTCACATCCTTTCCTGGCTCATAACCGGCATCCTTGATTGCCTGGCAGATGCTCTCAAGGGCATCCTCAATGCCATTGAGTGCAGGAGCGAAACCGCCCTCGTCGCCGACAGCAGTGGAAAGGCCGCGACTCTTCAGGAGCTTTGCCAAGGCATGGAACACCTCCGCACCCATACGGATTGCCTCCTTCTCGTTAGGAGCACCCACAGGACGGATCATAAACTCCTGGAAAGCGATTGGAGCATCAGAGTGAGCACCACCGTTGATGATGTTCATCATAGGAACAGGAAGGGTGTAAGTGTTGCAACCGCCGATGTAGCGATACAGCGGGATATGGAGATACTCGGCAGCAGCATGAGCCACAGCAAGCGATACGCCAAGAATGGCATTGGCACCTAAGTTTGACTTGGTCTTAGTGCCATCCAGCTCCAACATCTTATAGTCGATAGCACGCTGCTCCAAGGCAGAGAATCCGACCAAAGTCGGAGCAATCACGTTATTGACATTCTCTACAGCCTTTAATACTCCCTTGCCACAATAACGGCTCTTGTCGCCATCACGAAGCTCCAGTGCCTCATTCTCACCAGTTGAAGCACCTGACGGAACTGATGCACGGCCAACCACGCCAGACTTTAATAATACCTCAACCTCTACTGTAGGATTGCCACGAGAATCCAAGATTTCTCTTGCATGAACAT
>OWJS01000080.1_pt1 | contig 29622 bp, 29 predicted proteins | sample 1732961 | NCBI WGS metagenome assembly OWJS01 (sample SAMN05065774, study PRJEB22554) | human gut metagenome | biome: ENVO:2100002; feature: ENVO:00000062; material: ENVO:00002003 | host: Homo sapiens | place: USA
ATCTATATTAATACGCCATTTTTTTTATTTTTATAAGCAATTTTGATTAAAATATCTTAAAAACATATCTTGTCATTGAGTTTTTTTTCATTTTTGTTTTGTTCTTCGATTATTTTCTATAACTTTGCATTCGGACTGTATAGCCAGACCGCAGTTGTCAATGTTAGACGAGTTCTTGCGAGATAACCGAGTCGGCAGCCTACGCCGTGCTGTGTGTAGTGAAGTCAAAATGACATATCTATACAAACGCGGGTAATGGGTGGGAATGACAGTCCAGACATAGAAGGCGTTTATCGACGCTTTGTTCTTGACACATCGAAATCTTGCAACCCTCGATATTATAGTCTGGAACTTAGCCAACGGTAGATGTCCCGGGTGTGATTATATCAATCCCGTGGAGACTTGTATGTATGGATTGTACCCTTTTGGGTGCAATCAGATGTATTGTACAGGTCTCTTTACGGCTGTGATTTTCATATCGGCGTGGGCTCTGACGTTGTCTGTTCGACTATAATAGGCAGTGCAAGGGCCTCGATGTGTGGAATGGGCAACAGGACGATTCCACGCTTTTTTTGTGTCTCAATTTAACGATTTTTCTGTCTAGAAATAAGTTAGCACCGATATGAAAGTCGATGAATGGACATCTAACGATGGACACACCCTAGGAGGTGGTGAATTCCCTCCTTGCGCTGGACTTACCTCCAACGCCCTCCCCGAAGCTCAAAGCACCATTTCCGCAGAGAGTTCACAAACAGGGGTGTCCACCAAAAATGCACTTTTGGCAACTAAGCCTAAAGCACAACGAGAGGGAGATATTCCTCATTGGTATGCCTTACGCACCACTTATGGTAGAGAGAAAAAGGCATACGACTATTTGACCGCCAAAGGTATCACGGCTTTCTATCCTACCACTAATGTAGTAAAACTTATAAAAGGTAAGCGCAAAAATGTTACCGAATCCCGTTTACCCAACATCTTCTTTGCCTATGGAACAGAAGAGCAACTCAAAGAATATGTTTATGACAACGTAAACCTCCCATTCCTCCGTTTTTATTATCGTCACTACCACGAAGGGAGCAAGATTAAAAAGACTCCATTGATAGTTCCTGACAATCAGATGGAAAGTCTGAAAATCATCTGTGCTGCCGATGCAGACAATACCTTCGTATCTTTAGTCAAAGTTCCAAAGTTTGAGAAAGGACAGCTGGTAAGGGTTATTGATGGTGCTTTTAAGGGAGTGACAGGAAGGGTTGCAAGATGGCAAGGGCAACAGAGAGTTGGAGTTGTGGTGGATGATTTGGTAACAGTGGTGACAGCTTACATACCGAGTGCGTTTTTGGAAAATATGACTACTTAGAATATGGATATAATTATAGGAAAATATGGTAATCAACCTTTTAAGTTAATAGAATCAAGTATCAGCAGACAACATGCTTTGTTTCATTTAGATGAAGCTACAGGAAAAATGACGCTGAAAGATAGCAACTCAACAAATGGAACTTGGATATTGGCAAGAGATGGTAAGTTCAAACGTTTGGTAGGTGAGGCTCCTGTTGGACTAAATACCTTGGTGCGTTTGGGTGCTTCTGCAACTTTTAGAATTAAAGACCTGTTGGTGAAAACATCTGTTAAACCAGTAGCAAATGATGAGAAACCTGTTGATATTAGCAAGCTAAAAATTGTGTATGAATGTTACAACCAAAACAAGATGAGCTTGGAATCTAAGACTGCCAATATTATGATGTGGCGTATGGCTTCTTTGTCGTTGGGTGGTATCTTTGCCGTTATGATATCGCTCATATTACCTAAAGATGTTGCTGGTAATGAAACGATTAGCGCTATTATTAAGATTTCTGGAAGTATTTTAGCTATAGGTATCTCATGGTTTGTTGTAGATATGAAGAGCAAGGGGCTCATACAGAAGAAAGATCAAAACGAGAGGTACTTCAAGAAGAATTATTGTTGTCCTAAATGTGGATTCCATTTCGGTTTGAAACTGTATGAGAACATCTTGGCCGAAGGAAAATGTCCCAATAGCAGTTGTCGATGTAAGTTTACCGGAAAATAAGAATCATTTATAACGGATGTCTATGAATAATCTTTCTAATATCTTAAAAAAAGTATTGCTGGTAGTTTTTTTGCTGTTGGGAACGATGGCGTATGCTCAGACTACATATGTCGTAGCTGTGGGTTTGAGTAACTACAAGTATCCAAATTTGGCTCCTTCTTTGCCTTGTTCTGTGGGAGATGCCAAGGCGATGTCGCATTTCTTCCATGACTACAATGGCAGTAAGGTCTTTATGTTGCTGAATGAAAATGCTACCCGAGACCACATCTTGCGAGTATTGAAAGCTCAGTTTGCCAAATCAACAGTAAATGATGAAATCATTTTTGCTTTCAGTGGGCATGGCGTGCAAGGGGGCCTAACAAGTTACGACATCAAGGATGCCTCTGGTGTTATCTCCTATAACGAGATTCAGAGCATTATGAAGGCGACAAAGGCTCGCCGTAAGGTTATCTTTGCTATGGCATGTTATTCTGGAGGGCTTACTTTGAAAAATGGGAATGCCTATAAGAGAAATACAGAGAAGACAAGTGTCATGCTATATACATCAAGCAGATCGTCCGAGGTATCATGGGAACAGAAAGATATGTATAATTCATTCTTCTTCAAGCGTATCTTGGAAGCCTTCCGTGGTGCGGCAGATAGAAATGGAGATAGAAAAATCACAGCTAGAGAATTGTTCAATTATGTAAATCCAAAAGTGATTTGCGATACCAATGGTTTGCAGCATCCTCAGATGTGGGGTAAGTTTGATGATAGTATGGTTGTCGTTTATGTCAAATAATACATTATATATAAGATGATTATAATCTGTCCTAATTGCGGTCGTCGTTTTGATTTGCAGCGACAACCTCCAACAACTTTCCGTTGTCCTAAATGTTCATTCACAGTACCATTTAGTATAGTGTTGCACAATCAAAAGTCTGAGTCGAAACCTGTTACAAGTACTGATGATATGCCAGTTGCTGGTAACAATACTTTGGTGGATAGTAATGAAACGCAAGTGATAAATGAAAAGCCTACACGTGTTGTCGATACTTTGCAAAATGACAAGACACGTATGGTGGAAGGCTTGAACCAAGATGTCAAAACAAGACTTGTGCCAGGATTGCAGGCTCAACCTCAGAAAAGAGCCGTTTTCCAAATGTCGTACCAAGGAAGAAGCTATGGGGTAATCAACTTGCCTTATGGAAATTTCTATAATTTGGGGAGACAAAGCTCGGACAGTAAGGCTCAAATCAAGTTGACTCCCGATATTTCAATGAGTCGTATTCATGCAGGAATGCGAACAATTCAGTCACCACAAGGGCATGTGGTATACCAAATCACATCAGCCAAGAATAGTAATCCTGTGTACGTTAATGGCAATCCGGTGCCACAGGGGAAATCTGTGAACTTGAAAAATGGGGATACACTGAGAATGGGAGAGACAACATTAGTTTTCCGTATCCTATAATAGTTTCATAACGAATCAAAACGCATTATGTCACAAAATAAAACGATAGTACCTGGTGTTGACTACGAGAATCTAGGTAACACCGAATTAGACGACTCCTTATATGGTAGTCTGTATAGCCGTTCTGAGGCAAGTGACAATCGCACTTATATTCCTGATGTGTCAAAACCTTTAGACGGATTAGGGCAGGAAGTAATGCCACAGCGAGGGGCTTCTTTGGGGCAGGAGGAAGGAAATCGGCATGTTTCTTTACAGAACAGAGTTGTGGTTGGAGTCCTGTTTTCTATCTCGCGTGGACTCCTTGGAGAGATATTTCCGCTGTATCTTGGGCGAAATGTTATAGGTCAGACTGCTAATTGCGATATTTGCCTTAGGGAAAAATCCGTGTCTTCGGAGCATGCCATCCTATATATTCGAAAGGAGGGAAATCCTGCTCTGCTAAATATGACCATAACGGACTATAATTCTACGTATGGTACGACTGTCAATGAAATGGATGCAAGATATGAAACATTGCTAGTCAACGAGAATGACGTGTTGACCATCGGTAAGCATTATCAATTCTTGGTAAAGATATTTGATGTGGATAAGGCTAGATTAGCAGAGGATATGGGGTTTGAAGAGATTGTGGAAAACCCTATGGGGACAGGTTGTCCCTATGAGGATGCAACAAACCAAAATGTTTCCAATGACTTCTATACACCGACCCCAAACAAAGATAATTCTTCAAGAACGGTATTGTATTAATAAAAATATTATTCATCGACAATTATGGCTATTATAAAACTACAGGGAGATAGTGAGAAAAAACAAGGCATATATTATGAGTTTGATGATACTTCCACGCCTTTAGGCGAGGGTGGTATGGGCAAGGTGTTTCGTGGAAGACGTATCAATGTCTATACCCATGAAACCAGAGATGTAGCCATCAAGTTTATGTTCTCTGGACTTCCTCAAAATGTCATTCAAAGAGCAGAAGACGAAGCTAACATCAAGTTGCAGCATGAAAATCTTGTGGAGATGATGGGCTTTTTGGCTGTTGATACCAAAATGCCTAATGGGGTGAAGGCTACTCGTTATCATGTAGTCAGTGAACTCTTGATAGGTGTATCCTTGTCTGACTTGATACAAGGTGTCGTTACCGACCAGAATGGTGTTGCAATTCCATATGCGCAGACCTTATATAAGATGTATAATTCTAATCCTGAGCAATTTGCTGTTACTGTTGTCAAGAAGGTGTTGTCGGGTATCATGGCGTTACATGACGCTGGTTACATCCATAGAGATATTGACCCTTCGAATGTGATGGTAACACGTGACGGAAAAATTAAGCTGATCGATTTTGGTATAGCGAAGAAGGTTGATGGGTTGAAAACGCATGACCGTAACCTTACTACGGCTGGTCAATTTATGGGAAAGCCACAGTATGCGGCTCCAGAGCTTATTATCGGCGACCTGAAAAATCAGAACAAGCCTACAGATATTTATGCATTGGGAGTGTTGTTGTTCCAGCTAGCAGTTGGTCATTTGCCATACGAAGGCCCTTCTAATGTCGTACTCAATGCACATCTACGAAACAAAATGCCTTTGCAGCAGGTAGAGAGCAAGGGATTGAGAAATATTATTGCACAAGCTACGGAAAAGGATTGTACAAAGCGTTATCAGACAGCTGCTGAGTTTAGAGCAGCACTTGATAATTTCTCTATGGGACGTTCTGATAATTCATTCGATATGAAGAAGATTAAGATAATCGGTGGAGTTGCTGCTGTGGTAATAGTACTTATCGCTTTTCTAGTAATCTTGGTTTCAAAACCAGGTCCTGATGCATCAGAAAAAGAAGCGAGTGCAGTGGAAAATGTAGAAACCACTGAACGCGGGCAACAAAATTCAACAGAAATGGCTTTGGCGGTTCCTGCGATTCGCAAACAATTGCTTAACCCTAGTGAGGCTAAAGAGGGATTGCAAGGGTTGAAAGAATTGGCTGCTAGTGGAAACGTTGAGGCTAAATTTATATTGAGCAGATTGTATGCCGTTTCTTCGGGGTCATTTACGCTTAATGACGATTTTGTTACCATGCAAGCTAATTTGAAAAAAGAAATCTCTCAGAGTCCTTCCAAGGCACATAGATTGTTGGGGGAAATCGTCAAGGCTGACGGTAACTACTATCCTGCTTTGTATGAGTTGGCTTGTGATTATTACGAGGGAACATCGTTGACAGGTGGCGAGGCTCGAAACTTGAGATATGCCAAGGATTTATTGGATAAGGCTTATAAATATGCTTCCGAGGCTGAGGATCCTGTTTATGTAAATAAAATTTCGGCTTTGCTTAGGAAATACTAACCTTTTCAGATTTCTATTTTATGAATGACAATATAAAAATATCAAGTGTGGGGTTGGAAGAGGCTAAACTCATTGCTTCCACTAACTTGTGTGATGCTTTTGGGCGCACAGGAATAGGAGGGCGGAAGGAAAACCAAGACAATTACACTGGGATGAGTGTTGGTAACAATGTCATATTGACTGTTTGCGATGGTATGGGCGGCATGAATGGTGGACAAACAGCTTCACGTATTGCTGTAACTGAAATTGCACAGACCTTAGCAGAGTTTCCTATTGAAGAACTAGGAGAGAATGCCATATATAAAGCTGTGGATGCGGCAAATGCAGCTATATATCGTAGAGCCTTGAATGACCCTCCTCTTCGTGGAATGGGGACGACGGCAACGGTACTAGTCCTTACACCAGAGGCTGCTTATTTGACTCATGTGGGCGACAGCCGTATCTATCAACTAAGAAAAGGTAAAAAAGAATTTCGCACTTTCGACCATTCCAAGGTCTTTGAGATGGTTGCCCAAAATATGATGACGGAGGAACAGGCTCGCCAATCTAGTTTTTCTAATATCATTACTCGTGCGTTGGGCATTCGTCCAAAGGTGGATATGGTTGTAGAAAAAATCCCTTATAAGAAAGGTGATAGATTTATTTTATGTTGTGATGGCATTTGGAATACTTTGCCGGAACCAGAGATGATGAAACTATTTCTAGCTAAGAGTGCTACCAAGGAAGAAGTGGAGTATCTAACAGAGACTGTCAATGGTATTGGAGAACAACGTGGTGGAGACCACGATAATTTGACGGCGATAGTGGTAGATGTGAAACAAAAATCTACCTATCAATATGGTTGCTTGAAATTGGCAGGGCTTGCGATCAAACGTCAGCTAGCTCGATTAGGTAAAGGAAATGGTAAATCAAGAAATGTAAAGCGTAGTTAGAGATGAAAAGGATTATTATAGGACGAGGAATAGATTGCGACATTGTTATTCCTGACGAGAAAGATAATGTTAGCAGGCATCACTTAGTGATTTCCTTTGGGTTGTTTGGTAAGATGACCATAAGCGATACCAGTAGCAATGGTACTTTTGTCAACGACAGAAAACTATTGAAGGGTGCATCTGTGCCAGTAACACGAGAAGACAAAGTGCGCTTGGGGAGTCAATGGACTTTGGACTGGTCTCTAGTAAAAGATCCTTATGTGGCAACTCGTAGAATCTTGTTGGGTGTTACTATCTTTTGTGTGTTGGTACTCATTGGTGGGGGTGCTTGGTATTACTACAAGAGTAATCAACCTAAGGCAGATGACAATGTGGAGATTCCTGTTTCCAAGGAAAAGGAACAGGATGATGTTTGGACGAAAGATTCTACCAATAAAATAGCTCCAAAGGACGATGCTGTTAAAATGGATGGCTTAAAGAAGGCTTCGACAAAGAAAAAAAATACGAAAAAGGCATCTCGTTCGGCAAAAAAGGTGAGAAGAAACTATAATGTTAAAACGATAACAGACAAGAAGCCTAGTACAGAAAATATGAAGGTGAAAGAAATGAGTTCGGGGAAAATGCCAATTGTAAACTAAAGACATAGAGACTATGAAAAAAATATTTGTAGTAATAGCTTTAGCCACTTTGTCTGCTGCTACATTTGCTCAGACTGCCGAATGGCTTGTTTCGCCACAGTATTCTGAAATAAAATACTTTGGTCCTAAGATGTATAAGGTGACCAAGGATGGGAAGGTTGGTGTAGTCGGCTTTGACGGCAAGGAGATTTTGGCACCGAAGTATGATGCCATCAACTTATTTTATGAAGGTAGGGCTGTCTTTGTCAATCGTACCTCGTATGGTTGGCAAGTAAAAGGTGTGCTCTCTGAGGATGGAACAGTAAAGTATGCAGATGAAACCTACTATCTCCTTCCTGACTATATGTTTTATTCTGAAGGCTTGCTGACGGTAAGAGACGCTGATGGATTATATGGCTATATAGATGATGAATGTCATCCTGCATTCAAGTTTACAGCTGATGAGGTACGCCCTTTCAGTGAAGGATTCGCAGTAGTAGGAAGCGGAGAAACATTTCATTGGGTAGATGCCTCTGGTGAACAGGTTCTACTTCGGTTGCCAAATGGTGGAACTCCATTTGGTGGTACAAACTTTTATGATGGAAAAGCTTATCTTTGGGATGAGGATGAAAAACAATTTGTATTGGAAGCCAATGGACGAATGTCTAAAATTCCTAGTAGAGAATTTGTGGTTGATTATTTATATCGACCAGATACTGAGTTTGGATTGGATGTACCTTATGCTATCTACGAACAAGATTATGGCAAACAATGGATACCAGAGGAACGTAATGGAATGTGGACATATTTGTCGGCTAAGGGAAAGTTGTTGACTCCATTCCAATATGAGAGTGTAGCTAAGTTTGCTGATGGTGTAGCCATTGCTCAATATGATGGAAAATATGGATTACTTCATGTTGTGGAAGACAAATCGACTTTCTATACCAAAAATCTTAGAAGTAGCCAAATTTTCTCAGCTGGTGGCAATTGTACTTGTGAGTTTCAGCTAGCGGTACCTGATAAATGGAAAGGTCAAACTATTACAGTGACCTTGAAAGATACAGATACAGGTAATCTCTTGGACTTAATGAATAAAGGTCAGAATATATTTTCTTTTTCATACAAGCCAAGTGCTTCGAATGCCCGAGAGAAAAAGACTTTTTGGGTTGAAATCAAGAACAATGGTATTCAACTATGGCAAGGGGAGGAAACCTATAGCTTTGTGCAGCGTACCAAGTTGATTCCACATATAAGGATAACCAATGCAGATGCCAATTCCAATGATATTTGCAACGTGGTAGCAACTGTTTCTAACCCTTCTTCGATTCCTGTCACAACGACTATCACTCTGTCTGGAGGTGGAAAAAGTGCAACTTTCAAAAAAGTTTCTCGGTCTGTTACTATTCCGGCTCATGGCTCTAGACAGATAAAAAGTGCGTTCTATGTCAAGAAAGTGGATTTCAATGCATGGTGTAGTGTTACAACAAGTGATGGTACTTCCAGAAGATGCAATGCAGAACTAAAGCCGTTCTAAGAGCTTTATACATATATATATTATTAATTGATAAAAGTAAGAATTATGACAAAAAAAAGTATGTTTATTCTGTCATTCTTGGCTTTAGCAATGACTGCTTCTGCCCAGATAGACAAGGGAGATGATGGGTTTGGTCAAAGATCGACCACTCAGACCATGACCAAGAAAAAGGGCAAGAAGCTTGCCATTCAGGGCAAACACTATAACTATGAATTTTCTGTAGGATTGCGTGCTGGTGTTGGAGTTTCTACAATGAGTGAGAGTGAGGACTTGAAAATCTACGATGGAAGTGGTATCGGATTTGGCGGTGGTGTAGCGGCCAATGTTCGCTTTGGATCCAAGGACTCACGAGGTCGCTACCTTGATGGTCAAGGCTTGTTTGGCGTAGGATTGGAGTTGAATTACAAGAGTCATGCTGTCAAGACTTTAGCTGGTGACGACCTGAAGCTTGGTTATTTCGAGGTTCCTGTTATGTTCCAGTTCTATCCAATGTATAATAGCAAGCAGTTGAAGAACTTCTATATTGAGGTCGGTCCAACATTGGCTGGTAGCATGTCTGCAAGCCCAGATGTTTTGTCTTATGAAAACGTAACGTCTAAGACTGGTGACTTGAAAGGCTTTGATGTCAAGGCCACTGTAGGTTTGGGCTATCGAGTGAGCAAGAATTCTGCTAACGATGGTTTCTATGTGAACGCTCGTTACTACTATGGAACAAGCAAGCTTGCAGGAAACTTCCCTGGGAAAATAAGTTCAGCTGAGATTTCTGTTGGTTACTTGTTCAAGTGTATTGGTACTAAGAAGAAATAACGATAAAGATTGATAATTATGAAGAAAATATTATATTCTTTGATTGCCATTTTGGCAATGGTTATATCATCATGTTCTAATGATGATATTGAGGTGTTACACTCTGTAAACATTAAGGTAAATCCTTCAAAAGTGATATCGACTTTTACGTATGAATATCAGCCAGGAGAATTAGAATCATTCCCTGATGGTTATAAGTTGCGTGTTCGTTTGTTGGCTTATGATACTAAGGGCGTTTTAAAAGATTCTGCTACTCAGTATCTAACCAATTATGGAAGTATTGCAGGGTATAACCTAAAGTTAGAAGAAGGCGACTATACCTTGGTTGCTATTACAGATGTTGTTGGGATCAAAGGTAATGATGTAAATCTAGAATATTGGCATCTTAAAAATAGAGAAAACCTTTCAGAAACACAACTATCTGATGCTGGATTGATAGGGGGACAACATAAAATATTAGGTATCGAAAGTAAGAATTTTACAATTGATAAAACCAATAAGGAATGTATATTGTATCCACAAGCTGTAGGTGCTTTGTGCTATGTAGTTTTTCATAATATACATCAATTTCCAGATGTTAAGCAATATTCTTTGGAGATGACCAAAGCTAGTGACTTCTTGCAATTCAATGGTAGTGGCGAATGGCTGCCTTCTGTTAAGAACAATGATGGTAGTTTTGATTGGTATTTAGCATATACAGAACCTGAAGAAACAGAATCATATGGAACATATGGTTATTATTTTATGTTGCCTATGCCTAATGTAAACTTTAAGTTTACTTATGATGATACAAATGGCGTTTCTCATGATTTGACACAAAAATCAACTGTTTCTTTGGAAGCTGGTGTGGAATATGGTTTCCAAATCGAATTAGTTGTTCAAAATAATCAACTCCAAATTTATTCTACTATTGGTGAGGTTCTTAATGGAAGTGCAAAAGCACATACTCATTCTTTATTTGGTCCTGTGCAGAAAAATGTCACTGAAACAACATGCTATGTTAAGGATTGTATTAATAAGAATGCTAAAAAGTAGCATTTTGATATTTGGTAGTATTTTAGTGTTTAATAGTTGCTCATCTGATGAAGTGTTGTCATTAGATGAGCAACACGAACCCAAAATACTTGGAGCGTATGATGAGGAATGTCGATGGGTATATGCTCAAATGAATCATGATTACTTATGGCGTAAGGACATGCCGGATTCTTTAGCTTGTGACTATACTACAGACCCCGTAACTTTCTTCAAATCACTTTTGTCATCAAAAGATAAATTCTCTTACAGTACCCATAATAGTTCGTATGTAGGAACTAGTGACTTTGTAAAATATGGATTCGAATATCAAGAATATACGGATGGGAACACAAACTTTGCTCAAGTGTTATACGTAACTTCTCCTAGATTAAAGGAGAGAGGATTAAAACGTGGAGATTTTGTCCAGTTGTATGATGATAAGATAATTTTAGGTGTCTTGGGTAACAATGGATTTGAGCCAAGTGATACTGTAGAAAGTAGTAGCCTGTTTGAACAAACGAGTACGGTTTATTTGGATTCAATTTACCAAATAGAAAGGAAAAAGGTAGGCTATATATGCTATTTACAGTTTGATGATAAAAAAGATCTTGCTAATGTATTGAAACATTTTTATGAAGAACAAATAGATGAATTGGTCTTGGATTTGAGATACAACCCTGGTGGATTGGTTTCAACATGTAAATACTTGTCTAATTCTATTGTTTCAGAAAATGGTTATGGAGAAATCTTTCAACAATGTACCTATAACGACATCTTGTCAAGGGAATATTTCGAAGCAACAGGTTCAGAAAAAACAATTAATAGTTTTCTGACTCCCAACAATGGAAAAGGTTTGCCTGGTTCAGAGTTGTATGGGCTAAATTTGAAAAGACTAATTGTTCTAACATCAAAATATTCCGCTTCCGCTTCAGAAGCACTAATTATCGGTTTGAAACCATTTATGTCAGTTGTCGTTATTGGTGAACAAACTTATGGAAAAGGTGTTGGGTCGTGGACAATTAAAAACAACAAATATAAATATCAATTACAGCCTATAACAATGCAATACTATAACGCTGAGATGGAAACTGTAACAACAGATGGTATTCCTGTGGATTATTATGTGTCAGATGGGTATTCGACTACAAAAAGAAATCTTGGAGATGTGGAAGAGCCTCTATTGAAAACCGCATTAGACTTAATCAAAATGGAAAAATTGGTTATGGGAGGAAATGCTTGTTCTCGTAGTGTTGCTTTTGAAGAACAAAATGAGGGATTCAAAGCTATAGGTAAACCTTCTTTTTGGCGAGATTATTAATTAAAAACGGCTATATTTGACATGAAAAAGATTATTTTGATTTTGTTAGCTTTATTATCCTTGTATTCAAGTAAGGCTGAACAAAAATCAACCATTGTTTTGAAGAATGGTTCAGCGATTGTTGGTAATGTCATAGTCCAACGACCAGGAATAGATATGACTGTTGCAGCGACAAGTGCAAGACTTATCATAGAAGAATCCAATATTGTTTCTAAGCGAGAGAAGAAAGTGAAGTATGAAAGCCTTCCTCGGGAATGGAAAAGGTGGGCTTTAGAGAGCAAGGCTATGCTGGGAAATGCTGATGGACGTTATATCGTTCTTTATGATATAAAGACGAAGAACGACAATTTTACCAATTTAGCAAAGGTCGAGCAGAACGAGATGCCTAAAGTTTCTTATGTTCAAGTGGAACCTCAAAACTATAAGTTGGTGTGGAGTGATGTGAATGACATAACAAAAATAGTACCGAAAAATCAAACGGAAAATACAATAGAAGATGAAGTCGTAACAACCAAAGGCAAGAATTATGTTGGTGTAATTATCTCACAGCAGATAGGTAAGAAAATAACAATAAAGACTTCTTCTTCCACAGTGGATATTCCTGTAACAGACATCAAGGAAACTATGAAGTTGTCTGTGCCACGTACTACAAGTTTGTATAAATTGGCTGGTTATGTCAATACCATAGTGCTAAATGATGGTAGCACAAAAGAAGGTATTATCAAGTCTCAGCATTATGGAAAAAAAGATAAAGAGCAATATGTCGTATTGCAAAAAGAAAACGGAACAAGTGAACAAATCTTGATATCCAAGGTAAAGGAGTTTCGTACAGACTATAAAAAGCAGAATGTAGAAACCTACAAGTTTGGATGGGTTTATGTGAACGAGTTCCATATACAGAAAGCAAAGACAAGAATGGAGGGTGATAAGGTTGCTTTCATAGATAAAAAAGTGTTTGCTTTCCCAGAAGGGATTACAACAACATTCAAGGCTGTTGGTGCCAAGTTCCAAGGTGCTTGGAGACTTATTGCATTGGAAAATATACCGATGCAAAATGGAGAATATACACAAGGATATGATGCTGAGATACGCAAGAACAATGTGGTAACACCAACGGCTACAGATTTAGTTGGTGGAATCAGTAGTATATCTTTTACCTATCTTTCTCCAGGTTTCTATGCCTTGGTAAATGAAGCCGAAACGGAAAAATACATCATTAAGATAAAAAAATAACGTCTTACCGTAAGAAAAGAAATACTTAAAGGTCTTTACTAATGAAAGCGGGACAGAAATAGAGTTCTGAAACCTTTTACTGCATAGAATATTAACCCTTTAATAAATGAAATTATGAATACAATTAAGACTAACACCGGTACAAACATTGACGATTACGAGGACATGGCAGTTCAGAAGAGCAATGTTGCGAAGAGAGTTGCAGCTGGAGCCGCAGTTTTTGTGGGTGGTGCTGCTGTTGCTGGTGGTGCTGCATACGCAGCAACTCAACCTTCAGAGGGAGAAGATGGTGCTCCGTTGACCGCAGAAGATGTGGTGAATGGTGCTGATGTTACCTCTGAATACCAAGCTGAGCCTGTTGTAGAACAGCCTACGGAGAAAGTGGTTGTTGTGGAAAAGCCAGTGGAGAAGCCAAGCGTAGAAGAGCCCGAAAAGTCTTCGGTAACTTGGGATGAAACTACTAACTATTATGTGGGTGATGACAAGGTTGCTTCTGTAGAGGAAGGTACTGTTGATGGTCATAAATTTGCGCTTATGGACATTGATGGTGATGGTCACGCAGACCTTCTTGCCGTGGATGTGGACAATAATGGTCAGTTCGATGACAACGAGGTGGTAACTTACACCGAGGAAGACCATATTCACATGGGACACCAGACTGCTCGTGTAACAGAGCAGCATTATAATAGTATGGACGACGTAACTCCTAACTATGACGGGCAGAACTATATAGCACAAAACCAAACTCATCAGGAAGATGTTATTCACAATAACTTTGAGGATGAGAAAACGGGTGAGTCATATCATGGTGACTATGCAGAGAATAATCCAGACTACAATCCAAATGTAGATGGAGATAACGGCAATGACAATTATCTTACCGAGAATGATTCATATAGTCAGAATGATAATGACAATTATTCTGCAGGGATGGAAGATGATTCCTACCTTGTAGAAGCTGAACCATACGAGCAGGATGATAATGTGGAAAACTATACAGCAGAAGCTGATATTGACCCAAACGATTCTTACGACTCTATGATGAATAGTGAAGAGTTCCTTGGTTAACAAGAAACTTCTTCAAGTTTCCTGATTTTATTAACGATTAAAACTATAACGATTATGCCAAAGAAAGTTTGTCCAAATGGACACATTTATGATTCAAGTATATATGGTGACGAGTGTCCTTTATGCCCTAAGGGTGGTAACAATATGAACTTTAATCCACAGCCTAATTTAGATATGCCGACAGGCGTACCTCATGGTGGTGCTACTTATCAGCCAGAGCAAGGCACTCATATAGCAAGTCCTAATGCACAAGCGTTTGGCAATGTTGGTAATGGTGCTATGTTTGGCGGTGATGATGTTTCTGGTGAAACTAAAATTCGCCCTAGTCAGCCTGGTGCACAACAGCCGCAAGCCCCAGTGGGTGGTGGTACAGTTATCCGTCAGCCGAAAGGTGCGGCTGCAGGAAAAGGCAGAAAGCTTGTCGGATTTTTGGTAACATATAATGGTGACCCATTGGGAAAGGCTTTCAATCTGTATGAAGGTAAGAATTTCATAGGTCGTGACCAATCTTGCGACATATCTCTTCCATGGGATCATCAGATGTCTGGTCGCCACATGTCTATCCTTTATCGTAACGTTGATAATAAGTTTAAGTATAGAGACGAGCAGTCTAGTAACGGTACGTTTGTAAATAAAGAATTGTCTGATGAAGGTGAGTTGCAAAACTATGACATCATCCGTTTGGGTAATACCGTCTTTATTTTCATCGCAATACCAAAACTTGGTTAAAATAGGAAAGTATGGAGAATTATATTATAGCAAATTGTACTGACACAGGAAAAACTCGTCGAGTCAATGAGGATAGCATGGTAACTTTTGACTCTCCTAATGGTAGGGTAGTGGCGGTATGTGATGGTATGGGTGGACAGAATGCGGGTGATGTGGCATCCCAGTTAGCGGTTGCCGTCATTCAAGATATTCTTTCCGATAATACTTTTGCCACACCAGAAGAGGCTATTACTAGCTCTGTTATTGCTGCAAATCAGGCTATTCTGAGAAAGGCATCCATGAACGAGGATATGCTGGGCATGGGCGCAACTTGTGTGATGCTGATAGTCAAGGATGGCAAGGTTTATTATGGCTCGATTGGCGATAGTAGAATTTACTACATTGCCAATGGAATGATTCGTCAGATTACTAAAGATCAGTCGTATGTGCAGACTTTGGTGGATGCAGGACAGATAACGTTGGCTGAGGCCGAGCATCATCAAGATAAGAACCAAATCACTAATGCCTTGGGAGTGGAAGGTATGACACCTCCAGTGATAGGACAAATGCCTATTACTCCAGAGCCTAATAGTACGTTCTTATTGTGTTCGGATGGTTTGAGTGGCATGATAAACAATAATACCATTCTTAATACGGTGTCTCGTTATGACTTGTCTTTAAATGAGCGGGCAAGAATGCTTGTTGAGCAAGCTAATGAAGCTGGTGGATTGGACAATATTACGGTGCAACTTGTGGAGTTTTCTGCTGAGGATATGGCAATGTCGCCAATGGGAAGCCCTTCTGTTTCGAGTGCTATTGCGCAGCCTAAGAAGAAAAGCCATGCAGTGTTATATTCTTTGATAACAGCCTTACTTGTCATAGCTGTAGCTGGTGGAGCTTATTGGTATTTCAATGAAGAGGAAAAACCACAGACGAAAGCAACAACCGTGACAACAAAGGTTAAGCAGAAGGTGAAAGTAAAGAAAGCGGAACCTAAAAGTGAGCCTGAAATTGTTGTGAAACAAGAAACGGTTAAGAAAATCGAAAAGGTAGTACCCAAAGAAAAAAAAACAAAGAAGACAAAAGTAAAAGGCGATAATACCATTTCTAATAGTGCAAAAGATTTATTGGATACGGAAACAAAAAAAGACAAAGCTAATGATGCTGCTCAAAAGATAACCAAAAAGGATCTTTCTAAAGAAAAAGAACAATAGGTAAATATTTCATGAGACAAATCGCTAATTACACAATAGAAGATACCCCCATAGCTCGTGGAGGTATGGGGCAAATCTTCCGTGGTAGGGATAGCCAAGGTAAAATCGTGGCAATCAAGGAAATTCTTCCTGAGTTTGCCAACGATTGGGCTATCCTTAGTCGCATAGAGAAAGAGGTTGAGTTCTTATTGAAAGTAAACCATCCGTCGATAGTAAAACTCTATGCAGCGTTCCGTGATGATGCTACGCAAAACTATTACATCGTTATGGAACTAGTGGAAGGCTTGAACATCGAACAGTATGTAACAAAGCATGGATCAATACCTGAGCAACAGGCAGTGGAATTGATGTTGAAGATTCTTGATGCCTTACAGTGTGTGCATAATGCTCATATTGTCCATCGAGACATCAAACCTTCCAACATCATGATTCGACCGGATGGGAATGTTTGCTTGCTAGACTTTGGTGTGGCAAAGGATATGGACAATATCAATAGCTCTACAGTCATCGGTTCAATCATAGGAACTAATGGCTATATGAGTCCAGAGCAAGCCGATGGCTTTTCTATCAATTTCCGTTCTGACATTTATTCTTTGGGATGTGTATTCTATTATATGCTCACAGGTCATCATGCTTTCAATACATTGGCAAGTGAGTTTGAAACCAAGGATGCCATTCTAAACAATGAGTTCCCAAGACTTTCAAAATACAAATCAGGTTTGTCGGACATCCTGCAGAAGGTTTTGGACAAGGCTACCAATAAGAACATGATGTTGCGCTATCAGAACTGTTATGAGTTTATGGCAGCACTTAGTAATGGAACTCATGTCAGTCATACCGGAACGCAGAAAGCCCCAGTAATGATTTCCATCGGTAGGGAAATGTGCGACATCATCATCAACGATGCTGATAGAAAAATCAGTCGCCATCATGCAGATGTAGAGCTGAAAGAGTTTACAGGTGGAAAATACTACGTCTTTACAGATTGTAGTGCCAATGGTACGGTCATCAATCGCAAGCCTTTGAGAAAGTCATCTATCAGTATTCCTGCTAACGGACCAACTCCAGATATCTATTTAGCTGGTGTTGTGGATGGTCATTTGGATTGGGATAAAGTTGTTGATGAATTGAACAAACGGGCGCAAGCTATCCAAGAGGTTGTTGATGATTCCAAAACAGAAATACTTGAAAAGCCAAAGTCAAGTTCTGTTGAAGACACCCCTAAGCCTGAATATCAATATGAACCAGATGAAGCTACGGGGTGGCTTATTGCAGCCTATATCTTTGCTTTGTTAGGAGGATTCTTCGGAATAGCTTTTGGGTATGTGGTTTGGCATGATAAAGTAAAACTAAGTAATGGGGAGAAGGTTTATAAGTATAAGGATTCTCATCGTTATATGGGATTAGGAGCTATGATATTGGCAATTATCTCCATATTTGTATGGAAGTTTGCAATAAATTAACTTGAAAGCAATCACTAAATCTTTTTGATATGATTCCTACAGACATTCTTAATTATAGAATAGTACGTCATCTAGGCTCAGGTGGTATGGGTAGCGTGTACCTTGCTGTCAATACAAACATAGACCAGCAAGTGGCGATTAAGGTGTTACGCCCAGAAGTGGCAAGAAACGCAGCCTTGCGTGCCAGGTTCAAGCAAGAGGCAGAGATGCTTTGCTCTCTAGACCATCCTGGCATTGTGAAGTTCTTGAACTATGTGGAAACGGCAGAGGGTGTTTTCCTCATCATGGAATATGTAAAGGGGATGACTCTTGAGAATTTCATTAGTAAGAAGAATGGCTTGATAGTGGAAAGTAAGGCATACCCTCTGATATGCGAGATACTGGATGCTTTTGCTTATGCCCATTCTAAAGGTATTGTTCATCGTGACATCAAACCTGCCAATATTATCATACAAGATGATGGTCATATCAAAATCATGGACTTTGGTATTGCACAGATTGTATCGGAGGCGAATGTTACTGATAGCAAAGCTATCATGGGAACTCCTGCCTATATGAGCCCTGAACAAATATATGGTAAGGATATCGATGCCCGTTCTGACATCTATTCTATAGGAGTATTGATTCACAATATGTTGACGGGACGAGCACCTTATGATTCTACCTTGTTGACAGCTCAGGAAATCAAGCGGAGAGTGGTCAAGGATAATATGCCAAGAATGGCAGAAACCTATCCTTATATTTCTGATAAAATTCAAGCGGTAGTTGACAAGGCTACTCAGAAGGTGCCAGAGGCTCGCTACCAGTCGTGTATGGAAATGAAGTCGGCAGTGAAAAAGGCGATAGCTCCAGACCCAATCTCAAAGCCTTTACTTTATGGTGGCATTGTTGCTGCGGTGGTACTGCTTTTGGTAGGTTTCTTTACTTGGGATTATTATAGAACCAAGGTGGAGTATTACAAAGACTATGTAGAAGTATTTGGCGTTCCGCAAGGAATCGGTTCGCTTAGTAACAACGAGATGTCGCATCGTGAGGCTTCATATCGCTTCGAATATTCTCGACATAAGTTACGTAGGGTATCATACGTTAATAGTCTAGGCAACTTGGTTGACCATCACGACTCTGAGGATAAAGATCGTATCGTAGATATGACCCTTACATATACGGAAGGTACAGGTAAGGTGGATACGGAAAAGTTTATGAATCGTAGTGGAAAGGTACTTTATGTGAAGGACTATGACAGTAACTTCAAGACTTGTACTTTCAAACTGGATGATGAACTGGGAACTGAAATGGTGTTGAATGCCCAAGAGGAAATTTTTCAAAGTGTCTTTGACAACACCTTGCAGGGTAAAAAGGGGAAAATCTCCAAGTATATATTGGAATACAGTGAGGATGGTTATCTTACCAAAGTGGAATATGCAGGTTTTGGGAATGTAAGAGTACCAAATGCACATGGTATTTTTGGTAAAAGTTTTGTTCTTGACAAAGAAGGGCGTGTCATAGAAGAACACTATCTGGGAAAGGATGGGAAACCTAAGGCAGCTCAGTTTGGACTTGGAATCAAAAAGTTTATTTATGACGATGAAGACAATATCTCTCAGATTGTGTATCTTACTGTAGATGGAAAACCTAGCAGCGATGGAAACAATTGCCCAGTCATAAATTTGACCTATGATAAATGGGGAAACAGAATCTGCGAAAAGTATTGTGATATGAAGGGGAATTCTATAATTCGAAAAGACGGTCCTTTTGCAGGTTTAGTTTATAATTATAATGAAAGAGGTTTTTGTGTCAAACGACGATTCTTGGGAATTGATGGTGGATTGACATATGTGCAAGGAGTCAATGGATACATTGATAGCTATGATGAGAATGGTTATCTAAAAAGTCGTTCGTACGTAGATGCAAAAGGCAATGCTGCTTATTTCTCGGAAGAAACTGATGATGAGAATCAACAGGCTTCTTATTCCAAATTGGAGTTTGTCAATGATGTACATGGTAATCCGTTGGATGTCAGGATTCTGAATGCAACAGGTGAGTTGTCGGAAAATGTGGATTTTGCGCACAAATCTTGCACTTATGATTCTGTCGGAAATCTCTTGACGGAGTATTATTTGGATAGTAAGGGCAAAATATATGCTCCAGCTAAATTTGGTTATGCAGGGGTAGATGTGACTTATAATCTGCAAGGACGTATTATCAGGGTAACCTATATGGATGCGGAAAAGAAACGTTGTACGTTGCCAAATACTCATTTTTGTTATACGGTAAGGGAATACGATGCTCGGGGAAACAAGATAAAATTTTCTTATTATGATGATAAAGACAAACTTGCAATGACCAATGAGGGTGTTGCTGTTACTTGCTATGAATATGACGAAAATGGTAATGAAATAGCACGTTCTTTCTATAATGAAACGGGTAAACCTTGTGTTCTGAATAGATTTTGTGCTCGATGGGAGTTCGCGTATGATGATCAAGGAAATTGCATCTCTGAAAGATACAAGAATACAGATGGTAAATTGATGTTGGTAAATGGAGTTGCTGGCTATAATAGGTCTTTTGACGCAAGGGGTAACAAGCAGAATGTTTATCCAATAGGACTCAATGGTAGTTTGGCTGTTGGCAAGTTTGACGAGAGAATGAAATATGACGACCGAGACAACGTGATAGAACTCTCTTATTTTAATGCCAAAGGTACTCCTACAGTTTGCGAGAGTGGTTTTCACAAGCTTTTGATGAAATATAACTCTAACAACCAATGCGTACAAGATGAGTTTTATGGCACGAACGGTTTGCTTTGCAATGTCAAAAATAAGAATTTTGCTGTTATAAAGACTGAATTCGATGAAAGAGGCAACGAGATTTCTAAAGCATATTTCACATCAACAGGAACAAGAGGGTATGACCACTCTAGAGTTCACAAGTATTATAACCAGTATAATAAGGTAGTGAATAAGATAAAGCACCAAATAGCATTTGGTATCGATGGTAAGCCTGTTGCTGCTGATGGCATAGCTCCAGAGGGTAGGATAGAATATGATAAACGTGGCAATATGGTGAAGCTCGTTTGTTATGATGGATATGGAAAGAAAACTACAGGGTTGCATGGTTGGAGTGAAGAAGTGTTTACGTATGATGAGAGCGGGATGAGGACTTCTCTATCTTTCTATTCTTTGTCAGGAAGTCCTGTTGTGGATAAGAATTTAAAATACCATAAGCAGGTATGTACTTATAATGCGATGCGCTTACTTAGCAGTGTTGCTTTCTTTGGAGTAGATGGTAAGCCTATATTGGTAGAGGGTGGATATAGCTGCATCAAGTACAGATATAACTCTCAAACTCAACGTATAGAAACTAGCTATTATGGTACTGATGGAACACGTGCCAATAATTCCTCAGGATTCTGTCGTGAGGTCTATACCTTCCGTGATGGTACAGAATATAAATGTGAATGGTATGCTGCATCGGGTAAAAAATTAGCAACAGCTATCAGAAAGGATGGACAGTGGAATATTCAGAGATAAAGTTACAACATTATAATTGATTACATAACAATAAAAAATAAATGATAATGAAGACATTGAAACTTATGATTGGCTTGCTGATAGCTTGTTCTGCTTCAGCTTTTGCCGGTGACTTGACTCCTGCTCAGGAGAAAGCACAGCGTAACTTGTATGCCTACTTGCAAAAGGCAAAGTATGATCCTACAGTTGATACCTCAGACAACAGCGTTTGCTTCCGTCGCAATGGTGTGCTTTATTGGATAACTTTTGAAGAGGATTCTCCAATTCTTTATACATTCCATCGCAAGGCTTTCAAAGTAGGTGATGATGAGACTTCCTATAAGCGTAAGCCGTCTATTATCGCTGCAAATGAGGTGAACCGTAAGCATAAAAACCTCAAGTTGACTGTGGAAGAAAAGAAAGTCGACATTTCCATACAGATTTATGCTGCAAAAACGGAAGATTTTACTGCCGTATTTCCAAAGTATTTCTCTCAATTTGGTAACGTAGATACAGATTTCAAGAAAGAATATCAAATTGCCAAGAATGCGGAGCAAGAAGCTAAGGACAAGGCTGAACAGGAAGCTAGAAAAAATCTTCCTCCAAGTGTGCTGCGCAACTTGGTTACCAGTATGTCTTTCCGTTTGTTAGATGAAAATGGCAACGAAAAGAGTGCTTACGACAAACCTTTGAGAAGTTTCAATGCGAAGTATATTCAAGCTCGTTTGGAATTTGCATCATGGACGGAGCCTGAAACAGAATTCAAGCTTCAGTTGAAGGTGACACGGCCAAATGGACAGGTTATCTATTTGCCAGGAAAGAAGGTTTCTGTGGAATCTAAGGTTACACTTAAAAAGACCAAGAAGGCTCAGCTTGTGGAATTAGACCAGTTTGGTTCTATCAAACAAGGCTTTTGGAAAGCTGGAGAATATAAGGTCGATGTTTTGGAATCCGGTGATGTAATTTATACTACCACCTTTAATATATTATAAGGATGATGGGTATGAAGAAATTTTTGACTTTTGTTGTGGTCTCTTTTGTGAGTGTAGCTTTATTTTGTGGTTGCAAAGAAAAGAAGACTACTGGTTCTGATTTTTTGCAACATCTTGTGGAGGAAATCAATAATCAACCCGACAAGACTTTTGCAAATGGTACTGTCTTGGACAGTTGTGAATACAAGCAAGGCGACAGCGTATTTGTTTTTCATGTAAAGGTGCCAGACAAGCGTTTTGACAAAGTGGATGGTGATTCTTTGAAAAATAGTGTGGCAGCAGAACTTTCGTCTAAGAAAATGCATAAGTTAACAAGTACTTTGGCAAAACACGCCATAGGAATAAAATACATCTTTGAACAGGAGGACAAAGAGGTTGTCGTTGAGTTTGCCCCTTCGGAGTTTTCTGCGAAGAAATAATTCTTATATGTGTTACTGTAAACTTTCACCTGAATTAGAAAATGAGGGTGAAAGTTTTAAATAATTAAATGATATGACATTTACTGATTCTATAAAATCTTGTCTAAACAAGTATGCCACATTTAGAGGGCGTGCTCCTCGTTCTGAATATTGGGGCTTTTGGGCATTTTGTATATTGACAGAAATAGCTGCAATGATTGTTTTTGGCTTAATTGGCTATTTGTGTGGTAAAAGTATGGGTATGCTTATCGCTGGTTATATCGGGGTGTTCCTTGCTTCATTGTTGTTATTTTTACCGATGCTGTCAGTCTTCGTAAGACGATTACATGATACTAATCATAGTGGATGGTGGTATTTTGTAGTTTTGGTACCTATAGTTGGTAGCATATGGTTGTTGGTTCTTTTGCTTACCGATAGTGATGAGGAGAATCAATATGGACTACCTGTTTATTAATGACTAAAAAAGAAAGAACTATGTCTATAGTTAGATTACAAGGGGAGGCTGAAAAGCAAAAGCATATATACTTTGAGGTTGATGCCTCCAAACCTGCCATCGGAGAAGGCGGTATGGGTAAGGTGATGCGAGGGGTTTGTGTCAATACCGATACAAATGTGACTCGTCCTGTAGCGATTAAATTTTTGTATGATGACCTTCCTGCTCATGCTATAGAAAGAGCACGTAGAGAGGCATCCATTCAGTTGAGAAACGACAATTTGGTGGAAATGATAGGCTTTGTGGAAACAGAAAGCTATCATGGAAACAAATTACAAAAGCATTATCATGTGGTAAGCGAACTGCTTACAGGTGTCAGCCTTTCTGATATTTTGGAAGGTAAGTGTACGGATGTTCATGGCAAGGAGATTCCTTTTGCAAAGAAAATGTTGAAGGATTACCAAACAGACCCTGTGCATTTCGCAAAAAATATCGGAATCAATGTTTTATCGGGATTGATGGCTCTTCATGATGCAGGTTACATCCATCGTGACATCGATCCTTCCAACATTATGCTGACGGAGGATGGACACGTCAAGTTGATTGACTTTGGTATCTGTAAACAAGTCAACAAATTGACAACTCACGATAGGGGGTTGACAACAACTGGAGTCTTTATGGGTAAGGCAGAGTATGCTGCTCCAGAACTGGTACTTGGAGACCTGAGAAGCCAAAACCAAACTACAGATATTTATGCCATCGGAATTTTGCTTTACCAATGTATCGTAGGACATGTTCCTTTTGAAGGTCCATCGCACCAAGTATTGGACAAACAACTTCATAAGAAAATGCCTTTGTCAACAGTAAAGGACAAGAAACTGCGGAAAATCATAGAGATTGCTACGGAGAAGAATCAAAGTGTTCGTTATCAGACTGCGGCTCAGATGCGTGTGGCAATAGAAAATATTGATGGTAAAAAGAAGGCGATGAAACTTTCTACCAAACTCTCCATCGTAGGTATTGCTGTGGTAGTTATTGTTGCGATATTGGCATTCTTTTTACGTCAGCAACACAAAGAACAGGTGTTAGCCGAACAGCAGTTGCAAAAACAAGAAGCAGTCAATGATTCCTTGATAGGGAAAGCTGCGGAGTTTTATAAACTTGCCAATGAGCAGTATCTGGTTGGTGAGAAACATGACGAGGGCTATGAAAAAGCATTGATAGATGCTTATAAAGACTATTCTGAGGCGATCAAAACAGCTTCAAAAGTGAAAGGTAGAAATGTACAAACCCTCCAGTTTGTCAAAGGACGGGACAAAGCAAAACTGGCGTTGCAAGTTGCTAAGGATGAGTTTGAGACTAAGGCTAAGAGCTTTGAGGAAGAAGGTATGGGCGATGTGGCTCAAGAATTCCTTAAAAGAGCCGATGAGATAAATAAATTGTTCAAGTAAAGATTATAGTATGAAACTTATATTGAAATTGTTGATGGTTGTGGTGTTCTCTCTGTGTGCAATGGGAAGTTATGCTCAATCTATTGGTGATAAATTATTTGCGCAAGGACAGAAATTGCAGATGGTGCAAACTGTTAAATCGCAAAATCAAGCTATCAGAAAATTCATTGCTGCACAAAAGGCTTATGATTCCAAAGCAAAGAAAAATATGTGTGACAATCAGATTGCGATATGCAAAAGCAATATCAAAACACTCAATCAAAAACATACAGCTCGTAAGCCGAAACTGCGTAAGCTAAAAAATGTAGTTGTTGAGGATGATAGTGTGGAGGTGGCTCCAAAAATAGAAAGAGAACCTGTCAATCTGTATCTCTCGGTATCTTACATCGAGTTTAAGGCTGCAGGTAAGGTTAATGACAAACATGAGGTTGTCGTGAATTGTAATTATGATGATTGGGAACTTTCTTGCCCAGAATGGGTTCATGCTGCAAAAAATGGGAATACACTTATATTGACAGCTTCTGCCAATAGTACATCTGAGGAACGTTCTGGCAAGCTGACGGTTACTTGTTATGATAAAACTGCAGAACTTGTGATTTATCAGAAAAGTAAGTTCTCTATCAAGTCAATATTTGGTAGTAAAAAGAAGTAGGTATGATAAACAATGACTTTGAACTTGTACAGGCGTTACTGAAACATGATGAAGTAGTAACACGTGAGTTCTTTTATAAGAGATGCTATCCATTGTTTAAGTCTGTTTATGACAACTATCATACAGATTGTTCTTCTTGCATAGAGTTTATCAATGAGATATACATTCATTTGCTTTCTCCAAACAAGAAAACTGGCATTTGTAAGTTGGAACAGTTCAAGTTTCAAAGTACATTGTTTACATGGTTGAAGACAGTTTGCCTTTTTTATTGCTACAAACGCTACAAACGAAAAATAGGTATAATTGAGACATATTGTGAAAATAGTGATGTGGGTGTAAGAAATGATGTGGAATATGGTTCTATAGAAATAGATGGAGCGTCTTTGAATAATTGTGATATGGAAACAATATTGCAACTGATGCCAAATCGTAGATATAGCTACCTCATTCGTTTGCGCTATATTGAAGGGCATAGCAACGAAGAAACTGCGCAGATAATGGGTATGAATATGAACACATTTTACAATAAACACAAAATGGCTAAAGAACAATTTGTCAAGACATTAAGAAAGGAGGAAAACTATTATGGCTGATTATAATTTGAACTCGTTTGATATGGAGAATACTTTTTCTTCATGGCTTGATGGAACTTTGTCTCCAGAAGAGGAAATTGCCTTTATGGATTTTTGTGCCTCTAACCCTGAGATGCAAGAAATCATGGAGGCTAACGACCAACTCGATGAAACGTATGAGACTTTAGTGGAAGAAGGCTATGAACTTCCTACAGATATAATGGCTGATTTTATCATTCCACAAGTGGGGGATGATGATGAAGATAAGTTTCCTTACGATGAACTGTTGTGTGTGGATGATGCTGATAATGCAGATGATGACAATCAGGTACAGTCAGCCCATGTTTCAGAAGAAGACTATGAGCAAGCCGAAGAATCCTATGATGATTTTGACATTTTGTGAGAATGCTATTATCTTTATCACAATAAAATTACAAAAGATTGATGTTAGCAACCGTAACCAACATAGATAAAAATTTATCTCAGTCACTTCATCACGGCTTTGGATTTTGCTGCAAGATATTTGGTGGCGAAAACGAAAGGGTAATCGTTTTATAGAAAAGACAAAGCTATAAGGAGCAGAAGACTATGTATAGCAAGTATCATGGTCTTCTGCTTTTGTCTTTCTATACTGAAAATATCGAAAAATAAATATTTTCTGATAGCAAAAGGTTACTTCTATACTCTATATATCATAAACAGACAAATAACAAACTTAGAGATTGTGCCCGACACGGATTAGGGGAATCGTTATGAAGATAATTAAGATTACAGAGCAGATACATGTCCTCGGAACTACGTTTAAGGATATTTACGAGATTGCTGACTATTCGCATAATGGAATATCCAAGGATGGTGTATATGTAGGGCAGCTCGTGAGACATCATCTTTGGTTTGATGAATGTGATTATCTCAGCGACAATTATTGGTGGCGTTGCTTTGTATTTGCAAAATCAAAAGATGAGGTTGAAAACAAATTGGAAAAGTTGAGTGAACCAGAATTTAGAGAAGATTTAGCTCCAATGATATACTGGGACGACGAATACGATGATATGAAAGTAACAGATGATATTACATTATGAAAAAACTACTGTTTATATTCCTTATGCTTGCAGTTCTTACTGGCTGTCATGGTTTGCGTATGGGAGTCGGATTGAAAGGCGAGATTATAGAAGGAGATACTATTGTTTTGGAAGGTGATACGTTCACTATACACGAACGTATCGGTGACAGTCTGTTTGTTGTTTGGAACTACGAGCACTCTGATGACAAGACGCCATATTATCTTTTGAAATATGAACGCAATGGTTTCTATTATCCACAAATCGAAGCATCAGATATTACATCAATTGATAATACGACTGAATATGTTTGTATAGACGAGAAGGATGTTTATGACATTAAAAACAAAAAGGTGTTGTTCGCACCTCCTTGCAATGCTTCTGGACTGTGTTATCTTGGTGAATGGAATGACTTGTTTCTTTTCGCAAGTTCTGATACGCTATGTTTCTCTGATGGGAAATGCTTTGGACTTCAGGATGATGTGTATTGTCGGATACCCAGGAAAAAGGGATTCTTGAATTTAGTGGCTGGTGCCCAAACGATAGATGTTCCATTTGGCGACTTATATCATTCGAGACAGATAGCTGAATCAAAAGATATATCTGTCGAAAGGACGATAAAGGACTATCATATCAAGCCAAGAAACAAGTACGAAAGTATGGATGCCGGTTTTAATGTGGATTTGGAAATTCCTAAGGGTAATACTGGTGCTGACAGATCAATCCGTGAATGGATGATGACTGCTGTAAGGGATGATGCGTTCTTCCAGTTGGAAAGCTGCAAAGATATTCCTGTAGGCAAGTGTACATCACTTAGGGATATGCTGCATTCGTTGGATGATTATGGCGTGTTGTGGGAGAAGCTCTGTCGGGCAGAGTACCAGATAGAAGATACGTTGGAAGTGAGAATGACTTGCGATATCAAGGTGAAGAAGGTTGTGGATTGTCAAGACTATACCACCTATTACTATAGGGCGAGCCTTTACAATGGGGGCTTTCATGATTTGCCTCGTGAGTATTACATCACATACGACAAGAAGAAAGGTGTATTTGTGGATGTTGGCAACACTGTGAAACCAGCTATGCTGCTACGGTTCCGACATCTGGTTTTGGAGAGTTTGAAGAAAGAATATGATTTCAACTATGAACGGGAAAGTTCATGGGAGTATTTTACCAATAGCGTATTCTCCTTCCATTGTCCTATGGTTGATACAAACGGTATGGATGAGGTGATGCAGTCTTTTCTCGTACACAACTACTCCTGTGATGAATGGGCAGGATGGAAGGGATACACTGAAAAGGCATTTACCGAAAAGGATTTTCCTCTGACTCATTTCGCAGTACTTCCAGAAGGTATCGTCTTGACCTATCATCCTTATCAGATTGATTGTTTTGCTGCAGGCGAATACCATGCTGTTATCCCTTTCAAGGATGCTAATAAATGTTTGATGTTCGACTATTCCCCGTATGAGGATTTGAAGCCAAAGTTGCAAAGATTCATCAAGTGGTAATGAAAAAACAGAAAGAGGAGGGATCCCAAAAACGCAAGAAGTCTGCTGGCATCACTGCCAACGGACTTCACTTTTCACTAAACCGAACCTAAAATTCTATCTTATATTTGAAAATCATGTAAATTCTATGGAAACCTGAATAAGTCTTATTACCTTTTAAAAAAAACTAACCTAATCTATTCTTTCTTGTATAACGCCTGCAAAATGAACTGTCTTTTCCTATTTTATTATTCAACAATCGTCTGCTGCTCTGTAGCTGTCTGATCTGCTGTCTGCTGTTCTGTAGTCTCCTTCTGCTCAGTAGTTTCCTGCTGGGTAGAATCTTCTGTTGTTGCTGGAGTCTCCTCTGTTGTATTCTCCTGCTGGGTAGAATCCTCTGCTGCAGCCTGTGGCTGAACTGGAGCATCTACTGCCAATGAATCGGAAGGTGCATCTGGAGCTACTGTGTCAACAGGAGCAACCTGAGCGTTACTTACCATTTTGCTTGATGCAAAAACGTTGCTTACTGAAACCATAACCAAAGCTGCGATAGCTGCAAACATAAACTTCTTCATAATCTTATCTTTTTTAAATTGTTACTAATTGATGTTACTTATTTGTTTGTGGATTCATTACCGAACCCGATCATCATAGTCACAATCTGCGTGCCAAAAAGATGAGAAAATGGCTTTATGCTGATAATCAAGTGCTTATGCGTTTCGTGCCAAAAATGAATGGTGTGGAATGTGAGGAAACTCTGTGGAAATATTCCCCAAAAAGTTGGGGAATGCATGCATAAAAAAAGGTCCCGACGGGGATGTTACTCCCCGAAGGAACCTTTCTCATATAATAGGAAATGATAAAAACCTATCTTTTAGAGATTCTTGAACTCTATGCCGTTTGCCTCTGAGTAGTCAATGGTAATTGGCTTCTCGCGACTTACTTCCTCGGCAAGAATCTTCTTGCTCAAATCGTTCAGAACGTAATCCTGGATGGCACGCTTTACTGGGCGGGCACCAAACTCTGGGTCGTAACCTACCTCGGCAAGATAACCGATGGCGGCTGGAGTCCAGCGGAGATCGAAGCCCTGAGGCTCCAACATCTTCTTGGCTCTGTTCATCTGCAACTCCACAACCTTGGCAATCTGATCCTTAGTCAATGGCTGGAAGGTGATGATGTCGTCGATACGGTTCAGGAACTCTGGACGGAAGGTCTTCTTCAACATCTCACGGCTTGCGTTGGAAGTCATGATGATGATGGTGTTCTTGAAGTTG
>OWJS01000083.1_pt1 | contig 29386 bp, 27 predicted proteins | sample 1732961 | NCBI WGS metagenome assembly OWJS01 (sample SAMN05065774, study PRJEB22554) | human gut metagenome | biome: ENVO:2100002; feature: ENVO:00000062; material: ENVO:00002003 | host: Homo sapiens | place: USA
CGCGTAAGATCGTCGGCAGCGTCAGATGTGTATAAGAGACAGATGCATACCTGCCGGGGTGTTTCCCTTGCTGATCACATGCTCGATCGTGTCTTTGTATTTTTCCGGCTGCAATTCCTTATATTTTTCTTCAAAACGCTTCGGGTATTTGCCCTTGTAACGCGGGCGACGCTTATGTACAGTCGTCTCCTGTTCCATTGTTTTCTCCTTTAAGCCAAGCTAAACATTCATCGATCTACTACTTACATCCAAGGCTATCGTCCTCAGCACCCCGACAGTCGCAGATTGATGGTAACGCAGTCATCCTCATCCACGCGGAAAACCGGCTGCCATACGACATCCTCCACAGGCTCAAAATGCAGCGCAGAACAAGCGATACGTCCTTCCATTTTCTCTTCCAGCTTTCCTGCAAGAAAGATGGAAGTCGGACCATCTGCATGACCGATCACACTGACACTTGCAACTACCTTATCATCTTTCATAACCGGTTGATCCCCTTGCGCACAATCATTGAAATATAAATTTTCCTGTGTGATCTCCGGCTCTATCCTATAGCTCATCTGCATACAGCATCTCGGATATTCCATTTTACGCATCGTAACCGGAAATTTCGGTAGCTCGATCGGATCTAATCCCAATACCGTAAGCTTATATTGTTCCTGGGTCTTAGGATTTACGATTTTCACACTCTCGCCCGGTTTCAGTGGTCCGAACGTTTCGCCGCATACCTGATGTGGTCCTGTTTTTAATCGAAGCTGCATCGAAGAAATCTTCGGCTTGCGCATCGTTGCCCACGCAAAGTTGATCCTATGAAACGACCACACTTTCGAGGCATCTAGATTGTAATGTCTGGTCCACGCATACGATTCCTCATCTCCACAGGATTCCGGTTCCGATTCATATTCCGGACAATCGGTAGCCGGCACGGGAACACTTCCGGCAGACACTCCGCTCATAACGGATGCCGGAAGATAGGTCATTCCGCTGCTGCCTGACCACTTCAGCTGCTTTCCGTTAATACTCAGTTCCGGAAACAGATCCACATTCACCGGATTCTCCTCGAGGATCTGATTTTCAAGTGTCTGCGGCAGATCATCGCGATCCTCATAATCCTTCCACTTATCGACAAACACGCGCATCACATCCGGTTCCACGCATTTCCCCACATCAAGCACAAGTCCCTTGCCGCAGAGATAGGCAGACAACACCACCCACGTATCTCCATTCCATGTAAACTTATGATTCAGCGGTAATTCCTTTCCTGCATGCGACCTAAGCGGTCTGCTGAAATCGTTGTAGCGTACCTTCCATTCCTGTTCTGTCATAGAGATTACATTCTCCTAGATCGTAATCAATTCGTATTCGTTCGTTCCAAGCCCGATCTTGACCGCATGCTCAATGCATGTCTTCCACTCGGTATCCGGATGCGTCATATGGAAATGATCCGCATGTTCCTCATGATGGTCATGGTCACATTTCTCCAGATTATGACCAAGCACACTCTCCTTGACCGGAGTCATCCGGTTGCACAAATCCGCACACGCCTGATCCAAAGCGACCGGATCAAACGATGCCAGCATTCCGACATTCGGGATGATCGGGATATCGTTTTCAGGGTGGCAGTCACAATTCGGCGAGACATCACAGATCAGCGAAACATGGAAGCAAGGGCGATCCTTACATACCGCATACGCATACTCTGCCATCTTGTAATTGAGCATCGCCACCGAATCATTATAGTCCGCAGCGATCGCATCCTTCGGGCAGACAGCCAGGCAACGTCCGCAACCGACACACTTGTCATGATCGATATGTACCTTGTGGTTCTCCATGATCGGCGCTCCATGTGCACAGATTTTCTGACAGGAACCGCATCCCACACACTGCGCCTCATTAACACTTGGCTTACCGTCACAATGCTGCTCCATCTTTCCGGCACGGGATCCGCATCCCATACCGATATTCTTGATTGTGCCACCGAATCCTGCTGTCTCATGTCCCTTGAAATGAGTCAGTGAAATAAATACATCCGCATCCATGATCGCATGTCCGATCTTGGCTTCCTTGACATACTCTCCGTTGATCGGAACGATCGTCTCATCCGTTCCCTTGAGTCCGTCCGCGATCAGCACGTGGCATCCTGTCTGCAGCGGCGAAAATCCGTTCACATATGCGGTATCCAGGTGATCCAGCGCATTCTTACGACTTCCGACATAAAGTGTATTACAATCCGTCAGGAATGGCTTTGCGCCCAGTTCCTTACAGTAATCCGCAACGACTTTGGCATAGTTCGGACGTAAAAAAGCGAGATTTCCATACTCTCCAAAATGAATCTTGATGGCTGCATATTTATCTTTCATGTCAATCGTTTCAAAACCGGCTTTCTTCATCAGCCGGTGCAGCTTCTGCAGAAGATTCTCACTTCCTGTTGTCTTAAACGTTGTAAAATATACGTTCTGTTTCTCCATAATTGCCTCCTGATGTATCTCTACTCTCTTTTATGACGCAATCTCATCCTGCGTCTTTCATCCTCCCCGGTACTCTTCCCGATCGAGATTTTTCTTTTACTCCGTCTTCATCCGCTGGCGCTGCTTCTCATTGATAAATTTACGAAGCTGCGGATTATCAAACTTCATTTTACATCCATACAGAAACTGTCCGTCCGACATGGCTCTCTTGCGCACGCAGGCCCCGACAAGCATGATTGCCGTCTCCTTATCAAACATCTCTGCACGGACTTCCTCTCCGCCCCTGATATCTTCCTTCGTTGTAACGATAGCAAATCCATTGGAGGACACATCCCGTACCATTCCCTGTACCTGTATGCGCTCTCTTCCGACCGTAATATTGGCCGGAGCATGCACATCCAGTCGATACGCATGGCGGCGATTCATTTTCACCCCGTCTTTGCTGGGCATAATGACATGGCAGGGTCCATTGTCCCCTCTTGCATGTTTGATCGTAACATTCTCCCACACGATCGGCGGCGTATCATCTTCAAACAAATACAGATCAATAAATACGTTTTGGGATTGAAAACTAACCGTCGCCATCCCTTTTTCTTTTTTTGTCCCTGTGTTATCGCTTGGTGCCGCAGCTGTCTTAATTTCATCTACAGCGATCGCAGTCGCATAAACTTTTTGTACATTCACCGAAAAATCCAATGAACGCATACTTCGAACCTCCACGCCGTCTTTCATTACCTTTGGAAAGACTTTGACTACGAGATCGCTTCCCTTCTCAATTTCCGAAATTTTCATAACTGATTATCCCTATAGTTTGAATCTGTACCCTACTCCCCATATTGTCTCGATATATTGAGGTTTGGTCGTATTTAATTCGATTTTTTCTCGAATCTTCTTGATATGCACCGTAACGGTTGCAATATCTCCGATGGATTCCATATCCCAGATTTCACGGAACAGTTCTTCCTTCGTAAATACATGGTTCGGATGCTCCGCAAGAAATGTAAGGAGATCAAACTCCTTCGTTGTAAATTGCTTTTCCTCCCCGTTAACCCACACACGTCGCGCGGTCTTGTCGATGCGAATGCCACGGATTTCAACAATATCGTTCTCCGGCACATTACTTCCGATCAGGCGCTCATAACGCGCAAGATGAGCCTTTACTCGTGCAACCAGTTCACTTGGGGAAAACGGCTTTGTCACATAATCATCTGCACCAAGCCCCAGCCCCCGGATCTTATCAATGTCATCTTTCTTCGCCGATACCATCAGAATCGGAGTGTTTTTCTTCTCGCGAATCTGGCGGCAGATTTCAAATCCATCCACCTCGGGAAGCATCAGATCCAGAATGAACAGATCAAAGTCTTCATTCAGAGCCCTTTCCAGCCCGCTTTTTCCGTCATTCTCAATCTCAACTTCAAACCCGCTCAGTTCCAGATAATCTTTCTCGAGGTCCGCAATCGCGACCTCATCTTCCACGATTAAAATTCTACTCATTTACTGTTACCTCCTGATATTTGCGGATCACAAAATACATGGTTGTTCCGCAGTTTTCCTTGCTGGTAGCCCAAATCTTACCACCGTGATCCTCTATGATCTTCTTAACGATCGACAATCCGATACCGCTTCCGCCGGTTGCGGAATTACGTGAGGCATCTGCGCGATAAAAGCGATCGAAAATATACGGCAGATCCTTTTGGGCAATGCCCCGGCCATTGTCCTCGATCTCCACCTGAATAAAATCACCGACATCCTTGATTCGGATATTGATATACTTATCCGTCTTGTTCATGTATTTAACCGAATTACCAATAATATTATTAACAACGCGGCGCAACTGCTCCGGATCCGCAATAATAAGGGTGTCCGTCGTCGCATAATTAAAGTATGACAATCCGATGCCTTTGGCTTCAAGGTCCAATCCGATTTCTTCCACACAGTCCTTGAAATACTCATACACATTCAGCTTCGCAAAATTGTACGGTATGCGGTTCGTATCAATCTTGGAATAAAGCGTCAGTTCATTGATGAGCATATCCATCTCATTAGCTTTATTGTATATGGTTCGCACATATTTATCAACTTTTTCCGGTGTATTGGCAACACCATCCATAATTCCCTCGGAATATCCCTTGACCGCGGTAATCGGCGTCTTGAGATCGTGCGCAATATTACTGATCAAAGCCTTATTCTCGCGCTCACTGTTGAGTTTTTCCTCCGCGTTATCTTTCAGGCGTTGGCGCATCTCCTCGAATGTCACGCACAATTCACCGATTTCGTCGTCTCCTCGGACATCCATCTCAAAATCCAGATTGCCTTCCTTGATATTCTCCGCTGCAACCCGAAGCTTCTTGATCGGAGTGATCATACTCTGATAGATCCAGATGATCATCATAACTGCCGTCATAAGCAGGATCAAAATAACTGCAATCAAACCCCCAAGGACAAGCTGCCGGACTTCCGGCACACTCTCATCCATGGATGTAATAATAAACACGCTCGTCTTTTTCCCCGCTGAATTTTCAAAATCCACCTGCTTGACCAGCACGTCCTCTTCGCTGTCAATATAGATACCAACACCGGAATGCGATCCGGTCTTTCCATACTCCGGCAGCGAATCCAAAATAGACTCATTGTCAGCGCCGCCATTGTAATAATAACTTTTCCCGACACGAACGATCAGATAGGAATACTTCGTCAACAGATCCGAATTCATATCCTGCAGGAAGTCGGTATCCAGCAACTCCTGTGAATTCTGACGCACCGCACGCTTAATTTTTTCAAAATCACCCACGGTATATTTGTTAAGAAGCTGTACCGAATTCATGATGCTGTATGCATTGGCATTCTTGATTCCGTATGTTTCCTCGATCACATGCGTCTGAAAATTACAAAAGCCGATAATTGTGATCGCAGCAAGAAATACCGGTACAAAAATAATAATGCAGAAAGAAATAATCAGTTTCGTCTTGATCTTCATATTTACCTCTTCATCCTCAGTTATTCAAAAAGCACAGGGAAGTAAATCCCTGTGCCTTATTATAACATTGTTTGTTTGGAAAATATGTAAACTTTTCATAAATATATGAAAGCTGCCTGAATTAAAGATACTTCTTTAATACATCCACCTTGTCTGTTGCTTCCCATGGAAGATTCAAATCCGTACGTCCGAAATGTCCGTAAGCTGCTGTACCACGATAAATTGGTCTGCGCAGATCAAGCATCTTGATGATTCCGGCCGGACGAAGATCGAAGTTCTCTCTTACGATTTCAACAAGCTTGTCATCTGCAATCTTGCCGGTTCCGAATGTATCAACCATGACAGATGTAGGTTCAGCCACACCAATTGCGTAAGATAACTGGATCTCGCATTTTTCTGCAAGTCCTGCTGCAACGATGTTCTTGGCAACATAACGCGCTGCATATGCTGCGGAACGGTCAACCTTGGTGCAATCCTTGCCGGAGAAAGCTCCGCCGCCGTGACGGGCATATCCGCCATAGGTATCTACGATAATCTTACGACCTGTCAGACCTGCGTCACCGTGTGGTCCACCGATAACGAAACGGCCAGTTGGGTTGATAAAGAACTTGGTATGCTCATCGACCATATCCTGCGGAAGGATCGGATCAAATACGTACTTCTTGATATCCTCATGGATCTGCTCCTGCGTTACATCGTCATCATGCTGGGTAGATAATACAACAGCCTCAAGTCTCTTTGGCTTGCCAGTCTCATCATACTCTACGGAAACCTGTGTCTTTCCGTCCGGACGAAGGTAAGCTAAAGTTCCGTCCTTACGAACCTTTGTAAGCTGTAAAGCAAGCTTGTGTGCAAGAGAGATTGGATAAGGCATTAACTCCGGTGTCTCGTTCGTTGCATAACCAAACATCATACCCTGATCTCCGGCACCGGTATCAAGATCATCTGTCAACGCACCTTCCTTGGCCTCAAGAGCTTTATCAACACCCATAGCAATGTCGCTTGACTGCTGGTCTAAAGCTACCATGACTGCACATGTATTCCCATCAAATCCTGTCTTTGCATCATTATATCCGATCTCATTGACCGTCTTTCTGACGATTGAAGGGATATCAAGCTGAGCCTTTGTTGTAATCTCACCTGTTACAAGTACGAATCCTGTACAGCTTGCTGCTTCACACGCTACACGGCTCATCGGATCCTGCTCCATGCAGGCATCAAGGATTGCATCAGAGATCGCATCACACATTTTATCAGGATGTCCTTCCGTTACGGACTCTGATGTGAATAATAATTTTTCCATCGATTTCTCCTTTCGTTTGAAAAAAATTGCAAAAAAAAATCCGCTCGTAAGCGGACCGAATGAATTTAAGATCATCAAATCCTCTTATTGTTCGATTACTCGCTCAGGTTGGCACCTTCCTGTTATATAAAACGGGGTTGCCGTGACTTCACAGATCCTATGTATCTCCATCACTCTGAATAAGAGAAAAGCTACAATATTAAATTTGAAATCTCTATCCGCTACAATACGCCAAAATATTGTATATGTCCAGTCCTATTTTATTGACATTTTCCACCATATTATTTATACTTCTAATTGTGTAGTAGTGCATATTTGGGAGGTTTCGTCATGCGTACTTTAGAACCAAGGGAATTAGAAATTGGAATGATGACTGCCGCGCCGGTCAAAACCCCGATCGGACAGATTTTGGCACCGGCCAATACTCTTGTCACAAGACAGCTCATTAACCGAATGAAATTATATAGAGTCGAAAAGGTTTCCGTCTACGGAGAAGAATCCAAACCTGTTACAAAAACTGCACAGGAGCCGGAAACGCACAAGCCGGTCGAGCAGCCGAGACAGCCAAAGACGCATGCGGAAGAGAGTAAAACTCATTCACAAAAAGTTGCTGCCTCTCCAGAATTCCGTGATTTTCAATTTGCATATTTTGCCTGTATTCAAAAGATGAAAGACGCATTTACCGCAGCTGCAGATCACAACGAACCGATCGACACAGGCGATCTGCTTACAAGCGTATCGGAATTGTTCCGTTCCCGAAATACCATCATCGAGTTATTCGATATGCTTTACAATATGCGAACGATTACCGACTCGGTGTATGCACATTGTCTGAATGTTTCTCTGATCTCACGAATGATCGGACGATGGTTGAAATTACAGCCGCATGATCTGGATGTTCTGACAATCGCAGGATTACTTCATGATATCGGCAAGCTCAAGATTCCGGAAGAAATTCTCAACAAACCGGGCTTTTTATCCGATGAAGAATTTGCATTGATACGTCAGCATCCCAAATACGGATATGAAATTTTGAAAAATCAGCCTGATATGGATCCCCGAATTAAGAAAACAGCTCTTATGCATCATGAACGATGTGACGGAAGCGGATATCCGACAGGGCTCAACGAAGACTTCATTGAAAACTTTGCCATGATCGTTGCAATTGCCGATGTCTATGATGCAATGACTGCCGCGCGATCTTACCGTGCTCCGCTTTGTCCGTTCCAGGTAATCAGCAGCTTTGAAAAGGAAGGGTATCAAAAATACTATACCCGCTATATTTTGACTTTTTTGAAACAGATTGCCGTAGCATACCAGAGTAACCGTGTTATTTTAAGCGACGGAAGGGGCTGTAACATTATCATGCTTAACCAGAATGATCTGTCCCGCCCGATCGTCCAGCTTGATGACAACACATGCATTGATCTGTCAACCGCAAGCAAAGATTTATATATTAAAGCTGTATTATAGCAATTCAAAAGATGCCGCATATTTCAATATACGGCATTTTTTTATAAAACAAGGGATGTCGTACCGACATCCCTGACTTTTTCCTGTCATCTATGAAACTTTCAAGATAAACTTTTGCAATTCTTTCTCATCGCTGACCTTCTCGATCTGTGCTCCGATTCCTCTGAGTTTACGCTCAAACTCCTCATAGCCACGCTCGATGTAATAGATATCATCAATAACGGTAATTCCGTCTGCAACAAGTCCTGCGATTACAAGAGCAGCTCCTGCTCTAAGGTCCGGCGCATTCACATGCGCCCCGGTATATTGATGCACGCCGTTGATGATCGCGATATTGCTCTCAACCTTAATGTTCGCACCCATGCGGGTGAGTTCGTCAACATACTTAAAACGATTCTCAAAGATACTCTCTGTCACGGTGCTTGTTCCTTCTGCAATGCCAAGAAGTACTGCCATCTGTGGCTGCATATCCGTCGGGAATCCAGGATACGGAAGTGTGGTTACCTGTGTGTGGTGAAGCTTTCCGTTCGAAATAATACGGACCGCATCATCGAACTCTTTCACCTTACATCCGGCCTCAACAAGCTTGGCAGTCGTAGCTTCAAGATGCTTCGGGATCACATTCTTGACAAGTACATCCCCTCCGGTTGCTGCAACCGCAAACATAAATGTTCCTGCTTCAATCTGGTCCGGAATAATGGAATACTCGGTCTTATGAAGCTTCTCAACGCCGACGATACGAATGACATCGGTTCCCGCTCCACGAATATTGGCTCCCATACTGTTGAGGAAGTTTGCCACATCCACAACATGCGGTTCTTTCGCCGCATTCTCAATGACCGTTTTGCCTTCCGCCATAGCAGCAGCCATCATAATATTGATTGTAGCTCCTACGGACACTTTATCCAGATAAATATGTGTTCCGCTTAATTTCTCAGCCTCTGCTACAACAAGTCCATGTGCGATATCTACTGTCGCTCCCATGGCACGGAATCCTTTCATATGCAGATCGATCGGACGACTTCCGATGTCGCATCCGCCCGGAAGTGCCACCTGTGCTTTCTTATACTTTCCAAGCAAAGCACCAATCAAATAATACGATGCACGGATTCTGCGGATAAAAGCGTTATCCACATTGACATCACGGATAAACGATCCGTTGATTTTGACTTTATGCGCATTAATGCGTTCCACTCTGGCTCCGATTTCTGCGATTGCCTGCAGCAGAACATTGATATCTCTGACATTTGGTAAATTCTCTATTGTAACGGTCTCATCGGTCATAATGGAGGCTGCAAGAATTGCAAGTGCCGCATTCTTTGCACCACCAATCTCAACCTCACCATTCAGCGGATTACCGCCTTTGATCACGTACTGTTCCATATCTCACCTCAAAAATGAAATGCCCCTACTAATTATACTATTCGTTAGTTTCATGTTTGTTATTCATCAAATTCAATTTCTCTATCACCTGATCGACTGTCTGTTCTACGCCAAGCCCCGTCTCACAAATACAAATGTCTGCATATTTTTCATAGAGCGGAGTGCGCTCCTCGTACAGATCACAGAGTGTCTGACCGTCCTTTAGGACAACGCCTCTTCCTTTGATGTCCGCCAGCCTCTTTGCCAGCGCCGGATACGGCACCTGTAAATAGATCACCGTTCCGATACTGCCGAGATGTTCCATTGCTTCCCGGCCATACACAACACTGCCACCGGTCGCAATAATCGCGTGCTTTGCCTCGATCGACGCATTCACACGGTTCTCAACTTCAATAAATCCCTGCGTACCTTCCTGCTCAATAATCTCGCACAGAAGTCTTCCTTCCTGTTCCTGAATCACAAGGTCCGCATCAATAAATTGATATCCAAGCACTTTGGCAAGGATAACGCCGACGGTGCTCTTACCCACCCCCGGCATTCCAATTAAAACAATATTATCTTTCAACATTATTGTGTGCTCTCTACGGTCTCAGTACTTGGTGTACTCTCAGTATTCTCTGTAGATGCATTCGGATCCTGATGCGTAAGGGAGTTCTTAAATTCAATTTTCTTGATAGCACTCTCGTCTACCTTCCAGCCATCACCTTCCTGCCAGCCGCTCAAAACTTTCTGATACAGATCGTCCTTGCGCTGGTTGATGATAGAGGTACGGTTCTTCTCCGTTGCATCCTTATCGGTATCGCTGTCGATACGCACAAAGTATGCATTACTGTCTGTCTCGATCAATCCGGAAGTCTCACCCTCCTTCAGACCATCCAATGCCTTCTTAACCTCTTCATCAAGTGTATCATTATCGGCATCATATGTGCCGGTTGTTACCTTCTGACCATTGTCCTCAGCAACTTTGTCTAATGTAGCACCATCTTCTTTCAGTGCTGCTTCCATCTTCTTTGCGATCTCTTTATTCTTTGCCGCGTCATCACTACCCTCGCTGATGTCAAGTGTCACCATACTATAAGCACGCATGTTGGCCTCTTCATCCGATACATTGGTATCCACATCCGCTTCGATCGCGGTCTTCATTTTTGCTTTTACCGTATATAAAGTCAGGACTTCTTCGACAATATCCTGCGTTGCTCCCATCTCATTTAACGCTTCCTGAGAGTTTGCCTCCATAAACTTGTCGGCGGCTTCTTGGATTGCAGCCTTGTCATCATCCGTAATCTTAACATTGTAATCACTCATATGCTGCTGCAGAGTGTACATCTCATGCAGCTCTTCGAGTGCCTGCTGCTTCGTACTGTCTTCCAGTGTTGTTCCGTTGCCGGACAGATCCTTATCCCAGATGTTATCTGTGGATCCCGAAGCACTTCCAAGATACATCTTGTACAGGTCCTCCATAGAAGCCTGTTCAAAACGACACAGGAAATTAGCAACTCCCATGGTCACTGTCTGCTTCTTCATAGTTGCTGCCGTCGCGTTCTTATTTATACCACATCCGGTAAGTGCGGATGTGCAAAGGGCACCTGCCAAAATAAGTGCCATTACCTTCTTTGCCTTCATAATTCCTCCTAAGTAAACTCTACCTTAGAGCATTTGCTCATATATTATAGTGCTTTTTTTTTCAACTATCAAGAGTTTTTATGCATTTTCCGCGCACAGGAACGACTTCATACTTTCCAGCAGCTGTTTCAACACGTCTAAAATATCCTTCACCGCTTCTCTCGAATTTACCTTAAGAGCATACGTGAAATACGGATTTTGCGCGTCTGCGGTAAATTTGAGGGCCGGCGCACACGCCGCGATCAGTTCCGGAATCTTTGACGGATCAATGGCCGCCTTCTCATACATGGTAAGTTTTAGAAATTCGTCTTTTTGCACGATTTCCTTAATATATATCTTGTGTGCAAAAGCCTTAAGCCGCGCGATCACGATCAGATTCTGTACCGATTTCGGAGGTTCTCCGAAACGGTCGATCAACTCTTCCAGCATTTCCTCCGCTTCCTCATCCGTCTCAATCCCTGCAATACGCTTGTAAATATCAAGTTTCTGTGCCTCGTTTGCAATGTATGCTGCCGGAATAAAAGCATCCGTCCGGATGTCGACCGAGGTATCAAAGTCCGCCTCCGGTGCATCACCTTTCGCCTCTTTGACCGCCTCATGAAGCATCTTACAATACAGATCATAACCAACAGCTTCCATATGACCGCTCTGCTCAGCACCAAGCAGATTTCCCGCACCACGAATCTCCAGATCACGCATTGCGATCTTGAATCCGCTTCCGAGATCTGAATATTCCTTGATTGCAGCAAGACGTTTCTCCGCTACTTCCTTGAGCATCTTATTTCTGCGATACATCAGGAATGCATATGCGGTACGGTTTGATCGTCCGACACGGCCACGGAGCTGGTAAAGTTGCGAAAGCCCCATATTGTCTGCATCATGAATGATCATTGTATTTACGTTTGAGATATCAAGTCCCGTTTCAATGATCGTTGTTGAAACAAGTACATCAATCTCGCCGTTGATAAAGCGATACATGATATCCTCGAGCTGTTTTTCAGGCATCTGTCCGTGTGCAAAAGCCACGTTTGCTTCCGGAACAAGTGCCTGGATCTTTGTCGTTACTTCATCAATATCCTTAACCTTATTGTATACATAGTAGACCTGTCCCTGCCGTGCCAGTTCTCGTGAGATTGCCTCCCGGACGAGTTCCTCATTGTACTCCATTACATAAGTCTGGATCGGCACACGATCCATCGGTGGTTCTTCGAGTACGCTCATATCCCGTATCCCGATCAAGCTCATATGAAGCGTTCTCGGAATCGGAGTTGCAGTCAAGGTCAGCACATCCACGTTCGTCTTCAGCTGTTTGATCTTCTCCTTGTGCGCCACGCCAAAACGCTGCTCCTCATCCACGATCAGAAGGCCGAGATCTTTAAACTGCACATCTTTTGAGAGGATACGATGGGTTCCCACAATAATGTCCACCTGTCCCTTGCGCAGATCCTCAATCGATTTCTTCTGCTCAGCAGCCGTACGAAAACGGCATAACAGATCAACCCGTACCGGGAAATCCTTCATTCTCTGCGAAAATGTATTATAGATCTGCTGTGCAAGAATGGTGGTCGGAGCAAGATAGGCAACCTGCTTGTTCTCCTGTACCGCCTTAAACGCCGCACGGATTGCAATCTCCGTCTTGCCGTATCCAACGTCACCACAGATCAGGCGATCCATGATCTTGTGGCTCTCCATATCTTTCTTGGTCGCCTCGATTGCAAGTACCTGATCCTCTGTTTCTTCAAATGGGAACAATTCTTCAAATTCTCTCTGCCAAACGGTATCCGGTCCATAAACGTACCCGTTCTGCTCCTCTCTCGCCGCATATAGTTTTACAAGATCCTGTGCAATCTCCCTGACCGCTCCACGGACTTTTGTCTTGGTTCTTCCCCATTCCTGTCCGCCGAGCTTGTTCAGTTTCGGCTTTCGTGCATCCTTGCCCGCGTATTTCTGGATCAGTTCCAGCTGCGTTGCAAGAATGTAGAGATTAGAGCCTCCCGCGTATTCGATTTTAATATAGTCTTTGACTTTGTGGTCAACCTCGATCTTCTCGATTCCTCTATAGACTCCGAGTCCGTGATTCTCATGAACCACATAATCTCCGATGTTGAGCGCGGTAAAACTTTGAATCTTTTCTCCTTCATACGTGCGGTGGCGCTTTTTCTTCTTGCGCTCCGCGCCAAAGATGTCCGTCTCCGTGATGACTGCGAACTGCAGAATCGGATATTCATAGCCCTTATGCACCTTACCGTAGCAGACCATAATCTGTCCCGGCAAAAGCTCGTGATCATAGTCATCCGTATAAAAGCAGTTCAGCCCCTCATTCATAATATCCTCGGCAAGCCGCGCTGCACGCGTCTTCGAACCGGACAACAAAATGATGCGGTAACTGTTCTTTTTATAATGCTGCAGATCTTTGATCAGCAGTTCAAAACTGTTGTTGTACGCATTTACACTCTTAACGTGGATACCATACTGCCCGTTGGACTTCAGTCCGTTTGTTTTGACATCAAGTGCGGCCACCGCAATACACGAATATCGTTCGAGCCTGCCCATCACTTCTTTCAGTCCAAAGAGTTCCTTCATCTGCCCCAGCAGAATATAGCCTTTTTCCAGCCTCTGCTTCATGCTCTCCGCGAACTCGACCTCTGTCTGCCTGCCACGTTCCACACAACGACTCAGTTCATCAAAAAACAGATAGCTGTCGGAAGGATCAAGATAATCCAAAAGCCCCACACGCTCGTTACAGAAGTATGATAAAAAAGCGTCCATTCCGGCAGTTACCGATAATTCTCCCCACTCTTCCGCAAGTTCCTGTGCCATAGACAATGCCCGGTGTGCCTCTTCGGTCTTCATCTCCTTTTTTAATTTGGCAGAAAATGATTTTGCCTCCTTTAAAAAATGTTCAATGCCGACCTGTTTCTGCTCATCATCAAGCACCAGTTCGCACGCCGGATAGATAACCAGTTCATCCAGATTTTCAATCGATTTCTGGCTTTCCACATCAAACGAACGGATCGTATCGACCTCGTCACCCCACATCTCGATGCGGACCGGATTGTCCTCCGTCAATGGAAATACATCTAAAATTCCACCACGAAGCGCAAACTGTCCCATGGTATCAACCTGGTATTCCTTTTCATATCCCATCCGAACAAGGCACTTCACAAGTTCGTCAAGAACAACGGTATCCCCCGGCTCGATGCGCTGGATACTGTCCCAGAGGGTCTGTGGCGGTGCCATAGTATTCATGAGCGCATCAAATGTCGTAATCACCGTAACCTCCTGCTGTTCATGAATCGCACGAAGCGCACGGATGCGCTCTGCCGTCAGCAGATTACCGCGAATATCCGACTGATAAAACAGAACATCCTTGGCCGGATAATATACCGCATTCGGATCGAAAAACCGATAATCGTCATATAATTCTTTTGCCTTCTGCTCATGAAAAGTGACAATGACTTTATTTTTTCTGCCATTGCCAATTCCATAGATCATATGTGATTTCTGCGCATCGATACACCCGGTAATCGTAATCAGCCCCGGCTTTTGGGCCTCCTGCGTCATTTCCTCGAATCCGCTCAGTTCCTGTAAGGGTTCTGTAAATGCTCTCACTTTATTTCTCCTGCTTTATAAATATAATGTCGTTACTATCTGTCCTGCTTTTTGGCGTTAAAACGATTCATCGCACCGTCCACATCGCCCTGCATCATCATGACTGCTGCACTGCATGCATCCTCTATCGCATCTTCAACCAGCGCACGATCCTCATTTGAGAACCGGCCAAGCACATGATCCGCCAGATCCCAGCCTTCCGGTTTCTCACCCACACCGACCTTGATACGCATAAAGTTCTGCGTTCCGCATCTTGCAATAATGCTTTTGATACCATTATGCCCACCTGCACTGCCTTTTTTACGCACACGGATATTTCCGGGTGCAAGTGAGATATCGTCAAAGATCACGATCATCTCATTTTCCGGATCAAGTTTATAGAAATTAATGATCTCCGCTACACTGTCTCCGCTTAAGTTCATATAGGTCAACGGCTTCGCAAGAAGCACCTTTGCCCCCTCGATCACACCGGATCCGCACATCGCTTTATGCTTGTGATCATTCAATGAAATATGATACTGATCCGCAAGCGCATCCACGGTGTCAAAGCCAATATTGTGTCTTGTTTTCTCGTACTTTTTATCCGGATTCCCCAGACCGACAATTAAAAACATAGTAACTCTCCTACTCTTTCTTTTCGCTCAAAAGGGGCTATGGATTGCTCCACAGCCCCGATTCTTTACTCTGCCGTCTCATGTAAGACTTCGTCGTACTTATCTAAGATCATCTTCTGTATCTTCTCTCTGGTTCCCGAATTGATCGGGTGTGCGATGTCACGGTATTCCCCGTCGCTCGCTTTGCGGCTCGGCATTGCAATAAACAAGCCTTTCTCGCCCTCTATGATCTTGATATCATGTACCACGAATGCATCATCAATGGTGATGGATACCACGGCTTTCATTTTACCATCCTTGTCAACCTTTCGTATCCGGATATCTGTAATTTGCATATGTACCCCCTTCTTCCAACGGAGCAACGCTCACATTAAAGCATATATCTTTCATTGTTTTCAGACACAATGAGAACTCCGTTTTCCCCACAATAGTATGTATTTGCCTTCAATGTTCCACGGCTCTCCACAATACAGTTTTCAATATGCGTATTGTCACCGATATAAGCATCATTGAGAATAATAGAATTCTTGATCACACAATTCTTTCCAATGAATACTTTCTTAAATAATACCGAATTTTCAACACGGCTGTTGATGATACATCCGCTGGAGATCAAACTGTTTTTAATTTCGGAACCGATATTGTATTTAGCCGGCGGCAGATCATCGACCTTAGAGTAGATCTTTGGCTCCTGACGGAAGAAATAATTTCTGACATCCTGCTTTAAGAAATCCATATTGGTGCGATAATAATCATCCACACTGGCAATATTGCTCCAATATTCCTTCATCTTATATCCGTAGATCCGCTTAATGTTCTTATAACGGATCAGTACATCGGCAACAAAGTCAAAGCGATTCTCCTCAGCGGATTTCTCGAGTATCTCGATCAGCTGTCTTCTCCGGATTACATATACTCCCGTAGAAATCGTGTTTGATTGTGCGATAATCGGTTTTTCCTCGAATTCCACGATTCTGGAATCCTCGTTCATGCGTACAACACCAAAACGATTAATGTTGGCATCCGCCGGCATATCTTTGCACACAACCGTAATATCCGCCTTCTTGGCGATATGGTAATCAAGTACCTTGTTGTAATCCATCTTGTATACGCAGTCACCACTTGAAATGATTACATACGGCTCATGGCGTCTCTTCAGAAAATCGATATTCTGGTACATTGCATCTGCTGTACCACGATACCAGTCACTGTTCTCTGCTGTAACGGTCGGTGTAAACAGGAACATGCCTCCCTGCTTACGTCCGAAATCCCACCACTTGGAAGAACTTAAGTGTTCGTTTAACGAACGGGCATTATACTGTGTCAGTACAGCCACTGTCTGAACATGAGAGTTGCTCATATTACTTAATGCAAAATCAATGCATCGAAAACTTCCGCCTACCGGCATCGCAGGGATTGCACGCTTTCTGGACAATTCGCCCATGCGGTTGTTGTTGCCTCCGGCTAAAATAATTCCTACTGCTTTCATTTTCTGTCACCTGCCTTAATGATTACTTCGCCACTTGCCAACTGTCCGTTTGGATAATCTTCCTTGTCTGTCACACCGGAAATAGCCGTATTCTTGCCAACGGTCACATTCTCCGGAATCACCGAATCATCTCCGACTGTCACAAGATCGAACGAATAAATGCTTGCATTCAATTTATTCGGTGCCGATTCTCCAACGCCAAGTGTTACACCATCCTCGATCCGGCAATTCTCCGCTACGATCGACTTGGTCATCGTAACATTCTTGCCGATGCAGGTATCTTTCATAATAATGGAATCTTTAATGACCGATCCCTCTCCGATATATACGTTCGGTCCGATGACCGAATTGATAACCTCTCCATGGATTTCCGATGCCTCGCCGATAATGCATCGTTCAACGTGTGCCCCCGGAGCGATATACTGTGGCTCGATCGTGTCACACTTTGTATAGATCTTCCAGTATTCCTCATAAAGATTGAACTCCGGAATGAGATCGATCAGTTCCATATTGGCTTCCCAATAGGATCCGAGCGTTCCGACATCCTTCCAGTATCCGTTGAATTCGTATGCGAAAAGGCGCATATTCTTTTCAAAGCAATACGGAATAATATGCTTACCAAAATCACAGCCCGGCTGATCCTGCATCTCGATCAGCGCTTCTTTTAATACCTTCCATGAGAAAATGTAAATTCCCATAGATGCAAGATTATTCTTCGGCTCCTTCGGTTTCTCCTGGAAGTCCAGAATCTTCTTATCTTCATCCGCAATCACAATACCGAAGCGGCTTGCCTCCTCCAGAGGTACCGGCATCGTTGCGATCGTCACATCCGCATTATTCGCTTTATGAAAGTCTAACATGACTTCGTAATCCATCTTATAAATATGGTCTCCCGAAAGAATCAGAACATATTCCGGATTATAACTCTCCATGTAACGCAAATTCTGGTAGATTGCGTTCGCGGTACCGGAATACCACTCACTGTTGTCACTTCTCTCGTATGGTGGAAGCACCGTTACTCCGCCGTTGTTACGATCAAGATCCCACGGAATGCCGATTCCGATATGTGTGTTTAATCGCAGCGGCTGATACTGGGTCAATACACCCACGGTATCAATTCCGGAATTAATGCAGTTGCTCAATGGAAAATCGATGATTCGATACTTTCCTCCGAAGGCGACTGCCGGCTTTGCAACATCTGCTGTCAGAACTCCAAGTCTGCTGCCCTGACCGCCAGCTAAAAGCATAGCTATCATTTCTTTTTTAATCACGTAATCACTCCTCGTCTGTTCTTATTTTTATAGTTCCATTCTTTCATCAGCAGATTCCTTTTGTCCGCTTTCTGATTTATCTATTATAGCATATAGGCTTCTTATATACAACACTTTTCACAAATCGTCGCAATATATCGTTTGTTTTTTGGCATTTTGCACAATACGTTTCCAGGTGCGCCAATGCTTAGGGAGTGGTATAATAGTGAAATAAATCTTTATAAATAGGTAGGTAATCTTTATGTATAAATTAAACTTTAATGAGCCGATCCATGTACACTTTATCGGAATCGGCGGTATCAGTATGAGTGGACTCGCGGAAATACTGCTTGAGGAAGGATTTCAGATTTCCGGATCCGATTCCAAAGAATCCGATCTTACCCGCGCCCTTGCTTCCAAAGGTGCAACCATCTTTTATGGACAGAAAGCATCCAACATTATTCCGGGTATCAATGTTGTTGTCTATACAGCCGCAATCCACAAGGATAATCCGGAATATGCAGAAGCCGTTGCACAGAACCTTCCGATGCTCTCCCGTGCCGAATTACTGGGACAGATCATGGATAATTACGATCAGTCGATCGCTGTTGCCGGAACCCACGGTAAGACAACTACCACATCCATGATTTCCGAAATTCTGCTCGCAGCACATGCAGATCCGACCATCAGCGTCGGCGGTATCCTGCCTTCCATCGGCGGAAATCTTCGTGTCGGAGACTCCGAAGTATTTGTTTCCGAAGCTTGCGAATACACAAACAGTTTCTTAAATTTCCGTCCGAAGTACAGCATTATCTTAAATGTAGAAGCGGAACACCTCGATTTCTTCAAAGATCTCGATGACATCCGCCACTCCTTCCGTAAGTTTGCAAGCAACACACTTGCCGATGGTGCAACCATTATTAACGGAGAGGTTCACGATTATCAGGAACTTACCAACGGACTTCCTCAACAGATCATTACATACGGATTTGACCCATCCTTCGACTTTTATGCGAAAGATCTGACCTATGATGAGAAAGCGTGTCCTCAATTTAACGCAATGCATAACGGTAAAAAGCTCGCAGAAATCAAACTCTCCGTTCCGGGCCGTCATAATGCAAGTAACGCGCTCGCTGCAATCGCGCTCGCTGTCACAATGGGACTTGACATCGATGCGATCGTAAAGGGGCTTGACTCTTTTGGCGGAGCCAATCGTCGTTTCCAATACAAAGGATGCGTGGACGGAGTAACAGTAATCGATGATTACGCACACCATCCGACAGAAATCCGTGCGACCCTGACAGCAGCAGAGAACTATCCACACGAGCGGCTTGTACTTGTATTCCAGCCACACACCTACTCCAGAACCAAAGCATTCCTCAATGATTTTGCCGATGTTTTGTCTATGGCTGATGTCGTTGTACTCGCAGATATCTTTGCAGCACGTGAGCAGAACACATTCGGTGTCAGCTCCAAAGATATCTTAGAACGCCTGAAAGCCAAAGGAACCGAGGCTTACTATTTTCCTTCCTTTGAGGAGATCGAGAAATTTTTATTAAAAAAATGTATGCACGGCGACCTGTTGATAACTATGGGTGCCGGAAATGTCGTAGAAATCGGCGAAGCGATTCTCGGCAAATAAATTATCCACATTATCCACATAGTTTTGTTGATTTTTCAATTTTGCTATGTGGATTTTTTGTTGCTAACTTATTCGATGTTGTTTCCGGCTCAGTTGCTTATTTTATGGCGTTTGTAGAATAAATTTGTGTGTTATCCTGTGATTTCGACAAAATTATCCACATTATCCACGTTTTCTTAAGCACATGCAAACCCTTGATTTTCGCGGTTTTGCGGACTTTTTTCTTCTTCCATTTGTAAAATGATTGTGCTATAATCACAAATGCACTAAAGGAGAGAAAACGAATGGTTCAGATTCAGTTACACAATGATTGTCCAACTACAGATACCCTAATTTCAAATCGCTTCATCGATGACTTTATGCCACAGGCGAACGGTGAATTTGTTAAGGTATATTTATATTTATTACGCAGTGTGCAGTCTCATGCATACAATTTTACAATTTCTGCAATTGCAGACAAATTTAATAATACCGAGATGGACATCATTCGTGCTCTGCGCTATTGGCAGAAGACCGGGATTCTGCGGCTGGATGAAAATCCGGAAGGACAGATCTGCGGAATTCATATGCTTCCTTTATGTAAAGAAACCGACCCTCAGGATTTTGTTGCCACACAGGGACAGATTACCAACGAAGCAACCGTTTCTGTAGCTTCACAGACACAGATCAGTGGTGATGCAATTCCTTCTGTCAATGAGAATGCCGCCATCAAAGCCGATAAAGTGAAGGCAATACTGGAAGCATCATCTGCACTCAATGATCCGGTCAGCGATGCGGTTGAAACTCCGGCGAAACGTAAATATACACTCGATGAAATTACCGCTTTTCGCAAGGATGAATCGATTTCCGAGTTATTCTTCATTGTGGAGACCTATATCCGCCATCCGTTGAGTGAGTCCGATGTCAACACGGTACTCTACTGGCGTGAAGAACTTCATTTCTCCAATGACCTGATCGTATACCTATTGGAATATTGTATCAGCAAAGGGCATTCGAGCATGCGCTATCTGGACAAGGTCGCAATCGGCTGGCACGCCAACAATATTACAACGGTTGAGCAGGCCAAAGAAGATGCAGCAATCCATTCACAGGCATATTACGGTGTCATGAAGGCATTAGGCATCACCGGGCGAAGTCTCGTCAATTCCGAGACCGCTTTTATCCGCAAATGGACCAAAGAGTACGCCTTTGATCTTGCGCTGATCCAGGAAGCGTGCAGCCGCACAATTTCCGCAACGCATCAGCCAAGTTTCGAATATACCGACTCGATTCTTACCAGCTGGCACAAGAATCAGGTACATACATTAGATGATGTCAAGCGCATTGACGCATCTTATTCAAAAGCAAAGAAGACATCTGCCAAGGCAGGTAACTCTGCTACCGTTAAACGAAACAGTTTTAATAATTTTAACCCAAGAAACTATGATTATGAGAACCTTGAGGGCACGCTACTCTCCTCAACCGTTCGCTAATCCCCGGAGGGAACTATGGCATTATCAAATTCTCAATACGATGAAATCATGCGGGACTATGACCGCCAGCAACTTGAGGACCGCCGTATTCTCGATGAGCGTCGCAAATCCGTTTATGCACGTGTTCCGCGTCTGCAGGAGATCGATGCCGCAGTGGCATCCAGTTCTGTTCGTAAGGCACGTCTTCTGTTGGATGGTGATCCATTCGCAATCGCTTCTTTGAAGGATGAACTAAACGCATTGCGTGAGGAACGTAACAGACTTCTAAAAGAAAACGGATACTCGCCGGAGTATTTGCATCCGGTTTATCGTTGTCCTGACTGCAAAGATACCGGATATATAAACGGACAGAAATGTCACTGTTTTAAGCAGGCGATCATCAATACCGTCTACGCTCAGTCCAATATCCAGACGATTCTTGAGCGTGAGAATTTTGAACATTTTTCTTTTGATTTTTATTCCGATGATGACATCAGCACCACTACCGGATTATCCGCTTTAGCAACTGCCAGGCAGGCAGTGGAATCATGCCATCAGTTTATCGATGATTTTGACAACAAACCGAAGAATTTATTTTTCTACGGCGATACCGGAGTCGGAAAGACGTTCCTCTCGAACTGTATCGCAAAAGAATTATTGGATAAAGGCTATTCGGTGATCTACTTTACAGCTTTTCAATTATTTGATATATTAAGCAAAGGCGTGTTTGAAAAAGATGCAGACGCGATTGCGGCGCATCAGAACATATTTGACTGCGATCTACTTGTAATCGACGATTTAGGTACCGAGCTATCCAATTCGTTTACAACTTCGCAGCTTTTTCTATGTGTCAACGAGCGCCTGCTCCGACACAAATCAACGATTATTTCCACCAATTTGAATTTTAATCAGATTGTAGATATTTATTCAGAGAGAACTTTTTCACGAATCTGCGGCGATTATACGATGATCAAGCTTTTTTCCAAAATGGATATACGTATACAGAAGCAGCAGCGACCACCCCGTTAATACCCTGTATTCTTTACAGGTTATTACATATAAATATTGTTACACACTTAATGGAGGACAAATCATGCCAAACGATGAAAGAATTCTGGAAACCATGCCAACCGGTACTCTTGGACTTATCCCAACTGCCAGCTGCACCGAGCTCGGTAAGAAAGTAAACGACTATCTTGCAACCTGGAGAGAGCACCGCGAACATGAGCATCATAACGATATTGCTTTCAAAGACTACCACAAAGACAGCTACATTATTGAGCCTTACATCCCTCGATTCGGATCCGGCGAGGCGAAATGTGTGATCAACCAGTCCGTACGTGGCTATGATCTCTATATTATGGTTGATGTAACCAATTACAGCCTGACATACTCTCTGTGCGGACAGACAAACCACATGTCTCCGGATGACCATTTTGCAGACTTAAAGCGTGTTATTGCTGCAGTTGGCGGTAAGGCCCGCAGAATCACGGTTATCCTGCCATTCTTGTATGAGAGCCGTCAGCACAGAAGAACCGCCCGCGAGTCTCTTGATTGCCCATTGGCTTTACAGGAACTCTACAATATGGGAATTGACAACATCATTACTTTCGATGCACATGATCCACGTGTTGTAAACGCAATCCCGCTTAATGGATTTGAAAATGTAATGCCTTCTTACCAGTTCATCAAAGGCATCTTAAAGAATGTAAAGGATCTTACCATTGATTCGGATCACTTAATGATCATCAGCCCGGATGAAGGTGCTACCAACCGTGCAATCTACCTTGCAAACGTACTCGGTGTTGATATGGGTATGTTCTATAAGAGGCGCGATTACAGTAAGATTGTTGATGGACGTAACCCGATCGTTGCTCACGAATTCTTAGGATCTAATGTGGAAGGCAAGGATGTATTCATCATCGACGATATGATTTCTTCCGGTGAGAGTATGATCGATACTGCAAGAGAGTTAAAGAAGCGTAAAGCCAACCGTATCTTCGTAGTTTCTACATTCGGTCTCTTTACAAACGGACTTGCTTCTTTCGATAAGGCATATGAGGAAGGTCTGATCTACCGTGTAGTTACTACCAACCTGATCTACCAGACTCCGGAACTCTTAAGCAGAGAATACTACATCAGCTGCGATATGAGTAAGTATATTGCTTATATCATTGATACTTTGAATCATGATTCTTCTATCAGCGATCTTCTTAATCCATACGATCGCATCAAGAATTATGTACAGAAGTACAATGATGCAAAGAAGAATGCATAATTTGACATGATTTTATAGAGATAAAAATGACGGGTATGAATTTCATACTCGTCATTTTTCTTTTTTCGAAAGCAAAAGTCCGTCAATCGTTCTGATTGCCTTCGCGTATATGTCCGGCGTCAAGATGCGGCTGAATGAAGTTCTCGCGCGCATATTCCCACAATGTTTCCGAGCCTTCTGCCGTATGTGCGTTTCGTCCGAGGATCTGGCTTAGCTGTACACTGTGTTCTACCCACGCCTTGCCGTCTGTAGCGGCATTCAGCATCATAGGCTGTATATTGTCCATCGTCCTTGCAAATTTGGCTTCCGGAGTCTCCTGCGCCTCAAATTCCAGCCACAGATCATACATCTTCTTTCCTTGCTCTTCCGGCAGCATTCCATAGATACGATCTGCTGCCTTGCGTTCACGCTGGGCCTGTGTCTTTTTGCCTTCCTCATCGTATGCATACGTATCTCCTGCATCAATCTCTACCAGATCATGAATAAGAAGCATACTGATCGTATGGAGCACATCAATCTCTTTGTTTGCATATTCACTTAATAGAAGTGTCATGATTGCCATATGCCACGCATGTTCCGCATCATCTTCTTTGCGCGTCGCACCGGTCAGATAGGTCTGTCTTCCGATAAACTTTTCCTTGTCGATCTCGCGGATAAAATCAAATTGCTTATCCAGTCGTAGCTTTGTTTCCTTATCCATCTCTATCCCAATCTCCTTATCATTCTATTTCTTCTAGAACAGAAGTACAATGCGGGCATCTCGTTGCTTTGAAATCAATTTCAGAGCAGCAATACGGACACTTCTTTGTAGTAGGTGCCGGCTTCTCTTCTTCATCGTATCGTTTTTCCCTTTCATCTGTTGTATTTTGCTTATTGATGTTATTTTATCACAGAGCTCCTATCGATGTAAAATGTATATTCCTTTCCATCTGTTAAATCACAATAGTCACTTCCCGGTCCGAAATAAAACCGCCGTGGCAATACCACGACGGTTCTCTATTAGGATTTACTGTAACTCTATTTCGGATATTACAGTATCCTCATATTTACTTCCCTCATATGTCGATATAATTTTTACTTTCACATACGAAGTAACGTGACGTTCCAAAGCAAATTCCTGAAATCCACTCGAAGTATCCTGCAACGAAATCCGCTCTGTTGATCCGTCCGAAAATTCTAACTCTAATTCAGCAGGCCTTGCATTCTTATAATACAAATCTTCGCTCTTCTGATAACCATTCCATATTTTTATATCACTTACTGCATATAAATCTCCAAAAGTAAATGTGATCGATTCGCCTTCACCATTGCCGTCGACCCCTTCTACCCAGGCAGTTGTCGTATCGCCATCCATAATAAGATCCGGCATATGCTTTATATTCTTCTCGGAAAGGTATGAGCTTGCTGTGACATCTTCAACATCCCGCATACGCACTTCCGGAGCTTTATCCTTTTCCTGTTCATTGCTGATATTTTCTCTCTGCTTTTCCTGTGTTTCTTCTTCTGTCGAAATGTTTTCCGTTACATTCTCTGAAGCAGTTTCCTTCTCCGTAGTTTGCGACTCCTCATCCTCAACCACTTTCCAATCATCCTGATCACCTGTTTGATTGCCTGTTGCGTTACTTTGCCTTTTGTTCATTACCAGCACAATCGCCAAAGCAATTGCAATAATTAATATCAAAACCAGAATTAAAACAGGCCACTTTATTTTCTTCTTTGTTTGCTTTTGTAACGATTCATCTAATTTCTCACCATTTACCTGTTCATCCAGCTTTTCAACCGGTGCACCGCAGTATTTGCAAAACCGCTCATTCTCATTGATTTCATTTCCGCATTTGTTACAATACATTTTCAACCTCTGTCTTATCAGAAATATTTCATTCGAATTTATTGTGTCAATCAATTGTTTTCTGCTTTTTGCAGTTCTCTAAGTTCTAATTTGATTTTTGTTCTACCACTCTCATGTTGGTAATCTTAAATCCATAGGTAGACTTATCCTACCTCGAAATCAGAGGAGTAATCACAAAAACCCCATCTGCAATGCAGATGGGGTTCATGGTCTAAACCGCTATTAAACTAACTCAAGAAGTACTTCAAGAGCTCCGTCACCCTTACGCTGACCAATCTTTACGATTCTTGTGTAACCACCGTTACGATCTGCGTACTTAGGAGCGATCTCATCGAATAACTTAGCAACAAGATCAACTTCTTTTGTGCCCTTCTTAGTTCCGTCTGTAGTCTTTACAGAGTAGAGAACCTTGAGCATCTCTCTTCTTGCATGAAGACGTGAAGGCTGATCCTTCTTGATTGTCTTCTGTACTTCATCGTATACAGTAACTTTCTTACCGTCAACAACTTCTTTCACTCTCTTGCCATCCTTGTCCTTACGGGCAACCTTAGCTGTTACAGTCACTTCATCAAAGTTGTCTTTCTCACGTACAGCAGCTGCGATAAGACCCTCAGCGATCTTGCGAACTTCCTTAGCCTTAGCTTCTGTTGTTACGATCTTACCGTTAGCGATAAGAGCTGTTACCTGACCTCTTAATAATGCCTTTCTCTGGCTAGAGGTTCTGCTTAACTTACGATACTTTGCCATTGTTTTTTCCTCCATTTGTGGGGTATCCGGCCACGCTCATCGGACTTACTTACCGAACCCATTCTTAATTGTTGTACAATGCATTTCACACATTGCAATAGCCACAAAGAGTAGACAGCCACGCTCCTTCGGACTTACTAAACTGCCATCTCTTATATCATCAAAGAAGATTCTTAATTCACGAACGAATTATTCCTCTCCCTGATTTAACTGTAATCCTAATTCTTTCAGCTTAGCCAATACTTCCTCTAAAGACTTACGACCAAGGTTACGAACCTTCATCATGTCTTCCGGAGTACGATTGATCAGCTCAGCTACTGTATTGATACCTGCTCTCTTCAGACAGTTGTAAGAACGAACAGAAAGTTCAAGTTCATCGATGTTCATCTCAAGAACCTTCTCCTGTGCATCGTTCTCTTTCTCGACCATAACCTCTGCCTGCTGTGCAGCATCGGATAAGTCGATGAAAAGATTCAGGTGCTCGCTTAATACCTTAGCAGCAAGGCTGACAGCCTCGTCTGGCTCTAAGGTTCCATTGGTATATACATCCAATGTAAGCTTATCATAATCAGTAACCTGGCCAACACGGGTATTCTCGATGGTTACATTTACACGATCAACTGGTGTGTAGATAGAATCAATAGCGATCACACCAATTGGTGTATCCTCTGTCTTGTTTTTATCTGCACTAATGTAACCTCTGCCCTTAGTGATTGTCAGTTCCATGTATAACTTGCAATCTGCGCCACCGTTTAAGTGTGCGATCACTAAATCAGGATTCATAATCTCGATATCCGAATCTACCTGAATATCAGCCGCGGTAACAACGCCTTCACCTTCGAATTCAATGTAAGCAACTTTCGGTTCATTTGTAGAACTGTTATTGCGGATAGCGAGGTTCTTGATGTTCATGATAATTTCAGTAACATCTTCCTTAACACCTGGGATTGAGCTAAACTCATGGAGAACTCCGTCAATCTTAACCTGACTAACAGCCGCTCCCGGTAATGAAGAAAGCATAATTCTTCTTAAAGAATTACCAAGTGTCGTACCATATCCTCTTTCCAAAGGCTCTACAACAAATTTGCCATATGTCTTGTCTTCTGAAATTTCAGCGATCTCAATTTTTGGTTTTTCAAAATCGAACACTACAAAGTCCCTCCTTCTCGGGTTTTGTTCGGCATTTAACGAGACGCACCCCATAGGGGGGTGCATCTCCAATAGTGCATTGCCTGCACTACATCACGCTAATTACTTAGAGTATAACTCGACGATTAACATCTCGTTTACAGGTACATCGATCTGCTCACGTGAAGGTAATTCCTTAACTGTTCCCTGAAGCTTCTCAGCATCAATGTCTAACCACTCTGGAACGATTCTTCCACCGGCAACCTCAACGATGTCCTTCATACGCTGAATGTTCTTCTTGCTCTCTTTGATCTCGATTACATCGCCAGCCTTAACTAAGTAAGAAGGAATATTTACAACCTTACCGTTAACGGTTACGAACTTGTGATCTACGATCTGTCTAGCTTCCTTTCTTGTTCTTGCGAAACCAAGACGGAATACTACGTTATCAAGTCTTGACTCAAGGATTGTCATAAGGTTAGGACCTGTTAATCCTCTCATCTTATCTGCTTTCTTATAGTAGTTACGGAAAGGCTTTTCTAATACACCGTAGATGAACTTAGCTTTCTGCTTCTCACGTAACTGAAGTCCGTACTCAGATACCTTACGGTTTGCTCTCTGAAGATTTCTCTTGGACTTCTTATCATATCCTAAATAACTTGGCTCTAAACCAAGGGATCTACATCTTTTCAGTACAGGTACTTTATTAACTGCCATCTTAATCGATACCTCCTAATTAAACTCTTCTGCGCTTTGGTGGACGGCATCCGTTATGAGGAACTGGAGTTACGTCTCTGATGGATGTAACTTCAAGACCGCAAGCGGAAAGGGCACGAATTGCTGCCTCACGTCCTGATCCCGGACCTTTTACGAATACATCAACTGTCTTTAATCCGTGAATTAATGCTGCCTTTGTAGCAGTTTCTGCTGCCATCTGTGCAGCATATGGAGTAGATTTCTTTGAACCTCTAAATCCAAGACCACCAGCACTTGCCCATGATAAAGCGTTTCCTTCAGTATCTGTAAGAGTTACAATTGTATTGTTAAAAGATGCCTGAATGTGTGCCTGTCCGCGTTCAACGTTTTTCTTTACGCGCTTTTTTGTTGTTTTCTTTGCAACGTTCTTAGCCATATCTAAACTAACCTACTTTCTCAAAATTAATTATTTCTTCTTGTTTGCTACAGTTCTCTTAGGACCTTTTCTTGTTCTAGCGTTAGTCTTTGTCTTCTGTCCACGAACAGGAAGTCCCTTTCTGTGACGGATTCCACGATAGCATCCGATCTCCTGGAGTCTCTTAATATTAAGAGCGATCTCTCTTCTTAAATCACCTTCTACAGTCTGTGTCTCATCGATGACTGCACTGATTCTCTTAACCTCGTCGTCAGTTAAATCTCTAACACGTGTGTTAGGATCTACATTAGCTGCTTCAAGGATGCGGTTGGAACTTGTTCTACCGATTCCGTAGATGTAAGTCAAACCGATTTCTACACGTTTTTCTCTTGGTAAATCTACACCTGCAATACGAGCCATGTGTGTTTACACCTCCATAAAATTTTCCTGATTATTAGTAGTCATATGTATATCTGCAACAATATACCTTCTCCGTCCCGGATCCGTATACAGCTACGGTTGCACGTCCTGAAATGTGTGCACACAGATGAGGGTTCCATATTTGCATATTCGATGGGCAGCACTCGGTATAATGATGCACATCCAGATATGCCTCTGTTTATTATGAACAGCGCAATTTGTCTGCGCTGCAGCCGCACATAATGAATTGAAATCCTAAACGGATTTCCATTGTGAAAAGGATATCACAACGCACAAAAGCAGGGTTATAGCTTACTTTCGTAATTAACCCTGTCTCTGCTTATGCTTTGGATTCTCACAGATAATTCTGATGCTTCCTTTTCTCTTGATGACTTTGCATTTCTCGCAAATAGGCTTAACTGATGATCTTACCTTCACAGCAAATCCTCCTTTCTCTATAAAAGCCCTATTTCAGCGGGTTCCCGCTGCTCTCTAGGTACTTTTCCAAAAGTGTCCGTATAACATTATACACAGACACTTCATGGAAGTCAATAATTTTTTATTTATC
>OWJS01000087.1_pt1 | contig 29035 bp, 22 predicted proteins | sample 1732961 | NCBI WGS metagenome assembly OWJS01 (sample SAMN05065774, study PRJEB22554) | human gut metagenome | biome: ENVO:2100002; feature: ENVO:00000062; material: ENVO:00002003 | host: Homo sapiens | place: USA
CTTCAAAAATAAAGGCAAATCTTGAACTTCATAAAAGTTTAGACGACTTCATAGTAGAGCAAACAGAAGGCTCACACAAATTGTGGTGCGAAATTAGTTTATTTTTTTGAAACATCAATGCTCATGTCACAAATAATGTGCTAATATTCAACAAATATAACACACACCTTTTATCTTATAGCCAAAGTATCACAACAATGTAAAGAATTATTCGTACTTTTGCTGCAATTTCCATTAGTATTCACAAAAGGATGGGCACTCAATAGTAGCTCTACCCCTAATACATCACAACGGCATGAAAGAATTTTTCCGCGTAATGCGGCAATTCGTTACACCCTATAAAGGCTATCTCATAGGTTCGCTTGTGTTTAACCTATTGTCAGCCATTTTAAATGTGTTCTCGTTTATTTCTATCATCCCTATGCTGCAAATGCTTTTTGGCATTGATAAGCATAAGTACGATTTTATTCCTTGGGACACAGTAGGCATGACCATTAAGGACATTGCGGTGAACAACATGTATTGGTATACCACCCAACTGATGGAACGCTTTGGCGCTGCTACCGCACTGTTATTTATTGGTTTGTTCTTAGTGAGTGCAACCTTGTTAAAAACGGGTTGTTACTTTGCTTCGGTGGGTATTATGGTGCCGTTGCGTACGGGTATTGTACGCGACATTCGCAGCCACATCTATCACAAAATAGTTTCGCTCCCTTTGTCATTCTTTAGCGATGAGCGCAAGGGCGACATAATTGCACGTATGAGTGGAGATGTGGGCGAGATTGAGAACTCCATTACGGGTTCGCTCGATATGTTAATTAAAAATCCTATTCTGCTTATTTGTTATTTTGGAGTGCTCATTTACACCTCATGGCAACTCACGTTGTTTACCATCGTGGTATTGCCCCTTATGGGTTGGATGATGGGACGCATAGGTCGTAAACTTAAGCATCAAAGTTTGGATGCACAGAACAAATGGAGCGAAACAATGGCACAGCTTGAAGAAACACTTGGCGGTATGCGCATTATTAAGGCGTTTACGGCTGAGCATAAGATGGTAGATCGTTTCGACCGTGCCACAAACGAGTTCCGTCGTGCATCCAACCGAGTAGCGATACGTCAGGCTTCGGCGCATCCCGTAAGTGAATTTTTAGGCACTACGCTCATTGTGTTAGTTTTGTGGTATGGCGGCACCCTTATTTTTTCAGACCATTCACCCATCGATGCCCCCACGTTTATATTCTACATGGTGATTCTTTACAGCATCATTCAACCGCTGAAGGATTTTTCAAAGGCTTCGTATGCCATTCCTAAGGGTATGGCGTCAATTGAGCGTGTTAATAAAATATTGAAGGCAAAGAATCCCATTGCCGAGCCCCAAAATCCTGTGCATATTGGTGGATTAAACGATAAAATAGAATTTAAGAACGTGTCGTTTAGTTACAATGGTTCTACCCCCGTGTTGCATGGTGTAGACCTTACAGTGCGTCGCGGTGAAACAATTGCTTTGGTGGGACAGAGTGGTTCGGGAAAATCTACATTAGTAGACCTTCTTCCGCGTTATCACGATGTGACAGGAGGCGAAATCACAATTGATGGCATCAATGTAAAGGACGTGTCAATAGCCGATTTGCGTTCGCTTATAGGAAACGTAAATCAAGAGGCCATTCTCTTTAACGACTCATTCTATAATAACATAACCTTTGGTGTAGAAAATGCCACCATGGAGCAAGTTATTGAGGCAGCCAAGATAGCCAATGCCCACGAATTTATTATGGAGAGTGAGCATGGCTATGAAACCAGTGTGGGCGACCGTGGATGTAGACTATCGGGCGGTCAACGTCAACGCATCTCTATTGCACGTGCCATACTTAAAAACCCCGCCATCCTTATTTTGGACGAAGCAACTTCAGCACTCGACACCGAGAGCGAACGTTTGGTGCAAGAGGCTCTTGAACGATTGATGAAGACACGTACAACCATAGCCATTGCGCATCGCTTGTCAACAATCCGCAATGCCGATGAAATTTGTGTGCTTCACGATGGTCGCATTGTAGAACGTGGCTCGCACGATGAACTGATAAAGTTAGGCGGATATTACAAACGCTTGCACGATATGCAGCAACTATAGAATTAGGATTTATGCAACAATCTAAATATTGGCACTCAGCATTGCGCTTTACATTGCTCTATGTGCTCTTAGTAGTCTTGATGAGCCTTGCAAAGCCTCTGTTTATGTTTGCGCAACCCGCTGACGTGGCAGGAACATTCACCTCACACGATGTGTGGCAAGTGATGGTGCATGGTTTGCCACACGACCTTGCCACAGCAGGCTATCTCATTGCCCCCATCTGGTTACTGACAGGCATAGCCGTGTGGATTAGAATAAAGGCATGGCGCATTGCCTATCGTGTGTATACGATTGTTGTAGCTATGGCATTGGCTATGATTTATGTGGGCGATGCTTGTCTTTATAGCTTTTGGCATACCAAACTTGATGCCACGGTGTGGACTTATTTGGCACAACCGCAAGGCATTACGCAAAGCGTAAGCATGGGTTATGCACTCTGTGCCGTTTTAGCAACATTAGCATCAGCCATACTCCTATATTATATACTCACATGGGCTTATATTCCACGAAAAACAAGAAAAGCGCGTAGCTTATGGCGCAACAAGCGTTCTGCACTTCGCACAAAAATAGAGTGGTCGGGAGCCTGGATAGTGGCAGGCGCGCTCCTATTTATAGGCATACGCGGAGGAGTGGGCAAGAGCACAGCCAATGTGGGTATGGTGTATTATAGCACGAATGCTTTTCTGAACCATGCAGCCGTAAATCCAGCCTTTAGCCTATTCTCGTCAAGCCTAAAGAGCCACGATTATGGCAAAGATGCCCATTTCTTTGAAGATGCTGAGCGACGTCGCATCATGAGCATGCTTGGTTATAACACCGAAAGTCGCAACACACAACGTCTGCTCAATACCCCCCGTCCCAATGTGCTGCTTGTGCTCATGGAGGGTTGTGGAGGCACATTCGTGAATGCTGTTGACAGCCTAAGCGATGCAAATATCACCCCCAACCTCAACCGTTTGGCAACAGAGGGCGTGGTGTTTACACGCATGTATGCCAACTCCTTCCGAACAGACCGTGGAACCGTGTGCACACTCAGTGGTTTCCCTTCCTTTCCTAACCTAAGTGTGATGAAACTCCCTGGCATTTGCGAAAAACTGCCCAGCATAGCGCGTAGCCTTAAACGCGAGGGCTACAGCACCCAGTTTCTGTATGGTGGCGACATCAACTTTACAAACATGCGTGGTTACCTGCAAAGCACAGGCTATGAGCGCATTGACGGCGAAGAAGCTTTTCCGTTGGATGTGCGACACACACATAATTGGGGTGTAACCGACCGCATAGCCTTCGACACTCTTTACCAACGCATTTTGCACATGCCCACAAGCAAACCTTGGCACATAGGTTTTCTTACCCTTGCCAGTCACGAACCCTGGGGCGTGCCTTACAATCGCATTCCCAACGACCCAGTGGCAAATGCAATGGCATATTTAGACCATTGCATTGGGCATTTCATAGAGCGTTTGCGCAAAACTCCGCAATGGCAAAACACACTGATTGTTTTTCTTCCTGACCACGGCATAGCTTATCGAGACTGTACAAACGATGAGGACGAGCGCAAAAGTCACATCCCACTTATTCTCACAGGTGGTGCCGTCACCCAACACCAACGCATTGACGTTATTTGCAATCAGAGTGACCTTGCCGCTACGCTTTTAGGGCAATTAGACGTGTCGCACAAAGAGTTTCGCTTGAGTCGCGATGTGTTAAGCACCACTTATACGCACCCCTCAGCCACCCATACATGGCAAGAGGGAACTTACTATCTTGATGCTTCAGGTTTCTCGGCAGTCAATTTGCTAACCAAGCCTGTAAGCACGCTGCGCGAAGCACCACAAACTTCGCTTCAACGCCAAAATGCAGCCAAAGCCTTGCTGCAAACCGCCTATGAGCATCTAAAGTAAAAATCTGTATTCAAACTTATGACTCATAAAATACTCATTACCGGAGCCTCAGGTTTCATTGGCAGTTTCTTGGTTGAACGTGCCTTAGCCCTTGGTATGGAAACTTGGGCAGCCGTGCGTCCCACCAGCAGTCGCCAATATCTGAAGGACGAACGCATACATTTCATCACACTCAACCTGGGCAACGAAAAAGAGCTTTATACACAATTAAAACAGCATCTTGAAGCAGAAGGGCGTCCCTTCGATTATGTAATACATGCTGCAGGAGCCACCAAATGTCGCCATGCAGCAGATTTTTTTAGCATCAATGCCGAAGGCACCGAACGTCTTGCCCTTAGCCTCCGGCTCACAGGTGCACTCAAAGCTGAAGGCAGATTTGTATTTATCAGTTCGCTAAGTGTGATGGGTCCTGCTCACGAACATAACAACATGCCCATCACCGAACATGACCTACCCGTTCCAAACACAGCTTATGGCGCTTCAAAACTGCAAGCCGAAGCCTTGTTGGCAGATGTGAAAGGACTGAATTATGTGGTGTTGCGCCCAACCGGAGTTTATGGTCCACGCGAGCGCGACTATGCCCTAATGGCACAGAGCATTCGCCGCCACATCGACTTTGCCGTAGGCTTCCGTCCACAAACACTCACCTTTATTTATGTGGCAGACTTAGTTGAAGCCGCCTTCCTTGCCCTTACACATGGCGAGAGTGGGCGAAAATATTTTCTTACGGATGGAGCAGAATATTCGAGTCGAGCCTTTAGCGACCTTATTCAGCAACGATTGGGTGTGCGCCATGTGCTTCACATCACCGCCCCCTTATGGGTGTTACGTGCCATAAGTTGGGTGGCAGAACATGCAGCTCGCTTGTTAGGCACAACCTCCACACTCAATTCCGACAAATATCGCATCATGCGCCAACGCAATTGGCGTTGCGACATAACACCCGCTTGCAAAGAATTGGGCTACCAACCCCAATGGCCCCTTCAGCGTGGGGTAGAAGCTACCTTTTAAAAAAGTAGGCATTCCCTACCACCTACTTAGGGGAATATTTCCAAACACACCTCCTCATGACAAAAACTACACCCACCCACTTCCGCCTTTTAGCAGTAGAGTGGATAACACTTATCTACACCCTATTCACCACCTTGCTCATCCTGTTGTTTTGGATGCGCATCAAGAATCCCATAGCCCTCATCGAGGGACGCGCCATGGTGCTTGGAGGCATGGCAGTGATGGCATATCTGCACCACCTTCGTCCCAACAAATACCTCCTATTCTTGCGCTACCTATTTCCCCTGTCGCTATTAGGTTATTGGTATCCCGACACCTACGAGTTCTGTCAGCTATTTCCCAATCTCGACTACGTATTTGCTGCGGCAGACTATTCCCTCTTTGGCTGTCAACCCAGCATAACCTTTGCGCAATGGCTTCCGCAAAAGTTATGGAGCGAGCTTTTCCACATGGGCTATTTCTCTTATTATCCCCTTATCGCCCTAACCATTCTCGCCCCTCTATTCACCAACCGCAATCAGTTTAGCCGCACCACCTTTGTGGTGTTAGCAAGTTTTTTCCTTTATTACCTCATCTACCTCTTCCTGCCTGTAGCTGGTCCGCAATACTACTTCCACGCAGTCGGCTTCGAAGTCATTCAAAGCGGACACTTCCCCCATCTTGCCGACTATTTTCGTTACCACACCGAACTTGCCCCTTCACCTGGTCCCGAAGGCTTTTTCCGCGAGTTAGTAGAGCGTACACAGCAAAGTGGCGAACGTCCCACAGCAGCCTTCCCCTCAAGTCATGTAGGCATGAGCACCGTGCTCCTAATGCTGTTATGGCGCATCAAGCGATGCTTGTTTTGGGGAGCATTCCCTTTCTACTTCTTTCTATGCTGCGCCACGGTCTACATCCAAGCACACTATTTGGTAGACGTCTTTGGTGGACTCGTCACCGCAGTTCTGTTCTATGCCCTTACCAATGGGGCATACAGTCGTTGGCGCACAGCAAAGAATGAGGCAATCGTTCTGAAATAGTAAAGAAATATAAACCTAAAAATTATATATATGACACTCAAGCACCTTCTTGCCATTGCGCTTCTTGCTGCATCCGCCACAAGCGCCAATGCACAAACCACAGTGGGCAAAGGCGGCATTACGCCCGAAATGCTCACCCAAATGCGCCAAGCCCATCCTACAACACCTGCATACCGCGCACTGCGCAACGCCTTGGCAGGCACAAGCATTAACCAACTTGCCACCAATGCCAACAATGCAGACGCTACCGACACACACTTCAGCAATGAAGTTCCTTCGCGCGGCATTACCGACCAAAAAAGTTCAGGACGCTGCTGGCTTTTTACAGGTCTCAATGTGATGCGAGCAAAAATGATTAAGCAATATGGATTGGGCGACTTTCAGTTCTCGCAGAGCTACAACTTCTTCTACGACCAGCTCGAAAAGTCCAACCTCTTCCTTCAAGCCGTAATCGACAATGCCAAAAAGCCCATGAACGACCAACTCGTTGATTGGCTCTTTAAGAACCCTCTTTCAGATGGTGGTACCTTCTGTGGTGTTATCGACGTTGTGAGCAAATATGGCGTTGTACCTGCCGAAGTTATGCCCGAGTCGTTCACTGCTAATAATACCTCGCGCATGGCAAGTATTCTTAGCCTTAAGCTCCGCGAATATGGCCTAACCTTGCGCAAGATGGCTGCACATGGCAAAAAGTCTGCCGAACTGCAAAAAGTCAAAACCCAACAACTCAGCACCATCTACCACATCCTAACCATCTGCTTAGGCGAACCCGTGCAAAAGTTCACTTGGGCTCCGCGCGATGCCAGCGGCAAACTCTTAGGCGAAGTCAAGGAATACACACCGCAGCAGTTCTACAAAGAGTTTGTAGGCACCGACCTTAAAAACTCTTTCGTTATGGTAATGAACGACCCCTCACGTCCTTACCACAAAACCTACACCATCGACATGGATCGTCACTCATACGATGGGTTACAGTGGACCTACCTCAACCTCCCCATGGAGGAGATTAAGCCCCTTGCCATAGCCTCCATTAAAGACTCAACCATGATGTACTTCTCGTGCGATGTAGGCAAGTATCTCGACTCAAAAACTGGCATCCTTTCACTCCGCAACTACGACTACGAGTCGCTCTTTGCTACCACCTTCCCCATGACCAAGGCAGAGCGCATCAGCACCTATGCTTCAGCCTCGAGCCACGCCATGACCCTCATGGCAGTAGACCTCGATGCAAATGGCACACCGCGCAAATGGATGGTAGAGAACTCATGGGGCCCCACTTCGGGCTATAAGGGACATCTCATCATGACCGATGAGTGGTTCGACGAATACATGTTCCGCCTTGTTATCGATAAGAAGTATGTGCCTGCAGCTACCCTCGACCTCCTAAAGCAGCCTGCCACCAAACTCCCCGCATGGGATCCTCTTTTTGCAGGCGAAGAATAATATATTCCGATTCTAAAACAATTAGGGCGGCTTTCAACGTTCGTGTTGAAAGCCGCCCTAATTGTTTTATCGTTTTTTCAAAATATCATTAGATATCTATTCCTCCAAAAAAATCAGAAGAAACGCATTTCTAAAAAAAGAATTCTCTAAAAAAATCAGAAGAAACGCATTTCTAAAAAATCTCCAAAAAATCATTCAACGCTTGAGATGGTAACATCCTCATATCCGCTAACCATATCAATAAGCGCATCCTGTCCATCATGTCGTTTCACGCGCAGTTCCAAGTCCACACGATACACCTTATCCCCTTGTGCCGAAATTTGTTTCCGCAGTTTATACGAAGATATGCGAATCCCCACCCGTTTCAATTCATTCACCACCGTTTTAATATTGTCTTCAGAACTTGTAGAGAACGACAACTCCACCACCGTGCGTCCTATATGCGGAATAAACAAGATGAGCACCTCGAGTCCTACAATAATAAGTACCGTAGCAATGGCAGCCGCAGCAAACATGCCACTACCGCAAGCCAGTCCTATAGCCGCAGTAACCCAGAGTCCCGCAGCCGTAGTAAGTCCGCGCACCACATTTCTTTGAAAAATAATGGTACCAGCCCCCAAGAAACCGATGCCCGAAACCACCTGCGCAGCTACACGCGAGGAATCTTTCAAGTCGAAGCCAAAGCCATATTGCGACACAATGCAAAACAGCGCACTTCCTAAAGCCACCAAGAAGTGCGTGCGAAACCCCGCCTCCTTCGACCGATATTCGCGTTCTATGCCTATAACACCGCCCAATAACATCGCAATGAGCAAGCGCAACGTAATGTCAATAATCATTTGAAACTATTTTTTAGAAAAGGGGAGGGAGTTCCCTTTTCATTAACCACATGTTTTTACAAAAGTACAAATAATTTTACCATTTCTCTTCCTCTTCGTCCTGCATTCGCAAAGCATCGAAAACCAAGTGGGGTTCAAAGCCTCGGGTAATGGCAGCGCGTGCTATCTTTTGGTTGATGGCATAGGGTGTGCTGCCATGGGTGGTGCGTCGACGCGAAGTGATAAAATCGGAGAGAGTTTTGCGGTAGTCAGCATCGGTTATAAGTTGTAGTGCATCATCGATGTCGTTGCTACTAATGCCCTTTAGACGTAGGGCATTGGTGATTTTGATGCGTCCCCAACGATCGAAGCGAAACTTGTCGGACACAAAGGCTCGGGCATAGCGAGATTCGTCAATGTAACGTTCGGCTTCAAGACGAGTAAGTAGCAGCTCAATTTCAGATGGGGTTGCTCCCTTGATTCGTAACTTTTGTGCGAGTTCGCTTCGGCAATATTCCTTTTGCGAGCATCGGTTGGTTGCCCATTGGTAGAAGTCGGTCATGGGGAATATATTTTTTTATTTTTTGATGATGCTGCGTATGACAAACCATGCGTGATGGGCTACGGTAGGTAACCATCCGTAGTGGTGTGCCATGATGTGGAAGCGTTCGCGAAGTGAGGCTTTGTGGTTGCGTGTGGTCATGCCCTCGTTCAGATAGTTTGCCACAACGGTGTGGGCATTGGTGATGGGCAAGTGGTGTGTGGCAGCATGGCGCATGATGCGGATGCACCAATCGAAGTCTGCCGAAAATCGGTAACGCAGATTGTAGTGGTAGGTGCGTGCCAGGTCGGTGCGGGCAAAGAAGGCTTGATGGCATACTAACATGCCATTTTTAAACGAGCGCCAGGTGAGGTGTTCGGGGGGAGTGAGCCGACGACGACGGATGAACTGTCCGTTGTTGTTAACCAGATGTGTGTCGCCATATACTACGGCAGGCAAAGAGGGAGCGTGCTGAATGGTCTCTGCTATAAGTTCGAGCGTGTTGTTGGCATGAAAGGTATCGCCAGCATTCAGAAAGAGTATGTAATGCCCCGTAGCCATGTCGATGGCTTTGTTCATGGCATCATAAAGTCCTTCATCGGGCTCGCTGATGCACACTATTTCGTGACGAACGGCAGCACGGCTGTTGCGTTCTTGATAATGATGTACGTGTTGGAGAGTGTCATCGTGTGAGTTTCCGTCTACGATAAGGTGCTCAACGTTAGCATACGTTTGGCGTTCTACACTCTCGATGGTGCGGGTGATGAGTTTGCCCGCATTCCACGTTACGGTGGCTACGGTGATTTTTGGAAGTTTATTGGTGCTTTCCGCGGAAGGAGGCACGCTGTTCTCTTGCGTTTGATTTTCGGGGGACATGAATAATTTATAATTTACAATTTATAATTTATAGACCTTGATAGAGTTTGAGATAGGCTGCTGCAATGGTTTGCTCGTTGTAGGCGTTAACTGCTTTGGTGCGTGCATTGCGACAGAGTGCAGTGTAACTGGGCGAATGGAGTGTAGCGTAAATACCTTTGGCAAGGTCGGCACTATCAGCAAAGTTAGCTAAATAACCATTGATGCCTGTATCTACCATTTGGGGAACGCCTCCTACATTAAAAGCTACACAAGGCACACCACATGCCATTGATTCGGCAATGGTGTTGGGCAGATTGTCCATGAGCGTGGGCATGGCAAGAAGGTTGCAGGCTTGGTAAATTTGACGCATGCGCTCTTCGCTATCTACGTAACCCATAGCGTATACAGGTGTGTTGCCAAAGGCGTGTTGCAGGGTGTGGGCTCCATGGCCTGCAAGCACGATGCCCAGGTTTTTGCTCCATTCGGGGTGTTCGGTTTGCAACAGTTTAACTGCTTCGATTAGGTGGTTGATGCCTTTGTTGGGGTCAGTCACCTTGAAGGCTGTAAGCAGAATGAGCATGCGATGGGTGGGTAGCTGGAGTGCTGTGCGTACTTCGGCTTGTGTTGGCATGCCCTCGGTTGCTGCAGGAGCGTAGAATTGGGTATCTATGGGATTAGGGATAGATGTTACATGCTGGTTGCTGAGTAGAGGGGCTTGTGTAGCATTGTTTGCCATCCATTGGCTGCAGCCCACAAAGGTGATGTGACCTGTGGCGTAAACAGCTTTCTTGCGTTGAAAGGTTGTAGCCGAGAGGTCGGTGGCTGAGGGGCGTTGCAGTAGCGGACAGTGTCCACAACCAGAGGTAAGCCATCGGTTGCAGTTGGCAGAGTTGTGGCAAACTCCTGTAAAAGCCCACATATCGTGCATGGTCCAAACGATGCGTTTGCCGCTTTTAAGAATCTTTTTTAGATTGCCGAGCGAAAGCATGGCTTGGTTTGTCCAATGCAGATGAATAACGTCTGCCTCTTGAAAGGCTTTTAGTTTGGTAATGTCATTGCCAAAGCGTGCGGTGTCTACAGCAAAGAGCCCTTTGCGCTTGAAACCATTTGTTAGGAATATTTCAAATCGTTCGAGCACAAACTTTGCTTTGCGCCATAGTGTGGGTTTAAGTTGTATCACCTCTTTCATCCCCTCAGTTTGTGTTGAGCGGTCGCGACAAAGCAGGGTAGCCTCAATGTTTGCTTGGCGTAGGGCTTTGAGCAGTCGTAGGGAGGCTATGGCTGCTCCGCCTGCATGGTCGGAGGTGTTAACTAAAAGCACTTTCATGGATAAGGAGGTGGAATATGAGTATAATTAATAATTAATAATGAATAATTGATAATTGATTAGGATTGTTATCTCAATCAATCAATTATTCATTATTCATTATTCATTAAAACAATTGTATTTGTGCAGAGGCTCCAGCGTTTTCTTTAATATAATTGCCAGCAGCTTGTCCTGCTTTTTCGAGTTCTGCTTTGTTGGTGAGCAAGAGGTCCATAACTGCGTTGAAGGATGTGCTGTCTGTCACCTCGCGACAACCACCATTAGTTAGCAAGGCTTGAGCTTCGCGGAACTTTTGGTTGTTAGGACCGATAATTACGGGTACACCATAAACTGCAGCTTCGGGCACGTTGTGAATGCCTACTCCAAATCCGCCACCCACATAGGCAATGGTAGCATAGCGATAAATGCTCGATAACAAGCCATAGCAGTCAATTATTAAGCAGTCGGCTTCAGCTACGCTTTTGGTGGTTGCAGCAGAGTAGCGCACAAAGGGGCGTTGCAACTTACTTTCAATTTGTTTGAGGTGCTCCTCGCTCACCACATGGGGTGCAAGCACCAGTTTGAGGTTGGGGTGGTTGTTGAAGTAACTAATAAGCAAGTTCTCGTCGGGCTGCCATGAGCTTCCTGCAACAATAACGCGCCAACAACCTGCAAAACGCTCAACAAGCGGAAGGGGCTTGGCGGCATTGCGAATGTCAATAACACGGTCGAAACGTGTGTCGCCTACTACTGTTACGTGGTCGACACCTATGGTTGCAAGCAGCGCACGCGACTCCTCGTTTTGCACATAGAGGTGTGTCATGCGTTGTAATACGCGAGCATATTCGCGTCCGTACCAGCGAAAGAATATTTGATTAGGACGGAAAATGCTTGATACCGAATAGGTGGGTATGCCTTTTTGATGGAGCACATCAATGTAGTTGCGCCAAAATTCGTACTTAATAAAGTAGGCAGCTTCAGGCTTTGCCAATCGGATAAACTTGCGTGCGTTGAGTGGTGTGTCGAATGGTAAGTAGCACACTACGTCGGCTCCTTCATAGTTTTTGCGCACTTCGTAGCCTGAGGGCGAGAAGAAGGTGAGCAAAATCTTTTTTTCGGGATGTTCGCGACGCAAACGTTCCATGAGGGGGCGTCCTTGTTCGAACTCTCCCAATGAGGCGGCATGAAACCACACGTACTGTTCGTTGCCAATCTGCTTACGCAGAATGTGCCATGTGTTGCGGTGACCGCGCATCATGGTACGTATTTTTTTGCTGAAGATGGCGGCAATGTTGCAGCCGAGCATCATCAGATAAATTGCGAAAGAATACACTTTTTTGTCTGTAGAAAGTATGAAACAGGAGGAGATGGGGAGGTAGTTTGAAGAGGTTTTCTTCAAGAAGTTATTTTTGAGAAGTTATTTTTGAGAAGTTATTTTTGAGAAGTTATTTTCAAGAAGTTATTTTCAAGAAGTAGGAATCTCGTATACATTTTGCGATACTATCATTCCTCTAACTTCCCTCTAACTTCTTAAAATAACTTCTAAAAATAACTTCTTGGAAAACTCTTCTTAAGAATATCTTTTTGAAAACTCCTATTTTTTTGGATTGTTATCCCAAAGCTTTGATTGCGGCCTGCATGCGACGCAAGGTTTCGTCCTTACCCAAGAAGGCAGCGAGTTCGTACATATCAGGACCTTTACCAGTGCCCACCAAGCAAACGCGCCAGGGATTCCAAGGTTTTTTGCCATTTTCAGTAGCCCAAGGGTCAACGGCAGCCTTTTGGGCTTCGATGCTAAAGTCGTTGAGCGAAGCAAGCAAGTCGTGGAGTTCTTGCATATCGGCAGCAGCGCCTTCTTTCCAATTCTTACGAGTAAATTTATCGTCAGCATCGTAGGTAGGAGCTATAAAGAAGAAGTCGCAAAGAGGCCAAAGCTCCTTGATGAAGTTAATCTTCTTCATCTTCATCATGCCAACAACCGCTTCAACACGTTCGATGGGAGCTTCAATGCCATTCTCCTTCAAAATTTTGTCGAAGGCAGGAGCCAAAACAGCGTTGTCTGTTTTGAGGATGTATTCACGGTTAAACCACTGTCCCTTGATGTAGTCGAACTTTGCACCACTCTTTGAGCACTTAGCTAAGTCGAACTGTTCAATAAGCTCTTGCATCGAAAGAATCTCCTGGTCGGTACCAGGGTTCCAACCCAACAATGCGAGGAAGTTGATGACAGCTTCGGGTAAATAGCCACTTTCGCGGTAGCCTGATGAGATATCGCCTGATTTAGGATCGTGCCATTCTAAGGGGAATACGGGGAAGCCTAAACGGTCTCCATCGCGCTTTGAGAGTTTTCCTTTACCATCGGGCTTAAGCAACAAAGGTAAATGTGCAAATTGTGGCATGGTATCTTCCCAACCAAAGGCACGATAAAGCAGTACGTGGAGGGGTGCCGAGGGCAACCATTCTTCGCCGCGAATAACATGGCTGATTTCCATCAAGTGATCGTCTACGATGTTTGCCAAGTGGTAGGTGGGCAGGTCATCGGCACTTTTGTAAAGCACCTTGTCATCGAGAATGTCGCTCATAATGCGCACATCGCCACGAATAATGTCGTTAACGTGTACTTCTTCGCCAGGTTCCACCTTGAAGCGTACCACATATTGTTCGCCATTATCAATGAGGCGTTGTGTTTCTTCCTCACCCAACACCAATGAGTTGCGCATTTCCATGCGGGTGTGTGCGTCATACTGAAAGTTTTGCACACTTTCGCGCTTAGCAGTGAGTTCTTCGGGGGTGTCGAATGCAATGTAAGCCTTACCAGCGTCAAGCAGTTGCTTTACATACTTGCGATAAATGTCGCGGCGTTCGCTCTGACGATAAGGACCATGTTCGCCACCAAAGCTTACGCCTTCATCAAATTCAATGCCGAGCCACTTGAACGATTCAATAATGTAATCTTCAGCTCCAGGCACAAAGCGGTTAGAGTCGGTGTCTTCAATGCGGAACACCATGTCGCCGCCATGCTGACGAGCAAAGAGGTAGTTGTAAAGAGCGGTTCGAACACCGCCAATATGAAGCGGTCCGGTGGGACTTGGTGCAAAACGCACGCGTACTTTTCTTTCTGACATGCTTTTTTAGCTTGTATATTATAGTTGTTGTTTATTTTACCTTGCAAAATTACAGTTTTTTATGTAAAACGGCAAGTTCATAAGCCGGCAAATGCTCCCACCATGCGTTCATTTCCAAAAACATCGCGTCGCACTTCGGCATCTTGCAATCTGGCTTGTGCAAAAGCATCTGCCGTTTCGTGTGCAAAAGCTCGGTTAATTTCGGTGAGTAAGGCTCCACCTTTTGTTAAGGTTTGGGCGGCTCCTTGTGCCAATGCATGGTAAAAGCGCAAAGGGTCGGCATTGGGCACAAACAGTGCGGTGTGAGGCTCGTGGTTTATGACGTTTTGTTCCATGTGCTCTGCCTCGTTCTCACAGATATAGGGTGGATTGCTCACAATGAGGTCGATGCTTTGGGCGGGTAAATGCCAAGGTTGCAACAAATCGCGCTGTTCAAAGTTAACATCAACACCTAAGGTGTGTGCATTTTGTTGTGCCACAGCCAATGCTCCTTCTGATATGTCCCATGCAGCAACTTCGGCTTGGGGTAATGCTAACTTTAGGCTCACGGCAATGCAGCCCGACCCTGTGCCTGCGTCAACAATGCGTAGGTGCTTGTTGGGTTGCAGCTTTAAGAGGGCTTGTGCCACCTCAATAGCCCAATCAACAAGTTCCTCTGTTTCGGGACGCGGAATGAGCACATCAGGCGTTACTATGAAGGGTCTACCAGCAAACCAAGCATGCCCCAACACATATTGCACAGGCTCACCTTTGGCTAAACGTTTGCACATTCTATTGAAGCGTTTGTGCTCATCTTCAGAAAATTGTCTAACTTTGTCGGCATAAATGTCGGTACGACTCACGCCGAACCCCTCATCAAGCACCATAAAGGCAATGGCACGTGCCTCGCCTTCAGAGTAAATAGCTTGTAACTGTGTGCGCAGAGCGGTAAACAGAGAGTCCATTATAGAGAGAGTATTTATTGGTATTCTTAACTAAACTGCGGTTTTTAAATAGGCCGCATGAACTATTACAGAAAATGCAAACTGACGAATTATATATGCAGCGTTGCATAGAGTTGGCACGTTATGGCAGCATGCACGCACAGCCCAACCCTATGGTAGGTGCAGTGATTGTGCATGAAGGTCGCATTATTGGCGAGGGGTATCACGCCGTATGTGGTCAGGGACATGCCGAAGTCAATGCCATTGCTTCAGTGCGTCCAGCCGACCGTCCACTACTTAGCCAAAGCACCATCTACGTTAGCTTAGAACCATGTGCGCATTATGGCAAAACACCTCCTTGTGCTCGGTTAATTGTGAAAACGGGCATTCCGCGTGTAGTGGTGGGTTGTGTCGATCCCTTTGCCAAGGTTCAAGGACGTGGCATTGCCATTCTGCGCGAAGCGGGTGTTGAAGTGAAGGTAGGAGTGCTCGAACAAGAGTGTCTTGCACTCAATAGGCGTTTCATTACTGCCCAAACGCTTCATCGCCCTTATGTTACACTGAAATGGGCGCGGTCTGCCGATGGCTTTATTGACCGTTGGCGCGAAGAACCCTTGGTGGGAGTTGATGGCACATTAGCACCTAACGAGGGTGCAGCTCGTTTGTCATCTTCATGGTCGCAAATGCGTGTGCACCAGTTGCGAGCCATGCACCAAGCAATCCTTGTGGGGCACGGCACCTTACGTATGGATAATCCCCAACTCAATGTGCGCCATTGGGTAGGTCCGCAACCTTTGCGTGTTGTGCTGGGCAGGGTAGCTGAAGGCGAATTGCCCAGAGGATGGTTGGCTTATGCCGACATACGCACAGCACTCACTGAACTTTATCGCACAGAAGGTGTGCAATCGCTCTTGGTTGAGGGTGGACAACAAACCTTACAGAGTTTCATTGATCAAGGTTTGTGGGATGAAGCTTTTGTAGAACTCTCGCCTTGTGTGTTGGGCAGTGGTGTGCCCGAACCACGTATGCCAGTTGGTGTATGCCTTACCGAGGAGCACTATTTTGGCGCTACCATTTGGCATTACAACCCCGAACCGATGCAAAGATAGTGCAAACCGAGTGTAAAACATCAAGCTTGCTTGAATGTTTTACCGAGGTGCAGCCTATCTTATGCAAAGGTAATGAATAATTAATAATTAATAATGAATAATGAATAATTGGGTGTTCATGGGTGTTCAAAATTATTTTTGGAAAGTATTCATTCTTCATTAAAAATACAAACACAATGCAAAAAATGCTTCCCGTTACGCGCAATTTGCTAATCATCAACGTTCTGTGCTACTTCTTGCAGGTGGTGCTCGAGGCGCGTGGCATCGACATAACTCAATGGTTGGGGCTACACTTTGTGCTTGCCGACCAATTTAATGTGTTTCAGCTCATCTCTTACATGTTTTTGCATGGAAGTCTGACTCACCTTTTTTTCAACATGTTTTCGCTTTGGATGTTTGGCTCACTCATTGAGCGTCAACTCGGCACCAAGCGCTTCCTCCTTTATTACATGGTGTGTGGTGTAGGTGCAGCCTTGTGCCAAGAGTTGTGGCAAACAGCCGACTATTTTATTGAAGGTCTTAATAACTATGAGATGGTTAACACAGGCACTTCGCTTATGCCCATGGCGCAATTTCTGAACCATTGGACCACGATTGGTGCATCGGGGGCATGCTATGGCATACTCTTGGCTTTTGGCATGTTCTTTCCTAATGAGCGTATCATGCTGCTTATTCCACCCATCCCTATGAAGGCAAAATACTTTGTAGTGGGGTATGCTGCCATTGAACTTCTTTCTGCTTATTTCTCAAACGACAATATTGCGCACTTTGCTCACCTTGGTGGTATGCTCTTTGGTTTCTTGTTGTTGTTATGGTGGCGCAAGCGTACGCAGAGCCGTCCACGTTTTGGTGGTTGGGAGGTTTGGGAACCTGCTGGTAAAACCAAAAAGTCCTTTTGGCAACGCACCAAACAAAAGTTTCAAAGCAAGGCTTCTGCTTCGGTCGGTAATGCTCGCCACACTGCCACACGCATGAACGATTATGAAGAGAATATCCGGTCGCGTCAAGAAGAAGCTCGCATGGATGAGATTCTCGATAAAGTGCGTCGCTCTGGCTACGACAGTTTGAGCAAAGATGAAAAACAAGAACTCTTCCGCATTAGCCGAAAGTGAATTTTTTAAAGGAAAATATCTTTGAGAAGATATTCTCAAGAAGTTAGAAGAATGGGTATGTATTTTGCGATACATGCATTCCTCTAACTTCTTCCTTCCCCTCTCTCTCCCCCAAGAAAAAACTATATATGAAGCAAATACTCTGTTTTTTTAGTTGGCTTGCAGTGCTCATGTTATGGGCATGTGCTGCAACCGTTTATGTCAATCCCGCAGTCTATGGCAAATACATTGCTGTGGTGGGACTGTGTTTCCCCTTTTTTGTAGCTGCGGTGTTGGGTATGGGAGTATTGTGTTTACTCATAAAACCGCGCATGGTGTTTATCTCCATTTTTGGTTTGCTGTGCTGTGCAGGGAGCTTGCGCGATTATTTTCCCATCAACCTTAGTTCGCCTCCTCCTAAACAAGCTATAAAAGTTATTAGCTACAACACCATGAGTTTTGGCGATTGGAAGATGGACGACAACGGACGCGATGTAGAACTGGTGCGTTACCTCTGTACGCAACAGCCCGACATTGCTGCCTTGCAAGAAACAGCTTTTAAAACCGACGATACTCACACTTGCATACAGCGCACCATGAAGCGCTATGGTTACCACTTTGAATGGCTCTTTGTGGGAGGTAACCGGGTGGGGGTTATGAGCAAATGGCCCATTGTGCGTCAAGAGGTTATTTGTCACTCATCGGGTAATGGTGCTGCAGCTTTCTATGTAACGCCACGCAGAGGAGACACCCTTATTGTGGTAAGTGCTCATTTAGAGTCTATGCACTTATCGAACAAGGAACGCGACAATTATCATGAACTTGTGCGCAATCCCGAAACGGCTAACAAGGTGCCAGGCAAGTTAGGGGTGTTGCGTAAAATTGCCAATAGTGGAGCTGAACGAGCACGTCAAACCGACACGCTTTGCACCTTTATAGACAATCACGCTAATAGCAAACTTTTGGTGATGGGCGACTTCAACGACTCTCCCATCTCTTATGCACACCACAGTGTGTGTAGTCGGCTTACCGATGCTTATCGGGCTACAGCCAATGGCATAGGACGTTCGTTTAATCGCGATGCCATTTACGTGCGCATTGACAACATCTTCTGCTCTTCACACTTCAAACCCTATGCCATGAAGGTAGACCAAACCGTTCCCTTCTCCGATCACTATCCCGTGATAGGTTATCTAAAGGAGCAAGACAAGTGAGGGGCAAGTGAAACGTAATATTAAACGATTTCCAGAAGATTTCATGTTTCAATTGACTAAGGACGAATTTTTAAGGTCGCAAATTGCGACCTTAAAAATAAAAATAGGAATCTGCTGACTTTAAGTTTCAGTTAACAATGGAGGAATGTTCAAAATCACAGATTGTGACATAGTTGTTTAAAGGCTAAAAGCTAAAAGCACTACCTTTGCATACAATAATAAGTAACAACACGTTTAAGGTCACAATTTGTGATCTTAAAATTAGCTATGGGTAAGTAGTATTACATTGGTTGACTCTTATGGTGTTCCCACGAAAGAATACCTAAGTAGATGTTTGTAATTGCTTTTATAATTAATTACCAAGAGATTTATGGCAAAGAAATTTGAAATACGAAACAGTACGGCAGAGTTCCTGACTTTCGTGGCAGAAGGTAAGGAACAAGGCATACAAGTGCTATATAAAGATGAAACAGTGTGGGCTACGCAAAAGGCCATGGCACAGCTCTTTGATTGTTCAACAGACAATATCGGATTGCATCTGAAGAACATATATGACACAAATGAATTGAACAAGAAGGCAACTACCGAGAAAATCTCGGTAGTTCAACAGGAGGGTGCGAGAGAGGTGCGACGCAACACGCTGTTCTACAACCTCGATGCAATCATTTCTGTGGGCTATCGAGTCAACTCCATCCGTGCCACACAGTTCCGCCAATGGTGCACCTATGTCATCAAGCAGTTCTCTTTGCGTGGCTATATTATAGATAAAAAACGTATGGAGAATGGTTCGTTTATAGGTGAGGACTATTTTGAGCATTTGTTAGCAGAAATACGTGAGATTAGATTGAGTGAACGAAGATTTTACCAAAAGCTCACGGATATATATGCAACAGCTGTTGATTACAATAAGGATGCACCTACCACACGTCTGTTTTATAAAAAAGTTCAGAATAAGATGCATTATGCAGTGCATGGGCATACCGCAGCAGAACTTATAGTGGAAAGAGCCAATGCAGAGAAAGAGCATATGGGACTGACTACTTGGGAGAATGCACCTGATGGTAAAATCGTAAAGCCAGATGTGAGTATCGCCAAAAACTATCTAAAACAAGTGGAACTTGAAGATATGGGAAAACTTGTCAACTCTGTGCTTGATTTAGCTGAACGTATGGCAAATCGACATATACCAATGACTATGGAAGATTGGGCTAAACGTATTGATATCATTCTTGAAGCTGGGGGTGATGCCCTATTACATGATGCTGGAAGGGTCTCTGCTGAATTTGCCAAGAGCTTTGCAGAGTCAGAGTTTGAGAAGTACCGTGTGATACAAGACAAATTATTCAACTCTGATTATGATAAATTCAATTCTTCTTTACCGTTTGACGATGAAGAGAATTGAAAGCCAAAAGGGGATGAGGCGATCTCAAATTATCTCATTCTCAGCTTATTTATCTATGAACGAAGCAACAAAATAGATAATCGAAAAGCCCCTATTGAATACTTACTGGCGATGTAAAGGTTTTGCGATGAAAAACAACATTTTAAAAATGCTCACAGCTTATGAGTTACACCATAACCCTTCCTCTCGCTTTTAGCGAAATAGGAGAAAAAGCTCGACAAGAGGATGCGCTCTTTCCACATCCAGCCGAAGTGACAGCCCAACAGCCTGTGTTGGTGCTTTGCGATGGTTTGGGTGGACGTGCACATGGCGAACAAGCAAGTCAATGCGTAGCCAATGTCGTGGGTAATGCTACCATTCGCCACATCCCTTGCACCACACAGCAAATGGAGCTTCATTTTAACCAAGCTCTTAATGCTGCTACTAAGGCTCTTAATCGGCTTGACGCAGCAAGTTCTGAGGCAGACTACGCATCTCCCATGGGTACTACACTCACATTTCTTGCCCATTGCACAGATGGCATGTTGTTAGCCCATTTGGGCGACAGTCGCATTTATCAGTTTCGTCCCAACCAAGGTGTCATCTTTCAAACATACGACCATTCGTTAGTTAACGAATACTTAGCTTCGGGCAAAATCACGCAAGCTGAAGTTTCCACTTTTCCGCAGCGCAATGTCATGACACGAGCTGTTATGGCACGGCGTGTTCATCCCATGCAACCTACTTACAATGTCATAACCGATATTCAGCCTGGGGATGTATTCATGATGTGTTGTGATGGGGTTACAGAGCAACTCAGCAACACCGACCTTGAGCGCATTTTGCTCAACAAGCAGCCTTTAGCCAATCGTTTGGATGCGCTTCGCCAATGTTGTGCCGAACGACACACACGCGACAATTACACTTGTTGGTTGTTTGAGGTTGCGACAGTGTAGCAGCCATTTCTTGTAGAATAGGATGGTGTTTTTTAGTCAAAAATGTCCATCAATGAGCCAAAAATGTTCATGAATTATTATTTTTGAAATTCCATAAATAACCCCTTTCGGGGTTGGGCCGGCGCGTGAAGCATTTTATTCCTTCAAACGTTTTACCTAATTCGTTTCAACAAAGCACTCAGTACCACTTTTAGTACCGCATAATTGGTACTGGAGTTTCTTCTGGTTGGTACTGGAGTTTCAGTTCGTTGGTACTGGAGTTTAAACTGAATGGTACTGTAACATCAATTAAATGAGTTCACAGTAACACTTCTATAATATGAATTGGCAATTTAATTGATGTATCTTTTTTTTATCCTTTAGTCTTGTTGTGAAGCTGCCATGGCGGTAGTTGTTTGGGCTGTAATTTGGTCGAGTCGTGCCATTTGTGCAGAGGTAAGATCACCTTGACCATTTTCGAGCAAGGTTTGCAAGTGTTGAATTTCAATTTGCCACTTGGCACAAGTAGCCTGTGCTTCAACATCACCCTTGTTGGCTCTTTCTTTTTGCGACACATACGTTTTCATGCCCTTTTCGTATAGGTCGAGTAATTCATCCCAATGCGCTTCATCTTTTTTGTGGGTCAATGAGGTGTCTTCTTCTGTAGTTAAGTCGATTGCGTGTTGTGAAGAAACCGTGTCATCTTTAACATTATCAGGGGTTTCCTCATTGTTGTTTTTAGTATGGGTGCATGCGTTAAAAGCGCCAATCATGCAGCCAGCAAACATCACCAATAAAATATGCTTTCTCATAATGCTTTCGTTAAGTTGTAGAAAAAACATTCATCAATTTTGTGCTGCAAAAATAAGCCTTTTAGTTTGAATGATATGCCTTTAAGTTGACAAAAGGAACTTTTTTAAAGGTTGTTTTAGTTTTTTAGAAACATCCTATATAATTAAAGATCCGTAGCAAATCTTTTGCTACGGACCTTTAATTATAAATTTTAAGAAACCGATTAAGTGAGAGAAGTGAAAATTTACTTTCACTTCCGAGCGTGAGGTTTTTATTTAAAAACTACGCCAAAGGGATGTACACCCGTGGTAATGGTTTTGACGAAAGCTCCATTTGCATTGTACACCTTAATGTAACCTGGAGTAGTAGAGGCATCAGCACCAGTGCTTGCATCCGAACAGATGTAGAGACTGCCATCGGTAGGACAGACGTCTAAAGCAATGGGGTTGGCGGGGAGATTATCGGCAGGCAAGAAGTTGTCGGCTAACAGCTCGCCTGTAGTAGTGTTGTAAACAGCACTTGTAATGGTGTTGCTAAAGTTAGGCCAGTTGCTATAGTCGGTCTGTACGTTGAGCACATAGAGCACATCTTGCTTTCCAGTTGTACGTGAGGTGCGCTGTTGATTGTTTACAGCAATGAGTGAACCCTCGCACATAGCGGCAGCTTCACCATGGTTCACGTTAAACTTCCATACCTTTGAGGGGGTTTCACCATAGTCGCCACGGCATACCACGTAGATGTTACCCTCGTTGTCGCTTGTAATATCGCCAGGGTTCATACCCACAGTAATGTTGCGTGTTACGTTGAACTGCGCAGCATCAATTTCTGCTACCTTAAAGCCATTTGCATAGCCGTTGCCAGAGTTGTAACCATCGCTGATAGACACATACACCTTATTATTATAGGTAGTCATGTTTGCCGGGTTCGGACCAACAGCCAAAGGTGCTGAGGCTGTGAATGAGGTAGTGTCTACACGGGTAACATAGCCATCGTTGTTCGAAACAAATACATAGCCATTGGCACCACATACTGCCTCAGGTTGGTTGGTGTTCACCTCGGCAAGTACACGAGCAGTGTTGGCATCCAACACCCATACTTTGTTTTCGGTAAATACAGGGAGGTAAAGTTTTGAACCATAGAGCACGGCACGTTGTGGTGTGTCACCCAAACTCTTGTTGTTGGCAGCTTTGAAGATGCCTTCACTGCGTGTGCCATCTGCTTTAAAGAAATCGAGTGTACCATCAAGCACACCCATATTGCCTTGGTTAATCACATAAAAGCCGTGTTCAAAACGCAAGAATTGCGTATCAATTACTTTAGGTTCATCCTCAGAACAGGCTGTGAAACCTGCGCAAATCAGTAACGCAGCGGCTACCAACTTAATGTTTTTGAAAAATTTCATTGTTTGTTGTATTTAGAGATTTGTTTTGCAAGAGATATATTTTACCACGCAAATTTAGCACTCAGCTTATAGGCACGCCCTGGCATGGGGTAGCGGCGTATCACTTCGTAGCGATGGTCGAAGAGGTTGAGCACATCAGCACGTAGCGTAAGGGAGCGTCCTTGCCGCAAAGTAAAATTGTGAAAAACTGCTATGCCCCATTCCGTGTAAGCAGGGAGCGATGTGGTGGGCAGATGGTTGTTGGTACACCAACGCAAAGAAGCCCAAGTGCCATGCACTGAGAGCGAAGCCCAAGGATTGGTCCATGCCAACGATGCGGCACCGCTATGCACAGGCGTATAAGCCAACTGTTTGTGCCAACTGCTTAGGGCTGGTTTGGTGTGGTCTGTGCAATGCTGCAACGAATAGTTGGTGTTAAACTCCAATGTGTGGCGTGTGGCTAATTGCCATTGACTGTGCAATGTTAGGTCGAGTCCCAAGGTGCGCACATCGCCCAAGTTCACCGTGTTCCACACAAAGAGGTTGTAGGGGATAGACACAATGCGGTCTTTAACACGTGCAGCATAAGCATCGGCTGTGAAAGCCAAAGTGCGCCAATGTCTTGAGGGAGAAGCTTGTAGCGTTTGTCCCACTGAAAACTGACGTGTAAGTTCGGGCTTCAATCGGGTAGAGCCCAAATGATAGTAGTAGCTCTCCGTAAAAGTAGGCATGCGAAATGATTCCTTGTAGCCGCAACGCAAGTACCATTGTGCGCGTTCAGTTTTTAGGACTTGCCACAATGCACTTACTGAGGGGGTAAGACGACGTGCGTCACGTGCCGAAGTTCCCGAAACCGATTGATTCCAATATCTATGCCATGCAGCACGCGCCGTTAACTGAAACCGTTGGACTTGTAGTCCGAGAGAGAGTGATTGCAGCCACGTGTCGCGACTTACGCTATAGTCTGTCTTTAAGTTGCTATTTTGCGAGGCGTGTGCATAGTCAGTAGCATAGGCAGCTTGCAAAAAGTCAGTGAGATTGTATCGAAAGCCAGCCGTAGCGTATGCCTCACGTTGCCAATAATGTTGTTTCAGTATGCCATTGGGGTGTTGCCCATCAATGTCGTGATATTTGCTCACCTGCCAATTATATTTGGCTGCTACAAACATTTGCCATCGTTGTTCTTGTCGTTGCCAACGCGACTGTGCAAAAGCTGTTTGTTCAAGCAATCGCTCATTGTTCTGGTTTACATAATAATGTACCATACCTGGCAAGTGGCGGTAGTTGTGATAGAAATAGGCTTTCGTTGAGAGCATGCCACCTCCCAAACGTTGCAACCAGTTGACTTCAGTCGTTGTACTTTGCATGCGACTGTTGTTGCGATGTGTGTGGGTAGTGGCACTGCCATTTTCTATGGTAAAGGGATAGTTGTTGTGGGCAAAAAAGTAACGTCCCGCAGCACTTACATAAGCATTGTTTCCAATGCGTCTGCCCACCTCTATTTGTGGATTCCATGTACCCCACGTAGCTTGTTGCAAAGTCACAGCCCCATGTAGCCCATGGGTTGCGGGCAAAGTTTGTGGAGCTGCGTTGAGGCTCACCACAGCTTGTGCTAATTGTCGTACGGGGCAGAGTAGTTGTGCTTGGTCAAGTGTTTGCAACTCAATGGTACGCATCAAGTCGAGCGAAAATTGTCCCAGGTCAGTTTGTCCTTGTCGTGTATCGTTCACACAAAGTCCATCGTATGCCACAGCAGTATGTGCAGCACCCAGACCACGCACACTAACCGTCTTTAGTCCACCCGCTCCACCATAGTCGCGCAAGTTAACTCCAGAGAATCGGCGTAAGGCATCAGCCATGTCCGTAATGCCCCGTTTAAACAGAGCAGCAGAGTCAAGACGTTGTACGGGTACGGGTGTAACAATGCCAGCCATGCGCTTCGGAGCGATGACTTCGGCAGTGCCAAGCGAGTCGGGTGTGACGTTCGCTATAGTGCACAACGAAAGAAGTAATGTTATCATTACTGTGTTGCGTAAAAAAATATTTAGGCTTGTGTTGTGTGTGTGCTTCGTTCCTCCTCGGGATTGATTAGCACGCACTTGCACAGCATTGCGCTTTGGGGACAATGTGGCATGACAATGGTGTGCATGGTGCAAGTGGCAGCGGCAGGTATTCTGGCTTGTTCTTCCGTGCTCCGCCTTCCCGCTTCGGCTATTGCGCCGAAACAGTGACCAATATGGAGTACGGGGTTGGAATGAGGATTTCTTTTAAAATCTTCTCCACTATAAAAAACATACAGCAGCGGGACTGCACGGGATTCTCACCCGTTTCCCTAATCCGTTGCGGGTGCAAAGTTGGGTAAAAATGCTGAGGAATGCAAAATTTTTTCTACCCTTTTTCTGATAGAACGTGCATTTTTATGGCTTGTTTTATTTGCGCTTCGCGCTTGGGGTAGTCAAAAATATCCATCAGTGAGCCATAAATTTTATTTTGATTTTTCATGAATGACCTCTTTCGGGGTTGGGCTAGCGCATTGTTTTTTTTTCGTCATAAATGTCCATCAATGAGCCATAAATGTTCATGAATTATTTTTTTGAATGTCCATAAATAACCCCCTTTCGGGGTGAGGTTAGTGCGTGAAGCATTGTTTTTATCTAAAAAAATGGCACATACAAAAATTATTTGTTACATTTGCATGACAGTTTCCAATATAACAACTAAAAATTTCTACAAATAAATATCATGGAACAGAAAGATTTGCAGCATATTGCCAGTCAGTTCGAGATTGAAGGTAACGTTTGCGAGGTAAAACCCCTTGGCAACGGTCTTATCAACACCACCTATAAAGTAGTGACTGAGGGTGATGCCCCCGACTACGTTCTTCAACACGTTAACACAGACATCTTCCCCGATGTAGACATGTTGATGAACAACATTGTTGCCGTAACAGGTCACATCCGCAAAAAGCTTGAAGCAAAGCAGACTGAGGACATCGACCGCAAGGTGCTGAAGTTTGTTCCCTGCAAGGACGGCAAATACTATTATGTGTTCGACAACAAGTATTGGCGCGTAATGGTGTTCATCCCCGATACAGTGTCGAAGAGTAGTGTTACACCCGAAAGCTCATACATCGTAGGCGAAACCTTTGGCGACTTCCAGGCTATGTTGGCTGATATCCCTGTTGAATTGGGCGAAACCATTAAGGACTTCCACAACATTGAATTCCGCTTGCAGCAATTCCACGATGCTGTTAAGGAAGACAAAATGGGTCGTGCCGCTGGTGTGAAGGATATTATCGACGAAATTGAAAAGCGTGCCGACAGCATGTGCAAGAGCGAAAAACTCTTCCGCGAAGGTAAATTGCCTAAGCGCATCTGCCACTGCGACACAAAGGTTGACAACATCCTCTTTGACCAGAATGACAACGTGCTTTGCGTAATCGACCTCGACACAGTGATGCCCAGCTTCATCTTCTCAGACTTTGGCGACTTCCTTCGTTCGGCTGCAAATACACAAGCTGAAGATAGTCCCGAATACGACAAGATTGCTTTCCGCATGGACATCTTTAAGGCATTTACTGAGGGTTACCTCAAAACTGCACGCGCATTCCTCACTCCTATCGAGATTGAGAACTTGCCCTATGGTGCTACTCTCTTCCCCTACATGCAGTTGGTTCGTTTCTTTACCGACTACTTGAATGGCGATACTTACTTCAAGATTCAGTATCCCGAGCACAACTTGGTACGTTCTAAGAACCAACTCACCTTGTTGCAGCGTGCCGAAGAGAAGATTCCTGAAATGGAAGCCTTCATTCAGGAACAGCTTAACAAGTAATTGTTTGGCGCAATGTGACTGAATGCCCCAGTGCATAGAAGATTTTGCTGATTGTAGACCATCCTTTGCATGAAACGCAGAGGTTGGTCTACAATCTTTTTTTGTATGCCTCTCATATTTGTATGCCTCTCATAAATGTGTCTATATCCCTATGGATGTAGACACTTTTTGGTATACAGACTTTGCAATGAAGAAGTTAGCTGCTAAAAATGCTTTGTTTTGTTAAGAAATTGCGCATATCATTGGTTGTTGTGCAAATTATTCGTACTTTTGCCGACGTTTAGAACAATAAAACGGAAATAATGGAAAAAATTATCCTTACAGCTGCGCTTGCTTTGAGCGCTGCCACAGCAGCTCAAGCAGGTGGCTACCTAACAAATACAAACCAAAGCGTAAACTTTTTGCGTAACCCCGCACGCGATGCTGCCATCAACATTGATGGTGCTTATTACAACCCTGCAGGTTTAGGTTTCATGTCTGAAGGCTGGCACTTGGGCTTCAACTTGCAGAGTGCTTACCAATCGCGTAAGGACCAAACGGTCTTCGCTCCCTTTGCATTGGGTACGGTGAATGGTGTAAAGAATACGCAGGATGGTTACAGGGTATTTGAAGGTAAAGCTACAGCACCTGTAATTCCTTCGTTCGACTTGGCTCGCGTAGGAGAAAAGTGGTTCGCTTCGTTCCACTTTGGTATTACTGGTGGCGGCGGTAAGTGTAAGTTCTCTGATGGTCTCCCCTCGTTCGAGAGTCAGGTTGCTATGTTGCCCGTATTGGTAGGTGCTATTGCTCCGGGGGCTGCTACAGGCTACAGCATGGACACACACATGCAAGGACGTCAATATTACTTTGGCGGACAATTTGGTGTGGGTTATAAAATTTTGCCTAACTTGAACGTGAGTGTGGGTGGACGCGTTATTTATGCGCAGTGTAACTACTACGGCTATGTGCGCAACATTAACTTGGATGTTAACACACAGGCTGGCATTGTGAATATGCCTGCTACAGACTTCTTTAAAAGTCAGAACATGCCCGACTTTGCACAGCTTGTTACTGACAAGGAACTGAACTGTGACCAAAGCGGTTGGGGCTTTACACCGATTGTGAGTGTTGACTGGCAGGTTAACAACAAGGTGAACCTTTCGGCTCGCTATGAATTTAAAACGCGCCTACGCTTGAAGAACCAAACGGGTGTGAACTCAAGTGGCATTGATGAATATGACGATGGTAAGAAGGTGAAAGCTGACATTCCTGCCATCCTTACCTTGGGTGCACAATATAGCCCCATCCAGAAATTACGTTTGAATGCGGGTTTCCACTATTACTTTGATAAGCAGGCTACACAGAACGAAAACCGCCATAACTACTTGAAGAATGGTGGTTGGGAAGTGTTGGCTGGTGCCGAATTTGACGTAAACAAACGTTGGACGGTTAGTGCTGGTTGGCAAACCACAAACTATGGCTTGGGCAAGAACAGCAAATTTATTAGCGACATGAGTTTTGTTACAAACTCTAACTCTATAGGTTTGGGTGCTCGTTTCCAATTGCGCGAGAAGGTGGCTCTCAATATTGCCTACTTCAAGACGTTCTACAAGCACTACGAACGTGAGCACGAGGATTTCTACGATATCAAGGGGACTTTTGCTGGCAAACTCACTCCGCTCACTGCTCAATTGGCTGCTGGTAAAGCACAAATTAGCCAAGCTTTGCAAGATCCTAACTTGAGCGCTGCACAACGCGCTATCTACGAGCAGCGTCTTGGTGAGATTAACACTGAAATGGGTGCAGCAAGTAGCATCGTTACAGGTTTAGCAAATTACTCTACTGCTGGTCGTGACAATTTCCATCGTACAAACGATGTGTTTGGTCTCGGACTTGAAATTGATTTTTAAAAGATAAAATACCCATAATACATTTAGTTAAGAGCCGTTTTCTTTGTGAAAACGGCTCTTTTGTGCTTCGTGCTTTAGGGGGACAAAGCTGGCGCATTGAAGCTATTGAAAACCTTGTTTGAACGGATTGAAAAGCCTTTATATACCAAAAATTCACAAAAACTATACATGTTTTTTTTGCGTGTCCGCTTGGTTTACTGTATCTTTGCATAAGATAGGCTACACCTCAGCAAAAAGCTCAAGCAAGCTTGGCTTTTTGCGTTCGGTTTGCACTATCTTTGCATAAGATAGGCTACACCTCAGCAAAAAGCTCAAGCAAGCTTGGCTTTTTGC
>OWJS01000088.1_pt1 | contig 28953 bp, 35 predicted proteins | sample 1732961 | NCBI WGS metagenome assembly OWJS01 (sample SAMN05065774, study PRJEB22554) | human gut metagenome | biome: ENVO:2100002; feature: ENVO:00000062; material: ENVO:00002003 | host: Homo sapiens | place: USA
CACGCGTAAGATCGTCGGCAGCGTCAGATGTGTATAAGAGACAGATATATAATAACTAAATATAGAATATCTTGGTCATGATAGATGGATTAACAAATTACCCAAATACTAGGAGTTTTGCTGATTATTATTATAATAATCCATATCCCGCAACATATACTGGCATGACTGTTCCATCTGGAAATGGACGTGTCGATTTGTCAGGAGCTATGCCTAAGTTGGTTAACACTCCTCCTAAACTACAAGCTCCTACATCATTTAATAAAGCTCCGTTCAATATAAATAAGTACGGAGCTTTGGTACAGCCGGCAATTCAGTTCGTAGGATCTGCTATAAACGCATTTGGTTCAACAGATAGTACACAATCACTAATGCAACAAAACGGATCGACTTACGTAAATGCTGGAGATTATGGGTATACTAAGTAGAATGACATTGATTATGCCGATCAAATGAGAAAGGTTTCTTCTCAGAATAAGATGAATACACTCGGAGCAATGGGAGCAGGAGCTGCTTTAGGAAGTGTCATACCAGGAGTAGGTACATTAGTCGGTGGTGGTATTGGAGCTGCTATAGGACTCGTAACAGGATTGTTTGGCTCTGGTAAGAGAAAGGCCCAGGCTCGTAAAAGATTGTTTGATGCTCAGCAAACAGTTAATAGAAATAATAATTATGCACAAGCATCTGCTTAGTCAGATTATCTTCAAAATAAGTATATACAAGAAAATGGAGATGCTTCTAATCAGATGTTATATGGTGCTAAGAAAGGTAAGGATAAAGGTATGCGATTAAACGGTAGGTTAAGTACTGAACGTGTTTGGAGTCCGATCGGGCTAACCAGTGCTAAGCCAAATGCTAGAGTTAGCGGAGGAGAGTCTATATTTGATGGAGAATCTGTTGATAACGCCACAGGTACGTATGTGAGTAAAGGAGCACCTAATAAAGATGATCAGCTAGCTAATTTAAGAGACCAATCTGTTGTATTTGGAGACAACGTTAATCTGAGAACTGGTTATAAATATAAAGATGAAGTTGCTCCATATATACAGGCACTTGAGAAAATAAATAAGAAGTACGAAATACGTACTGATAATAAACTAAATCAGCTAAGGGGCACTATTGGCCAGTATACAGATAAGGTGAATCAACAAGAGATCAATAAGCTAAAGAAACCCATTGTTGATTTCTTAAACAATAAAGCTGATGAGCAAAAACAAGATAGAGAAATGATGAGTTATTATCCGTCATACAGATGTGGCAAAGATCGTTTGCCTGGATATGCTTACGGCCGTCCAACAATATTAGACACTATCATACCTACTGGTACCGGAGCACTATTATCTCTCGGACAGTATTTCCAGGCTAAGAATCAGCGTCCAAAAGGATCTGATGTATATGTTGCTAATCCTTACGAACAGGCCGCACTTAATCAAATGGATTCGTTTAGAATCAATCCGTATGCTATAGCTAGAGCAAATGCTGATGCAGAAAGACGAGCAGCTTATCAAGTTGGAAATATTGGTGGATTGACAGGAGGACAAAGAGGTGCTGGTAGAATTGCATTAGCTCTTGGTACAATGGCTAACAATGCCAAGGCCTTGAGTGATATTGAACTACAGAATATTCAGTTAGCGCAACAAGCTGCTCAAGCTAAGATTAATGCTGGTGATGCTTACGCTAAACGTAGAATGGCTGCTAGTGCTCAAGATTACGATAATTATGCATCTGCACATGCTGCAAGACAGCAGGGTATGCAGGTAGGTTTACGTAACTTTATGGATTATCTCAACAGTTATATGTCTAACGAATACAAACGTAAGCAGGGTATTAATATGCTTGATCTATATCAGCAACAGATAGATATAGACAAACAAAAGCAGTTATCTGAATACGAAAGAAATTTGGAAAGAAAGGCTAGTTCAAAGCCTCTTGATCTAGCAACACTTGCTAACATGTATTCAGTAAGATATCCGTGGAAACAACCTATACATTATGACTTCACTCCTAAAATGACATTAAGATGATATATTCAAAAGACTAGTGGATACAATTACCCACAAAAGATTTATATGATTCTCAGATCATGCTAGCATCTATCAATGCTGCAAGAGATATGTATGAAAAGGGTTTGCAGGAGACTAAGGAGTTTAATAAGCTGTATGGTGATTTTACGAGCCCTATTGCAAGAGATGTTGATTATTGGTACGATAACACATTGAAACCTGTTAGAGATGCTATAAACTACATGTATGACAAGGGTATAGACCCAACACGATCTGCTGAAGGTCGAGCTCTTATACAGAAGCTTATTAACCAAGCACCTGTTGCTAAGTTAAATCAGATCAGACAATCAGCTAAGATAGCAGATGAATACGTAAAGAATCGAGGAACCATGTAGGCCAACGGCCTATATGATCCCGGATTTGAACAGTTTGCTTTACGAGATCAATATGGTAGGCCTGTTGATTTATCTACTTGGAGTACTATCGATGATGGAACTTGGGAACGTACAGCACCGTATAAGTATGAATCTTTGTACGATTATACGTCTCCAATGTTTAAAGATCTTAAGCCACATGAGCTAACTAAAGCTGAGGTTGAGAGTTTTGGTGTGAAGTATGACCCGAGGTATCAATATCAGGGTATAAGTAAAGGTGATCTTGAAAGAGTTACTGGACAAAGAGTCCCTGGTGTACAGAATGACACTTTGTATAAATATTATAGAGATCGTGCAGCGGATGTTGTACGTAAGCAGTATATAGCTGCTGGTAAGAATCCTGCTGAAATAACTCAAGATGAAATTGATAGACAGTTTGTTCAGGATGTGATACAAGCTAATTCAGCTCGTATAGTAGAACCTACTAAGACAGCTGATCAGTTTGCTGTTATGGCACAGGGTCAAGCTAACGATATGCAGAAATTAAGGTTCCAACAGGATCGTGAAGATGCCAGATTCAATAAAGATCTTGCTTATAAATACTGGGCTGATCAACAAGCTACAGGACGCGCAATGCTATCTGCTGGACTAAATCCTAATACAGGAGCTCCGTTGAGCGGGTCTGAAAATGAAAGTATTGCACGTGGTGTCTATGATAGACTTCTTGATGATGTTGCTACTAATTTACAACAACGTGATGAGAAGTATTTAGCCTCATTTAAAGCTAAGGCTAATAATACGTATAGTGCATTCTTACGTGCTCATCAGAACTCACCTGTACATGATAATTCTGGAAGAGCGTGGACTGGTAGAAGAATGGCTAATCATTATTTCGATGTTGCTCGCAAGAAAGGTTATAGAGCCGCAGAGAAATGGCTTGTTAAGAACTTCAATAAATCATGGCATAGAGCAAAAGGGACTGCTTTCTGGAGAAGTTTTGACCAATATCGTTTAGCTCGCAAAGAATACGAAATGCCTGGTGGTAAACACAGAGCTGAGTATATTGGAGAACAACAAGGCATTAGCGGAACTCATCTTAATGATGCCGATATCAACAGGGCGTTCCAAGACTATTTGATACAGCGAGATGTAGCTTCGGCAGCAACACTAAGGTCAGCAATTCCTATGTCCGAGGTTAAAGATAAGAATGGAAGAGTTTAGAATTATTAGGGTATTATTGGCCCAGAAACAACACTTGCAACTATCGGCAAAGTTCTAGTTGTAACAGGAATGGGATATTCTTATAAGACTCCTGAACGTAAATTAGACAGAGCAATTAAAGGTTTAACATTCACAATAGCTCCTGGAGATGTAAATACTGCTCAATATGGAGCCGGAACAGGGCTTAGATATTCTAAGGGTATGAGAGGACTTATTGTACACAAAGCTACTTTTAGTAAAGCTGAGTTGAAGAAGAGAGGGTTTGATCCTGATAAATACAGATCTCGTTGGGGTCACTTTGGTATAACTGATAGTAAGAGACCTGGCTATGTTGATATACAAGTTATGACAGATATTTCAGGGTCTCAAGCAGCTCTTAATATTAAAGGTGATAAAGAGTGGGGTGGATCTGCTTATTCAAAATCACGTATTGCTAGAAACCAAGCTATGCAGGAAGAACGTGCTGCAATGGAATAATATAATAAAATAAATTATGCGTAGAAAGAAACACGGTGACGTCTTAGATCCAACGATACATGTTGGATATGAGTTACTTAAAAATAGAGAAGCTATTAACTATGCTGTAGCTGCTCATGAAAATGAATCTAAAGCAATAAGGCGTAGCTACACGGAAGCTTATGCTGAGCTGAATAAAAAACGTGCAAATGCTGTAAATACGCTTATTAAATCCGATAATCCAGAAGAAGTATCATTGGGTAAACAGTTGCAAGCAATGTGGAAAATGCAGCCTGATAACGACAAATCAGATGATGCTAAATCTGCTCTTGTAGATGTACTTAGTGGTGGAATAAATGCTGATTTAAATTTATCAGTACTTTCGCACATAGACGGTTTGGGATTAAACAAGCTTATTACGCCTGATAATACACTCTCATATCTCAGTAGGCTTAATTCAACACAAGCTGATTCTGGAGTTGGTGCCTTGCAAAGACTTAGTAAGTATGAAGATCATATCAACAATTACTTAAAAGTCCTCGATGCTAAGAAAAAGATAGAGTATCTTGAACAACAAGAAGCTATTCTGAATGATCAAGCTATTAAGACGTCAGATCCTAAGATGAAGCAGTCGTATTTAAAGCGCTTGTATTAGGTGCGTGATTCTAAATACGCACAAGCAGATGTTTTAAATGCGTACCAAAAGGATGTCGATATACTTGAGAAAGCAGATCCCACATCAGCTGGTGCAATGATCGATAAGACTAGAAAAGCCATTGAAGACTTTTTCAATCCTCTGTGGGAAACAACGCCTTTGCGAGATGTGTTGAATGATGCAAAAGCACCATTATACGATTTAAAATCAAAGAGCGATGCTGAAAAACGTAATGCATTACAACAATCATTACGTAACATTGCCGACATCAAACCATTGTTACAAGCTAATGTTGATCGTAATCTAAAAGATGCTGCGTATTATGAACGAAGAATAAGTCCTGAGTTTGTTGCTAAAAGAGATACTCCAGGTATGGACTTTTTTGATGCTGATACTTATTTATATAAGATGTCTGGCGTAATGGGTTCATCTGGTACATCTTGGAGAACTCAAATTGCGTCTGCTGTTATAGGTGCTGCAGGTGGATTTGCAGCACCATTTACAGGAGGTGCGTCTGTTGCAGCAGCAGCTCCAATAGTGTTTGGATTGAATTATGCTGCAGGCATTGATGAGAACCAAGCTGAAGTTGCGACAGCTGCTCGTGAAAAGTTTACGGCAATGCTTGGTGGTGAAAACAGTCCCAAGTATAAGCAGTTTATAAAAGATGGTCGTGCCCAATTACCTAAGAATATATCTGTTCCAGATTCTAGGATTGTCGATATGTATCTAACAGGTCAGATTGTATCGAATAAATCTGATATAAATAGAGCTAAGGTTGATACTCATAAAGATATTGAGGCTTTGTTTACAAAGGATATGGTTGCTACTACAGCAGATAATCTCATTGATACTGCGTTGGAAGTAATGCCGTTCGGTAAAAGTGTCTCAGAAATAATGGGTCTCAAAAACTGGAAGTTCTATAAGAGAGCTAGCGCAATACCTAGATACTTACGTAAAAAAGGCGGACTTGCTAAAGAAGCTTATGAAATAGGTTCTGCATTTAAAGCTGGTGCTAAAACGGGTTCTAAGTTGTTTTCACCACTTGGTGTTGGAGGAACAACTATTGGTGCAGGTATTGGTGGAGCTACAAACACTGCATTTAGATATATAGGAATGCCATTCGGAGATCCTGGTTTTAAAAAGCTTTGGGGTAGTATTACTGACAAATGGCATAGAGTCGTCAATGCAGTAGATAGAGTGAATATCAAATGGTTGAAGAAGTTTAATGCTAAACCTGCTAAAGGAATTCTTGGTGATAGATTTATCGAGATGAACTATTTTCAAAACAGGAATTATGGTTTGGAATTAGCTAAACGTCTAGGTATATCTGGTGTTTCAGAAGGTGTTGAGGAAGGTAAACAGTATTAGAACGCAGAAGACTTTAAGAAAGGTTATGATGAACGTCAATTAAGAACTGACGTTATAAGTCTTGCATTTGATGATTTCTTAACAGGTCTCGATGTCGGTAGAGATATACTTTCAATACCACTCGATCCTATTGGCATACTTAAAACTAAAGATAAGGATAGACTTGCTGAGGTTAAGGGCGGTATGCTAGCTGGTTTAACACACGTTGGCTCAATTGGTATTATGAACTCTGTAAGCCCGTATCTTGAAGAGAAGAGTGCTAATAAGTTCTTAATTGAGAACATGCTTACTGAAAACGTTATTGTCAACGATAAGCTAGATAAGCTCATGCATTATTCTAACTCGTCAAGAGAACAGTCTGGTACTTGGGATAAAATAAAAGCTGGTATAAAACAGGGAATAACCCGTTCAAACAGGCTACAGGCAATTGAAAAAGCTTTTGCTAATTTTAAGGAGCTAAATCAAAAGGAGTATGAGAATACTGGTGACTATATCACATCTCCTGAGAATATAGACAAAGAGTTTGCCGACTTTAGAAGAGCTGTTGGTTTAACCAGATCTACACGTATGCAAGAGATGGCTGAGCGTGCTGGAGTTGACACTAATAGTGACGACTACGGTGCATTTGTTGCTACGTACATGATGGCTGCTGACAATCTTCTCGATAAAACAAAGCAGTTTAGTAAGAATGAAAGTGAGCGCAATGCTGAAGCCAATAAGATACTAAATAGCATTAGTATCGTTAATGAACAAGTACTTGAGGATGCTGGTGTGCCCAGAGCTTTATGGAACGATCCTAGATTTAATGGCGCAGAACATGATCTAAAACGACCTTTTGTTGAACGTCTTGCCAGACTACAAGCGTTGCTTGAGACTAAGTAGGAACTTGAAGATGCTCTAAAAGCTGGTGCTAATAGAGCAACTATGCGTAGATATATTGACGGTATTGAGCGTTAGATAGATATTGTAAAGAATGGACAATATCAAACGGATCCTGAGACTGGTGAACAGGTTAGGGTTGGAGGATTATCTAATCTTGCTCAACGACTTTATTCTGCAAAAATCGGAGTTGATGACAAAGGTTATAATCTACATGTTGGAGAATCTATTAACACTCTTGATGATATTGCAGCAGTATCTGTAGATCAAGAAGCCCAAGATAAACTTGCTGACATATATAGACAATCGTATCTCGAACAATTCAACATGGAAAATGCCAGTGCTGCATTAGAACAGATTACTGGCACCACAAAGATTGTGAAGGATGAGAACGGTGAAGATAAAGTTGTTGTTGATAAACCGAGTGGGTTTAACACTATTTGGGATAGGATAAAAGAGGTTCGTAATGACAACGATGTGTTTTGGAATGAGCTTACATCTGACGCATTTAAGACGGATGAAGAGCTTGAAGCTGATAAAGATGCTGGTGAAGTTTATGAAAGTGGTTGGAGTAAACTACAGAATATTACTACAGAATATGCTCTTGATGCAAAAGGAGACCGCATCAAAGCAGATGAAAATACTAAACTAAAAGACGATTAGACTGTAAGTCAGGACGGGTACGTATTGAATATAACAAAAAAGTCTCCCATTAAAGAACGTTTGATATTCACCCCTGCAGACTAGGATGAAGTATCAAAATCTGGCGAATATCAGGAAACTGTTGAGAGTATTGCGCCTGAGATTAAGATTGCATATGGTTACGAAAATAGTTCTGACATAGGTCTCGTAACACAACAAGTTGGCGAAGCAAAACAGCAATTGTTAAAAGCTAAAGAGTCAGAGAAGCGTGCTAAAGAAGCTGCTAGACTCAGAGCTGAATTGAAACGCAAGCTTGAGAAAGAGGCTGACGAAAAACGTAAAGCGTTCATTAAATCAAATCCTAAGTACGAAGGCAAACCTAAAGATCAGGTTGATGCAGCTATTGCTAAACATGAGAAGATAGTACAGAGACGTAAACAACGTGAACAAGAGCGTGAAGCTAAAGCACTTGCTAAATAGATTGAAAAAAATAAGCTTACTAAAGTTGATGGCAAAGTTCATGTCGATAAAGATGGTATCTCGCATAAAGTATATCAGAGAAACGATGGTACTTACGTGACAGTACATTGGGATAAGATTGGTAATCTTAGACAAACTGTTATTCATAAGAGCGATATTTTATCTGAAAATCAAGCTCTTATAAACGATGCATATACAGAGCTTGTCAAAATTATAAAATAGTTTGACGGACATGATGGTGATGTAATGCGTATGATATTATCTAAGATACAAATCTTAGATCTTTCTGAGAATGGTATTCTTAATACGTATACACAGCTTTACAAACTACTAAAGGTTGCTGGTAAAGCAAACTCTATTGACATCTATGAGGCTGTTGGTATGCTTGGAGATAGGTTAGCATCTACAGGATATGTGTGGAACAGATCTATGTCTGGTCACGATGTTATTGAGAGCAATGATATTGAAAATGATTATGTTTAGAATGATAAGTTACGTATTGATGAACAACGTTTGAAGTCATTAGATGTTCCAATCATTTATCACAATGGCAAGATTGTAAGTAATCCTACTGCAACTGTCGAACGTGGTATGTCGTTATCAGATGCTATTAAAAAGGCTAGGTCTGGTGACAAAACGATTGTTGCTAAACTCGTTGAATACAAAAAATATCTATCTGAAAATTTAGAAGCTGCTGTTGCAGATGCACAATATCCTGGAGATGCAAAAGCTGCTAAGTTGATTGAGAAAATCGATCATGAGTTGGATGAGTTAAACAAAAGTCCTGAACAGAAAAAGATCGATAAGATTATTGCAGATAAAGGTTTGACTAAAACAGATGATGTTTATACGTACAAAGATGGCCGTCAAATACCAGTATATTTAGATAAGAATGGAAAGAAATGTATATTGTCTAAGTCTAAGAAAGGTTATCGTGTAAACTATACGGTTAAATTTGATCAGAAACCTACAACTAAACCTGAACCTGCTCAACCAGCGCAACCTACTAAACCTACAGAGCCTTCTAAATCAGAACAGCCAACACAACCTACTCAGCCTACATCTACCAAACCGACTGATAAACCTGTAACCACGGATAAGACTACACTTTCTCCTCAACAATCGACCGTTTAGATGCTTGCTAAAAAGCGTGCTGATGATAAGTTAAAAGTTGGTGTAGATGGTTATGAATTAACAGGACAAGCTTATTTCATAAAAGTTGATGGTAAAATACAACGATTCAGACGTGTTCATGCCACTATTCCTGCACAAACATTGAATCTGAAGGAGTCAATTGATCATATGATCAATACTTTTGAGTAGATCTACAACGAACCGATATCTGATGAAGAGGTTATATAGGAAGTAATAAATATAATAGAAGATACTATAAAAAATGGTGCGTATGTAAAGCTTGAACGTGACCGTTGGGGTAATAGTCATGTAACAAAGGTTGATTTCGAAAAACAACCTGATCTTGAAAGACATCCTCTTTCCGCACAAGCGGTTCATGATCTAAACGTATACTTAAAGTATATGAAAGAAGCAGGACCGTTTAGTTATGATGAGTATTTTGGTATAGTTAGTGATGTTGCACGTATCATAGCATCAACAGAACCAGGTACATCTGTACATATTGGCAATGTAGTAGAAGGTGTTGTTAATTATGTTGTACAACGTGTGTTAGATCAAGGTTATGAAAGTATTGTTGGTACTGAAGAACAACTTGTCGATGAAATACTTAATACAAGATCTCATGACAGTTTTAAACAATCATCAACTCCTGAATCTGGTGAGTATGGGTCTAATCGTACATATGACGAGTGGTTTAATAAAAACAGAGGCGTAGTAAAGAATCTTGTATTAGATGTATTAAGATAGCTTAAATCTTTCCATGACCTGGGCTGGGTTGTACAATCTGAAAAATTGACATTATATGGAGAGTTTAAGGGTGTTGGCCGTGTTGCTGGAGAACCTGACCTCATTGCTATTGATCAAGATGGCGGCATCCATATGATCGATATTAAAACATCAACAAAATCATTCTACGATGGTGAAGGTTATTCTAGTAGATATGTTGATGTTTATGGTGCTGATACATGGGGTCAGAGATTTAGCACACAGACGCAATACTCTAATCAACAGACTGCATATAGAATGTTGATGAAAGCATCGTTAGGATTGGATACGACTGCTGAATTAATGCCGTATGTTGTAGACTATAACTACGGTACTGGACTGATATCAAACGTTGTGCTTGAGCCACGTATTCCAATCGTATATTCTGATTTTATAGAAACAATGTTTAATGGTGTGGAGTATTCACCTGAAAACTTTAGCACGATGTCTAGATTCTCTGAACGATATGTTCAAGGTGTTTTGGATACATATAACACGGCAATCGAAGATTATAACAAAGCTGTTTCTGAATTTGAAAGCCAGGTTGGACAGCTTCCCAAACAATTCATGTTTGATCTCTCTCTTAGTGAGTATATGCGCCATGCGCAGTATACTCTTGATGAGATTCATATAATAGATGCAAAAGCTAAAAGGTTGTGGGATATTACGCAACAGATACATCATTGTATCGAACAAGCATTGGCGGAAGAAGAAAGGAAGACTAATGAACAACCTGCACAACCTACTCCAGAGCCTACTAAAACAAAACCTGAGACTAAACCAGAACCAGAAGTTGTGCCAGAATCTAAAACTAAGCCGAGTCCTGACAAGAAACCAGAAGTTAAACCAACCAATAGTTCTACAGAACCAACAGGTTTGATTAAGCTTTAGAATGGATATGTTTATAAATTCTCAGTTAGTTTCGAAAATCCGTACCCGTAGATTCAAAGTGATCGTGCCGAAAATGATAAAGAGTTTGCAGCTATAATAAATGCTGCTGATTTTGGATTACCAGAAACGACTATTGCTACAATATCTAATACTGGTAAAAATCTTGATAAAATATAGATCAAGATTACATATATAGATAGAAAAACAGGTAAAGAATATAACTTTGGTAAAACTTTACCAAACGGTAAGCGTGATTATTTATTCTTAAATGCCGGCAACAATTTACCAGGACATGCTGTTACAGCAAATTTCAGAGCATTATATAATCTAGCTGCACAGCTTACTGAATACAACCAAACTCATCCTGGCAAAAAAGCTGTCCTTCGTGTAACAGAATGGTATCGTACAGATGGTAGATTGATATATAAAGAGAAAAACGGTGTTGTATCATAGGAAAGTCATCCAGTTGTAAATCCTAAGTTAGGTATTATTACTGATGATCTGTATCAATTTAGTGCTGAACGTCAAGTTCCTGGTGATACACGTGTGATGCTAAACGACATAGGGTTTGTAAAAGATGGTGCTGTTTACACATATGGTGATAGTAATACTAGACAGCAATTAGATGTTGTACCTAAAGATATTCCTAATGGTGTTATAGTATATTCTAAGCGTATACCAAGAGCTGAGGCTCCTAATGGTTTTAAACGTCTACCTATTGTACTTAGGAAAAGAGCTCTGTCTGACGGAGATGTTAATTTCATAATGGACGTTCTTAAAGAGCCATCCTTACTTGGTCAAGCATATAATGGATTGCATGGAGCAACTATAGGTTCTATAAGCAATCTTATCTTACCTATCATAACAGATGCTGCATATCTATCACCTCAAAAGAAACTGTTTGTAGATCGTGCTACTAATACGGTTTATTATATAACTGCCAAAGAATGGAAAAATGCCAAAGATGGTACTGGAACATTGAAAGGCTATAATATGTCGAATGAAAGCCATGTTGAATAGTTAAAACAAATCATAAAAGGATTATCTATAGAAGTTAACTCTGATGTGATGCAATCTAGATTTGGTACTGATGCTGATTCAAATTTACCGTTGAAAGCTATACGAGAATGGTTCAACGACAATCCTTCAGAAAAAACATTTACGGTTAGAGGTAGTCTTGGTAATACGTCAATATCATTTGATAGGAGTGATTTCCAAGATCACAAGGCTGATAACGGTGATGTGTATAACGGATTAAGTGGTGCTGGTTGGTATTTACGTACTGGTATATTACAAACAAATGCTATTGGTATTGGTGCACCTCACGTTCACATCAACGCAGTTACCATGGACACTAAAGGATATCCGAAAAAATTGTTTAGTAACGGAGCTATTATTGATGATGCTACAGAGTCAAAACAAGAGCCCAAGACTGAAACTAAGTCTGAATCGAAAACAAATCCCGATTCGAAGAAAAAGCCACCTAAACCTAGTCCAACGAGCGGTGGTTAGAAATCTGATTCTGCACTAGACGCTTTATCATCACTTCTTGACACGCAAGATGACAATCAAGTCACGACCGATAATATAGATAACCAATCTACTGATCAACAAGCTCTGGATAATGAACAGATAGAAGACTGGGAGCTCTTTCATATTGGACGAGTTGCCACAGGTAAGACTATCAATAAAAAGAAAGCTCGTAGACACGTTGAACATATTCTTGGAAAAGAGTTTGTTTCTGATGATAGAACTTTTGGTTTTGTTGATGGTGTTATTAAACAATTTGATAATGGATCTGCTGTATTAGGTGTATGTAGAAAAGATTCTATAAGATTATCATCACTTGCTGAGAATGGTGTAGAATATCATGAGGCATTCCATAGAATATTCGAGCTTATCATACCTGAACATTTACGTGATTCTATATACGAAAAGGTTGCTGCCGATAATGACATAGATTTACAAAACGATCCTGATTATACGAATCATCGTAAGGTTGCAGAGTTAATGGCTGATTGGTATTGGGATTATCAAGTTGGACGATTCCATGTTGATTCTTACAACATATTCGCAAAAGCTTGGAATAGAATGCGTGACTTTGCATTACGTTTCACCAATAGATATCGTAATGATCGTGCGATATTAAAACTATTCTCTGATATACGTAGAGGTAAGTATGCATCTCGTAAAGCTAATAGTAGTGCTATAAAACGATTTGTTACAAACTTTAAAAACAACTTGATGTACAAACAGCATGGTAAGGATTTCAAACACATCGTTGGTGATGAAATGTATTATCATATTGTTGAAAGTGCAAAGTTCTTTGTATTTACCGGATCTGATATAGCTGTTAACGGTTCAAATATATCTGATTTGAACAATGCTTTAAACAAAGAAACTATTCTGAAAGGTGCTCAACGTCTTGCTGATGCAGGCAATGATATACTCGGAATCAACTTATCTGAAGACCAAAGAAGTGAGGGCCAAAAAGCATTGTTTGAGCTTATAGACAATCTTGATAATATACAGTTTAAATTAGATCTTGCTAATTCTATAAAAGCTATTAGTACTAACTTCGAACAAGTTGAATCTGAAAAAGCTGATAATGATGCTGATGCAGGTGATACGTATTCTATAAATCAATCTATAGAAGGTCATATAAAAGATGCTGTTGAGTTCGATCCGTTTGAGAAAACATCTCAACAAGTCAGGTTCTTCTTTGCAACAATACCAAATCAGAAATGGTCGTATACACCTAGTATACAAAATGGTAAGGTCAAGCTTGTTCGTACTAAAGAACAAGTCTTTAACGAGTATGGTTTACCTGAGTTTATACCTGTACGAGATGCTTATAACAAGTTTATAAACACTGTGCATAACGTAGATACATTAGATGAATTAATTGATACTCTCAACAAGAAGGCTCAGATAGAACCGTTCTATGAGACAATTGCTGAGAACATAAAGGCTGTTATGGATAAGCGCATGTCATATGATGGAGATTCTGTCAAATATGACATTGATGCTGAAAACCTATTAGTTCAGATAATGGCACAAGCTCGTTCTAATAAGTACAACATGGTTACCATGATGAGCTCTAGTGCTGAAGAAGGTGTTGATACAACATTCGGAAAGTACAAGACTAGGGTTATGCCTACTGGTGTAGAATATCAAGCTAGAAATACAGCTATTTCTTGGTCATCTAATTTTGCCAATGGTGGTACGAATCTTGTCAAGATAACTAAAGTCGGAAAGCGTGCTATAAACGATAAGGATGCTGATGCAGCTAGTGTATTCTCAAACTTCTCTAAGTTCTTAACAGGTACGTATGACAATAAGCGTTTGTCCTTAAAGGATTTTATACAAAACGCTATACTCGGAAAGCTTGGACTGAAACAATATTTAGGATTACCGGTTGGAAACAGGATATTTAAGATACAAGATATAGACGATGCTTCAATGCAGTTATGTAAAGAATACATCGTACAACAATTGAATTCTATGGGCATCAACATAGAACTCAATGCGTTTAACTATATGCTTGTTGAGAAATACGGTTCTGCTGGTGCTGAAGCATTGTTGAGCATGTTAACATCAACAAATGTTGAGGATTCTATGACAACGTTTATACAATTCTTAGACAACATTGTTAAAAACAATGAGTTGAATGTTACGGATGATAACAAATTTTATGTTGGATATCAGCCTGTTGCACTAGATTTAATCTATACAAAGTTTGCATTTACTAGTAATTTGGCTAATTGGCAATATAGATACAAACAAGCAACAACTCAATTATCCGTAAAGGGCTCTGGAGACAACCTTAAATACTTAATATCTCAAAACAACTTCTTAACAGATAGTACTCGTGACTTCAATAAGAGAGGTCCTCAATTTCAACTCATATCGTCTGGTACAGATCCATACATCTATTCAACACGTACAGATCCAAATACAGGCCAGTCTATTTGGGCAGGATCTTTTGTATTGCATAGCATGTTAAATAATAGCCAAGCATCTATTGAATTACAATCGCTTGATGGATTCCGTACAGACAACAAAGGTGATTACGGTGCAGATTATTTTTAGATGACGAATGACGAGGATATTCTAAGTAAGATTAGATTCTTGATGGATGATTCTCTCATATTCCAAACATTGTCTGATAAGAAGAGTTATTTCACTGTACATCTCAAAGGTTTCCGCATTCCTGGTATTGATTATTCTCATATGTACGATAATTCTGGAAAGGTTGTTGTAGATGGTAATGCATTAGGTGATCAGGTTACCAACGGCAGTTGCTCATATGATATTGCTGGTTTTGGCACACCAGTGTTAATGCAAAGACAAGATGTTATAGATCAACTTTTATCATACGCATATGCTGAGCGTGAAAGTATTATTAAGACTATTGACGCAATGTCTGAAATGACTGATGATGAGAAGAAGAAGGCTGTTAAAAATTTCTATTCTTCTCAAAACGGTGCTAAATTCTCATCATTACTTGGAATATGGCCTGTGACTGAAAGCGGTGCTGGATCATATTTATCGTTTAATAATGAAAAATTAACTCCTAAAAAAGCTCTCGAAAGAGCAGATGAAAACTTCTTTGCACCAACAGTTGGTAATAAACCAATGACAGAGCGGGCTGCTAATGACTATCGTAGAACTTTAATTGAGCTGAATTTACAAAGGCGTTTAGATGTTATGATGGAAAACTTACAACATCGTGGTCTTATTGCAAAAGATTCAGATGGTTATTTAGTAAACAAAGGTCTTCCAGCAGATGCTATTGAATTTATAGCGAAGTCACTACTTAGAAAACAAAACAAACTCGATGCTACAGGAAACGCTATAGACCAGAACACAATGCGTATGGCAATACATACTGCAATCGGACTGTTTGCAAACGACATGATGGTTAAATCTATCATGTCAGTACAAGAAACCGAACGTATTTATGCAGCAAACCCTGCGTATTTCAAATGGAAGTACGATGAGAATACTGGTGAACTATCTGATCGTACTGTAGATGAGCTTAAACGTGCTGGTGGTTTCGTATCTACTGGTATAAACAACTTTATGGAACTTACTAACATTCCTCAACACTGGCTTGATAAGGATGGTTAGTTTACAGGTGAATATCGTTGTTGTGAGATTAAAGATGAAGAAGTGGCATCTCCTCAAATAGAGGAAATTAAAACACTAATGACAACGTCTGCTCGTGTACAAGCGTTACGTGAACATTATCTAAAACAACAGAAGTCTGATTATGAAGAGCGCATACTTAAGATGAAACGTGACGAACGCCCTAACGAAGATGAGCAGTTATATGAGCGTGAACGTATTGCATAGGATGTTGAAAATAAACTCGCTACGATGAGTGATGACGGCGTTAAGCAAGAACTTAAGTCATTAGGTATGTTGGATATTATAGACAAGAAGTCGAAAGCTGCGTATAATAGTTATACAGGAGGCATTGATGTAAATGACGGTGCTGCATATATAACAGACGATATGTGTGAGATGCTTTTACGAATGGTTGGTTCGTATTCGTCAGAGGTGGCCGAAGCGTTTAAAATATTACGATCTACGTCTGTTAAAGATATGCGTTAGATTGCAGATGCATATACTAAGGTTATAACAACTGTTATCGGTACATAGAAATATACAGCCTATGGTCGTAGGTAGGACTCTACTGGAAACATTGTAGATTATTATCACAAATATGCGCTGTTCCCAATATTCCCAATGCTTGCAACTGGTAAATTAGGAAACATCTATAATATGATGAAAACTAATAATACCGACATGGTATTGATTAGCTCTGCTGTAAAAGTAGGAAGCCAAGGTGCTGTAGCTAATCCTAAATGGGATGATTATCGTCAAGATGATGATAAAGATAACAAAGCTAATTACAACAAAGACGGTTCGTTAAAGCTATTGTTTTCAGAATCATTTAAAGTTAACCCGTATTCTGTATCGTTTGAATATCTTCGTAAACAGTTAAATACTGATCCGAATGAGAAAAAGTATATGAATATCGGTACTTAGACTACTAAGATTGCATTGACAAACTTGAATCTCCATGCACAATATTTAACAAGAAGTGGTGAAGTTAGATCTGGTTAGTAGATACATGACGATATCATGCAATCTATGAATGCTCTTAGTAATATCGGAAGAGATTAGTTACGAAGCCAATACTTCTTAACAAATGACAAATGGCAGTTTGTTGATGAGAACGGAAATGTTGTAGATAAGCCTGTTGTAGACCCAGTTAAGTACTAGAGTGCATTAAAACGAATCCTTGGCTCTGATAAAATAAGCTTGAATTTAGCTTAGGCACTTCAGCTTGTTCCATATAAAGATGGTAAAGGTAAAACTCGTTACAGGCTCAATATGCCTTTAGATGCTGTACAATCATCTAATTTCTTAGAGTCTAAGATTATATCTAGCATAAACAAATCTGTTATTGATACTAAAACACCTGGTGCGGCATTTATTCAACGATCCGTGTGGGGCATGGAAGGCTCTACGTTATATGATAGTCGTAAAGGCAATATTGTAGGTGACGATGATATTGCTCCGTCTATAAATGGTGGTAACAGCCTTCAGATGGTTAATGAAGAGGGCTCTATGGACTGTGTATTATCAGTAGATTTCTTTACAAAAATTCTTGGTGACTTGTTCCATTATACAACTGGTGGCGATTATATACTCGATAGATTTGGAGAGCGTATACCAGTAACCAGAATATATAAAGGCAAGACTTTGTATAAAGTTAAATCTGCAGACATGTTTAACGAAGGTAAGTTCGTAGAAACATGGGTTGATGACATAGACAATCTTCCTGATGGTACTGAGGTAGTTTACAAGAAAAATAAAACAGAACACCATACACGTAGTTTTGATGAAGTTCGTCAATACTTGATAGATCAAGGTATGATTGGTCCTAAAGCTAAAGCTAACATTCTAGCTTATCGTATTCCTACACAGGCTCAATCATCGATCCACGCATTAAGATGCGTTGATATATTGCCTGTTGTTAACGATACTGTAATGCTACCTGCAGAGTTTACTCGAATTACAGGATCTGACTTTGATATTGACAAACTATATTTAACAGCTCTTAATTATCATAATAGAAAAGATGGTGGTGTATCTGATGTATACGATGAGGGTACTGAAAAATATTATCAAAACAAGATTGTAGATGCATATCTCGCATTGTTGACAGATAGAGCTGACGAGAATTCAAAACCAAGATCGTTTATATCATTACACCGTTCTATTGATAACGATACACAGTTAGCATTTGACGCATTAAACGAAATTGGTACAACAGATTCTACCAAGACTGAACAACCATATCAATTCTACGATCTTACTACACAGACTAGTGTCAAGAACAGTTATATAACTGGTAAAATCGGTATTGGTCCGTTTGCATTGAACAACAATAATCACATCTTGACATGGCTATATCATGTCAGCTTTAAACCAACTAAGAATTCAATCATGACATAGTTTGGTTTGAATAATCTTGATAACATGACAGATATAGATGGTGATTCAATAATGGGTTGGTTGTCTGCATTTATTAACGGTCACGTAGATATCGCTAAAGATGCCTGGGTTTCTCGTTGTAATGTAAATCCGTTCACATACAACTTGACAAACTTGTTACTACGTACTGGTTGGGGTAAAAATACAATATTCTTTTTACGACAACCTATTATGATGGCAATGGCTGATGCGTATATGAACGCTAGTTCTGAATATATGTCAGATGGAACATCGAAGTTCAGACGTCAACAACAAGCAATAGATGATGTTGTGTTTGGAGAAGATAGTAAATATAATCTTCTGAATGTCACCATTGCCGATAATAGTATGGCACGGTGGTTGGAAATTATTGAAAGTGAGGATTCTGAGGATGCTCAGCTCAAAGGAGTTCTTAATAAAGAGTTAAAAAAGATATTAACTCGTGAAAACATGCTTGCTTAGGCTAAAACACCTCTTGGTGAAATTGGTGATGTACAGTTCCAAGCAGCCGTCTATCTTGCATATAAACAGTTCGATAAGTACGCAAATGCATTATCAAACCTTGTGAAATACTGTAAGATTGATACTAAGAAGCATGGAAAGAGTCTTGCAGAGCAGCTTGTCTGGTACGAAGGATACGCCGATTTGTTTAACAATGGTGAGACTGGTGCGTTGTTTAACAGAGCATCTCTTTTAAAGCTTAGAGATGAAAGTTATGTAGGTATTAAGACTGAAAATGCTATCAATGCTACAAAACATATTATTGGAGGCCAGTTCTTCAGTGGCTCACATTAGTTTATCAAAGCTATTGAAAATTTAAGCAAGCTTGTTGGTAATGAACATCGTTACGAAACTGTTAATTTTGTCGAAGCAGCTACAAAAGCTATTAGTGCATCGATCAAATCAGAATACTTTAACGAATATGTAAGCAAGCTGTCTGATAATCCTAACTATGTAAGAGACCTTGTCAACGGTAGTTCAGAGCAACATGGTGTAAGATATCACTATGATAAACAGCAACCTTATATCGAAATTGATGAAGATATGACTCATCCGTTGAGAACATATATTGGTAAGCCGATAAACATCTCATGGAAGACCAAGAGTGGTTCTAGAATGAAAGCACGCTCAAATGTAATTGTCGCCATAAGTGGTAATAAAGCATATCTTTAGAATGAGATAAAGTTTGATAGTAAAGGTAGAATATCATAGCTCACTGTTGATGCTAATATAGATGTACAGTTTACTCAAGGTAATAATACAATATATGATCGTATAGGAACTCTTAAAACTCTTATTGAGAACAACAGTGCTCTTACAGATCTCAAGGGTAATATATTGTTACGTGACATAATATTAGCTGCTACATAGAAGTATACACCTTCTCATAAACGTATTATCGGTGAAGCATCTGATACGTATGATGATCTTAAGTTTATCAAACTTGAAACATTCTTTGAGGATAGTGGAGATAAGACTGATCAGTATATTAGAGCATGGGATTCGTTGTTAAGATATACTAACGATAACGAGAATCTATAGAATTCTGTTCGCAAATTAGCCACCGATCTTGTTATATACGCATTTATAACATCTGGTGATACTAAGGGATCTACTAAATTATTCCAATATGTACCTGCTTCTTGGAGAAATGGTGAGTTTAATCCAGAAGGTGTTAAATCATATACTGAATTTATTCGCACTAAACTAGATGAGTTAAATGGGTATGGTGAAAGTAAGATTGATCTTGATGATGTTATATTGAATAACTGGCAAAATGATCAGTTTGTACCGAGATATCGTATAGATGATAAGGCTGAAGTTCAAAAATTAACACCTATATATACAAACGGACGTCATACATATGGTTATCCTGTTGTGATTCAAGGTATGAATTTGGAGAAACCTACAGATAAAAATCATAGAGCTAAGATAAATGTTGTAATAGATCTTGAAAAAGCTCCTCAATACATTAAGATAGCACGTGATTATAAACATCGTAACTCACAGAGACAATATTCTATATACAAATTCCACTCTGTTGCTCAAACTGCTGATGGAATAAGGTATCCTATATACGTTAAAGTTGAACCAAAAGGTATTACTATAAAGTCTTCTGGTGGTACGTATATGGTTACAGAGTACGGTCGTTCCGACAGACGAGACAAGGCTGAGAATAGCACTATACCTGAACTGTTTGAGTTATTATATACAGCTCAAAACTTCCAAGACCAATTAAGAGGTGTTCCCGATAGCAAATTTAGAGATTCTAATATATTATAGGATCTAAGACGATTTGCTTAGCTAGATATGGCTGAGAAACATGTCATTAGTCGTAGATCATATAGTGCTAATATGGATATTGCACAAACTCAAGCTGTTCAATTTAATGACACTGTTAACAATCAGTCTATTACCTCAGACAACACATCTACTGTCAACACTACTTAGACAAATGACAAACCTGTTAATATATATTTTGGCAATGGTCAAAATGATGAAAATGCCGAATTAAGTAACTTTGCAATTAGACCGTTTTCGTTTAGACCAAAAGATTTTTATTTTGGAGACGATGCTAGTGAACACCAGTTTTATAGTGTAGAACAAGCGTTTTAGTATTATAAAATAATGGTGTTGGCGTCTATGGCTGACTCTTTAAATTATTCAATATCTACAGGTGCTCAAGAGGCTGCTAGAAAAAGTATAAGTGCGAACAGAAATATTTTATTAAAAAGAGCGCAAGAGATATTAAATGCTCCAACTTCTGCGAATGCGAGATATTTGGGCAGACAAGCTCTTGGATTATAGGATGTATCTTCTCAATTTGGACTTATTGCCTCTGCCAATGATATTGAAAAGTCTATATTTAAAGTTTGGGATGAGAGAAGTTCAAAAATAATGAAGGCTCTCATTAAAGCTTCTTTTGAATAGAATCCTAAAGCAGCTCAAAGGCTTCTCGACACTGGTAATGCTACACTTACACATAGTCAAGATGAATCTAAATGGAAGACTGAATTCCCAAGATTGTTAATGGAAGTTCGTGATGAGTTACGTAAATCTCAGAGTGTTTTATCTAAAGATGACACAAAGCCTATTAATCGTCACGTATTCATAAGTACTGGATACTCAAAAGGCGATCCGCAAAAACATCCTGAAGTAGATTATGTGTTTACAGAAAATGCAGAAGCTTCTTCTGTTGTACTAAATAGTAAATATGGTATAAACAAGACTGATTTATTAGGAACTGAAGAATTACCATTTAAAGGTGCTGTTAAGATAAATGTATCTGACGTGAAAAAAACAAATAGTGCCGGTATTCGTACTGACTCAAATGGTAATATTACAGAAAATGCGTACGGTATCGTTGTTAAAAAATACCAACAAGATGCAAACGGTAGATTTGTTGCACAAAAGGGTTGTTTTAACGATACGGACAGCGATTTCGAAATGTTCAAACGTTTTAACAATATTGTTTTTGAGAAACTTGAACAGTCGCATAATATTGATATTATGTTTCCATCGTAGATGGCTCTAGGTAGAGCTGCTTTACCATTAAGATTTGCAGAATGGTTACATGATGAACTTTATAAAAGATTTGGTGTTCAAAGTACGGTTGAGCGTTCTGCCAAAGCTGATTATGATGGATATGGTATTCGTATAACAAGTATTGATACAAATGATAATTCTGATCAATCTCAAGGCAGCACACCTGTTGACACAAATAAGCAATCTGGTACTAATAAGACAACAGTTACTCCTGAAACAGCGAAGTTTTATTCTGGAGGAGCCGTTGGTTCTGATACTGAATGGGGAAATATCGCTTAGAAGTACGGTTTTGATATTATTCATTATACCGTTGACGACTATGATAAATTAAGCAGTGATGATAAAGAATCGATAGAAAAGCAATACAAAGAAGTTGTAGAACGACTTTCACGTAGACAATTAGATGCAAATAGTTATTCTGGAAAACTTGTTAGACGTGATATGTTGCAGGCTAATTCGGCAGATTCTATATTAGCAATAGGTCGCCTTGGTAAAAACGGACATGTTGACGGAGGTACTGCATATGCTACTGAACGAGGTATTATTAGAGGTATTCCTGTATATCTGTTTGATCAAAATGATAATCATTGGAAAACGTATGACGGTTAGAAATTCATTAATTGCGAGCAACCTAATCTGACTAGATACGCTGCGTTAATCGGAACTCGTCAAATAACTGATACCGGCAAGCGTGCGATCTAGAATGTATTTTCAGCTCAGGCTAGACCACAACAAACTGTTGAAGATTCTAAACCAAAGACTAGTGAGACAAAGACTGATGGAGACAGTAAGCCTGTACAACAGATTAAGTTAACAGCTGGTCAAGAAGCTGCTAAGAAAGCCATATTGAACTTTATAAAGACAGCAGATGCTTCGAAAGGAGAGTATTTCACTCTAACAGGTAAAGCTGGTACAGGTAAGACTACGTTGATACAAGAGGTTATTAGAGAGATTGCTAAAGACAATCCTTATTAGAGATTTGTTGTATCTGCATTAGCTCATAAAGCAGTACAGGTTATATATGGTAAGACTAAAAAATCTTCAAAGTTTGTTTCTGCTTCAACCGTAGCATCGTTGCTTGGCATGAAACTAGATCAAGAAACCGGACTATTCAAGCCAGCTGGTAAAAATGCGAAAATCAAGCTTAAACGTGATAGTATATTATTTGTAGACGAAGCATCTATGTTGAATGAACAGAACATAAAGTTTTTGATGGATGCTGCAATACGTACAGATTCTAAAGTCATATTCTTAGGTGACCCTGGACAACTTCCTCCAATACGAACAGGCGATCTTGTTAAGTACGGAACTGATTCGTTATCTCCAGTATTTAAGACTCAGAAAGATGAATACTCAGCAAGTCTTACTGAAAGAGTACGACAAGGAGAAGGTAGTCCTATCTTAGATTATGCAGATACGTTCTGGAACTATAGTACAACAGAAGGTTAGACGGATAGACGTGTTGATGATGAAGATATGTCTCGTGTTGAAAACGCTCAAGGATCTATTGAGTTTATAAACGAACAACAGGTTGATAAGATAGTGCCGTTATTTAAACAAGCTGTTGAGACAAATAATCCTTCATTAGTTAAGATCGTAGCATATCATAATAACGCTGTTCGTAAGTGGAATCAAGATATTCGTCGTAAGGTTTATGGTGATGAATATAGTCCGAATCCGTTACCAGGAGATATCTTAATGATGACTGATACATATAATGATCCAGCTTCTGATGATGCAAAACCATTATTGTTTAACAGTGAAGACATATCTGTTATTAGTACTGGCCCTATTCGCACTGTATACCGTGTTCAACTTATGGACGCTACTATAAAAGACCCTCGTGGTAAAATAATCACAGTGCCTTTGATAATACCTACTAAGGAGAATATGGATGAGTTTAATAATAATAAACGTCTATTATGGAATGAAGCTCAGAAATATAAAAATACAGATCGTGGTAAATATAAGAGGGCGTTAGATATGTATTGGAGCTATGGAACAGAATGGGCTCATGTTGAATATGGTTATGCTATAACAAGCCATAAATCACAAGGTTCTACATACGATGTATCTATTGTAGATTCTGCAGACATCAACAGTAATGGATTTATGTCAGACATTAGTAAAGCTCGTAGTATCTATACAGCTATAACAAGAGCTCGTAACTCAGCTGTTATTCTACGTGATAAGCTTGGTACTCTTGATGTTGATCTAAAACAGCTTAATGACCGTATAAATGGTTATAAAGATGGTTCTGTAACACCTCCTGCTCAGATTACACCTGATACTGTAGATAATGTAGGTAATACGTACAAAGAGAATATCGAAACATTAGAGTCTGATAAGACAATCTTATCTAATGAAGAGATATTGAAGCTTAGACCATTTACTGGTAATGATAAAGCTCCTCGTATAGCTGTTGCATCTGAACATACTGATCCGGTATTCTTTGCCAAGAAGATAAAAGATTTCTTTGATGGTAAGACGTCTGTACAACCACGTTTTGGAAAACCAATCACGGCTAAAGACATTGATGCTTTGTATATTATAACAAAGCATGATGGACTTCCTCTTAGAGATATTCTTTCTATAAAGATACCAAAAATCATACACTTCAGTATAACAGGTTTAGGTGGTACTAAGTATGAACCTGGTGTTATGCCGTACAACGAACTACTTGATCGTATTGGTGATTATATAAAACAAGGTCTTGATCCGTCTATGGTAACTGTTCGTATTGATCCGATTGTACCTGGTGTAACACCTAGACATGTTATTGAAAATATTATAAAACGAGCATCTTCTATGGGTATTAAGAATATAAGATTTAGTATCATGGATTTCTATGCAACGACTGCTCAATTTACAGAAGCTAATGGTTTTGATTACTCTAAGTATTACGTACCTCAAACGAATACAGATGGTTCGCAAAGAGTATTATTAGTATCTCGTGACGGAAGATCGTTCTCCAGAATTGATGGTGTTTCATACAGACAAGTTGGTAAGTCTATAGCTGTACTTCAGAGTTACGGCGCCGAGTCAAAAGTATACTTACAAGGTAAGAGTGGCAATGTTTGGGTTAAAACTGTTCAAACATCAAATATAACAGATGACGTTATTAAAAGTAAAGATGGGTGGACTATATTGAATGCTGAACAAGTTATAAATGATCAGGTGGCTAGTAGAGTAAAGGCTGGCGTGCGTTTACAGAAATTATATGAAACGCACGCAAAACAATCAACTATAAAAAGTATCGCCAATATTGTCAAAGAGTATGGAGATAAGTATGGTGTTAGATTATCGACATGTGCTGAACCAGATATTCTTCCATCTGGAATATCTCACGAGGGTTGTTTGAGTGTATAGGCTATAAACGATATACTCCATACGAACATTGAAGACAAACATCGTGATAATAACAAATCTAGACCTCTTTGTGAATGTTATGGAGGTAAAACAGACATACTTAAATATAACGATAAGTGTGCATCTAGTTGTGCATATTGCTATGCTCACCATAATAGTAATGCTGCTGCAACTATGTACAACCCAGATGGCTCTTTAAAGCATAATGCATTCACAACTACTCGTAGAGATACTGAAGAATTCGATGCTACAGATATCGATGATAAATTCATATTACACTGTAAAGGTAAATAATTATGATAATTGCATGTCCCAATTTAGCAAATCCTGAAGTAAAACAGGAATTTAATGAGCTCGTATCCGTATTAGGAGAGAAAGCTGCTTATGCAGCATGGGCTCTAAATGATGGGAACATGATAGATCGAGCTCCTAATGGAGCTCCTTCTATCTTGTTTCAATCATTACTATCTAAAAATAAAAATGATCGTACAGCAGCCATACGTGAAAAGGCTGAAATATACAAGAAATCGTTCAATTCTTGGTTTACAAAGCTAGGTGATGAAGCTAAAGAATTATTTACCGACGCTAATAGAGAGCCATTGACAGAAGTATTAGATGAGAATTTTAGTTCTATTTACGATATTCTTGTTGGTAAACAAGATCCTGTAGTTGATTTAAACTCAGACACTGAATATGAAATAAATGCTCGTAGAGATACAAATTCTAAGCTAATAAACGCTATTGCTAGTACACATAGACAACTCAAACAGATACCTAAGAAAGTAAACACAACACGTTATGGTGGAGATAATATATACTATCAACTACGTAAAGCTTTACCTAAAGAGATTGTTGAAGATATAGTTAAGTTCTATTATGAAGAAAAAGATCGTGATTCGTTCTTAGATAGAGTAGAGTTTTATATCAACAACGAGCTCAAATAGTCTGTTATGCCAAAAGTAATAGCTGCGGCTAAAGCAAAACAACTTGAATTATCAACACACTATGATGCTCGTGATATAACTGCATAGTTATTTGGAGCACTTAAGAGTGGTAGAATAACAGGAGATTTTGATGCAGATGCTGCATTTATTGGTCATTATCAAGCATAGCTAGCCCAACGATTATTTCCAGCTATTTACAAAAAAGGTTGGTCTAAACAGAGATATGGTTATTATGCAAAGTAGTTTTCTCAGATATCTAAAACGATATAGATTATTGTTACATAGCATAACAACGCTCGTATGGGCAATCTTAATCATATATACAAGCTTGAAGCCGTTGTTGCAGGATTGAAGAATGCTAAGTTCAAACAAGATCTTATTAAATATATAACAGCTGTTGACCGTACAACTCAACGTACTGGTTATGGCAACAATAAACAAAGTGTTTCTGGCACAATATTGGATTTTAAAACTGCTGAATTCAAAGTTCCTTAGTTAAAAACATCTCTTCTTAATTTTGGAAATAAGAGAAAAAGATCTCTTAAAGATACTCTTGCTGATATAAAACAACGTACTGATATTTATAACGACGTTATCGATCTGATTCTAAATAAGATGCATGGCGATACTACTATAGAGTTGACATCGAAACTTGGTCGTGATCTTCTTGGTGTGACAGAAACTTCACATACAGATCATTCCATATCTAGGGTATCTATAGCATATGATCTGAATACAGACGAGTTTGAGTTCATGCATACAATTGTACACGAGGCTATTCATGTAGTAACATTACGTTATTTATAGGAAAATCCACATCTCGAAGTGTTATTTAATAAATATGCTAGTTATTTGTCGAGCATAGATCATAATTGGTACGGCAATTCTGATGCAAAAGAAATGATTGCAGAGTTTTTCTCAAATGCCGAATATAGAGAATGGTTAAAAACTGTACCTGCACCAAGGGTTAAAAACATGTCTATGTTTGAAAAGATCGTAGATTTTATTGTACGTATTTTCACAGGTGAATCTAAAAATCTTTATGAACAATTAAAACCTGCGTTTGAATATGTTCTTGATGAAGCATTGAGTAGCACCACTGTTAGTGAACTTATTGATACGTCTCAATCTACTAAATCTAGTTATCTAAAATCAGTATAGTCTATATCAGAACAAGTTCAAGAGATGTATGACGATATCTAGACAAAGAAACGTGAATATTTAGATAATGTTAAAGCTCAACATAAAAACAATACAGGTGTTGCTTATACTCCAGATCAAATTAATCGTATAACTGTACAATATGATCAAAATCAATTATCTAAATAGATATCTACATATCAAAAAACATTAGCTCAGCTACACGGTTTAATCTTTAACGGTACGTACTATGAATCAACAGGACACTCTTTAATGAATGGTGTTGTAGAGTATGTTGTCAATGTATTAGATCAATCAACGTTCTCAGCATATCGTAATTAGAATATTGATAGATACTCTGATTTAACACCAGATCATATGTCTAATGTTACTGAGATTATAAGAAACGCTTTTGTTGACGGTGATATACAAACTCTTGACAAACAATTAGCGTTGACATACGTTAGAATGTTCTGGCAAACTCCATTGATACAATAGGGTTTACAATTACTTGATGATGGAAGTAAGAACCCCAATCAACTTGAGACAGAACTTGTTAATCTTATAACAGAAGAGTCTCTTAAAGACCGTATCTAGAATAAAAGTTTACGTGATTATATCAAAGATTTTTGGAATAATCTTAAAAAGATCGTATCTAAAGTATTTGATCCTAAAAACGTTAGTCAACAACAGCGTGATGAGATATTTAAAACTATCAAAGCTGCTCAATTATACGACCAAGAGTTGAAGGAGGATTCTTCTATAACTCCAATATACGATAGAGCTAATGGTGATTTTACATCATCTCTATTATTATCTGAACAAGATAAGCAAATCCTCCCAGAGGTTATAAAACACGGTAAGACTAGATTATCTGCTTTACGAGCAAAACGTATTCGTAATGAACGTAAGATGGTTGAAATACGTAACCAAATAGAGCAGTTTGAAGAGTTAAATGGTGAGAGTATTGTAGATACGTATAATACTGTTATAGAATGTTTAGTTGATGCTGAAAATGACTTCAGATAGACATTGAATTATATGGATTAGTTGACATCTAGAGATATTAGTTCTTGGGATCCTGAATAGATTCTAGCTATTGGTAGGGATCTTATTGGTCACTATGTTTCTTTATTAACAATGCTTCATGATTCCGTGTTCGACAAACATTCTGCTATAGGTGCTTATAATGATATTATAACAGATCCAGACAGTAAACACTATGATGACTCAGCTATCAACATAAAGAACCATCTTAAGCAAACGATGTAGAGCATAACAGCTATTCAACGTAAGTATAATAAAGAAATTAGTATTCCATATGCTCGTTGGTTCTTACATCGTGCTATTGATGATCTTGATAAACAAGGTAAGATTCAAGATGTCGATGCTTTTAAACGTAGAGCTGATCAGTTCTTAGATGGAGGTTTTGAAAACGGTGGACTTTCTGCTGGTGAAATAATGGTCGGTTTTGCTACAAAATCTAATAGTAATATCTGTCTCTTATACACATCTGACGCTGCCGACGATCTTAC
>OWJS01000116.1_pt1 | contig 26858 bp, 22 predicted proteins | sample 1732961 | NCBI WGS metagenome assembly OWJS01 (sample SAMN05065774, study PRJEB22554) | human gut metagenome | biome: ENVO:2100002; feature: ENVO:00000062; material: ENVO:00002003 | host: Homo sapiens | place: USA
TTTTCAATACTACCGCGTACCGCTGCGTGGTCGTGAGTTTATGATTTCGCTACGGCTTAAATATTAAGATAAAGGCCTATTTAACCCAAATCGGTCATTAGGATTTCTCTGTGTCGTACGGCAAAGAGAAATCCTTTAACGCGAGTTCGGGATAAGGATTGCGTTAAAAGCAAAAAACTGCTTGCAGAAAACGAATCCATTATAAAAGAGATTTCTGAAGAATTAGCTGTTGCCGATGCACCACAATTTGTAAAATTCTTCAAGAAAGAAACAGGAATGACACCAAGTCAGTTTAAAGAGACCTTAAAATTTTGTCTTTTCCCCACCGCTCATTCGGTCATAGTTTTGCACCAAAAAGTACAAGACTATGACCGATTTCAGTTACTTACACATAACAGGCGTGAACGATCTGCCCGGCTATCATGCCGCGGCAGCGTTCACCACAAAGAGCAGCGAAGTTTTCAAGGAGGCGGAGGAGTTTTCACCGCGCCATGTGAGCGACAAGGTGAGCTATATGCCTTGGGGAGCGGACGATCAGATGCCGTATGACATTATCAATCTGATTGAGAGTGATGAGACACTGAGCACATGCCAGATGTTCAATGCGGAGGTGTGCTATGGGAGCGGTTTGGTGTACCAGACTGATGAATGGTGCAAACGGAAAGTGGTGAATGAGGTCGAGGAGTTCTTCTTGGATAACGACATGGCGAGTTATTTCCTCGGTGTTTGCCAGGACTTCAAACACTTCGGCTTTGCCGTGAGCGTGATTATTCTCAATGAGCAAGGCAACAAGGTGGTGAGGGTGCTGCGCAAGGAGGCTTGCTATGTTCGCTTTGCGCCTGCCAACAAGGAGGGCGTGATACCACAGGTGTTGTATGCGAATTGGCGCAACTCGGTGCGGGCGGAACAGGTGGAGGTGATTCCACTGCTCAACCCGCAAAGTCCTTGGACGAACTTGCAAGCACAGGTGAAGAAGGGCAAACGCAAGTTTGCCGTGGTCAGCCGTGTGCCGACGCCTGACAGCACGTATTATCCCATTCCTTATTATGCCTCGCTCTTCAAGGGAAAGTGGTACAACATTAAGCAGCTCATCGGGGTGGCAAAGGAGGCTAAGCTGAAAAACTCTGCGCCTATCAAGTACCACATAGAGATTGCCAAATCGTTTTGGAGCAATATCTTCAAGGTGGAGGGCATTACCGACCGCGTGAAGCAGCAGGAGCGAGTGAACGAGGAGAAGGACAATATCATCAACTTCCTCACGGGCATGGAGAACTCGGGCAAGGTGCTTTTCTCGGAGTTTTATGTGTCTCCTAATGGGGAGGAACAGCATGATGTGGTGATCAACAAAATTGAGACGGACAAGGAGGGTGGCGACTGGGCTACAGACATCATCGAGGCGGTGAACATGATGTGCTTTACCATGCGTGTGCACTCAAACCTTGTGGGTTCTGTGCCGGGCAAATCGCAAACGAACAATTCGGGCAGCGACAAGCGCGAACTTTATACGATTGCACAAGCCCTGCAAAAGCCGTATCACGACCTTTTGTTTAATGTGCACCGACTGATTATAAGGTTCAATAGGTGGGACGGGGCTTATCCCGACTGTCCGTTTATTCAGCTCACGACACTCGATGAAAATAAGGACGCAAAGCAGGTAAGCACAGAAGAGTAACTTTATAACCTCATAACCTAAAACCTCAAAACTACTATGTCTCTGTTGATACCCGATAACAATGTGCTTCTGCAATTCGTTCCGAATGTGCTGAAGTCTGTGCAAGGCGAGACCTTGCTCTTTGATAAAATTGCACCGCACTTGGAGGTGGCGGAAGCGTGGCTCACGACCACGTTCCTCTCTGAGGCAGTCCTTGCGGAACTGCCCACACGCGATGCCAACAACAAGTTGTTGCATTACGCGCGTATGGCAGTGGTGGCAGAAGCCATGCTCCATGCCGTGCCACAATTGGATTTGGTACTTACGCCCAATGGCTTTGGTGTCGTTTCAAACACCAATATAGCCCCTGCCAGCAAGGAGCGCGTGGAACGCTTGCTCCTTTCATTGGAGAAAATGCGTGATGACACGCTTGCGGTATTGTTGCCGTTACTGACGCAGGAAACGGCATGGGCGACAAGCGACCCATGCCAATACTTTGAGCAAACGCTTTACCCGTGGTTGGATCTGCCTCGGAAACTCGGCAGCATCGACCACTCTTGGCAACAATATCAAGTCATTCATGAGAAACAAGTCGCCATCGAGGAACGATTGGCGCATGATTTCTTCTCCTGTGAACTCTTGGCGACCCTGCGCCAAGCAGAGTTGTTGGGCAAATGGGGCGAGACCCCATCTGCGCCACACTACAAGCGTACCTGGAAGCATATCTTCGCGATTGAACTATATATGCTCCGCGAGGACGAAGTCCCCGTGCCATCTTGCATTGAGGTCGTAAACTCCCTCCGCAATTCGCCCGATGGTATTTTTGAGGAGTGGAAGCAGTCTGAAACCGCTGCGCTCTTTGAAAATCATGGGTACAAAAATGATAAGCGAAAGGGCGGTTATTGGTTTTAACTTGTCTTTTCTCTCAAATAGATGCTTCCATACTTTCGCGGTATGGAAGCATTTTCTATTTCTCTGCCTAAGTCATGGTCGGAACTGTCCGACCAGCAACTGCGGTTTTTCTTTCGACAAGTCGCACGCGATTTGACGATGAACGAGGTGTTAGCCCTTTGCGTTTGCAAATGGGCTGAAATTGTTGTGCTCTGTCATGCAGACAAACACTCCTGTTTGGTAAAGGACAGGAAAAGCAAACGCCAAGTGATGCTTGCCGATTGGCAAATCACCTTTGCTGCGCGACAATTGGCTTTCTTGGAAAGTTTCGCGCCCCAACCTGTGCGCATTTCTGTTATTTGCGGTGCATCGGCAGTCACTGCCGATTTGCAAACCGTCCCCTTTGAGGACTATCTTGCTTGCGAGAACTATTACCAAGGTTTTCTGCACACGCAAAGCATGGAATGCCTTGCGGAGATGGCGCATTTGCTTTATCCGAAACTTTCGGACAAAGCTTGTTTGGAGAAAGCAGAACTGCTTTCTGTATTTTATTGGTTCGCTTCTGTCAAAGCGAACTTCACCCGTATGTTCCCACATTTCTTCACCAACATACCCCAAGAGAAAAGCAATCTCTTGGGGAGTGCGGATTTGGGTGTCGGAGAGGAACTCCGACAGGCAATGAACGCACAAATCCGTGCGCTCACAGGAGGCGACATTACCAAGGAGGCAGCCATTCTGCGAATGGACTGCTGGCGTGCCTTGACGGAGCTTGATGCCAAGGCACAAGAAGCACAAGAACTGCGCAACCAACTAAAGTAACTTTATAACCTCATAACCTATGAACTTAAAACTTAGCTCTTGGAATGCCACAAACTTCTTCCGTGACCTCACGGCCCGCAACAAGTTTGCCACCGCACAAGGCTTTTCTTTTTGCCGCGTGTCGGGTTTGGAAGGCTTTGAAGAAGCACTTCAATCCATGCAAAGCACCACAGCTTTTGTCTGCGTGAGCGACATGAGCCAGGGCTATATCGCACTCGCCAACACCCCACGCACAAGGCGCGTAAAAACCATCTTTCTTGCCATGCGCCATGCCATAGATGACATGGAGGCAAGGCTAAGCTGCATGGAAACACTCCGAGAGTTGTTCCGACAATTCATGAGCCAACTCATTCTTGAACGGACACGATTAGAACAATCGTGCATTTACTTCGATGAACGCATCACGTTCAACGAGATGAACGAGTATTTCTTTTCGGGCTGCGCTTGTGCCTATTTCCAAATAGCTGTGGACACGTTCACGGATTTAAGATACAATGCAGATGAGTGGAACAACGAATGATGCCGAGCAACGTGCCTTTTCCGAACGCGAAAAGTTCGTCACGGCTTTCAATGAAACCATGCTCAAAATATGGAAAGAGCAAATGACCTTGCTCGATGTGATTGACACAGGTGCCTTGCTCGCTTCGCCCAAGTCGTTACCGCTCCGTGCCGACGGGCGGTTCATGGAACTCGGGTTAAGTCAGTCTTTTTTAGAGTACGGACTTTGGCAGAACTTTGGTACGGGTAAGGAGATCCCTCGCGGTAACAATGGGGACATCGGCAGGGAGCGCAAGCGCAAAAAGAAACCTTGGTTTTCGCGCAAGTATTACGCTTCTGTCATGAACCTAAGGGACTTCCTTGCTGACAACATGGCCAAAGAATTTGTGGGCGTGGTAGCCCAATCTTTGGACGATAAGTACCTCAGATACAATCATTAGCTTATGAACACGACAAACATAACCAAGCAAATCACGGCTTTTCGGGCATTAAGCACCGAAGCCGCCATCACGCCCGAAAATTTGGGCGTGATATTGCAAGCCTTGGCAGACTTGCTCTCTGCTGCCGCAACAAATACGGACTTGCAATCCCTCACGGCTTGGAAAGCCAATCTTTTGAAACTCTCCACGTTGTTGCAGAGCATCAGTCTCGGGACTGTCGGCACAGACAAGGTCTGTCTGTCCGTCATTCAGGGCAATACCGCAAGTGGTGTGCTGCAACGACAGGCAGACAACATAATCCTCAAAGCCGCCACCACCGCACAAGCCGGGGTGATGTCCGCTGCACAGGTGCAGAGCCTTACAAGTTGCACCGAGGACATGGCAAGGGCAAAGCTTGCCATCTCCAACAGCAACACAAACATTGCTTCCCTAAAATCATGGAAAACCAAGTTGGGCGAAGCCAAGCAAGTCATTCAGCACTTCAAGTTGGGGGAAGTGAACAAGGTGAGTGTGGCATTTTCTGCCACGCTCCTAAACATGGTCACGGGGGAACTGAAAAGCATCAACAATGCTTTTGTCCTCCCTGCCGCCACCTCTTCGAGTGCGGGCGTGATGACCGCTGCACAGGTGCAACAGCTCAACAAGTATTATGACCACGTCTGCGACATCGACAAGGCGGTGTCCGCTGTCACAGACACCATAGCCACTTCCCTTGCTTATACAGGCAGTTCGCGCGTGTTAGCGGCAAGCAATGCCGCAGGCACGCAACTGTTCAGCGTCACATTGCCTATGGCTACGGCAAGCGTGCCGGGATTAACCACCACACGTGCCGTGACCGATGTGCAGAATGCCTTGAACACGCGCGTCAAGGAGTTGGGCAATTTCTTGGAAGAAACAGCTGCGCTCAATGCCTTGCGCGACCCTTCAATTTCGGGCAATGCCGAAATTGTGGTGGCGCACCTCACGTACCAGAAGCACATGAGCATCACGCTCATTCAGAACATCGAGAACGACTACTGCCGACAAATCATATTCAACCATGCCAAAGTGTTCCAGCGTGCCATCTACTTTACGGGCAGCGACCGCAAGACGATAAGCTATGCCGAGGACTGGGGCTGTCTGTTCCCTGACCGCATGGCATGGGACGTGAACACGAACAAGTACGTGCTCTCGCAGTTTGGCATGAAGTTCAATGCGCTTTACACGGACGCCATTCCGTTAGCCAGTTCCACAACGGACGGTCTCATGAGCAAGGGGGATAAAAAGACACTGGACGCCACTTCAACAGACTTGGTAAACCTCTACAACATGATCATGACGCTTGGCGAGCGCGTGGACGACTTGGAAAACAAAATGAAAACTGTTCAGACAAAGCTGAACGCTTGATAATACTTACCTAAATGTAACGAACAATGACTAAACCCAAAGTAAGCATTCAATTTTGGTCCGCCCTCGCCATGCTCGTAGGCGGCTATGCCCTCGCAGTCGCAGGGTTCATCACACCGCCCAAAGGCGAAATCTCGGACTCTGTCCTGTGGATTTTCTCACAATGTCTCATCTATGCTGGCTCAATCTTCGGAGTAAGCATTTACTATGGTCGTAAGGTCACACAATTGCAAGACAAGATTGGTGAAACAATAGACAAGGCCATCAAGGAGGAGGAACAGAAGTTGAACAATTCTAACACTAAATCTCATGCGTAAAATCACCGAAATCATCATACACTGCAGTGCTACTCCCGAAGGCAAGGACTTCACGGTGGACGACATTCGTCGTTGGCACTTGGCACGCCATTTTGCCGACATCGGTTATCACTATGTCATCTATCGGGACGGCAGCGTCCACAAGGGACGTGCTGAGAACATAGCTGGCGCCCATTGCCTGGGGCATAATGCCCACAGCATTGGCATCTGTTACATCGGTGGTGTGGCCAAGGACGGAAAAACGCCCAAGGACACACGCACTCCGCAGCAGAAGACTGCTTTGCGGCAGTTGGTGAACCAACTGAAATTTTATTATCCCCATGCAACTGTGCATGGGCACAATGAGTTTTCAAGCAAAGCTTGCCCTTCATTCAATGTACAGAAAGACCTATGAAAGCCAGTCTCCTTCCCATAATCATGTGGCTGTGCCTACTCACTTCGTGCCGCAGTACGCACAAAGTCACAAGCACGAACACGTTTGCCACGGACTCCGCTATACAAGTGCAGCGGCATCAGTGGCAAACGTCACGCATTGATTCGGTGTGGCGGCACACCGAACTTTTGTTCGACAGCTGCATCGTGAGCTTCGGGGTTGGAGCAGAGACTCCAACTATCGAAGCTCCCCATGCGCTGCAAGGTGCTTCTAACGCCAAGGCGCAAAGAACTTCCCGGCAAAAGCCGCAATCCATTCGCATCTATGGCGCACACCTTTCGTCAAGCCGAAAGGAGAGCGCCAAGACAGAGACAAATGAGGAAGACAGCCTCGCTGCGACTCGGCAATCTTCCGCCAACATGGTTCAGCAGAGGGAGTCCATGGCGAGACCATGGACTTTTCCTGTCAAGTTAATCTTGACCTTGGTATTTCTTGCAGCCTTAGCTGCCTTTTGGTGGTGCCATCGTCGGGACTCCGATGCTTGAATTTCTTTAATGGGCTAAACACCTTTTCATGCTTCAAAGGAGATTAGCCCACGTTTTAGCAGAAAGGCTTCTCAGGGTTCAAAGCCATTCCGTTCAAGCCCAATCCACCCTTTCATGCTTCAAGGGAGGTTGGGCTTCTTTCATGTGCGGACCTACTTTTCATGCTTCAAAGTCAGTCCGTTAAGCCCACATCACCTTTCTCGTACCTCGAAAGAAGATGCAGGTTCTATTGTTGGCGGACAGGCTACGTGCCTCGCCAGTCCGTTTTACCGCACAGCGTGCCTTTTTTAGGCAACAAAGCGTGTTGTCGTGCTATGGCGGACAAGTCCGCTAAAACACGACAACACACTTTTTATGCCCGTCAGCGGTCGTCTGAGTACGTGCCTTCAAGTGCCTAACACTATGGCAGATTAACATCTGCTAAAGTGTTAGGCATTTTTCGGCACGCACACAGACGGATTACCGCCCGTTCGCGGTGGCGCGGGTGGTGGTCGGTCGAGACCCCCAAGGTGTGAAATTTTCCCTTGAAAGGTTGGGATTTTGGAGGCTATCAGAGACCCCAAAATGCTTCGGGGGTGTGGTGTGGGTGTTTGGTCGGGTGCATTGGGGTCGTTGGATAGTCAGAAACTCCCGAACCTCATGAGTATAAGGGAACTTGGAGGGTCGTTTTAGGTTGCCCGAAACCTTGGATTTTGGCGCATTGCGAAACTTTGGGGCGCTTTGTTGGGTAGGTGGAAACTTGGAGGGTTGTTTTAGGTAGTCCGAAACCTTGGATTTTGGCGCATTGCGAAACTTCGGGGTGCTTTGTTGGGTAGGTGGAAACTTGGAGGGTCGTTTTAGATAGTCCGAAACCTTGGATTTTTGCACATTGCGAAACTTCGGGGTGCTTTATTGGGTGGGTGGAAACTTGGCATCTATGCACATGGGAAACTTGGAGTGTGCAATCGTGGTATTTGCGAAACTTCGGGGTGTATTCGTGGAAACTTCGGGGTGCGTTTTCGTTGTGTGGGTGTGGTGTGTGCATTGGTTGCCTTTTCTTCCTTTTCAATGTGTTCAACCTTTTCGGCATTCGTGCATTTTGGGGGCTTTTGTCGGGGCAAAGGAACTCAAAGAAGCACATTATTTAAGATATGTTTACATATTCCGCTTTAGTGTGGGGGTGTTCGCGGTTTGACGATGTAGGGCGGTCGGGGGGGCTTCCGACGGAGGGGTTAAGGGGAAACCCCTTAACAATCCCCTAAAGACTTCTGTATCAAGGCTTTTGTTTTGCTACTACTTAACAAAACGCGGATTCCTTCAAAAATCGCGCCCACTTTGGGAGTGGAAAAGCCTTGATACATCGTCTTTTTTGCTTCTTTGGCGCATGGCTAAGTTTGTGCTTATAATAACACCCAAAAAGGAAAGACTATGTCAGACATCAACGCAAATGCTACGGTCACGCTTACAGTGAACGGCAAACAGGCGCAAAATATGCTCGAACAGTTGAAACGGCAAGCGAGCGACCTCGAAGATAAGATAACAAAAGCAGCAGCTGCGGGCGATAAAGTCCAGCTGAAGAAGTTCCAGCGTGAACTAAAGCAGACCCGCCGCCAGATTGGGCAGATTGAGAGTGCAACCCAAGGTGTGGAGAACGTAATGAAGCGACTTGACAAGGCATCACCAAAAGAGTTGAACAGGACGCTCAAGGAACTCAAGAAGTCCTTGAACGGCATCGAACGCGGTACGGACGAGTGGAACAAGCAGTGTGAGAGTATCAAGCGCGTAAAGGCTGAAATTGCGAATGTCAATGAGGAGCTAAGGGAAACCGAAAAGGAGAATGTGGGACTTGTGGACCGCATCAATGGCTTTGTGGACAAGTGGGGCAACATCATCGCAGGGGTGGCAGCTGTCGGCACGGGACTTGTCATGGCAGGACGCAAGGCAGTGAACGCTTTTGCGGAGATGGACGCGGAAATGGCAAATGTACGCAAGTTTACGGGGTTGGCTGATGACGAAGTGAAGGAACTGAATGAGGATTTTAAGAAGATGGACACCCGTACTTCGCGTGAGGACTTGAACAAACTCGCAGAGGAAGCGGGGCGACTCGGCAAGTCTTCAAAAGAAGATGTATTGGGCTTTGTCAAGGCTGCTGACCAAATCAATGTGGCATTGGACGAGTTGGGAGATGGGGCGACCTTTACGCTTTCCAAACTCACCAACATATTTGGTGATGAAGCTCGCTTGGGAACGGAGCGCAGTTTGTTAGCGGTTGGTTCTGTTATTAACGACCTCTCTCAAAATTGTACGGCAAGTGCGGGCTACCTCGCGGAGTTTGGCAAGCGCATGGCGGGCGTGGGCGCACAAGCGGGTATGACTATTCCGCAAATCATGGCTTTTGCAGCGGTGTTGGATAGCCAGGGTCAAGCGTGCGAGATGTCGGCAACGGCTCTCTCTCAGTTGATTATGAACTTGTTTAAGGAACCAAGCAAGATAGCCAAGGCAACGGGCATGGATTTGGACGAGTTGAACAAGGCATTGAAACGCAGCACTAACGAGGGACTTTTAATGTTGTTGGAGCAATTAAAGAAACTCGGCAACATGGACGTTCTTGCTCCTGTTTTCAAAAACATGGGTGAGAATGGCGCCCGAGCTTCACAAGTCTTGGCGACCTTAGCCGGCAATGTGGAAATGGTGAAGTGGCAACAGGAACAAGCGACACAGTCGTTTGAAGATGCCACATCGGTGACGAATGAGTTTAATGTGCAGAACTCGACTGTCGAGGCAGAACTGGATAAGGCAAGAAAGCGTGTTACAGAACTTGCCATTGAATTGGGTGAGAAACTGATGCCCGTCATGAAGCATGTGATTTCTACCACAACGCTCACACTGAAGGCTATGAGTACGACAATAGACTTCCTTGCAAGAAACAAGGAAGCCATTATCGTACTGACGGCTATGGTGGCAGCTTACACCATTGCAGTCAAGGCAAATGCCATCGCGCTTAAAGCACAAGCGGCATGGCATGCCGTGTGCAAGGGTACGGCTATCGCGTATCATGCGGTTGTGAATACGTTGCAAGCTGGGCATATTGCTTTCAACCTTGTGCTTGCCAAATTGCAAGGTAATTGGGCTAAGCAGTCCTCGCTCATGGTGGACTTGAAGCGAAAGGGTTTGTCTCTCGCTTCGGGTTGGGGTGTTTTGCTCGCTGCTGCTGTGGCGCTTGGCTATGGCATTTACAAGATGACTAAAAAGGTGAATGAAGCTGCCGAGGGTGAAAAGGCTTTGGCTGCTGTTCGCCTGAAAGGTCAGGAGGGGATTGTGGAGGAGAAGAACAAGATTGATGCCCTGGTCAAGGTGGCACGTAATGAGAAACTTTCTTTGGACGATCGCCAAAAGGCGGTGCAAGCTCTCAATAAGATAATACCCAATTATAATGCGCAGTTGGACGCGACCACGGGTAAGTATAAGGAGAACAAGGAAGCTTTGGACGCATATCTGCTTTCTCTTACGAAAAAGTATGAGATTGAGGGGGCGAAAGATATGCTTAAAGAGATTGGCAAACAAAAGGCGCAACTTACAATGGAGATTAAGCAGTTGGACGAGGAAGCTGATGCGTATGATGCCAAACAAAAAAGTATCGAATCGGCAAGCTCGAACACGATGTATAGTTATGGTACTGCGGGCGGAACGATGGCGAGTTATAGCGGTATAGCGAATGGTTCACAAGCTGCACGCAAACGAAGTAAAGCGAACAGCAAACGCAAGGAACTGCAAAAACTGAATGCGCGTCAGAAAGCTATTACAGACACTTATGGCGATGATCTCGGCAAACAAGCTGCCGAGGAAACCAATCATAAACCTGTCGTCACGAGCACGGGTGGAGGTGGTGGCGGTGTGCCTGTAGTGGACGATGATAAGAAAAACAAGAAGTCGGACAAGTTCAAGGCGGAACAAGATTGGCAGAAGGAACAGAATGCGCTCAACAAGAAAGCATACATGGAGGGTGAAAAGAATTATGAAGCTTATGTCTCTCGTATGGAGGAGATTGAGCAAGAATTTTATCAAAAAGTGCTTGCTAACAAGAAAATCACCGCGGAAGAAAAAGCCGAAGCGGAAGCGAACTTGGCGGAAGCAAAAAAAAAGCAGACTGACCGCAAAAACTCTCCCGATGATTGGAAAGCGACAGAGGAAGCCAAGAACCGCATTGCGTATGCAAAAGGTGAGAAAGATTATGAGCAATACACCGCACGCATGGACGAGATCAACGTGCAGTATTGGAAAAAGAAGATGGAGCGTTCTGACGTTTCTGCGAAAGACCTCTTGGAGGCGCAAGCGCAATACCAGGAGGCTATGAAGAAACAGGAGGAGAATGCTACTTCTGCTTCTCGCGAACGAGAAGATAAAGCGTATAATGCGCAACTCGCAGAATTGAAGCAACGCTATATTGATGGTTTGTCTGACACCAAAACTTACGAAAATGCGGTGGAACTGCTTGAACTGGAACATCTTCGCAAAGTGGTGCAGCTTTACAAGAAAGGCACCAAGGAAAGACTTGCAGCTGAAAAGGAATACCAAAACAAGGTGTTTGCTAATCAGCAGAAGATTATCCAACGTCAGCAACAAGTGAAACAGCAACTCAAAGAGGAGTACTTTGGCATGAACGCTGATGAACGACTTACGCAATATGACTCTTCTCTTGCAGCATTACAACAAGTGTATGCAGCAGAGATTAAAGCTGCTGGCAACAATGCAGCAGAAAAACTGCGCATTGAGGAAGCTTTTGAGAAGGCAAAGCTGGCTTTGCGTAAGAAATATGCCATTGATTCGATTGGTGTAACCAAGAACGGCATGGAGAAGGCAAATGATAAGTTGGCTAAATGGTTGGAAAGTGATGCTGGGCAAGCGGTTACACAATCGTTCTCTACGGTCATGAGTGGTATGGGTGAGATATTTAGTGGTGTTTCTTCTCTCGTCCAGGCGGAACTCGAGAAGGAAACGGCTGCAATTAACACGCGCTATGATGCGGAAATCTCTGCTGCGGAAGGTAACAACTACAAGGTGGCAAAACTTGAAAAGGAGAAGCAAGCTGCTCTTGCAAAAGCAAAGAATGAGGCAAACAAGAAACAATTTGCTATGCAGGTGATTCAAGCGGTGGCGCAAACTGCACAGAATGCTTTGGCTGCTTATGGTTCGGCTGCTGCAATTCCTATCGTGGGTTATATCATGGCGCCTATCGCTGCTGCTATGGCGGTGGCTGCTGGCGCCATCCAAATTGCTGCAATCAAAAAGCAACAGCAATCTTCGGAGGCGAAAGGTTATGCACAAGGTGGCTTTACGCCTAAAGGAAGAATTGATGAGGAAGTGGGCGTGGTTCACGCTGGAGAATGGGTGGCATCGCAGAAGTTGCTCGCTTCTCCTGTGGCAAGACCTTTGATTAACGCTTTGGACTATGCACAAAGAACTAACACCATCGGATCCTTACGAGCCGATGATGTAAGTCGGGCTATTTCACCAAATGCTGTTTCTACGCAACAAGTTCAGCCCATTGTGGTGCAAGCTCCCACGGATAATGTGGCTTCGGCTGCTTTGGCACAGAATGCAGCTGTTCTCAGCAAATACGAGAAAACGATGTCGCAGTTGAGTAAAAGATTGAATGAACCTTTTGTCACTGTGAATACGGTTACAGGGGACACGGGTATCAAGCAAGCACAAGACGAGTATGATACACTCATGCGCAACAAGTCTCCTAAATCAAAACGCAAATAAGAAGCCTTATGGAAATCATCATCAACAACCAACAAGCCGTATTGAAGGAAGGAACGTCCTTTGACTTCATTGCTGAAAATAGATTGTTTACGGGAAGTGACAGCTATACGCTGACGATCACTTTCCCTTTGAAAGGGTGTGTCCAAAACATCGCAATATTTGGGCATATCCATCGCGCAGAGGTAGCTAAAAACAAGGTGGTGTTCGATTGCGAAATTCGCGATCGTGACTTTTATCGGAGTGGCACCATCACCATTACGGAAATATCAGATGTGGAAGTCAAGACGCAATTTTTGGAGGGACGCAGTGAGCAAAACTTTGATGAGACATTCGACGATATTTATTTGAATGAGTTGGATTTGGGCTATCCTACAAGCCGCGTGGCGGTTGCAGGGCATTGCATGGACGATATGCGCCCATACCCTGATAATTTCTGGATCCCGTTGCCCTGGGTGAATAACACTTCGGGGAACATTCAGAATGAAATGGTGTGGAGTGCAGACAAAAATGAATTTATTTGGCCGCATGAAACCAATGCGCAAAATGGAGCACAGGCTTTGTCGTTTCAGCCTTACTTGCTGTATATCCTTTACAGGATATGCAAGCAGGTGGGTTATAAGTGGGATTTCATGGCGTTGGAAAACTCTGCCTTTGTGAACCTCCTTATATGCAACACCTTGCCTGCGGCATGGGGTGCTTATAACTTTGCACTTGCTTTGCCACATTGGACGCTGACGGAGTTCTTTGAAGAGTTGGAGAAGTTCCTGTTTGGGGATTTTACCATCAACCACAAGCAGAAAACGATTTCTTTCAAATTCTCTGATGCCATTGCCACGGAAGCTGATGAGGTTCTGTTGGACAAGGTGGTGGACAGTTATACCACCCAAGTCACGCAGGAGGACAAGTCGGAATATTTGGGTAGCGTGAATGTGAAGTATGAGGACAATGGCAGTTTGCTTTGGGCGTACCATTCGTGTGATTGGTACATTCGCAAATATGGCAAGGATGCCAAGGTCTATGATAAAATGGCAGATTTGTTAGAGGCGGCAAAGTCGCTTAAAATAAGTGGAGTGTACACAAGACAAACAAGACCGAACGCCAGCAGCACGCAGTATGTGCGTGGCTACAAATATGGCTCTGATGGACACAAATTGTTTTATGTCAAGGAAAACCGCACGTACTTTGTCATGTACTGCTACAAGTCAGAGTTTGTGTTGGAGAGTACTTCGGGATTTTCAGACAAGACGAAAACGAAGTGGTATCGCTATTATAATCGTTTGCTCCCTGTCAATGCCTATGGGGAACGCTTTGCGGACAAGAATGCAGAGGACTTGGAACTGAAAATTGTGCCAGCTTGGATTGAGGGGACGGGAGATAGTCACGGCAATATGCTTTTCATGAATTGTGGCGAGATGGGAAGCAGTGAGAATTGGACACTGACAGAAGATGGGAGCGGTTCTTCAAGTGGCAATCGTTCTGACCGTGTGTTTGGCAGTTCAACGTCAGCCAACACTATTGACTACGATGCAGGTGATTTGGCACAAGGTGCGGCAAGCCGTACCATTGCCAAGGGGGAGAACAAGAATACGGACGCTTACTTTGACCAAATATATATGGGCTTTTGGAACGGGGTGCAGTACTTCAAGCCGTATATGCCGCACCCTGTGGTGGATTTTGTGGAAGTCTCAGATGAGTTCCAGGCTTTCGTCACGCCTTTTTCACTTCGCTTGAATGAGGGAATGTGGGAGGAGAAACGCGAAGTATTATACAAAATTGATGGCAAGAAAAAGTATCAGTTTTCGTTTTTGTCTGATACTTTGCCCAACCCACGTGCCTTATATTATATAAGGGGAGGCAAGTATGTATGCGAAAAAATAACTGCGACATTCAAGGAGAGTGGAATGTCGCAGCTATTGAAAGGCACGTTTTATCGTGTTTTAGATGAAGATGAATAAAGCTTAGATGATGGCGCCTTGGAGTGCGGTGGCATGGCGCTCGATGGTGGTACGCAAAACCTTTGCGTAAATCTGTGTGGTCCGAATGTCCTCGTGTCCGAGCATTCGGGCTACATTTTCAATGGGGACATCATGCGCCAAGGCGAGTGTGGCAAAGCTGTGGCGGGCAACGTGGAAGGTCAAATTCTTCTTGATACCAAGCTGTGCTTGTATCAAGTGAAGGTAATCATTTGCCTTTTGGTTGGAAATTTTGGGCAATTTGAAGTCATATTTCTTCAACACTTCCATGGCAGGGGCAAGGATAGGGGTGAAGAACTTCGTATCGGTCTTGATGCGGTTTCCATCAATGAAAACCAAATCACCCTCCTTCACCGTCATAGACTGATAGTCAAAGTTCTGCACATCGCAGAAAGCAAGACCTGTATAAGCGGAGAAGATGAAGAGATCGCGCACCCGTTCCAACTTCCCGTCAAAGGGATAGTCGCGCATTTTCTTCAATTCGGTTTCGAGCAGAGGTTGGCGCTCTTTGCTCTTGCCACGGGTAACACTCACAATTTTGTAAGGATTGCGCGGTATCTCGTCCAATCGTGCCAGTTCGCCCACCCATTTCTTCAGGCGTTTGTGGTAGCCATAGATGGTGACGTCACTCCGCTCTCCATTGTGCAGCCATCGGTCGAAGGCAAGAATGTTCTTGGGGGTCAAGTCGCCATACGTCTTTAGTTTGCCGTAGGTCTTGACAGCATCAATCACTACTTGCTTATGCTTGCGCGTGCCGATTTTAATGTCCTCGGCTGCCAAAGCTTCCTCGCAGTAGGCGATGAAATCTTTGTTGGAACTGTCCTTTTGTTCCTCCTCTTCCTCACCAAAGAAGTGGCGGTTGAAGTTTTCAATTGTAGATTCCTCACCGAGAATTTCCATTGTGGTGAGAATCTTTTTGCAATGGTCAATGACCTGCAAAGTGTCGAGTGAACAAGATTTTTTCTCCCATTCTTCAGGAGTGGTGGTGCATACCATTATATATTTACGCACCTTCTTGCCAAGATTAACCACAACATCGAGACAACCACATCCCTTTTTAGCTACTTGCTTTTTTCTGTCGAATACGACTCTTACTGCTGAATCTAACATAGATTTTGCTTTTGTGCAGCAGAATAGCGCAAAAGTGGAAAAGTTTTTTTCAAAAAAGGAAACTTTTTTCTTTCAGCAGTTCAAAAGTTGTGCTTTGGTATCACCATCAAAAAATTGGTATCACCTTGGTATCACTTTTTTGTATCGTAGAGTATCGTTATGTCCTCTTTTGTCCACTTTGGCAAAATATCCCACTGCGAAGTGAAACATTCGCATTCTCAAAATTAGACCACATAACATTACTTTTTCGTATCGCACCATATTGAAATATAGTGCGTATCTGCTTGATAATCAAAACGAAAAAAGTGGTATCTACATCAATGTAAATACCACTTATACTTTTTGATTTCTGATTTCCTTAAAAATCACTCAGTGACCTCGTTGGGAACATAAGTGACTTGCTTGGAATCATAAGTGACTCGCTTGGGGTTCGAACCCAAGACCCCAACATTAAAAGTGTTGTGCTCTACCAACTGAGCTAGCGAGTCAATCCTTTATTGCTGTTAAGCGAGTGCAAAGGTATGAAGAATGTATGTAACTACCAAACTTTTTTGTTGTTTTTTTATGAAAAAGCTGATTTTTCTTATAAAAAAGTGCCTAAAGTCCTCTTTTTTCAATGAAAAACGAAGTCGTGGTAGTGATATTGAAGAAGCCTTTACACCCAGAATACCTTGCCCCCAAAGCACAAAGCGCATGCCTTAAACTTTAAGGTTGGGGAGTTTTCTTAGAGGTATTGTCACGTTTGGGAGTAGAAGTAGGGTTGGTTGTAGGTGGTTCTACGTAGATACCTGTAGCTTTTTCCACAGCAATCGTTTCATCGTCGAGCACATCCGTAGTAGGGTTGACATGTGTGCAAGAGTTATCGCCCACAACGTAGCGTTTATAATATGAAATTGCCAATGTTGTGACAGGAAGAGCCATTATCAAGCCGATAATGCCTAAAGCATAGCCCCACACCGAGAGTGAAAGCAAAATGATAGCAGGTGGAAGTCCCATAATCTTGCCCATAATGCGAGGCGTAAAGATGGTGTCTTGCAACACTTGTACTACCAAGTAAACAATGAGAATGAGGAAGAGCAACCACCAAAAGTTCTCGCCGGTTTCGGCAGCCTTGAGCAATGCCAATAGCGAAGCAGGTATGAAGCCCACAACTTGCAAGTAAGGCACAAAACTAATAACGCCGATTAAACACCCCAAACCAATGGGCATGGGAAAATCAATGATGAGGAAACCAATAGAAAACATCACACAATTGCTCAAAGCCACCAAAGCCTGACCGCGGAAGTAACCCGCCATGCCATGTTCAATATCGCTCACTAACTGAGCCGCAAAAGTACGCTTGCTTTTAGGCACAAACAGAATCCAACCATTGGCATATTTTTCGTAGTCGGTAAGGATGAAGAGCAAATAGAGTAGGGCAATGAGCGAGGCAATAATGTTGATGATGATGCCTGCAGTGCTCCACAAGACGTTCCACACTTTAGGTACCGTGTTTTTGATAGCAGCCATAACGTCCTTTTGCTGCAGCAGATTTTCAATTTGGTATTTATTGATGTGGCGATGCAGATATTCTTGAACAGGTTGCGGAATGGTTGTGTTGTTGGCACCCTTTTGAATGTAAGCTAAAGCTACATCCTTTAAGTGCCCCATTTCCTCAATCATGGGAGGTACTATAAGGTAAAAAAAGCCTACGCACAGTCCGCATACCACAAGGAGTGTTATCGCAATGGCTAAAAGTCGGTTGTGTAATCGACATTTGTGTTGTAAAAAGCGCACCATAGGATAGAGCAAATAGGCAACCATCCATGCCACAAAGAAGGGAATGAGGACCTCGCTCAAGTAATAAATGCCTCCACACACAAGAGCCAATAATATAACCCCTATCAGTCCGCGAATAAAGCGGTCGAAGGTGATGGTAGATTTACCGCCCATCTTAAAATAAGAGTTCTCAGACTGGGCATTGTTCGGAGCCATTTGTGCGTTCGTTGTTGAAGCAGACACTTGTTCCGTTGGCTTTATGTTTTTTTCGGTGTTCATCTTGCATACAGTGTTACAGGTTTATACGCTTATGGGTGGTTCTAATAATTCTGATAAGTTGATTTGTACCCTATCGTGTGTGTATTTTTGTTAGTGAACGAAGGAGCATAGCGGGCTATGTGACTGAGCGAACTGACGAAAAGACACATGCGAGAGGGTGCAAAGCAACTAATCAGAATTTTAGAATTTTAAAATCAGAATTTTTAGAACCACCCTTATATATAGGAATATCCCCTTTATTCGATGGCAAAATTATCTATTCTATTTCAAAAAAAGAGGAAAAGCACGCTTTTTTGTTTGTACAAAGGTAAAATAGCTCTATATTTGCACCATGGGAACATTGTATTTGGTGCCGACCCCCGTCGGAAACCTTGAAGATATAACCCTCCGTGCCTTGCGCATACTCAAGGAGGCAGATGTAGTTTTGGCTGAAGATACACGAACTTCGGGCATACTGCTCAAACACTTTGAAATAAAGAACCAGTTGGTGTCACACCATAAGTTTAATGAGCACCAAACCGCCGATGCCTTTGCAGCCCGTATGGCAGCAGGCGAGGTAATGGCACTCATCTCAGATGCAGGAACTCCAGGCATATCCGATCCAGGCTTTATGTTAGTGCGTGCTTGTGTGGCACGTGGTGTAACCGTGCAATGCCTTCCAGGCGCAACAGCCTTTGTACCAGCTTTGGTATCATCGGGTTTACCTTGTGAGCGTTTTACCTTCGAAGGCTTTTTGCCACAGAAAAAAGGTCGTGCCACGCGTTTGGCATCGTTGGCAGAGGAACCTCGCACCATGATATTCTATGAGTCTCCTTATCGTGTGGTAAAAACACTCACGCAGTTTGCCGAAGTGTTTGGGGCAGAACGTCGTTGCTCAGCATGTCGTGAAATCTCAAAGATACACGAGGAAAGCGTGCGCGGAACCCTTGCCGAAGTCTTGGCACACTTCACTGAAACAGAGCCACGTGGTGAGTTCGTAATCATTGTTGAAGGCTACGAAGCACCCAAGAAGTCGAAAAAAGAGAAAAATACACCGCAGTAGGGGGGGAAGGTATTGACACCCTAAACAAACACAATTATAAACTCAATTAGCAAATAAGCACAATCCATTATCGTTATGAAAAAGATGATTATGCTGCTTGCAGCAGTTTGCTCACTGATGTTTATCGCATCGTGCAGCACGAAGAAAGAGAAAGAACAAGAGGCTAAAGACCTCAGTGCCGCTACCATAGACTCTTTGCGCCAGGCTCTTACGCAGTCGCAAAATGAGTCGAGCGACATGATTGAAACCCTTTCACAAATTCAAGATGGTTTCGATCAGATAAACGAGGCCGAAGGCATTGTTAATGTTGAAAACCGTCAAGGTGAAGGTGGCAATAAGCAGCGCATTCTCGAAAACATGGCGCTTATTCAAAACAAACTTAAACTGAACCGCGAACTCATTGCCAATTTGCAACAGCAGCTCCGTACATCCAATCAGAGCGACTCGCGCACAAAAGCCAAGTTGGAGGAAATGGTTGCCAACTTCAATAAGCAACTCGAGGATAAGAATCGCGAAATTGAAGAACTCCGTTCACAACTTGCTGCTCGCGACATTAAGATTGCTGAACAAGGTGAACAAATCAACTCACTCAATAGCAGTGTAAATGATCTTTCGCAGAAGAACGAAGAGAAGAGTCGCACTGTGGCTGCACAAGACAAAGAACTCAACACAGCCTATTATGTGTTTGGCACAAAACGCGAACTTCGTGAACAACGCATTCTTCAGCGTGGTGATGTACTTAAAAGCAACGACTTTAATAAAGACTACTTTACGCGCATCGACTTGCGTGTAACCAAAACCATAAAGCTCTATTCAAAGAGTGCAAAACTCATGACCAACCACCCCGCTGGTTCTTATACGCTCGATAAGGATGCACAGGGACAGTATACCCTCCGTATTACAAATCCCCATTCTTTCTGGAGTGTGAGCAAGTATTTGGTTATTACGGTTAAGTAAGGGGTATCTTACCCATCCCAAACAAACCCAAAGCATAAATACAGAGGGAGTTACGAATAGTTGCCATTTCATTGCAAATGGCACGCGTAACTCCCTTTGTCATGCCGATAATAACGCGCTAGGGAAATCACAAATACTGACAATCATGAAACGAAAAATTTTCACCCCTACTATAGTAGTGCCTTTATTGGGCATCTCACTGTTGTTTACAGCATGCAGTTACAATCAATATGGCGCAGTAGCAACAGGTAGTTCGTTGGGTGGCATGTTTGGCTCAAGCATAGGTGGACTTATGGGCGGACCTCGTGGCGCAGACATAGGCACCCTTGCAGGCATGGTAATAGGTGGATCCATCGGTGCAGCAGCAACTGCTCCACGCAATGCTAACAACCATACCGATACTGCTCCCCAAAAGAAAAGTCGCAGTACAGAGCAAACCACACCTTATGCCAATGATGGGGACATTTATTCATCCCACTCCAAGGCGCAGGACATACAGTTCGACACCTATCATAATCCACGCTACCAAAGTCCAATGGCAGCTTATAACGATTTAACAACGCTTGAGGTAAGTAACGTACACTTTCTTGACGAAAACAACAACCATCGTCTTGACTACAATGAAAAAGCTTACATCATGTTCGACATTACCAATCGGGGGAGCAAAACCCTCTACAATGTAGCACCTAACATTGTTTGCAATAGCAAGCGTGTGGTAATATCCGCTCCCGCAACCGTAGCTGCAGTAATGCCAGGACAAGGCATACGTTATAAGGCTGCAGTAGTAGCCGTGCGCAAAATAAAAAAACAACCCCTTACTTTCACCCTAAGCTTTGGCACAGGCACCCAAACCGTCGTAGCCAAGACATTTGATTTATGAAGCCCGCTCAATCAACCACCTTACCTACCACATCCCAAAAGTCGTGGAACACCTATTACAAACCCATCTTGCGTTTAGGCATACCTATAGCTGTGGGGCAATTGGGCGTAATCATCATGGGGTTTGCCGACACCATGATGGTAGGTCGTTATAGCACAGATGCCTTAGCCGCAGCCTCGTTTGTAAATGCTATATTCAACCTCATAACTTACATGCTCATGGGTTATAGCTATGGCTTAACCCCACTTATCAGTTCGCTTGTAGGTCGTGGACAGCAGGTTGAGGCTGGCGCAACGCTCAAGTATGGTTTAATATGCAACTTGCTCTATGCCCTCTTGCTTACGGCAGTGCTTGTTGGTGTTTATTTCAACGTACACCACATGGGGCAGCCCACCGAAATACTCCCCTTAGTGCGTCCTTACTTTTTAACCATGCTTGTATCGGTGCTTTTTGTAGCCCTATTTAATAGTTTGCGCCAATTCACCGATGGTATTTCTGAAACCGCCACAGGCATGTGGGTCATACTTTTAGGCAACACGTTGAACATCGTAGGCAACTTTTTGCTCATCTATGGCATAGGTCCCTTCCCACAACTTGGTTTGCTTGGTGCAGGCATCAGCACCCTCACAGCACGTGTCATTATGGCGGTTGTTATGGTTGGATTGCTCCTCACGTGCAAGCGCTATGCCCCTTACCGACAGGGCTTCAGTGCAGCACGCCAACGTGTAGCCCATTTATTGCACATCAATAAGCAATCATTCCCCATCTCTTTGCAAATGGGCATGGAAAGTGGCGCATTCACCGTAAGTGGCATTATGGCAGGTTGGTTGGGCGCCATAGATTTGGCAACCTTCCAAGTAATGGTAACCATTGGTGGTTTGGGCTTTTTGTTGTATTATAGCTTTGGTTCAGGCATCACCATTCGGGTAGCCCACTTCTGTGGTCAGCGCGATTGGACAGGTGTGCGACAATCAGGCAAAGCAGGCATGTACATCTTATTAGGCATGGCAGTTCTGTCGTCAGCCATCTTCTTCTTTGGTGGTGAATATATCATTCGTTGCTTTACTTCCGATTCGCGCGTCATAGCCCTTTCTCTTTCGCTCATCCTTCCACTCATACTTTATCAGTTGGGCGATTCCATGCAAATCTGTTTTGCCAATGCTTTGCGTGGCACCTCACATGTGATGTCAATGATGTGGATAGCCTTTGTGAGCTATGTGGTAGTAAACATCCCTGCGGGCTATTTGCTTGCCTTCCCATTGCATTTAGGCATTACCGGACTTTATTTGGCATTCAGCATTGGCTTGTTTGTGGCAGCAGCTTTGTTTGCTATACAATATTATCGTGTACTCAATAAACTCGAAAAATAAAATCCACAAAACATAAGTGTAATATGTGTAAAACGCTAAAAATAGCCCTATTCATCGCCTTTTTAGGACTATTTCTTCCTCAAAATGGCATTTGGGCACAGCAGGCAGACTTCCATGTAGTGCCTTTACCCCATCACATGCAAAGTGTGCCAGGGCAAAACTTCGTTATTAACGCAAAGACTATGGTGTGCATTCCCAATAACACACCCACCATGCGTCGCAATGCCAACTTTCTGTTGCAATACATTGAGAAAGCCACAGGTTTAAAGTTGAAACTATCAAATGCAGCAGCACGTCAAAATTGCATTGTGTTGATGCAAAAGCACGAAGCAGGTGCCAATGCTGAAAAATATGCCATTCGTGTCAATAAAGACCGCTTACTCATTGAAGGAACTACCGATGCAGGCGTGTTCTATGGTGTGCAAACCCTACGCAAAGCATTGCCTATGGTGTCAACACAGCAAGTGGTGGTTCCAGCTGTTGAAATAACAGACTATCCGCGCTTCTCCTATCGTGGTGCACACTTGGATGTAGCACGCCACTTTGTTACCCCCGACTCTGTGTGTCGCTTTATCGACATGTTGGCTCTCCACAACATCAATCGTTTTCATTGGCACCTAACCGATGATCAAGGTTGGCGCATTGAAATTAAAAAATACCCCCTGCTCACCGAAGTAGGTTCAAAGCGTGCGCAAACCGTTATAGGCAATAACACAGGCAAATATGATGGCAAACCCTATGGGGGATATTATACCCAAGCAGAGTTGCGTCGCATTGTGAAGTACGCTTCCGAGCGATTTATAACCATCGTTCCAGAGATAGATTTGCCAGGTCACATGCAAGCAGCACTTGCAGCCTATCCTGAATTAGGTTGCACCGGTGGACCTTATAAGGTATGGGAAAAATGGGGCGTTTCAGACAATGTGTTGTGTGCAGGCAATGCAAAAACTTACGAATTCATCGATAATGTGCTCGATGAAGTAGCTCAAATCTTCCCTTCAAAGTATATTCACGTAGGTGGTGACGAATGCCCCAAAACACAATGGGCTAAGTGTGCCAAATGCCAAACCCGTATACGTCTTGAAGGTTTGCAGGCAGAAAACGGTCATACAGCCGAAGAGTGTTTGCAAAGCTACGTCATTAAACATGCCGAGGCACACTTAGCCAAATTAGGTCGCAGCATGATAGGTTGGGATGAAACACTCGAAGGAGGCTTAGCACCTAATGCCACCGTCATGTCGTGGCGAGGCGAAGGTGGAGGCATTGAAGCCGCACGTCAAGGGCACGATGTAATCATGACACCCAACACCCATCTTTATTTCGACTATTATCAAAGCACCGACAAAGCAAATGAGCCCAAGGCTATAGGTGGATACATTCCATTAGAAACCGTGTTCAACTATAATCCTGTGCCTAAACAACTCAGTGCTGAAGAGCAAAAACACATCATAGGTGTGCAAGCCAATCTTTGGACAGAGTACATTAAAACCTATCGCCAAGCAGAATATATGGAATTGCCACGCATGGCAGCCCTTTGCGAGGTGCAATGGAATAACGATGAATTTCGTAATTACCGCGATTTCATCGAACGTTTAAAGCGCATGGTTAGGATTTATCAGGCAGAGAACTACAACTTTAGTCGTGTTATCTACAATCCGCGCATGCTGCTCCGTGCCGACAACAAAGCACATGTAATCCGTGCAGGTTTCACAACCATCGACAATGCCCCCATACATTATACCCTTGATGGTAGCGAACCCACCGAAAAGTCACCCTTGTTTAAAACAGCACTTGTCATCAACAAAAATTGCCGTTTGCGTGCTGCAGCCTTCCGTTCTGATTGGGGTAAGACGCCCGAGGTAACCGAAGATTTTTCGTTTAGTAAAGCCACAGCCTGTCCCATCACCTTGTTGCAACAGCCACATCCTCGTCAGGTGTATGGAGGTGCCAGCCTGTTGGTCGATGGTTTAAAGGCAACAGACACCAACTATGCCTCAGGTCGTTGGATCGGTTTTTGTGGCAATGCTTTAGAGGCAAAAATAGATTTAGGCAAAGAACAGCCCATTTCATCGGTAAAAATACGCACCTGTGTTGAAAAAGGCTATTGGCTTTTCGATGCTCGTAGCTTCGAAGTTTTAGGTTCTACCGATGGTCAAACCTTCCAATCCTTGGCAAAGGAGGAATATCCTGCCATGACAGAGGCTAACCCGAATCAAATTTATGCACACGCCTTAAAGTTCAATTCCACCAAAGTGCGCTATGTATTAGTGCGTGTGGCAGCCGAGAAAAACATTCCCCAATGGCATCCAGGACATGGAGCACCAGGCTTTGTTTTTGTCGATGAAATCGAAGTTTTTTAGTAACGTTGACCAATAAAAAAAGAAAGATGCAACATTGTGCGTGTTGCATCTTTCTTTTTTTTATTGGATAGTAGCGTGTAAAATCCGCTCGGTAAAAACCGAGTATGAACTCCACCTATAGAGTGGCTAATTATTTTTCAGCTTGCATCCCTTTAAGTAAATCGAGTGCTTTGTTTTCAGCAGCCTCCATAATTTCGCGTTCGCCAGGTCCTTTATCGTTTATGCCCACAAGGTGCAGAATGCCGTGAATAATCACACGGTGCAATTCCTCATCATAAGGCTTATTAAAAAGTTCAGCGTTCGAGCGAACCGTATCCAAACTAATAAAGAGGTCGCCACTAATCATATCCCCCTCGCAGTAGTCAAAGGTGATAATATCCGTAAAATAGTCATGTTGAAGATATTGCCTATTTACCTCCAATATTTTATCATCGTTGCAAAACACATAAGCAACTTCTCCAACTCGTTTGCCGTATGAAGCAGCCACAGCACGCACCCAAGCAGTAGTTTCGCGGTGCGATATGTTCGGCATTTGAATGTCAATAACGTTATAGGAAATCATAAAAAGTAATTTTATAATGTACGATGTACATTATTCATTGTTCATTATTCATTATTCATTGAATCAAACAGTCCCGGTTGTACAGTGTTCGAGCCCATAATGCTTCGTCCAAGGTGTTTGTAAGCCAATTCTGTAACTTCGCGTCCACGAGGTGTGCGGCGAATAAAGCCCTCTTTAATAAGGAAGGGTTCGTAAACCTCCTCAACCGTACCCGCATCTTCGCCAATCGCAGTAGCAATCGTAGTAATGCCTACAGGTCCGCCCTTAAACTTATCGATAATTGTAAGCAGAATTTTGTTGTCAATTTCATCCAACCCATATTTATCAATGTTCAGCGCTTCAAGAGCATAGTTAGCAATAGGCGTGTCGATGCGCCCAGTGCCTTTAACCTGAGCAAAATCGCGCACACGTCGCAACAAAGCATTTGCAATACGGGGCGTACCACGCGAGCGACTTGCAATTTCACCTGCAGCTTCCGCATCAATAGGCATTTTCAGAATGTGAGCCGAACGCTCAATAATGCGTTGCAGTGTTTCAGCGTCATAATACTCAAGGTGAAGGTTAATGCCAAAACGAGCACGCAATGGTGCCGTAAGCAAACCACTTCGTGTAGTAGCACCAACCAGTGTAAAAGGGTTCAAGTCAATTTGAATGCTACGCGCAGCAGGCCCTTTATCAATCATAATGTCAATGCGGTAATCCTCCATAGCCGAGTAAAGATATTCCTCAACTACGGGCGAAAGCCTATGAATTTCATCAATAAAGAGTACATCATTCGGTTCAAGACTCGTTAGCAAACCAGCCAAGTCACCAGGCTTATCAAGCACAGGTCCTGAAGTTAGTTTAAAACCCACACCCAGTTCGTTCGCAATAATGTTCGACAAGGTAGTCTTGCCCAATCCAGGAGGACCATGTAGCAAAGTATGGTCAAGCGGTTCACCACGATATTTAGCAGCCTCCACAAAAATGCGCAAGTTCTCCACCACCTTGTGCTGTCCGCTAAAGTCATCAAACTGCAAGGGGCGCAAGGCGTTTTCAAAATCGCGTTCCGAGGGAGTTGGAGCCGTTTGTTCGGCACGTATGTCAAAAGTATCTTCGTTCATTGTAGGGGCAAAATTACTGCTTGATTAGCGAAGGGCAAAGCATTTTGGTCAGAAAATGTTGTTGAGCAGTTCGCGTGAAAAATAAAGAATGCCTTGCATCAAAGCCCGAAAGCTCTCATGCAAGGCACAGCGCATGCCGAAATGTGTGCGTAAAAATAAAAGTCAAAAACCTTTTTTATCCACGCGACGTCTTAATACCATCCTGCTTGCGAAGCTCAGTCGAGAGGACAGCAAAAAAGTCGAACTCCAAAATTACAGAGATGCGAGCAAGCATCTGCGTGTCGATGTGTGCTTTTTCAAAGATTTTGTAAACATTTGTACGGCTGCATGCCAACTGACGAGCAAGCCAAACAACAGAGTGTTCTTTTTCGTCAAGACGTTGTCTGATTTTTTGACCAATGTGGTATTCCATTTCCAGTACTTTAAAGGTTGTTATAATAGAGTAGTGTTTTTAGAGTATGCAAAGGAATGAATTTTACTTGAATAATTGATAACAAAAATGTCTCTTTTTATCTGACGATGGAGTTTTTTATTGATTTTTCGGAATAAATGACCAATAATTATAGAAAGCGCATTTGAAAACCCCAACTTAGTTATGTTCAAAAAATAACTTCCGCAGAAATATTGCGCCATCCTCACCCCATTCGGTAGAGTGTTCAAAATCCGCATTTTTTTCTGCATGATATCTGAATGAAATATCAAGAAGTGTTACGCGCCAGCCTCACCCCGTTAGGGGTGATATAAGGTAGCCAGGTATGTGAATGAGGGTTTATCCCGAATTCACATGCCTGGTTTCCGT
>OWJS01000117.1_pt1 | contig 26799 bp, 28 predicted proteins | sample 1732961 | NCBI WGS metagenome assembly OWJS01 (sample SAMN05065774, study PRJEB22554) | human gut metagenome | biome: ENVO:2100002; feature: ENVO:00000062; material: ENVO:00002003 | host: Homo sapiens | place: USA
CTCCTAAACTACTATATTATAAATGAACTATTTGTAAAATTCAATATCTAACCACGCGTTACATCTCACCAAACGGGAAAACCTGATTTTCACGTTCGATCTCGATCAGGCGGTTCGCCATCCCAAGGTTTGTGATCCGTTTCTTATAATCCCTGATGCCACTGTAGTCCTGCCACATATGCATCGGAAATACAAATTCCGCATCGGTGTTCTTAAGGAAGAAATCCAGCCCGTTAAACTGGTACTCTCCGAGCCGCGGATCCGCCGGTACGAAAGCGATATTGATGGGTTTCCCGCTGAGCTTGCGGATCTCATGCTGATACGCACGTTTCATCTTGCCATTGATCAGCTCGCCGACGCCTTCCATCTTCCAGTCGCTTAAGTCTCCTGCATGGAACAGGCTGACGCCGTTCGTTGTCACATAGAAAGCAACTCCGGCATCCGTGGAAGTCAGTGTGCGGATTTTCAGATCATCGATCTCATATTCCTTCTCCGGCACAACAAACGTCACACGCTCACGCACCTTCGGGTCGATTCCGTGTTTTTTTAAGAAATTCGGACTGATCCGGATATCCTTTGATAAAATGTAATGAATATTTTCGTACTGATCCGCCATCCGTAGGATATCCATATCAAAGTGGTCCTGATGCTTATGGCTGGCAAACATATAGATCTTCGTATCCGGCTCATAGGTTGGCAGTTTGCCGGTAAACGTATACCCGTTCACGCGGTCTCCGTTGAAATAATCAAAGATCAGTACCTTGTCGTCCACTTCCACAAGAAAGCAGCTGTGATGTATAAAAATTACCTGCATGCTCTTCCAATCTCCTTTATCAAAGCAGTAATAAGTGCCTTAAACTTCGGTGCCGCAGCATCCGCCGACTTCTGCACTTCTTCATGCGATAACGGTTCCGGCGAGATACCGCACGCCAGATTCGAGATACAGGAAATTCCCACGATCTGCATTCCCATATGGTTGGCTGCAACTGCCTCGCATGCCGTACTCATTCCTACCGCATCGGCTCCCAGAATGCGGGCCATCGCAACCTCCTGCGGCGACTCGTATGCCGGTCCCGTAAACTGAAGGTACGTTCCTTCCTTTAGATCAATTCCAAGTTCACTGGCGCATTTTCTTGCTGCAAGGATCAGCTTCCGGTCATAGATCTCACTCATATCCGGAAAACGTGCTCCGATTTCGTCGATGTTTGGTCCGATCAGCGGCGAAGGCACAAAGCTTGCGATCTGTCCCGTAATCAGCATCAGATCACCGGCATGCATGCCCTGTTGAATGCCGCCCGCTGCATTCGTAAGGATCAGCGTCTTTGCACCCATCATCTTCATCAGTCTCGTCGGCAACACCACATCCGTCATCGGATAGCCCTCATAATAATGCACCCGTCCCTGCATGCACACAACCGGTATCTCATCTACATAGCCAACGATAAACCGACCGGCATGTCCCGGAACCGTCGACACCGGAAAATCCTCGATGTCATGGTAATCGATCACCTTTTCCACCCGGATATTCCCGGCATAATCGCCAAGTCCGGAACCAAGTATGAGCGCAACTTCCGGCACAAAATCCGTCTGCGTGCGCACGCTCTCAAAACATCTTTTCAGCTTGTCATACACTTCACTCATTCTATTCCTCTCCTTATCACCGCTTCCCCTTTCTTCCATAGGCCGGCGCGGTGCTTTGCTACGCTCATTATAACAGATGCCCCGCTAAAATCCAACGCCGATATCATGCGGATACCAATCTTACATTGTGCCCGAAAAGTCCTGTTCCATGCAAGATTACAGATTCAGATCGCGCACCGTCCTGCGATAGATGTAAACAAAATAAAGCACTTCCGGAATACCCGTAATCAGCCACGATACCCCATACAGCAGATAGATGGATGTCGTCGTTCCAAATGCTGCAAACACGGTATAGATCCAGACAATGCGGAATACACACGAACCGAGGATCATAATGATGGTCGGGATAACCGTTTTGCCGAGCGCACGCGTAGCTGCGGTCGTACAATCCATCGGAGCAGACAGCCAATAACACAGCCCCATGATCACAAGTCTGTCCATTCCCGCCGCAATCACATCCTTCTCATTTGCAAAAAGCCCCAGGAACTGATGACCGAATATCACAAGAAGAAGTCCCGCAATGACAGCGATCAGCGTCGAATACAATAAGCTGATCAGATAACTTTTGATTACACGATCCTTATTCCTTGCACCGAGGTTCTGCCCCATAAAAGTACCGCACACCGTATAAAACGCCGCCATAATATCATACACAAGATTATCCGCATTCATCGCCGCCGAATTACCGGCAACAACCGTGGCACTGAACGAATTGACACCGCTTTGCACAAAGAGATTCGCCACACTGTAGATCATATACTGAAACGCAGACGGAATACCAATCTGCAAAATACGTTTTGCCTTCTGTGTTGCCAGACGCATCTCACTCCACCGGAGCCGGTAGAGCTCATGACTGCAGAACAGATCCTTTACGATCAGAAATGCAGACACATACTGTGAGATCGCAGATGCCGCTGCCACACCCCGGACATCGATCTTTAAAACAATCACAAAAAACAGATTCAGGATCACATTGAGTATGCCTGCGATCGTAAGATACAGCAGAGGTTTCTTCGTATTCCCGCCCGCACTGAATACGGCATTGCCGAAATTGTAAAGGGACAACGCCGGCATTCCCAAAAAGTAAATCTGCAGATATGCCACTGCCCCATTGATCAGTTCCTCTTTCGTATTCAAAAGCTGCAGGATATGCCTTGCAAACACCATCCCAACCGTCAGAAGCATAAGTCCCGCAATCAGGCTGATGATTGCAGCCGAGTGCACCGTCTCCGAAACATCCTTCTTCGACTTGGATCCGATTGCGAGAGCCGTCAATACATTGATTCCTCCCGCCAGACCAATGGGTACCGCAAGAAAAAGTGTAAGAAGGATCGAGGTAGAACCAACCGATCCGAGCGCATTGGCGCCGGCAAATTTGCCGACCACCGCCACATCCGATATATTAAACAGAACCTGCAACAGGTTCGACATCATAAGCGGAAGACTCAGAAACAAAATCTGTTTTGGGAGCTTTCCGACGGTTAAATCACTGCTTGTGTTACTCATCTGAATTCACCTTTTCTATTATCGATTTTACAATCATATACCCATTTTAACACCCCGACAAGAGGTTAAAAACAAAATTTCTTTCCAAATTTCAATTGACATGATAGAATTAGAAATACGCTTTGCAAATCAGCCGTTTCAAGATATTTGTGATACGCTGCAAACGCATGAATGATAACGGCAGACTTCCCCATAAAGTGAGGTAATTATGAGTATATTAAATGTTGAACACTTAAATCATGGATTCGGAGACCGCGCTATCCTAAAGGACGTCACATTCCGCCTGTTAAAAGGCGAACATGTCGGCTTCGTCGGTGCAAACGGCGAGGGCAAATCCACGTTTATGAATATTATCACGGGACACTTACAGCCGGATGAAGGCAAGATCGAATGGGCGAAAAATATTCACGTCGGCTATCTCGACCAGCACGCGGTACTGGAGAAGGGACAGACGATCTATGATGTGCTGAAAGCGGCTTTTGCATCGCTTTTTGCATTGGAAGAAAAAATGAATGCGATCTGTGATCACATGGGCGACGCATCGCCGGAGGAACTCGATGCCATGATGGCTGAGCTCGGCGAAATTCAGGACACGCTTGACTCCCACGATTTCTATATTATCGATACGAAAATTGAGGAGGTAGCCCGTGCATTGGGACTGACCGACATCGGACTTGAGCGTGACGTCACGGAGCTCAGCGGCGGTCAGCGTACCAAAGTTCTCCTCGGCAAACTTCTTCTTGAGAAGCCGGATATCCTGCTGCTTGACGAGCCGACCAACTATCTGGATGAATCGCATATCGAGTGGCTGAAACGCTATTTAAATGATTATGAGAACGCGTTCATCCTGATCTCACACGATATTGTGTTTCTCAACAGTGTCATCAATCTGATCTATCACATTGACAACGGAGAGCTCACACGCTACGTTGGAAACTACGACGATTTCATGCGTGTCTACGAGGTGAAAAAAGCGCAGCTTGAGGCCGCCTACAAGAAGCAGCAACAGGAAATCAGTGAGTTAAAGGACTTCGTTGCCAGAAATAAAGCAAGAGTTGCGACAAGAAATATGGCGATGTCCCGCCAGAAGAAGCTTGATAAGATGGATGTCATCGAGCTTGCCGCCGACAAGCCAAAGCCGGAATTCCAATTTCTTGAGGCACGCACCCCATCCAAGTTTCTCTTTGAGACCAAGGATCTTGTGATCGGCTACGATGAGCCTCTCTCCCGCCCGCTCAATCTCATTATGGAGCGTGGTCAGAAAATTGCGATGATCGGTGCCAACGGAATCGGAAAGACGACGCTTCTCAAAAGTATCATGGGTTATATCAAACCGTACTCCGGCAGCTCACACCTTGGTGATTACCTGTATCCGGGCTATTTTGAGCAGGAGAAAAAATACGAGACAAACATTACCTGTATTGAGGAAATCTGGGATGAATTTCCATCCATGAATCAGTATGAAGTGCGCTCCGCACTGGCCAAATGCGGACTGATGACCAAACATATCGAGAGTCTGATGAAAGTATTAAGCGGCGGCGAACAGGCGAAGGTGCGTCTCTGCAAACTGATCAACCGCGAGACGAACCTTCTCCTTCTCGACGAGCCGACGAACCATCTGGACGTCGATGCCAAAGAAGAATTAAAGCGTGCGCTGATCGCATACAAGGGAAGTATCCTTCTTATCTGTCACGAACCGGAATTCTACGAAGATATCGTAACCGATATCTGGAATTGCGAAGAATGGACAACCAAGGCACTCTAAAGTGCCCCGGTTGTCCATTTTCTTTTATCCTTTATATAAATTGACTTAAGATTTCTTTCGTCATTGTATACGGATAATTTTTCATCTTCGCAGGATTTGCAAGGATCATTTCCATATCCTTCTCCCACAGATCTTTTGCGATCTCCGGTGTGCCGATCAGAAGTTTTAAGTATTCACAGAATTCCTCCACCTCTGCAAATCCCAGCAATCCCATAACGGTATTCACATCGTCACGATCCTCATAGGTTCTCAGAAATCCCGGCAGGAAAAATCCAACCGCTTTTCCGTGCGGGACTCCCATCTCATAAGTAACCGGATAACTGAGTCCGTGCGGAATGCTGGTTCCCGTATGCGTAATTGCCATTCCTGCGATCACGGAAGCCCTCATAAATGTATCAAACGCCGTATCGGCAAGTTCCAGCCTGCCGTCCCAGTCGGCTTTTTCCGGTAACAGTCGTTCCTTCACACTGCCCCAGACACGAAGTCCCTCCGCAGAATACATGCGGTTCATCACGTTTGCATTCGTATTCAGATAAGACTCGATCAGATGTGCAAGTGCATCTACGCAGGTACTTACCATATTCGCATAGGAAGATGTCTTTAAGTATCCCGCATCCACAAATGCCACATCCGCAAACAACTTATGTGCAATGGATTGCTTTGTATGCTGATCATGCAATGTCAGAATCGCATACGGAGTCACTTCCGATCCGGTGCCGGAAGTAGTCGGCACCGCTGCAATCGGATAATTGTCCGCAGGAACCGACATATAAAGCCACTTCTGCGGACATTCCATGCTTTCCGGATTTGCCGCAAGAAGTGAGATTGCTTTGGATGCATCCATCGGAGATCCGCCTCCGATCGCCACAAAGAAATCAACCCCTTCGTCCACTGCGATCTTCGCCGCTCTCACAACCGTCTCAACGGATGGATTCTCCTCGATCTCATCAAAAATGCAATATTTTTTCCCCGTGTCTTTCAGCGCCTGCTCCACATCCGCGAGCGCTCCGTTCACACGGCTAGAATGTTTTCCCGTCACGATCATTGCATGTTTTCCCAATGTTATCAATTCTTCTGAATGTTTCAGTACGCAGTCTCTCTCAAGAAATACTTTTGTCGGCATATATAATTTCATCGTACATTTCCTCCATTTTACAACGTAGCCAGCAGTTCCTCGATCTGTAACTGCGATGCCGCAACCGATCCCTGAATCATCTTATCGCTTCCGCCGCCTCTTGCGGACAACTTCTCACGAAGCGCCGCAGCAATCGCGCGGCAATCCTTGTTTTTGCTTCCGACAATAAACTGATATCCGTTCTCATCGTCTCCGACAAATACCGCACTGATGCCTGCAAACTTCTCCACCAGACCATTTACAACATTGCGCACAACCGGAGTCTCAAGATCCGATTCAAACAGAATTGCATTCTCGGAGTCCTCCGGTATTGCTGCCACCTTGTATTCCATCAGTTCCTGTTTGGCTGATGCAAGCTGATTCTTCATCGTCTGGTTTGTATTCTTTAATTTTGTGACATTCTCAACAAGCGCTTCCTGATTCGTGCTAAACTGTGCCATCAGTTCTGTGATAATATCTGCTTTCTGGCGGAATGCTTCGAGCGCACGGAACCCACAGAGAATACTGATTCGTACACCACCTTTGTAGCTTTGCACATTCATTACTTTGAGCATGCCGATCTCGCCGGTTCTTCTGACATGCGGCGCACAACATGCACACACATCGTATCCCGGAATTGTCACGATGCGAACCTGTCCCTCAATTTCGATCTTGCTGCGGTATTCCAGCACCTTTAACTCTTCCTTGGTCGGGTAGCTGACTTCCACCGGAATATTCTCTATGATTGCCTGATTGACTTCGGTTTCGATCTTTTCTATATCTTCCGCCGTGATCACACCGTTAAAGTCCATCGTCACGATCGAATCGCTCAGATGAAATCCGACATTGTCATATCCAAACCTGTTATGTACGATACCGGAAAAAATATGCTCTCCACTATGTTGCTGCATATTGTAGAAACGATGCTTCCAGTCCACGAAGCCTTTTACCATTGTACCAACCGCAAGCGGTGCTGCAAGTGTGTGCGTGATCACCTCATCCTTAATCTGTACATCCAGTACTTTTATACCATCGATGGTTCCCATATCCGGGCTCTGTCCGCCCTCTTCCGGGAAGAAAAGCGTCTGGTCCAGCCATACCTGATAGACCTTTCCCTCCTTCTTCTCCACTTCTTCACATGCAAGTACTTCAGCCTCAAATTCGGTGGCATAGGCACCTTGATCATATAAACGAACGGTTTTTGCAATCTCCATAATTCTTCCCTCTTATTTTCCAATAATCTCAGCCACATCAACAAACTCATACGGAGTCTGCTGATAAACGTAGTAATTGATCCAATTCGCATACATAATATTTCCGTGTGATCTCCACTGTAACATCGGGCGCTGCGAAGGATCATCATCCGGGTAGTAATTACATGGTAAAGTAATCGGCAATCCCTTTGCCTTATCCCTCTTATACTCGCTGTCAAGTGTCATACGATCATACTCCGGATGTCCCATCACAAAAATCTGGCTTCCATCCTGATTCATCAGCAGGAAAACGCCAGCTTGCTCGGATTCCGCAAGGATCGTCAATTCATCATGTGCCAGAATATCTTCCTTGCGTATCTCCGTATGACGCGAATGTGGCGCATAGAAGTAATCATCAAATCCTCTGACAAGCGGAATCTTACGGTTCATTACCTTGTGGCGGAATACCCCGAACATCTTCTCATCCAGAATATGCTTCGGAATTCCGTAATGGTAATACAGTCCCGCCTGTGCTCCCCAGCACAGATGAAGTGTGGAGGTCACATGTGTCTTGGACCACTCCATGATTTCACAGATTTCCGGCCAGTAATCAACCTCTTCATACTCCATCAGTTCCACCGGTGCTCCGGTAATGATCAGTCCGTCAAAATACTGCTTTCTGATCTCATCAAACGTCTGATAAAACTTATTCAGGTGGCTTTTGGACGTATGGGTCGATGCATGGGATGCCGGTGTCAGAAATGACACATCCACCTGCAACGGCGTATTTGACAGTGATCGAAGAATTTGAAGCTCCGTATCCTCCTTAAGCGGCATCAGATTAACGATCACAATATTGATCGGACGAATATCCTGATGCATCGCACGATTTTCATCCATTACAAATATATTTTCCTGTTCAAGGATCTCCTTTGCAGGCAGATCACTTTGTGTTCTGATTGGCATAACTTATGATTCCTCACTTTCCGGCATTTTGTTCCATCCGCGATCTCGCATATCATTCATATGTTTGACTCATTCTCTCTTTTTCATTTCTTCTAAGATCGAACAAATTTCTCCACAAACGCGTCTTCCGACAGGATCGGTACACCCAGTTCCTTCGCCTTGCGATTCTTCGATGAATTGGACTCTACATCATTGTTAACCAGATAATTTGTCTTTCCGGATACGCTTCCGGCGACTTTTCCGCCCTGGCTCTCCACATAGGCTTTAAATTCATCACGATTTTTGAAATAATGCACATCGCCCGTAATGACAAAGGTCATTCCCGCACACAGACCTTCGGAAGTATCCTGTGGCTTAACCTCTTCGATTTCCAGTTCTTTCAGCAAGTTGGAAAGCGACATTCGATTGTGCTCATTTGTGTACCATTTCAGGATGGAGTTTGAACGCTCCGCTCCGATTCCCTCAATATCCTCAAAGCCTTCGCCATCATCCATTCGCTTCAGGAAAGCATCAAATCCGATCGTACGCACGATTTTCTTGGCCGCGTCCGTACCGATCAGTGGAATACACAATGCAAAGATAAAGTTGACCGGGTGGACATTTCGGCTTTTTTCAATGGATTTGTCCATATTCTTTACCGACTTCTCCCCAAAGCCTTCCATCTGGCTGATGACATCAAAATGCTCCCGCAGATGATAAATATCCGCAAACTCATGAATATAACCTTCGTTTATGAATTTCAGCATTGTCTGAATGGATAATCCATCGATATCCATGCCCCATTTGCTGACAAAGCGCGTAAATTTTTTTACATTTTTTGCCGTACAATCCGGATTCGTACAGTGAAGCGTCTTCGTACCACTGTGCCTGCTGATCCGGATTTCCGTCGGTGCGTGACAGACCGGACATTCTTTGGGAATTTCGACCTCTCCGACGGCATTCTTGACCGCAATACATTTCGGAATAATCTTGTTCGCCTTAATTACTTCCAGTGTACACTCTTTTCCCAGTCCAAGTCTCTCAATCTCACTGATATTACAAAGCGACGCACGACTTACCGTCGTTCCCTCAATCTGTACCGGTTCGAATACCGCAACCGGAGAGATTGTCGACACCGCACACGACCACTCAATATAAGAAAGTTTCGTCTCAACAGACTCATCCTGCCACTTAAATGCAAAGCCCGCACGGGTCGCATGATGTCCCGTTACACTGCCGGACGCGGCATAATCCGTATCATCATAGCAGATGACAAGACCATCCACAGGAATATCCATCTGACCGCTTTCCACCTTCTTTGTCCATCGATCGATTGCATCCGGCAGATGTGTGGCATCGGTTGCCTCCCGATCCACAACATCGAAACCAAGCTTTGCAAGATAATCCATCCGCTCTCCCCAGGAAATCATCGGGTCATCCATATGCACAAGTGTGAATGCATGAAAGCACACATGCCGTTCCTTCACTTCCGCCGGATCATCGAGATTTAATGTTCCCGATGCAAGGTTGCGCGGATTCGCATATTTTTCATCATCATCTTCAATCGTATCATTGATCAAAGCAAAATCCGTATAAGAGATTGCCGCTTCACCACGCACAACCATATGTCCTTTGTATGCAATCTTTTGTGGGAATCCACTGATTGCCCCTTTCAGAAACGTAATGTTTGTGCCGATCGTACCGTTGCCTCTCGTAAGGATTTTGGTAAGCTCTCCATCATCATAAGTAAGTACAAGCGTCAAACCATCCAGCTTCCACGAAAGCCAGATCGGGCGATCTCCCGCCCACGCCTGCAATTCCTCCACCTGCTTTGTCTTTGCAAGGGAGAGTGCCGGATACTCATGTTCTTCCTTCTCACCGCTCCCCTCTTCTTCAAAGCCTGCTCTCTGCGTTGGACTGTCCGAAAGAACATAACCGGTCTCATTCTCCAGCTTTGTCAATTCATCAAACATTGCATCCCACTCATAGTTGGACATCATCTCATCCTGTCCATTATAGTAGACTGCCGATGCCTTATTTAATTGTTCTACAAGATCTTCAATTCGTTTCTTGTTGTCTTCCATGCTTATTCTCTCGATCTATGTTTTTGTTCACGATCGTAAATGTACCGTGCTGTTCCGGTCGACTCGATCGTGTTATCCTTTTCTTTTTGTCATCCGTTCCGTCTGTACGATACGTCCCGGTTCTATGCGCCGTTCTCTTTTCCCCTTCGGAACGGTTCCTTAATTTTTTATCGTAAGAATCGCCCTGTCTGCGACGGGCCGGCTGTTTATCTTTATTCGGTCTCTCATCACGCGGAGTTTTCTCTCCTGCACGTACCGGCTGATTGCTGGAATACGCAATCAACTCCGTCAATCTCTTATACTCTTCCGGCGTCACATCCCGATACTGCCCCGACAGCAGATCACCGAGTTCAATATTCATAATACGCACACGTACAAGTTTCTGCACACGATATCCAAAGTATTCGCACATGCGCCGAATCTGCCTGTTCAGACCCTGCGTCAGCACAATACGAAGCTGGCGTTTGCCAATCTGCTGTACCAGACATTTTCTCGTTGTCGTATTCAGTTCCACAAGAGGAACACCTCCGGCCATTCCGCGAACAAACGCATCGGTTACCGGCTTGTTCACCGTTACAATATATTCTTTTTCATGCATATTGCCGGAGCGCATCATTTTATTGACAATTTCACCGTTATTGGTAAGAAGGAGTAAACCTTCCGAATCTTTATCCAGTCTTCCGATCGGATAGATACGCTTCGGATAATTGATATAGTCAATTACATTATTTTTTTCTCTCTTCTCTGCAGTACAAACGATACCTACCGGCTTATGAAAAGCGATCAGTACCATTTCCTCTTCCTTGGACACCGGCTGTCCCTGAAAGCACACGGTCTGCCCCTGTTCAACTTTGTCCCCCATCTGTGCGACACGACCGTCGATCGTTACATTTCCGGCCTCAATCTGCCGATCCGCTTCTCTTCGGGAGCACACCCCCGCCTCGCTTAAGAACTTATTTATTCTGACTTCCACCAATATATCCTCACGTGCAAAAAACGCGGAGACTGTTACAGCCTCCGCCATGTATCTTTATTTCACTTCTTTTAACAGATCACTCTTAATATATCCTGTCTGCCCCTGGAACTTAACCTTTGTCCACTCTCCGGAAGTTCCGAGTTTTTTCAGTTTCACACCAATGTCAACTTTTCCAAGAACTTCTGCATCTTTGCTTGCCTTTGCACGCACATTACAGATGTCTTTTGTCTTAACCCTACCGGTCTTTTTCTTGGTGTTGTCTTTCTTCGAATCATCCGTCTTTGTGTCGTCCGTCTTGGAATCATCTTTCTTGGATTCATCGGTTGTTTGTGTATCTTCCTGCTTAGGATCATCCTGCTGCGTATCTTCAGTCTGTGTTGTATCCGCAGCCTGTGTGTTGTCAACCTCGGTACCACTCTGCGTGTCATCCGCCTGTATATCCGCTACAGAATCTTTCCAGTTGGATATCACATTGCGAAGTGTTCCTCCTACCATATTGGCAAGCTTGTCATCACTCGCGACCGCCTCATCGTATTTCGTCTGTACCTGACTCTGTATTGCTTTCACATCATCCGATTTTTCATAATTTAAGATCATCGAATACAGATTTGCATCAAGTTCATTCTCAAGGAAATTAAAATTATAGGAAGAATATACATTGTTAATGTACAGATTTCCTTTACCATCTCTCTCCACGTAGAAGAAATCCATACCCGGTGCCGGTGTATCGATCTCATAAAACTTAAGATCATATATTGTGGAAACAAGATAAGAATCATCCGTTGCTCCCGGCATTGAGTAACAAGTCACATTTTCATATTTCTCGTAATAATCGGATAACGCCCCGATATAGCTTTTCTCATTATCAGAGAGTGGAGAAACAAATTGCTCCAGTGTCTCTGTATCACCGGATGCATACGCATTATAATAATTTGTAAACAGATCGACCAGCTCCTGAGAAGCATTTTTCTCAAGATTTCCTTTCAACGCATATTCTGTCTGTTGCGTATTAACCGCTTCCGTTCCTGCCTGCGTATCATTGGTATTGTTCTTCGGTCCCGTACAATTAACCAAAACAAGAACAAATGCAATAAATAATACAGCAGCGCCAAGATATCTCTTATATTTATTCAAAAAATCTTTTGCTTTGCCTGCAAAATCATTCATTTTGTCTAACCCTCCATAATCATTGAAAGCTTTGTGGCGATAAGAAGTCCTCAAAAGTTCTGCGGTAAGAAATCTCCCCAGCTTTGCTGGGGTCCCTCTTACCGCAATAGTGCACCCGGCGGGAATCGAACCCGCATCTCAGGAGTCGGAGTCCTACGTTCTATCCATTATACTACGGCTGCCGGATGGCAGAAATCATCTGCCAATCGCGCGTCTGCGCGTTTATAAATAATACCATACCTCGCCAAGTTCGTCAACGGCTGATACTCTTATCCAAAATACCAAGCACCTGTTCCAGTTCTCCCATCGGGAGCTGTCCCGGTGCACTGGCCTGCTCCCCCGCACCAAATGTCACACAGGAGCCAAAAAATTCTCCCGCCACACGGGATACGGCGCCTTTCGCCCCCATGGACATCGTAATGAGTGCCTTGTCCGGGTATTGTTCATGGAAAAAGCTGGTTTCTTCCAAAAGATCCAGCACATCCTGCATACTCTGTGGCATCACGGCAAGTTTTACAACATCCGCACCGCTCTCCCTGATCTGTTCAAGAAGCATACGGATCACTCCGCGTTCCGGCGTCTGTTCAAAATCATGATGGGAAGCGATCACATGTACTCCCATCTCCTGAAGTTCACGGATTTCCTTTTCCGGCTTCACCGCCTCAAAATATTCCAGGTCCACAAAATCAACAATATCGGTTTCCGCGGCGGTCTGATGAATATCGTATATTTCATCAGGTTCCAGTGACATCAGTCCCCCCTGATTTTTCGATCGAAATGTATATACAAGAATTGTATCCTTGACAAGTGGTTTTAATTCATCCAACACCTCACGAATCGCATTCATGCTGCGCGCATTCTCAAATGCATCCACTCTCCATTCGATCATATCGGCATGAAGCCATACCAGACGCTTGGCTTCCTTTATAATTTCTTCTTTTGTCTTCCCCATAACAGGAACGCAAACAAGCGGCTTTCCTTTTCCAAGTACACGCCCCTTAATGCACAGCAGATTCTCCATTTCCGTCCTCCCGCATCACGCTTACCGCCAATCTTACCATTTCTCTATGCGGCCCAATTTCATTAATTATAACAGTTTTCTGTATAAAAATAAAGGATATACAGTGACAAAATTGACAATTAAGGCATTTTCGATTAAGATAAGCGAGTGTATAAATATTCTACAATTTGGAAGAAATAAGGAGTACAAAATGAGTTTTACGTTTTTAAATCAATTACCGACTCCGGATGAGATCAAGCGTGACTATCCGCTTTCTCCGGAATTAAAAGAATTAAAAAAACAGCGTGATGCTATGATTTCCAATGTAATCACTGGAAAAGATTCACGTTTTCTTGTTATTATCGGGCCATGTTCTGCAGATAACGAAGACTCTGTATGCGACTATGTCAGCCGCCTGACCAAGATTCAGGAAGATGTCAAAGATCAGTTAATCATCATCCCTCGTGTATATACGAACAAACCACGTACAACCGGCGAAGGTTACAAAGGAATTGCTTCCCAGCCGGATCCTGAGAAAGCTCCTGATATGGTCGAGGGACTGATCGCAATGCGTAAGATGCACATCCGCGCAATCGCAGAGAGCGGACTTACCTGTGCAGATGAAATGCTTTACCCTGAGAACTGGGGTTATGTCGAAGACCTTCTCTCCTATGTTGCCATCGGCGCACGTTCGGTAGAGGATCAGCAGCATCGTCTGACTGTCAGCGGCTTCGACGTAGCATCCGGAATGAAGAACCCGACCAGTGGTGATTTCTCTGTTATGTTAAATTCTGTATATGCCGCCCAGCATCCGCATCATTTCGTGTACCGCGGATACGAGGTAAAGACATCCGGAAATCCACTCACACATGTGGTTCTTCGCGGAGCAGTCAGCAAGCACGGAAATACCGTACAGAACTACCATTATGAGGATCTGATCCGCCTTCATGAAATGTACGAAAAAATGGATGTTGTAAACCCTGCCGCTATCATTGACACGAACCACTCGAATTCCGGCAAAAAATTCAAAGAACAGGTCCGTATCGCCAAGGAAGTCATGCACAATCGCCAGATTTCTTCCGATATTCGCAGCTTAGTCAAAGGACTTATGATTGAAAGCTATATCGAAGAAGGCAACCAGCCAATCGGCGAGCATGTATATGGTAAATCCATCACAGATCCTTGTCTTGGATGGGAAGATTCCAAGAAACTGATCTATGAAATTGCTGAGGCAAACGCCAGATAAAAATTTTGCACCAATTTAGAACAACAAATGCCAAATTTAACCAAAAAGTGTTGTTTTTTCCACCTTTCTATGTTATATTGTACTTGGGTATAAAATTTTTCAATTGAAAGGATAAAAACAATGAAGAAAGTTTATGTTAAGCCAACCATCGTTGCCAATGCAGATCTTTCAGAGGGTATTTATCTCGCAAGTGGTAGCGGCACCGGTTGTTATACAATCGACGCATCAATTGTAACTCAAACTCCGACTGAGGGCCGTACTAATTATATAATTTCTATCAACGCAACTCATGCTGCAGATCACACTCGTGAGGCTCAGACCTTATATATTAATTTTAACCAGCCGGTAAATTATGTCAGCTGTGGCGTAGGTTCTCTGTTAAGCGGTAATAATACAAGTTCTTTGGCTATCGCTATGCATTATCATCAGAACCCAAACGACAAAATCGGTTTTTCCGATTTAACGGTCGAATCCGATCCTGGTCTTTCTATTACCGGAGTACAAATTACAGACTAAAACAAAATGGTACAATGTGGAATTATGTTTCACATTGTACCATTTTTTTATTTCATTTTTCAAACGCAATATACCAGCAGGATTATTCTTCGCATCAGCCACAATCCCACAGTTGCTTCCAAAACACACCCGAAAACAAATAAGATCATCAACCCTATTGTAGCCATTAACCTCTTTGCTATCGGATTGTTATGCTGGTAATACCGATGCCTGTCGCTTCGCAACAGCAGATACAACACCAGCAGATACACAATTCCATGCGGTACCCAGGATAATACAAAAAATACAGCACCAGCCATTCCCATATTAAGCATACATGCGGCCAGAAACACACCTCCCGTAAAGCAAATGCCACACTTTAGTATAAGTGGAATCACTTTGCGTACCGGAGTATAGGACAAGATCCATAAGAATACAAATAATTTTCCCCTCTCCCACAAAATATTGCCGAGAAGTGACATCGTATCCATCTCGGAATCTGCAAACGACCTCATATGATATTCATTTAGGAATCCGTATGTTGTAAAATATTCATTCCCGAAAAAGCATGCGCATAAAATTCCTGCCACAGTAAAGCAGATTCCAATCGTAATTTCTTTTTTCATATTCTATCCAAAAATTTCTTCTTTCTAGAATATGTCCTAGCCTTTCACTTTATTACTATAAGCCATAATTGCAGCAACGGTCTTAGAATCCTGCAATTCACCCGAATAGATCATCTGACAGAGTTCATCCAGTGTGTAAATTTCAATATCAATACTCTCCGCATCATCAAGATGCTGCTTTCCTTTTTCAAGATCTGTCGCTAGATAAACATCTACAAACTCATCACAGAAAGCAACCGTTGTGCGAAGGGAGAGCAGGAATTCCACATGTTTACTCTTGTATCCGGTCTCTTCTTCCAATTCTCTCGCTGCACAAACACTTGTATCTTCGGTTTTACTGTCTCTGGCACCCGCCGGAATCTCAAGAGTCTTCCTCTCTAACGCATTACGATACTGACGCACCATAACGATTCTTCCGTCCGGAAGAACCGGAAGAATTGCTGCTGCGCCCATTCGATGCGAGACAAAATCCCACTCTTCCTGCTTACCGTTTGCAAATTCCATTGTATCTTTATAAATATCCAGAATAGATCCTTTATACATCAGTTCACGCTTTAACCGCTTCATTTTTTCAATCATAATCTATTGTCCTTTCTCAAATCAAAAAAGCTCCGATATCCGGATATCTGTCCGAATATCAGAGCCTCCCTTTTTAATCTTTACTTTGCGTAATCAACGACACGCGATTCACGAATGACATTAACCTTGATCTGTCCAGGGTATTCCAATTCAGATTCAATCTGTTTTGAAATGTCTCTGGCCAGCAGTACCATGTCAGCGTCGCTGATCTGTTCAGGAACAACTAAAATACGAATCTCTCTACCTGCCTGAATAGCAAAAGATTTCTCGACTCCCTTATAACCATTTGTAATATCTTCCAACTGCTGTAAGCGGTTAGAATATGTTTCCAATGTCTCTCTTCTTGCACCCGGTCTTGCAGCGCTGATCGTATCAGCAGCCTGTACCAGACATGCAATCAATGATTCCGGCTCCACATCACCATGGTGTGATTCAACAGCGTTGATCACTAATGGTGACTCTTTGTACTTTCTGCAAAGTTCAGCACCAAGCTGAATATGAGAACCCTCCATATCATGATCGACAGCCTTACCGATATCATGTAATAATCCGGCACGCTTAGCCATGCGGACATCCTCACCGATTTCTGCAGCAAGAAGACCTGTCAGCTGGGCAACTTCAATGGAATGCTTTAATGCATTCTGTCCGTAACTGGTACGGAACTTCATCTTACCTAAGAGGCGGACAAGTTCCGGATGGATTCCGTGGATACCGACTTCAAGTACGGCAGCCTCACCTTCCTCACGGATCATTGTGTCAACTTCCTTCTGTGCCTTCTCTACCATCTCCTCGATGCGGGCCGGATGGATACGTCCATCAACGATCAATTTTTCAAGAGCAATTCTTGCAACTTCTCGACGAATCGGATCAAAGCTTGATAAGATGACTGCTTCCGGTGTATCATCAATAATTAAATCTACACCTGTCATTGTTTCAAGAGTACGAATATTACGTCCCTCGCGTCCAATGATGCGTCCCTTCATCTCATCGTTCGGGAGCTGTACGACTGAAATTGTTGTCTCAGCAACGTGATCCGCAGCACATTTCTGAATTGCAGTAACAACATACTCCTTTGCTTTCTTGGAGACTTCTTCCTTCGCCTGTGTCTCCATCTCTTTGATCATCTTTGCAGTGTCAATCTTTACATCTTCTTCAACGGTCTTTAAAAGGAATTCTTTTGCTTGTTCAGAGGTTAATCCGGAGATTCTCTCCAGTTCCTGTACCCGCTGTTCATTGAGCTTTGCTATCTCAACTTTCTGCTTCTTTAAATCTTCTTCCTTGGCGTTAAAGCTGGCTTCGCGCTTCTCCATCGCTTCGATCTTCTTATCCAGGTTTTCTTCCTTCTGGACAATTCGACGCTCATTACGCTGGATTTCGTTTCTGCGTTCCTTGATCTCTTTGTCAAGCTCATTCTTAGATCGAATGGTCTCTTCTTTGATTTCAAGAGTCGCTTCGCGCTTCTTAGCCTCCGCTGTCTTAACAGCTTCGTCAATAATACCTCTTGCTTTCTCCTCCGCATTACCAATCTTCGTGTTTGCAACACGCTTATGATATTCTACAGAGATAAACCAGGTAGCGATTGCAGTAATTATAAGTGTGATAACAACAGCTATAATAATCTGCAGCACAGGAGCACCTCCTTTATTAAATTTTCATTGTACATATAACAAAAAGAAACACTTTCTATGTCATAAACTTACAACATAACAATTTTATCCTTTTTGCTTAATTATGTCAAGGTATTCGAATTTGTTTTGTGCAACTTTGGTGGAATGTTATGTGCGCTCCCTCATCGCCTTTGTGATCTCAGTACTTTTAAATCCCCGTCTCATCAGATACTGGTAGGTGCGTCGGTATTCCTTCTCATCCGTCTGCCCTGCCACGTAATTTCGTTTTTCTAAGAGACGATAAATCTGCTCAATTTCCTGCGTTTCATACTCTTCCTCCAAAGCCTGTTCGATCAGGCCCCGATCGATTCCTTTCTGTGCAAGCTTCATCTTAATCTGCAACCGGCTCAGACGATCCTGATAAAGTCTTACATATGTACATGCATAACGCAGATCATCAATGTAATGATACTGCTTCACATATGCGATCGCCGCATCCACACATTCCTCCGGATAACCTCCGTTCCGAAGCTTCTCCCGAAGCTGGTGCTCCGTCCGGTCCATTCTCTCAAGAAGGTGCATCGCACGCTTCGTTGCTCTCTTAGAAACCACTTCATCGACCAGCTTTTGATATAATTCTTCATCGATTGCAGCATCCTCGGCAAGCTTAAATTGTTTTGCCTCTGAACGATACAAAGAAAGCTCCGCACCGTTATCAAAACGGATACGGAGCTTTCCCCTGCCCAGAGATTCATACTCTGTCACATAGATCATATATTATGCATCCTTACCTGCATCTGCACTCTCATCAGCTTCGGTTTCTTCCTCCGCATCCTGCGCAAAATAATGTTCCCTTACCTGTTCCTCGATCATCTTGCAAAACTCCGGATTCTCACGCAGATACGTTTTCGCATTCTCACGCCCCTGTCCGATCTTATCGCCCTCATATGCATACCATGCACCGGACTTGTTGATGATACCAACATTCGCAGCAAGATCCAAAATATCTCCCTCCTTGGAGATTCCTTGACCAAACATGATATCAAACTCAGCTTCTCTGAATGGCGGAGCAACCTTATTCTTGACAATCTTTACACGTGTGTGGTTACCGATCACTTCTCCTGCCTGCTTTAATGCTTCCACTCTGCGGACATCCAAACGTACCGATGCATAGAACTTAAGCGCACGTCCACCGGTTGTTGTCTCCGGGTTACCGAACATAACTCCAACCTTCTCACGTAACTGGTTGATAAAGATTACGATACAGTTTGACTTGCTGATGACACCGGTCAGCTTACGAAGCGCCTGACTCATCAGTCGTGCCTGCAGACCAACATGGGAATCTCCCATATCTCCGTCGATCTCTGCCTTAGGTACCAAAGCCGCAACAGAATCGACAATTACGATATCAACCGCACCGGAACGGACCATTGTCTCTGTAATTTCAAGAGCCTGTTCCCCGCAGTCCGGCTGGGAAATGTACAGGTTGTCAATATCAACACCGATGTTCTTCGCATAGACCGGATCAAGTGCATGCTCCGCATCAATAAATCCTGCGATACCGCCTCGCTTCTGTACCTCAGCTACACAGTGGAGTGCAACGGTTGTCTTACCACTGGATTCCGGTCCATAGATCTCAATGATTCTTCCCTTCGGAAGTCCTCCGAGTCCCAATGCAATATCAAGACTTAAGGAACCTGTAGGCACGGTTTCCACATTCATATTCGCAGAATTGTCACCGAGTTTCATGACAGATCCCTTACCGTACTGTCTCTCAATCTGCGCAATCGCAGCGTCCAATGCTTTCAATTTATCTTCTTTTGCCATAACGATCTCCTTTACACGAACTTATGTTCGTTTCTATGTTCTAATAGTAGTATACTTTGGTTGCATTGTCAATCATTAATTTTAAAACGGTGTTGGGAAAATAAAAAGACAGCTGCTCACGCAACTGCCCTTATTATACCGATGCCAAAATCAATTGTCAACCAAAATTCCATGCAGGAAAAGAATTTGAAGATTCTATTCTTCCTCCAGCAAAGTATTCAGATATCCCGTAATCGTATCTTTGTTCTGCAGACCGATCATCTTCTGCTGGAACAGACCGTATTTCATAAAAACAAGAGTCGGAATGCTTGTAATCTGGTAATTTAATGCAAGTGACGGCTGTTCGTCCACATTTACTTTGCACACTTTCACTTTATCTCCAAACTCCGCAGCAATCTCATCGACGATCGGCGACTGCATCTGGCAAGGGCCGCACCACGTTGCCCAGAAATCGATCAGTACAGGCACCTTTGCTCCAAGAACCTCCTGCTCAAAATTATCTTTTGTCAATGTCACTACACTCATCTTCGTTCCTCCTTTGTATCGTCCTACAACACTTAATTAGTACCGAATTCAGCAAGAACCAGACCTTCATTCCGGTCAAGTACCATTCCGACACTCCATGCATTGACAAACAAAAGAAGCGGATTGCCCTTCATATCAATGATCTTCTTCATATCGGATGTTCCGATCAGATTATCAACGTCTACTTCGTCTTTATTCTCAATCCAACGGATATGCTCATACGGCAGATTTTCAAGACGGATCTCCACATTGTACTCATTTTCGAGACGGAACTTTAATACATCAAACTGGAGCACACCGACAACACCGACGATGATCTCCTCCATACCGCCTTTGTACTCCTGAAAAATCTGGATCGCGCCTTCCTGCGCGATCTGTGTCACACCTTTGACAAACTGTTTACGCTTCATGGAATCAATCAGACGCACACGTGCGAAATGCTCCGGTGCGAATGTCGGAATTCCCTCAAACCGGAACTTGTCCTTCGCTGTCGTAAGCGTATCTCCGATGGAAAAAATGCCAGGATCAAAGATACCGATAATATCCCCGGCATAAGCCTCTTCCACAATCTTACGCTCATCTGCCATCATCTGCTGCGGTTGTGCAAGCTTGATCTGTTTGTCGCCCTGCACATGATATACTTCCATTCCTGCAGTAAACTTTCCGGAACAGATTCGCATAAATGCGATACGGTCTCTGTGATTCTTATTCATGTTAGCCTGAATCTTAAACACGAAAGCAGAAAAATCCTCTCCAAACGGATCAATCTCGCCCATATCGGATTTACGTGCCATCGGCGCGTAGGTCATCTGCAGAAAATGCTGCAGAAAAGTCTCTACACCAAAGTTGGTCAATGCAGATCCAAAAAATACCGGTGAAAGTTGTCCCTTTGTCACAAGATCCATATCAAACTCTGCACTGGCTCCGTCGAGAAGTTCGATCTCATCATCGAGCTGCGCCTTTTTGTCTGCTCCGATCTCGTCGACAAGGGACGGATCATCAATATCAATGATCTTCTCGGAACCTTCCTTTGTTCCTTTCAGGGTATCTGCAAATGTCATGACCTTTCTTGTGTTTCTGTCATAAACACCCTTAAATTCCTTGCCGGAACCGATTGGCCAGTTGATCGGACAGGTCGCGATTCCTAACTCGTTCTCGATATCATCGAGAAGTTCAAATGTATCATTGGCATCGCGGTCCATCTTGTTGATAAAGGTAAAAATCGGAATATGGCGCATGACGCAGACTTTAAAAAGTTTACGGGTCTGCGCCTCTACGCCTTTGCTTGCATCGATAACCATGACAGCGGAATCGGCTGCCATCAGTGTACGATATGTGTCCTCCGAGAAATCCTGATGTCCCGGTGTATCCAGAATGTTGATACAGTATCCGTCGTAGTTGAACTGTAATACGGAAGAAGTAACCGAAATACCTCTCTGCTTCTCGATTTCCATCCAGTCGGACACAGCGTGCTTTGCGGTCGCTTTTCCCTTAACGGAACCGGCCTGATTGATTGCACCTCCATACAGAAGAAACTTCTCTGTCAGTGTCGTCTTACCGGCATCCGGGTGGGAAATAATTGCAAAAGTACGTCTTTTTTCTATTTCTTTTCTTAAGTTGCTCACAATAGATCCTCCAAAACTTGATATAAATGCATATCAAATTTTATATTACTCTAAAAAATATGTATTTTCAACTAAATTATTGAATCGGTGTAATCACGATATTCTCTGCTGCCACTCCGGTCTTGCGTTTTACAATATCTTCCACCTGTGCGCGCTTGGCATCCGTTACATCTCCTATATCAAGTACAACATCACATTCTTCATCGGTAATGCTGACCACGACATTGGTGAAGCCTTTTGCCTCGAGCATCATCTCCGCACTCGACTCTTTCTCGGCCAGATCCGTCATTGTTACCATCTCATCAATGGCAGCCTGCTTCTGTGCTTCATCAATGGTCGTGCTGTCAATGATTGCCTGCAAGGTTTCTTTATTTTTTGATCGTACCTGCTCACGATTGAGTTTCACCTTGGCTGCATAATCCGCGCTTGCCGCCACTGCACTTGTAAGCACCGTCTCCCCCGGATTTTCCACCTCCTCTGTAGAGGCAAGTGCCACACTCTCCCCATCGCTGATGTCAGTCACGATATCATCGTAATTATTCTCTGCGCCGTCCACTACGATGTCCTGATCCGTATTTGCTACTGTCTTTGTTTCCTCCGGGCCTCCGTTTTTGCGGTCATAACTCACATATCCCGCGATTGCGATAAGTACTGCAAGCGTTGTAATTACGACCTGATTTTTATGAATGATTTTTTTCACAGCTATTCCTCCTGCACTGACATTTTAACTACTTTCACTTTATGCGCCTCAAGGTCAAATAATGACTGCATCGCATCGGTTATTTCCGCAATAACTCCGGGGCTGTCTCCCCCCTGTGCGACCACCACGATTCCTTCCACCCTCGGACGCTCCTTTTGAATCACATATGGTTGTTTCGTATCTCCCAGATCATAGATTACCGTTGTTTCCTCGCGTGTCTTCTCCTGTGTCTTCACATCCTTATCAAGATGTGTAAGTCCATCATCGGACAGTGTCAGCATCACACGGACTTTTCCTGCGCCATCCATACTCCCGATTAATTCCTGTACCTGATCCTCGAGCATACGAACATACTCTGTATCTGTCTGCACCTGACTCTCCGATATGCTTTCATCGGTAGAAGACTTCCCACATCCCGCAGTCTCATTTGCATTTTTCTTCTTTGTATTTTCTCCCGTTGGGGCCAAAACAATCAGGATCAATATCCCGATCAGAATCAATATGATTCCGTCCGTCTTACTCTTTATTTTCAAACGCTTTGTAATCCACTCCTTCACGCTCCAGGAACCATTCAAAGACATCTTCCCCCTTTCCCTCATACTGGTTTTCTTCCAATTGTTCGGCAATAGAATCGAGCTGCAGCATCGCCTCATCCCTCACATCTTTCTGCATGATTCCCAGCACCGGCTTCATAAGCACCGCGATCATAAGCGCGCTCACAAAAAAGCGAAAATATTTCCGGTAACTTTCCTGTGGTGCCAGATAAGAAAACAAATACAGCACCAGTAAAAAGACAAAATAATTTTTCACAAATTCCACGACCGTATTCATAAGCTCTCCTAAAAAATAAAACTCGTCGATGCACTGATCATTGAAACCGTTATAAAAAAATATAACATCAGATCAAACAGAATCCTGCAATACATACCGCTGCCCCGTCCCACTCCCGCCACACATTCCACAATACGTTTATCGCAAAACGGCTCTAAAAAGGCAGCCACCACCCGATACATAACCGTAAAGCAAAACACACTGCAGAGTGGAGCCGCACATACAATAAGTAAAACAACAAGCGCAGCAGCACCTACGCTGTTTTTGATCATGATCGCACATCCGAGCAATAGTTCGCCGGTCGCACTGAATGTACTTCCGACACCTGGTATGGACTGGATTCCATGATAAAGGCTGCTCGTTGAAAGACGGTCTTTTGCAGGGGTCAGTATGGACTGTACCACCGAAAATCCTACGACAGACGCCAATCCGAATTTAAGCATCCCGCGCACTGCGCTTCCGATCAGCTCTGCCAGTTTTAAGAAACGACGCTCCTCAAACATATGATCCATCATGATAAGAAGCACATAGATATGTACCCCCGGAACAAACACGAACTTCATCGCCAGTTCCAACAAATAGATCATACCGAATGCCACCTCATAAAAAAATCCCGCACTCGACGAATTTCCTGACAGCAAAAGTGTTGCAGCATAGGTGGGAATAAATGCAGTCATAAAAGACACCATCTTACTTACCCCCTCCTCCACAACTCGTCCGATGAGCGTAAATGACTGCAGCAAAAGAAGAACGATTCCCGTATATACCATAAAAAATCCCAAATCCGAAACATATCCCTGCCGTGTGACAAGAAGTTTTCCGAATAACGCAAAAAGCAAGGCAATTACAACAATCTGAAAAAGAAATGGCTTAACCTCCGCTACTTCATAAAAAAACAGATCAAACACATACTTACATATCATATGCGCATCCACGCCATCCGCTCCGTCCGTGGCAAATGCCTTTGCCAGATCATAAAACCGGAGCTTATCCGGAATATCATTCTCCTCAATGCTCTCGTCTATTTCATTCAACTGCAGTTCTTCCATTATCTCCTGCACATAATCCTGTGCCTTGACTTTCTGCGGCACCCCAAGAATTCCGCTAATGATCAATAGCATCACAATTGTTTTCTTTCCCCAGCTTTTCATCTACAAAAAATTCTCCAACACATCCACCAGATATTGCAGTTCCGGTATACTTAACGCGATAATGGACAGTTTTGCAAAAAGTTCCATCTGTCCGGCAACGGACGAATACCCGGATTCCCGGCAAAAGGAAGCAGCAAAATCCGCCACATAAGTTATCCCAAGCATTTTAAAAAGCGGAGTAAGATACTTAGTTTCAATCGGCAGGCTTTCTATCAGGTCCGTCAAAAAAACAAGCACCGTCTGTATACGTGCCAGTGAATACACAAAAATAAGCATTCCAGCCGCAAGAACAAGCAATAACGCAAATTCGCCCTTTTCTTTTCGTAGCGGCATGGCAAGAAGGATCGCCGCAATTCCGATCATTCCGATTCTGACCATCATAAGCTACATGACAAAAAGCGTTTCCATCGTTTCAAATAGTTCACTGATATACGGAACGATCCAGAACAATACGATGATCAGTCCTGCAAGACTTAACAGAAACGCCTGCTCCTCTCTGCCGCTGTGCTTTAACACCTGACTCAGCACGGTTACAACAATGCCTACCGCAGCGATTTTGAATATGATTGTTACTCCCATATCGTCCCTTTCCTCCGTTTAAATCAACAGAATCACGATCATGACTCCCGTGAGCATTCCGACCGGCATATAAACTCTTCGTTTTTCGCGGTAATTCTTTTGTTCTTCTTTGATGACACATTCCAACATCCCGGTACATGCCTGAATACATTGCTGCGCCTGCCTGCTGTTGGTCCCAAAAAAGCCATCGGCGGCGCGTATGAATATCTGATATGCATCTTCCGGCACTCCTAATACGGATTTATATTTCTCAAGTACCTCTTCCCATACCTCCTGTCCCGTCGAATGCGTATGTGAAAGCAGAGTTCTTCTCACCTCATCAGCTACCAGACGAAGTTCCGGTACGGTATACGGATATGTTTCTAAAAACTCTGTAACCCGCATCTGCCTGATCTGAAGAGAATACTCCCAGCTGCGAAAAAAACGGACAATTTCCTGCATGGACTGCCTGCTTCTTTTCATCCGTTCCATCCAACAGACCAATAGCACCATACAGCCTGTAAGAATACACACACTCCCGGCTAACTTTCCCACAGACGTTCGCCCTCCCCGTTATAAACACGGTACTGTCGTCGTGTTCCATTTCTGCCTATTTCGATCAGACGTACTGTATCCTTCTGTCCTCTTTTGCTCTTCATTCCCTTGTGTAAAATCAGTTCAGTTACATTTCCCGCATGCATCGTACCAAGCACATACACACCACTGTTCATTGCCTCCTGTACCATTTCGAATTCCTCTGCGCTCCCCAGTTCATCCACCGCCAGAATTTCCGGTGACATCGATCGCAGCAGCATCCGCATTCCAACGCTTTTGGGACAATTGTCAAGTACATCACATCTCTCCCCAAGATCATTCTGTGGTACTCCCATATGGCACGCCGCAATCTCCGATCGTTCATCCACTAAGCCGACTTTATATCCTCTATGTAAGCCCTCTCCGCTTGAAATGATCCTGATCAGATCCCTGAGACAGGTTGTTTTCCCCACCCCCGGTCCCGAAAACAGGATCGTATGATACCATCCCTCTCCTTTTTTCATCCACGGGATCAATTCTGCTGCGCATCCCTTCACTTCATGCGCAACTCTGATATTGATGGCCCCCACACTGCTTACACTGTCTGTTACCGCACCTTTATCACCTCTGTGGTAACTTGTATGACCGCTAATACCCACGCGGTGTCCACCCTCAATCGTAAAAAAGCCCTGGCGCATTTCCTCTTCCAATATATACGGAGAATATCCCGTCAGATAATTCAGGCACTCCCGCATCTGCATCTGCGATATATTCCCATACCGCTTTATTCCCTCATCTCCCATTACAATTTCAAGAGGCTGTCCGACCCGAAGCCTGATCTCCTCGGCTTTCTCCACCGTATCGCTGTCCACACTTTGGCGCATCTCCTTCGGAAGATACCGTATCATGTCCATTACTACCACCTCCATCTATTGCTCTTTTTTCGCCAATATGTTTATAGAATTTTTGCAGAGACCGTGCCCACCGATTTCTTTTCTGCGATTTCAGACGGAATTGCTGAATTTGGCGCAACATATTTTTCTCTTGATTTTTGTGTACGACAACGTTTGAACCATTCCGAGCCGGTGTCCGTCTGACACAGAT
>OWJS01000120.1_pt1 | contig 26673 bp, 19 predicted proteins | sample 1732961 | NCBI WGS metagenome assembly OWJS01 (sample SAMN05065774, study PRJEB22554) | human gut metagenome | biome: ENVO:2100002; feature: ENVO:00000062; material: ENVO:00002003 | host: Homo sapiens | place: USA
GATCTACACGCGTAAGATCGTCGGCAGCGTCAGATGTGTATAAGAGACAGGAATCTTAAAAGAGGAAATTGGTGCATTGTTAACACAGAGTGGTAACGACGATGCTGAAGGCTTTGTTATTCCTACCGACCACAAACCTTATGTAATTATGGTTGTAGGTGTGAATGGCGTTGGCAAAACAACCACCATTGGCAAGTTAGCTTACCAATTCAAACAAGCAGGTCTTAAGGTAGTGCTTGGTGCAGCCGACACCTTTCGTGCTGCAGCTGTAGAGCAGTTAGTTATTTGGGGCGAGCGTGTAGGAGTTCCTGTTGTAAAACAGCAAATGGGTAGTGATCCTGCAAGTGTAGCCTACGATACCGTAAGCTCTGCCAAGGCTCAAGGTGCAGATGTCGTACTTATTGACACAGCAGGACGTCTGCATAATAAAGTAGGCTTGATGAACGAGCTTACTAAAATTAAGAAGGTAATGCAAAAGGTTGTTCCCGAGGCTCCCGACGAAATCTTGTTAGTGCTCGATGGCAGTACAGGTCAAAATGCTTACGAGCAAGCCAAACAGTTTATTAAGGCAACAGATGTAACATCGTTGGCTATTACCAAACTCGATGGCACAGCTAAGGGTGGTGTTGTTATTGGCATTTCGCATCAGCTCAAAGTACCTGTAAAATACATTGGCTTGGGCGAAAAGATGACCGATATGCAACCCTTTAACCGAACCGAATTTGTAGAATCCTTGTTTGAAGGAACAAACATTTAAAATGCAGTTCCATAACCAATCTATAATTTGCGGTTCGCAAGGACATAATTGTGCATTTTAAAATAATGTGCAAAGTCCCCTCAACTCTTCAACCTTCCCAAGCATCCACACACAAAAAACAAAGCAATGGACAACTCGCATAACAGCATACAAAATGAAACTCCCCTTCACAGCATAGATGTGATAACAATGGGCTGTTCCAAAAATTTGGTCGACTCAGAAAAGCTCATCGGTATGTTTCGTGAACATGGCATACAAGTGCATCACAATCCCGAACGCACACACGGCGATGTAGCAGTTATAAACACTTGTGGCTTTATAGGCTCAGCCAAAGAAGAGAGCATTAACGAAATCATTGAACTATGTAATCTGAAAACCGATGGCGAACTCAATAAAGTATTCGTGATGGGTTGTCTTTCAGAACGCTATATGGACGAGTTGCGCGAGGAAATTCCAGAAGTTGACAAGTTCTATGGCAAGTTTAATTGGAAAGAATTGCTACATGACTTATTAGAAGAGTGGGGTACCCCCAATGCAGTTCCCAATGCTTGTGGTTTGCGTGTAACCACCACCCCTGCACATTATGCTTATGTCAAAATTTCAGAGGGGTGTAATCGCAAGTGTGCTTATTGCGCCATACCTATAATAACAGGTCCACACATAAGTCGTCCAATGGAGGAAATCCTTGACGAAGTGCGCGATTTAGTAAAGCAAGGTGTAAAAGAGTTCCAAGTCATAGCCCAAGAACTAACCTTCTATGGTGTCGACCTTTATCACGAACAACGTTTGCCCGAGCTGGTCGAGAAAATGGCAGAAATTCCAGGAGTCGAGTGGATAAGATTGCATTATGCTTATCCCACCCATTTTCCCATGGATCTTCTGCGCGTAATGCGCGAGCATAGCAATGTGTGCAACTATCTTGACATAGCCTTGCAACACATCTCAGATAGTGTGCTCGAACGCATGCAACGTCACATCACCAAGCAGCAAACCATTGATTTGATTGAAACCATGCGTCGTGAAGTTCCAGGCATAACCATTCGTACCACGTTGATGGTAGGTTTCCCTGGCGAAACAGAGGCAGACTTTAAAGAATTGATGGATTTTACGCGTAAGGCTCGCTTCGACCGTATGGGTGCTTTTGCTTATAGCGAGGAAGAAGGCACGTATGCAGCCGAGCATTACGAGGATGATGTACCTGAGAACGTAAAAGAACGTCGATTAGACCAACTCATGGCATTGCAGCAAGACATTGCAACCGAACTTTCTGAAGATAAAGTGGGTAAAACCTTCCGTGTAATTATCGACCGTAAAGAAGGTGACTACTTTATTGGTCGCACAGAGGCCGACTCACCCGATGTCGATTGCGAAGTGCTCATTGCAAGTAACGACGATGTAGCCATTGAAATTGGCAACTTCTATAACGTGACAATAGATAACTGCGAAGAGTTCGACCTTTATGGTAGTATCTCAGAATAAGTAGTTTTCCCTAATAAGCATCCAGGTGAACAATAAAGACTTTATAAACAGTGTGGCTCAGCGTGCAGGTCTTACAGCCAAGAACGCTCAGAAACTTACCACAGCTTTTGCTACGGCTATAGCCGACAAACTCGATGACGACACACAGCTTTCTATTCAAGGCTTTGGTACATTCGAGGTAAAAAAGAAAATGGAGCGCGTGGTAGTAAACCCTGCCACCAAACAGCGCAAACTCATTCCGCCTAAATTAGTACTGGCATTCAAACCCAGTGCCGTTTTGAAGGAAAAAATGAACTAAGGTTGGTACTATAATCATTCTGATAAGTCGAATTGTGCACTCATATCAGAATTTTTAGCCCCCCATAATCCAAGAGATAGTCTCCATGAAGAAGAAATTAACTTTACAAGATTTCTCAGACTACATAGTGCAGCACGAGGGCGTGGAAAAATCCACGGCCGATACCTTTGTGCGTGCATTTTTCGATGCCGTAGAAGAAGGACTGCTTGAAGACAAATTCGTCAAAATAAAAGGTTTTGGAACATTTAAACTCGTCTCAGTAAGCGAGCGCGAAAGTGTAAACATCAACACAGGCGAACGTTTTCAAATAAGCGGTCATACCAAAGTGTCGTTTACGCCCGACAATGCGATGAAGGAACTGGTTAATCGTCCCTTTGCTCACTTCGAAGCAGTCGATTTGAATGATGATACCGACACCCGAGAGTTTGAGGTGATAGATGAGGAAATGGAGACCGATGACGAAATGGCAACCATTAACGAGGATACTGATGCAGAAACCGATACCGATACCGATGCAGAAATCGATACTAATGGCGAAGATGCAACAGAAGAAGTAGGCGGTAGTGAAAACGAAACCTTGGAATCTCCATCAGCACCTACTCATAACGAAAAGACGCCATTGGCAGATGCAACAACGCAAGAAGCTAATAACGCACAAACCGATGATGTAAACGTTACAGCTACCGAAGTTGTAGTCCCACAGTCCGACGACGAAGCCGAACGTACCAACGACAATCGTTTAGCCAGTGCAGCATCAAGTGGCAATGCTCCAACTACTTTAGAGAATTTCACACCTACAGTAGCTGTCGAAACTGATGAAACTCCCCGTGACGAAACTCCCATATCCTCACCGCAAACCAATCACAACGAACAGAGTAGGGGAGAAGCCACCTTGCACAGCCCCGAAGAAAGCCGTACGTCTGCTCAAAGTGAAACACCAGCTCCCAAACGCAATGAAGCCTCCGACGAGGATATCGTTGTAACCAATCCGCAACCCATCAATCATCAGTCCGTTACCGATGAAAATATGGGTGCCACCAGCAACACGTTAGGCTTTACTTACAATGAAGTGCCTATGCCACGTAAGCGTAATTGGTGGAAGATGATTGCCATAACCCTGGGAATAGCTATCCTTTTAGTAGCAAGTTACTTTATGGGCTATTATCGCATATTGTGTCCCACATGCAGCGATATGTTTGTAGAGCAACACCCCCAAACCCCTCCAGCAGTTGTTGTGCAGCCTAAGCCAGCACCTCAACCCGTTGCTGCACCTTCCCAACCAGTTGCTGCAACCAACGACAGTGTACCAGTGCAAGTTAATTCACCTGCAACAGCAGCTACTGAAGCAAAGCGGCCACAACCAGCAGTTAAAAACGAACAAACTGCTACCGCTAATGCACAGTCTAAGGTTCCCGAAAAAAAGGAATCGACCCCTGAAGTCAAACGTCCTGCAGTGCATCGTGTGCAGGCGGGCGACAACATCACACGCATTGCCAAAAAATATTATGGCAGTGATAAATATGCCGAAAAAATCATACGTTATAACAATCTCAAGGATGCCAATACCATAAAGGTAGGAATGGACTTGAAACTGCCTTAGTGCGCAAAACATTGAGAAACAAAGAGTTTGAATTTTGAGGCATTTTTACTGAAAAATATTTATTAAAAAAACACCTCAAAGCGTTTGTCTTGTTCCAATAAAAAGCACTAACTTTGCATCATGATTGAACTCTCCCGACATATTGAAAGCTTAATGTTAAAGCACGATTGCGTCATTGTACCTGGATTGGGTGGCTTTGTTACGCAATATGTTCCTGCGCGACGTGTAGACGACGAACAACTGTTTTTGCCGCCTTGCCGTAGTGTAGGTTTTAATCCGCAGCTTTCACTCAACGATGGCTTGTTGGTTCAGTCATACATGCAGGCATACGACACGAATTATCCCGAAACCGTAAAGCTTATTGACGATGCTGTTAATCAACTCAAAGATAAGTTACGCGAAGAAGGAGAATACGAACTCGTAGGAATTGGACGTCTGACATTGGGCATAGGAGGTAAGTATGACTTTACCCCCTACGAGTCGGGTGTACTCTCTCCCGAACTCTATGGCTTAGATGCAGTTTCTGTACCCAAACTTACACAGCAGCAAAAGTCAGAGCAGACAGAGGTTGTTGTAAATAACAAGGCAAAGAAAAAGAAATTGCACGTAAAGCGCACAGAGAAGGATTATACCATCAGCATCAACCGCGAACTTGTTAATTATGTAGCAGCAGCTGTGGTAGCCATCTTCTTCTATTGCATTTGGGCTACACCACTTAGCAATACCCCGCAAACCGAACAGCAAACGGCTTCTGTTGTCTACGAGCAACTGTTCAATCAGTCAGCTCACCATCAAGGCTTTGCTAAGGCTGTGCCTGTTGAGGCTGTTAAGTCTGTTCCATCTACAGCCGAAGCACCTATAGCTCAGCCAGCATCAACAACACAAGTTGCATCCGCAACACCTGCCCCAACAACTCATGCAACTCCCCAAGCACAACCCGCACCCCAAAGTACGGCAGCGCAGAAAGAGCTGTCGCTAACAAAGGGAAAATATACCTTAGTGCTTGCAAGTGCCATTAGCGAAAGCAATGCCAATGAGTTCTCGCAGAAGTTAAAGAAAGAAGGCTATCCTGAAGCTTCGCCCTATCGTCGCGGAAAAATGGTTCGTGTGGTCTATGGCAGTTACACCAACGAGCAAGCTGCACAAGAGGCTTTAGTAAAACTCAGAAAGCACAACGCATTTGCAGATGCTTGGGTGATGATGAAAGAATAAGCCTATTTCAAAGTAACACACATATATACAAAAAAGGAATTAGGAAGAATAGTCTTTTGCGTCGAAAGGCGCGAATATACTCCTAATTCCTTTTTCTGTTTTAAGAAAACGCATACAATAATTTATTATGAAACGCATACGTTGTCCTAAATGTGATGAGTCAATCCTCTTCGACGAAACCAAATATGAACCTGGTCGTATCTTAGTGTTTGAGTGTCCCGAATGCCACAAACAATTCAAAATACGTATCCCACAACCTAAGGTAGCACAGCCCGATGCAGAGGAAGAAGCGGAAGTAGAAGAAACCATATACGGCAAATTAGTAGTGCTTGAAAATGCTTTCCATTTCAAACAAGAAGTTCCACTTTATGCTGGCGAAAACATAGTAGGTCGTCTTGTTAAAGGTTCGCATGCCAATGCAGCCATTAAGACCGTAGATCCCAGCATGGATACCACACATTGCATCATCACCGTTACGCCTAAGCCCGATGGTACAGCACGTTTTGTGTTGCGCGATGCACCTTCAAACACAGGTACATTCTTGCAAAACGAAATCCTCGGTAATCGCGATCGTGTTAACATCTCCGATGGCGACATCATAACCCTTGGTGCTACAACCATGATTCTTCGTGTTGGTAACGAGGACAACGAAGACGAAGCATAAAGAAAAAGAGGGCTATTCACATAACAAACTCATACGGCTATGAAAGTTCTTTGCATGATAGTGGTTTTTGCTTGCAGCAGCATCATGTTGTTAGCACAACGCCCCTTCGAAGGTCATTTCTATTGTAAGGAAACAGGTGTAAACATGTATCTAAACCTGTATGAAGAAACGCTTCTTGCCCCAGGATTTTCTTTCTTGGGCAAGATGCATGGCTACATGAAGGATGGCATCTATGGCACCTGGATGATAACAAAGTTCAACATCAAAGACCAAAAAGCTACCATTCGTTTTAGCAACGACATTGGCTCCGATTCGCAAGACATAGAGTTCACCCAAAAAAGTGACAGCCTTTACACTTACCATGCAGTGGGTGGAAATTCCATTCGTCGGGCTGTAGGTCGTAAACTCGTAAAGGTTACGGGCGATATGGTGTTCGTACGCAAATAACATTTGTAAAAGTTTAGGTTGCAACGTACTTTTATAGGAAGAGTCTTTTCTGCAAAAAAACGTTCCTATAAACGTATCGTGGCAACCTTTTTTCAATAACCATCATGACCTTATATCGATCTACCCAACTGTTGTTTAAAAGTCTGTTCAATGCCTTCTTTCCGCGCTACTGTTGTGTGTGCGGTCATCGACTTTTAATCAACGAAGAAACAATGTGCATATCTTGCCTTTCCACCTTACCGTTAACCCACATAAAGGCAAAAAAAGGCAATATAGTGGAGCGTCTGCTTTGGGACGACAAAATCTGTACAGAGCGTGCCGATAGTTTGCTCTATTATATTCCGAAATCAAAATTCTGCAAACTTTTTTTCCAGTTCAAGTACTACAACAATCCTGATGTAGCAGTACATTTAGGAAAAATCATGGCGCATCGTCTTTTGCAAACCGATTTCTTTAATGGGGTAGACTGCATAATACCCATCCCCTTGTCCAAGCAACGTTTTCATCAGCGTGGCTACAATCAAAGTGAGCGTTTGGCACATGGCATTAGTTTAGAAACGGGTATTGCTGTAAACACCACAGCAGTGCAACGTGTTGTAGACAATCCCTCGCAAACCCATTTAAATCAAAACGAGCGTATACAGAACGTAAAAAACATCTTTTGTTTGTCAGATGCAGCCTTCATTCATGGCAAACATATTCTTTTGGTCGACGATATGATAACCACAGGTAGTACAACGCGTGCTTGTGCGCGTGTGCTTGTCGGTGCAGGCAATGTCAAAATCAGTGTCATAAGTTTAGGACTTTCATCTCATAACAAAAGCAAGCAATTCCCACATTGGATACGTCCGTAATTTTCGGATTTTGAACACCCTACCAGTCAACCCATTTTTTCTTTTTGGGGGGATTAGAAATTTTGTGTGTTACGCTGCTAAATCGTTTTAGTTAAAACGATTTGTCGAGTTAACTAAAACAATTTGGCGAGTTAACTAAAACGATTTTTAGGGTATTTTCTTTTTGACAATAGCTTTGCTTCGAGACTATAATATTGAAGCGTATGAAGTAAGCATGTAGTATTACTTTGTCGTCCAGCAATAGGCTGGACGACAGTTTATATCAATATACTTTGCTTTTTAATACATATAACTTTGCCGTCCAGCCTTGGCTGGACGAAGGAAGCAAATAAATAACTTGTCTAAGCTATTCTGACAAAGATGAGATGTATACCTTTATATAATACCCCAATTGATGTATGCTCTGTATATAGTTAAAAATGTCGTTTTTCGTTCAACTATGCCGTTTCTTAATTGCATTGTGATTTTTAACGATAAAAAATTAGGTGATTTTTACAAACTTATGTACCTTTGCCTAAGTAATATCAAAGTATTTCTATCTTTCTTTAATCCTACATCTACACATGCGAATTTTTACACGAATTTCTACTCTGCTGAGCTTGGCCGCTATAGCCATCTCAACATGGGCTGACGTTCCGTTTAAGCCTACCACTATTACAAACGGACAGTTCGCTGCCAATACCGAATGGTATACACTCGGAATTGGTGCAGCTAAATTGCGCATTGCCGATAATGGCACTGAAAAATTCATCGCACTCGGCGGTTTTGTTTCTGCTGACGATGAAAATATGTGGTGCTTTGTGGGCAGTGAAAACGCTGGATTTAGCATCTACAACAAAAAGACGGGTGTTGCTAAAGTGCTTGCAGCTCCCACTGATATGGGTGGCAACAATGGCGGTAATGCCTTTGCCTATTTGCAAACAGCTGTCAATTTGCCTGCCTCACAGTGCCAACTCTGGGACTTTAAGTCTGCTACCCAAAAGAGCGATGGCGGTGCCTTAGGCATTAAAGGTGGATATTTTGTAAACCAACACGGACATGCCTCAAACATTCTTAATAACCGTGATGGCAAACTCGCCTTTTGGTCGGCAGGATACGACGATGGCTCTGTTATTAGCATTGAAAAGGTAAATACACAATTCGTTGTGAGCACCGCTACAGGCAAAATGGATGCGGGCTTTACCACAAAATGGACAGCGAATGACACCAACCCTGGATTGACCCTTACAAATGCCTATAAAAACATGAAGGCTGAGGGCGACAAACTTACGGTTTATTCAGGTCAGATGAATTCGCCCTACACCTTAACCGTTCCAGTTGGTTATGTAATTACAAGCTACAGCTTTACTGCTGAAAAATTGAAAGCCAATGCAAGCAACATTCAGGTGGTTGCAGAAGGTAAAGAATACGACCTCACCTCGGCTGCGCAGCAAGTGAGCGTAACAGGCTTGAATTTGAACACGGCTAAGTTTGAGGTGAAGGGTGCAAACGAGGCTGTTGTGCTGAAAGACTTTGTTGTAAAGGTTGAGCGTAGCTTTATCAAACCCGAACCACAAACGAACTTGTTGGTTTGCACAAAATTGCCTTGCTACCGCATTCCTGCCATTACCACAGCACGTAATGGCGACATTATTGCCATTGCCGACTATCGCCACAATGGCGCAGACATTGGTTTTGGTGGTCAGCTCGACTTGCACGCTAAAATTTCAAAGGACAATGGTGCAACTTGGAGCAAAGACCCCCTCGTTGTTGTGGACGGCAGCAAATATAAAAATGGTAGTGCAAATGCTACACACTACATGAACACTGGCTTTGGCGACCCTTGCCTTGTAGCCGACCGCGAAAGCGACCGTGTGTTGCTCATGAGTTGCTCGGGTGCTGTTTCATTCCCCAGCGGTACACGCCACAATCACTTGGGTATTGTTCGCTTCTATAGCAACGATAATGGTCAAACATGGTCTGAACCCGAGGAAATTTCTGAAAGCATCTATGCACAGTTTGACACTTGCACCATTGGCACTGCCAATTCAATGTTTATTGGTTCGGGTCGCATCTTCCAAAGCTCAACTGTAAAGGTTAAGGATTACTACCGCCTCTATTGCTCTGTGCTTTTACGTGATGTGAATGGTACAAACAAGAACTATGTGATTTATTCGGACGACTTTGGTGGAAACTGGAAGGTTTTGGGCGGTGTAAATGTGGCTCCTATTCCCAGCGGAGCCGATGAGCCTAAAGCTGAGGAATTGCCCGATGGTTCTATCCTCTGCAGCTCACGTATCTATGGCGGACGCGCTTACAACATATTCCACTTTACCAACAGCCAAAAGGCTGAAGGTTATTGGGACAAGCGTGCCGACTCTAACGCAAGCAACAAGGGTGTTGTGGCTGAGACCAATAGCTGCAACGGCGAAACATTGATTCTCCCTGCAACACGTAAAGCCGATGGCAAAAATGTGTATCTCTTCCTTCAGTCTGTTCCCTTTGGTGGTGGACGTACCAACGTAGGTATCTACTACAAGGAATTGGCTTCGCTCAACGACTTTATCACTCCCGACAGTCTTGCTGCAAATTGGGATGGACGTCATCAGAGCAGCTACATGGGTTCGGCTTACTCAACAATGACCTTGCAGCACGACAACAAAGTAGGTTTCCTCTATGAAGAGAGTACCTTTGGTTATGACTATACCATTGTTTACAAAAACTACTCACTCGAGCAGATTACTGACAGTGCTTATACCTTCTATGCTGCCGACGAAGCTGCACTCAAGGCTTTGCGCAACGAAATTGTGAAGAATGGTATCAACCAAAAGGTTGACGGCTTAAAAAAAAATTCAGGTTTCGTGGGATGCATCAGCACGCAAGGCGCCGAAAGCATTGAAGCTGCCTGTAAAACCTACACCGAAGCACCCTCGAAAGAGAACTACGAAGCACTGAATGCTGCCATTGTTAATGCGCCCTGCTTACAAATTGAACGTGGCATTAAATATCGCATCCGCAACAGCGAACGCAAAAATGCTACGCTTTATCTTGTAGCCAATGCACAAGGCACTACTGCTGGCGCACTTAGCGAAGCGGATGAGAGCCAACTCTTCTCTTTCATTCCTGCAGAAAAGGGTACTTGGAAAATTGCGAGCGAAGGCGAAGGTGTTTACCTTGGTGCAACAGCTGCCCGAGAAACCAAAACACCTGTGGTAACCACACTGAATGAGGCTGCAGCCTATAAGGTGAACACTTCAACCAATGGTCTTAGCGCATTGGTATGTGTCACTCCTACAGATGCTTCGCTCAATGCTCTGCACCTTGCTGGCGACTGCCAACGCATTGTGCCTTGGTATGCGACTGCCAATGCAAGTCTTTGGTACATCGAACCTACTGACATTGTTACCGACATCCAGGCTGCTGAAGCTATTATGCCGAAAGCTACCACTGCTATTTACGACCTTCAAGGACGTCGCCTCAACAAAGCACCGCGTCAAGGCATTTACATTACATCCGACCGCAAAAAGCGCATTGCAAAATAATTTTTTTGAAAAAAAAGTTTGGTATCAATGAAAGCACATAGCACAATGCTTTGTAGCAGACATATATTTACAGTTTTATAAACATCAAAAAAACTCTCAGACATCTCGTTTCACCGCGAGATGCGTGGGAGTTTTTTCTTTTTCAATACAGTCAATCTATCTATGAAAGTAATCAATCTTGGTGAACGCAGTTCAGTAATTAACTCTTACATGGCTCAGTTGCGCGATGTTGAAATTCAGCGCAACCGCACCCTCTTCCGTCGCAACATGCAGCGCATAGCTCGTGCCATTGCTTACGAGGTGAGCCGCACGCTCGACTATTCAGACAAAACCATAACCACCCCACTTGGCACAAAAGAGGTTCCAACCTACGACGATCGCATTGTAGTTGGCACCGTGCTCCGTGCAGGTGTAGCCTTTCACGAGGGTTTTCTCGATACGTTCGACCAAGCAGACTCTGCCTTTGTAGCAGCACATCGCGACGAAGGTTTACGCGAAGACATTAAAATTCACGTAGACTATATAGCCGCACCTCAACTCGACGACTGCACCTTCTTAATGGTAGTTGGCAACAGGAGGTTCGCTCGAATTGTCGTACAAGGCATTCCTTACACATGGCAAACCTAAAAAACTTCACATCTGCTGTGCCATTGCAGCGCAAGAGGGCATAGACCACTTATGCAGTGTATTCCCCGATGATGTAACTTTGTGGGTAGCTGCCATCGACCCCATTCTTAACGACAACGCTTATATCGTACCAGGCTTGGGCGATGCAGGCGACCTCTCGTTTGGACCAAAACTTTAATAGAATGAAGTCGTCTAAAAACTTTTCTGACGAATTCATAAAAGTTTAGACGACTTCAATGAGTTTAGGGAACTTTTGTCATAAAAAAGCCCCCTAAACTCATTTTTGTTTTTACATATTACTAACGTAGCCATGAACATCTACAAAACAACCCTATTATTAGGCTCCTTGCTGTTTACTGTTTGCACACATAACACTTGTGCACAAGTGCAAGTAACCCAAAACAACCAACAAATAACCATTGGCAACGCCTACCTTTCGCGCACATTCAACATTGCTAACAATTGCCTAACTCCTGGCAAACTTATTAACAAACGCGCTAATAACCTTGTTTTTACCCCAACAGCAGGTAGTGAGGAGTTTGCACTGAATCCACAAAAGCGCGACTACACCCCACTCAATCGTCAAAAATGGACTGCCGAAGCCGACTCTTGGTGCGTAGAGTCTGACATGGTGGGCAATCCTTCTTTAGCCATTGATGGGGATAATGGCACCCTATGGCACACTTGGTATGCTACACCCCATGGTGGTGGCAAGAAAGGCAACAACCATTTGCCACACAGCCTCATCCTCTCGTTGGGCAAAAAGTGTAGCTTCCGTGGCTTTGGCTACTTGCCACGTTCAGGAGCCTATGGTGCTATGTCAAATGGCAACATCAAGGGCTATGAATTCTATATCTCAAACGACAAACAAAAATGGACGCTCGTTAAAAAAGGCGAGCTAACCTACACCAACACAGGCACCATTTGGGTGTCGCTTGGCAAAGTTTGTAAAGCAAAGTACGTAAAGCTTACCGAAACTTCATCAACCAATGGTGCACCCTTTGGAGCTTGTGCCGAATTCTACCTTACAGCCGAAACCGTCACAGCCAATAATGCACCAGCTACAGGTCTCAAGGCTTCGGCAATGAAGCTTAATAACGTGCGCACCGAAAATATAGCTAATGGCAAACGCATTGTCTTTGACCTTGCTCCAACTCCCTATACCAATCCTGCCGATGGGGTAACTTCTACTTGGGACATTGACATGGTGGTAGAGATGAACAATAACGACCACTTTATGCGCAAATACTTGCTTATTAAAGCAGCCGATGCCGCTACAAGCCAAATTCCCATTGACTATATTGAAATGGAGAACTTAGGCACACAGCAAGTGGCAGCTACCAACAAGTGGACACGTCAACAAGCAGCAGGAGGCGAAGGAGGCATGTCGGCATACACTATCACCTTAGGACAACCCGTGTATGTAGATGGCTTATTCTTTGGCTCTGAATTTCCACAAGCTGAAAATGAAATAGATGCCAATGGCGCATACCACACACGCTACTACAGTGGCAAATCGTTGCAAACACTCCACCTCAACGAACATCGCCTTAACGCTGAAGGACAATTTCGCACATGGAGCAACGTTATTGGTGCTACACGCTCAGCAACCGACCCCAATGTTATTCGCACCGACTTTTTTCAATACATCAACTCTATAGCTCGCCCCATTCAAGCTCGCTTGCAGTATAACTCATGGTATGATTGGATGATGAACATTACCGAAGAGCGCATTAACTCATCGTTCGTAAAGATGGAGCACGGCTTTACGCGATATGGCTTACGCCCCATGGACTCGTATGTGGTAGACGATGGTTGGAACAACTATAGTCAAATAGGCACTCCTGAGTCGGGCGACACTCCGAACCAAACAGGCTTTTGGGAGTTTAATTCCAAATTCCCTACAGGGCTTAAAGGTGCCAGCGACATAGCCCATCGCTTAGGTTCAGGCTTTGGTATGTGGTTAGGTCCACGCGGAGGCTACAACTTTAATCAAGAATGGGGAAAACTGCTTGAAAAGAACGGAAATGGCACCTATAGCACCACGACCTACGATGCCGTGACTGGTGACTCTGTGTATGTGGCAAAACTCAAGGATTTCTTCCTCACCCAACAACGCAATTATGGTGTAAACTATTGGAAACTCGATGGCTTTGCCACACAGCAACCGCAAGCTTCAACCCACGGACGCTACATAACAGGAGGCAAACAAGGCAATTACTACTTTACCGAACATTGGGAACGTTGGTATCACACGCTTGCTGCTCTCTATGCCGATGCCGATAGCCGCAAACAAAACCTTTGGATAAATCTTACTTGCTACGTTAATCCCTCACCTTGGATATTGCAATGGTGCAACTCCGTGTGGATGCAAAACTCACGCGACATGTGGCACGAGGTGGTTCAAGGTCGTGACCGCGAAATGGACCAACAACTCTCTTATCGCGATGATCGCTACTACACCTTCATCAACCGTCAGCAGTTGCAATTTCCGTTAGCTCACCTCTTTAACCACGACCCTGTTTATGGCAAAACTGGTGGTGTTGCACCTCATGCAATGACTGATGCCGAATTTCGTGCCTACCTCTACATGATGGCAACACGTGGCACCGCATTTTGGGAGATGCTCTACAGCCACAACCTTATGGATGAGGGCAACAAATGGATGATCAATGCCGAGGCACTTCGTTTTGTAGAGCAAAACTACGAAACCCTGCGTAATTCCCTCTACTTCGGTCCCTCTCCCCTTACAGGCAAAGTCTATGGCTACTCATGCTGGCAAAAAAACAAAACCAATCATCAGGCTGAAGGCATTGTGTCTTTCCGCAACCCATCGGCACACCCCCAAACCTACACCTTCACGCTCAACAACACTGTGGGTGTACCTGAGGATGCTGCCCATCTCACGGCATCGCTCATCATGGAATATACAGGCAATGCTACCGACAGCACAACCAACCCCACACCATTTGCTTGCATCCAATCCCAGAAGCAATATGCTTATGCCGATACGCTCACACTCACCTTGCAACCAGGCGAAATTCGTTTAATTCATTTTGCAGTTCCCAACGCCCAAGCTGCCCAAGTCTATAAAGTACAAAGCACGGCACAAGGTGAAGTATTGCTGCAAATGGATAAACCCGTTGTGGCAGAAGCTGCCAACTTTGAACTTTATGCTGGCAACAAGCGAGTAGGCAAAGCCTTGCATGTAACCACAGCGGCTGACTATCGTACACTCACCTTGCAATTCCCCACCCAGCTCAATCACATCAAGTCCTACACGGTGCGCATCAAGGGACTAAAAGATTGGCAAGGAAACCTCACCGAAGCCACTTCTCCCATCTTCTACTTTGCCCCCGACAGCACTTTGGTTCGCATTGAGAAGCCTGTAACCCTTCACGAGCAAGTGCACCTCGGCACACACAAGAGTTTTGTGGGCAAAGGTGGTTTCAACGTTAGCTTTACGCTTACCACCACCGAGGCAGATGCCAACATCATGCGCCAAGCTGAAGCCTATGGCATTTACTTGGTGCGAGGTAAACTACGTTTCAAGGTGGGCGCCCTCACTGCTAACTCTCTTATGGCCGTTAACGATGGCAAACCGCACACCATTCAGTGTCTGCGCGAAAACAATGGCATGATTAAGGTGATTGTTGATGGACAGTTGCAACAAACTGTCTACAACCAAGTGCATGTATGCGAACCCATTGCTGCTGCTCCCCTCATTTTAGGCGAAGCCAACAAGGTCTTCACGTTAGATACTTTTGCCATTGGATATTAAGTAGGTAAGTAGGTGTGTGCTTTTTTATACACAACTCATTTTACCCTTTACATCTATTCAAAAAGGCTCTAATAATCCAACCAGATTATTAGAGCCTTTTTTAGCAATACATTCTAAAAATATTTTTTCCTTATCTCACTACTTTTCTTCCCGTGTTCGTAATAAATACGCCTTTTTGGTTGGCTTGAACTTGTCGTCCGCTCAAGTCATAGTAGTGGGTGGGAGTTGTGGGAGTAAAGGTGGGAAGTTGTATGCCTGTGGAATATGCCGAAGCATCTACTGCAGTTAGGGCTGCATTGGCAACCTTGCCTGTGGCATTGTCAATGAGAAGTGCTGCAACAGCTAACTTTTGTTTGTTCATTGAAACAGGACGTTGCTTGGTAACATCGGTTGTGTAGGTGGCAAGCACTTGAGGAAGACTGAAGGCTGCCTCAGCATGGTAGGCTTCGTAAGCTTGCAGAGTGGATGGTAAGGGTACATCAGTTCCTAACAAACGTGTTGTGGCTAACACGACATCGTCGTAAACCAAACCACTTACTACACTGCTTGTGCCTAAGAAGGGAGCAAATTCAGGTTCGGGGAAGGCATCAGCAGGATAGTCTTTATAATCGTTTTCTTGATCCCAGCCACTGCCTGTACCTTTCAGACCATTGCCTACGAGCACAAACTCAAGGTGATAGTTGGCTTGTGACTCAGGACGTGGCGAGGTAACACTGGCTTGTGCCTCTACACGCTTGCCATCGGCAGTAAGCTTTGCAGTTACAGCTACGTCAACTAAGGCTGGTTGTGCTGCAACAGCTTGCCACTCGGTTTCGAAATAGAAAGGACGTGTACCTGTTTTGTCGGTTCCAAAGTAGGGGTCGAGCACAGTGCCACGCTCAATGGTGGCATTAGGATATCCTTCTATAACTACGGGGAAGTCCTCGCCATTCATAACCTGCATGCTATCTTTGTTGTGATAAGCTAAACCTATGAATTGTTGGGGATGGAGGCGCTTCATGGCTTTCATGGCTGCATAACCACGGGGACAGTTGGAGCACCAAGTTCCTGTGAACTCTTCAACCACCACGCGGTGTTGAGGAAGGAAGGCACGCGCATCTACACTAAAGGTTTGTTCGTTGTTGGCATAAGGATTGTCTTTGCCATTTACCTTATTGATGCGCACCGTAGCGGGATAAACACCATCGGCTGCTAAGGCTGGCAGTTGCATGGCTACGCTGGTTTGTTTGCCAAACTCGCCTTGCATTTGTTGGTTGCTTGGTAAGGTGGTTTGTTGGGTTAAGGTTTTGCCATCGATGGTGTAGATGAGGTCAACGGATTGTACCCCATTTGCTCCATAGTTTACAATAGGGAGGGAGATGGTTGAGGTCTTTCCTGTTTGAACGTAAGCAGTTGTTGTGGGGGCTACTTTGGCACCGTTAGCGGTTACACCATCCAATCGCACTTGCAGTGCTAAATTGGCAAAGCTGGAATTGTCTATCCACTTTAAATACTTTTTAGTGGTGTGGATGTAGAAGCCTCCAGGGGTTGTGTTGTAGCATACTACAAGGGGATTGGCTGCATACTTGTCGCTACCTACTGCTGTGATGGTAAAGGTGTAGCCTACATACACACCTTCGGAGGTGAGGGTGTAGGGATGTACAAAGGGAATGTAGGTTTCGTTAAAGGCTTGGGCAGTATCAGCATCTTGTGTGGTGATGTCTGCTACGTTTTGTTTTTTTCCGTCAATGGTTTCTACATTCAAGTTTTTGCTCATCCACACTTTGAGGTTGGTGACAGCTGGTGTGGGAGGAATGTAGAGTGTAACACCCTTAATGGTTGTTCCCACAAGGGCTGGGTTGTTGATGTGTATGGCTACATCGTAGGTCTCTTTTTTACCTGTTCCCCACAATGCTAAATCATCATTTCCGTTGCCATAGGCATAGTCCATGCTGGTGGTTTCGGTGGTGGTTTGTGCTGTTGCGGACGACCATAATGTTACAAAGGTGAACAACAATAGGGTGAGGGTGTGTATAATAGGTTTCATGCTGCGTTTGTTTTGCGTTCGATAAAAATAGGAGGCAGTCTGCCACTTTTCAACTTTGTTGCGTTGTGTGCCGCTACCTCCTATTATATATAATAAGAATGCATTTTAGAGAATTGCTATTCTAATAAGGATGCATTTTAAAAAATGCGCTTCGTACTCTTTTGGGTTCCGTCTGCCATACGTTGGCTTTGGATGAACACGCCATGAGTAGGATGGCTTACGCGGCGACCATAGAGGTCGGTATAGGTAGTAGCTACAACCTTTTTACCAGCCAAACCTACTTGGTGAATAGCATCGGTATCACCCGTAGCACTTACGTAAGTGATAGGAGACTTACGTATTTCGCCACCACCCTTATAAATGAGTTGAACGCCCAAGCTATCGAAGCCTGTGTAGTAGATGTTCACATTAAACATGCCAGCATAGTTCACAATGTTTTGCTGGTTGCTAAAGTTGTAAGGCATTTCGGTAGTTTCTTCGCTCAACGAAGGATATTCCTCGGGGTCGAAAGTCATAGGTTCATCATCGAGGTAGATGGTATAGAAGAGTTTTTCGGTGTCGAGCAAATTGCCCTCTTCATCAAATTCGCTGGGTGCAAACGACAAGTAGCCACAGCCATTCTCTTCAGTATAAGGACTATAGTACATATCCATTTCATCTACAGCTAAGGGAGTTACCGCCTTCTCAGTCCAAGGAGCAAAAGAAGGTTCGTCGTAGGTGTACATTTGGTTCACCCGCTTATAGCCCTGGTTCACAAAGAATGTACTGTCAGAGCTAAACACTCCACTTTCGGCATCATAGGCAAAGTCCATTTTGCTAACCATGTAAGGGTCATCGTAATAGTCGCCCGTGCCATCGCCATAGTCAAACCACACTTGCTTGTGTGCCACAGGTTCGAAGAAGGTGTAAGATTGTGTCAGAGAGTCGAGTCCCATATACTGATGTCCCTCAAAGGTGATGACATTTCCGTTTTCCGTACCCTTTGCCCAAAGCGTAGGCATGGCTTGGTTGAGTCCTGCCACGTAAACTTGGTTACCCTCCTTCACCATCTTCATTACACGACCATAGCTTTGACCAGATTCTAAGTAAGTAACTGCCACGGTTTGTGCTTTGCTACCATCCTTCGGTGCTACGGGCTGCTGGTTAAACACTTCGTAGCGCGAAACATAGTCGCCAAAACCATACCATTCGCCATCCTCGTTACACATACCCAACAACTTGCTATCTTGTGTAGTGTTAATCATGCGAATGGTATCGTTGCTCCACACAAACTTCACAGTTTGATCGGCATCAGGCACAAAGGTGGTGTAAGTAACAATAGTATCACCCAAGTCCTCTTGCATCTTGGTAGGTTTCAGTTTAAAGAGGTAACCATCTTGGTCGCCGTCTTCATATTCCTCGTGTACAAACTGCTGTGGCAACTTCACTACAATGGTGTCGCCTTGCGTGCGTTCGCCTTTTATCCATCCTTCGCTATAATAGGCACCGATAGGGTCTTTAAAATAGATGGTCTTATTATCGTCTGCCACAACAACACAGCCACGCACACCATCAAAGGGTAACTGTGCCACACCTCCCATCATGTTCACAAAGCTCTCGCCCGAACGATAAAGGTTGTTGTGTAATGTGCCTTGTGGCTGCTCGCTTATGAGCGGTGCAATAGCACTTTCGGCACGCTTTACGGGCGACTTATGTTTGCCTTGTGCTTGCTGCGGTGCAAAGGGAAGCATGGCTACGTAGCCCGACTTCTTGGCTTCTACCAAATTCTTTTTGTTGGGAGTAAAGCGCAACCCTTTCATCTGGGCGGGTTGTGCAGTTGCAACGGCACTTGCCATGAGTGCTGCTGCTAAAGCAGTGTAAAGATTTCTCATAAGCTGCGTGTTATTTTAGTTTTATTTTGTTTTATATTGAATAAGCGTTATTGTTTGTTATAACGGGGGCAAAGGTAGTGTTTTAATGAATAAACGCCAAGTATTTTGCATAATTATTTTACAGATTGTAAGTTATTGTTGCTGTGTAGTGATATTTTGATAGCGGACAAACTTATTCGTATTGCGCTTTACGTCTAAATGATAAGGGGATTTGTTGACAGTTAAGGCACTACCTTTTCATAAAGTAGGCTGCATCTCGGCAAAGCAAAACAAAAGTCACGTCTTTTGTTTTGCTTTGCACTCAATTTTAATAAAATTCTCACGTTCGGGAGCGAAAATGAATTTTCGTTCCTCTCACTTAATCGAATTTTTGCACTACCTTTGCCACGAATTAAAAAACAGTTATAAATTAAACAAAAGTAATGACAACTCTTACTACACTGATTGTGGCGATTTTTGTGTTTGGCTATTTCATGATTGCCATTGAAAGCGTCACAAAAATCAACAAGGCAGCCATTGCGCTGCTTATGTTTGTGGGATGCTGGACAATCTTTATGTTTGGCCCCGAACAATACTTGCCTGCTGCTTTATTGGGCGATAACATTCCCCTTGCAGTAAGCGACGTGATTGAAAAACACTTGGGTAGCACCTCTACCACACTCTTCTTCTTAATGGGAGCTATGACCATTGTGGAACTGGTTGACCAAAATGGAGGCTTCAACTTTGTGCGCGACATGATGCGTACAAAAAGCAAACGTGGATTGCTGTGGCGCATTGCTTGCATGACTTTTGTGCTTTCTGCCATTCTCGACAATCTGACTACCAGCATTGTGATGATTATGATTTTGCGCAAATTGGTTAGCGACCACAAAGACCGCCTTATCTATGCTTCGCTTGTTATTATTGCTGCAAACTCAGGTGGTGCCTTCTCGCCCATAGGCGACGTTACAACCATCATGTTGTGGAATAAGGGTCTCATTACGGCTGCAGGTGTTATAAAGGAAATTCTCATCCCCTCAGTTGTTTCAATGGTTATTCCAGCGCTTATCTTGCAATACCGTCTCAAAGGCGATTTGGTAATGAGCAATACCAATGCACAAACCTGTTGTGCTGATGAACTTACGGCTCACCAACGCAAGATCATCTTCTTTCTCGGTGTAGGTGGTTTGATTTTTGTGCCTATTTTCAAGAGTATTACACACTTACCTCCCTTTGTAGGCATTTTGTTGGTTCTCGGCATTTTGTGGACTGTTACCGAACTCTTTTATCGCCACTTGGGTCACGCTGAAGAAAAGGGTGCAATGCAGAAGCGTGTAACCAACATGCTTTCGCGCATTGACATGTCTACCATCCTCTTCTTCTTAGGCATCTTGATGGCTGTAGCTTGTCTCGAAACAATAGGCGTGCTTACACAGTTAGGCACTGGCTTAAACACAGCGTTCGATGGCAACCACTTCTTGGTTACAGGTATTATTGGTGTGCTTTCAAGCATTGTGGACAATGTTCCCCTTGTAGCAGGTTGCATGGGCATGTATCCTGTTGCTGAATTGGGCGACTTTGCACAAGACGGCATCTTCTGGCAACTCCTTGCTTACTGTGCTGGTGTAGGTGGCTCAATGCTCATCATTGGATCGGCTGCTGGTGTGGTAGTTATGGGTCTTGAAAAAATCAGCTTTGGTTGGTATATGAAGAACATCACTTGGATTGCCTTTGTAGGTTACATGGCTGGTATTCTCTGCTACTACTTGCAAAGAGTGGTTATTGGCATGTAAAACTTAAACAGAAAATAAATTAAAATAGCCAGGTATGAGTGTGGAACAAGTTCTTAATCTCATACCTGGCTACCTTATATCCCCCCCTAACGGGGTGAGAATGGCGCGTAACACTTCTTGATATTTCATTCAAATCTCATGCGAAAAAGTGGATTATTTGTTCAACCATTTCATAGCCCACTCAGCTAAAGGCGAGGGACAAGCTAACATTCCGCAGTTTTGCTGTAAATTGAGAAACGAGAAACGTATACGGTTTTTGGGCTGGTAACGCTCGTTATAAACAACAATACTTCTTCCACTGACACAATTTTCGGCCTTTACCTCTACAGGGATTATCTCATCCTCTCGCTGTAACAGATATTCAATCTCTGCCTTTCCTTCCGAAGACCAATAGTAAGGCATAGAACCATACGATGGCAACAGGCTTTGCAGCACTGCATTCTCTGCCATTGCACCTTTAAATTCTGTGTAATTGGCAGTCGGGTCAATGACAATTCTTCCTGGTAGTCCGGCCAATCGTCGCAACAGTCCGCAGTCACTAGCATAAATCTTGAATATGTCTGGTTCTTCGTAGGCACTTAAAGGCATTCCTGGTTTCGACACCGCATTCACACGATATATCATACCAGCATCTTCAAGCCACAACAAAGCGTCTTCATAATCACGACTTCTTGCTCCTTTCTTTATAATCTTATATATGAACTTTCTATTTTCCTTGGCAAGTTGAGACGGAAGTGAATGCCAAATAGCATGGATGCGTGGTATCTCGCGAGGTTCTGCATACTTGGCAAAGTCAAGCTCATACAAGTCTAATATGCCTTGCAATATGTCGTCCACAGCTTGCATTCCCTGATTTTCAAGCATACTTACGGCAGCTTCTGGCATTCCTCCAGACACCATATATCTGCGGTATTCAGATTTTAACTTGTCAAGTATAATAAGAGGCAATTTCTCTGGCTGTTCTATCTGTTCCACAAAATTGAATGTATGGGAATCGCTGGCTCGCAGATACTCTTTGAACGTAATCGGATACATACGCATAACCTGCACCTTTCCTACTGGAACGGTCATTCTCCTCCTTTTAACAGCCACTCCTAACAGCGAACCTGCTGCAATAATATGCCATTCGGGAGCATCTTCACAAAAATACTTTAACGAGTTGAGTGCTTCTTCACATTCTTGTATCTCATCGAATATGAGCAATGTCTTGCCTGGAACAAGAGGCACTCGGCTATAAAGGGCGAGTTCCTTTATTATGCGTGCTGGTTCCTTTGACTCGGTGAAGGCAGACAGCAACTCTTTCTGGCGGTCAAAGTCAAATTTCGCCGTATAGTCGAAGCATTCTCTTCCAAACTCTTCCATAGCCCATGTCTTGCCAATCTGACGGGCTCCTTTCAACAGGATTGGCTTATGCTTTTCAGCATCTTTCCATTCCTTGAATTTATTTATTATGTCTCTTTTAATTCTCATATTTGCACCGATAACTTCTGTTTTGTGTCAAATATGACACTTTTCCGAACTTGTCAGGTGCAAATATAAAATATATAGAGGAATACTACAACTTTCCTGAAAGTTATTTTTATTTATTTTCCAATAATAACGAATCAGCTTATTGCATTAAATACTTAGATACGGACTTATCGTAAGGATAATCAAGTAGTACCGAAAAAGCGGTATAGGAATGTTGTTGTACAATTCCTATACCGCTTATATTCAACGCTCTAAGCTGTTCGTGTGGCTTTTTGAGCGATTAGTATTCGTCCTCGTTGAAGAGGAAATCCTCTTTTGTGGGGTAGTCGGGCCAAACGTCTTCTATGGTTTCGTAGATTTCGCCTTCGTCTTCAAGTTCTTGAAGGTTTTCTACTACCTCCATCGGAGCACCTGAACGCATAGCGTAGTCAATGAGTTCGTCTTTTGTTGCGGGCCAGGGAGCATCTTCAAGCTTCGAGGCCAATTCTAATGTCCAATACATAATTATTTTGGGTTATAGATTTTACAATGTGGTTGTCGGATATGGCGTTAAAGCCATTGTGAAATAACTTTTTACGATATTTCGGCATTTTGGCGGCAAAAGTACACTTTTAATTCAATAAAGCAACATTCAATGTGCTTTTTTTTCGTTATATCCCGTCAAATAGTTGATTTTTTTTGCTAAGGCATAGAAAAAGTCAGACAAACGGTTGATGTAGGGCAGTGTTTCGGCTTGATTGATGGGCAGTGTTTCAGCATTTTGATTATGTTGCATGGCTACCCATTGTCGTTCTGTGCGTCGGCATAGTGTGCGCACAACATGGGCATGGGCTGCAAGGCGGTGCCCACCAGGAAGAACAAAGCCTTTAAAGAGTCCGTCGACTTCTGTGTTTATAGTTGTTATTTGTGTTTCGAGTGCTTCAACATCTGTTTTTTGTGGAATAGGAAACTCATGCGAGGCAATGCTTGTGCGGTCTACTGCTAAATTGAATAATAGACGCTGTGCTTGTTCCATGAGTTGAAGTTCGTGTTGAAAGGGGATGGCGAGTTCGGCAGTAATGTTGGCTGCAAGCCAACCAATATGGCTACTCAGTTCATCGAGCGTTCCATAAAATTCTATGGTTACGTGGTCTTTGTTTACCCGTGTACCATTGGCAAGAGTGGTGGTACCATCGTCGCCTTGTTTGGTGAAAAGCATTAAGTAATAAGTATTAAGTATTACATTCTAAAGAGTACTTTCTAAAGAATACATTCTAAAGAATATTACTTTCTAAAGAGTACTTTCTAAAGAGAACTTTGTTTCTAAAAATAATTTATGATGTAATGTGCTCGCTGCAACTCTGGTCGATACATGATGATGCCCCAATCGTAGAGGTTGAAGGTGATTTGAGCTTGGGGGAGGCAGATCAATTCAGTCCAATTAGTTTGTTGTGTGCCTTTCCCTACGCCTTGCACCACAAGCATGCCGCCAGGGGAAAGAGACAATAAATGTTGGCGAGCTTGGGAGAGAGTCCAATTACAATCCATCACAACCATGTGGGTTGAGGCTTTCGATGCAATATTAAAAAAATGTGTGTGGCAACTGCCTGCGCTGAGCAATGTTTGCACCAAACCATCTGTGCCAAAACCTTGTAAAAGGGCAGAGGGGGGACGCTGAAAGTTGGCTAACCTAAATAGAAATTTGGCATCCTTCCACCTCAAACCATGTTTGCAAGGTGTTTGGTCGTAGCGTAGGCGCAAGGGTTGGTAGGCATAGTAGGTGCCAGTTTCGTAGACCACACCTGTCACAAAGTTAAAGGCAAAGGGTGAGTGAATGCCGTAGCCACGGCGCTGACGAAAGCGTTTAATCCAAGTGGCACAACGTCTTAGCGGTATGATTTTGATGGACATAGGCAGTAGGATTGTGAAAAGAATTGCATAAATATGGGGCGAAGTTACACATTTTTCTTGCCATAAGCCTTGACACATAGCAGTTTGTTTGCTCATAACCCAAAAAAGTAGTAATTTTGTGCGCAAAAAAATAATACTACGGCAATTCAAAAAATTACAAGTTGAAAAGTTTGGGAGTTTATAAGCGTAAGGTGAACGACAATGTAATAGAGTCGTTTGGCAAAAAAACTTGTAACTTTTAAATTCATAAAACAGATTTTTTGGGGACATTGCCTTATAACAGATCAACTACAATCAATGAAGAGATTTTTTTCACTGACAATGATGCTCCTTATCATGGCTGTGATGGCTGTGCAGGCGCAGGTGAATTTCAGCGTGAAGTATAAGCGCGTGAATGCTACCACCATCGACATCGTCTTTACCGGTACAGCTCAACCCGGTTGGCACATTTACTCTACCAATATTGGCGAAGGCGGTCCTACCCGTGCGCAATTTGGTGTAGACAAAATTAAAGGTGCCAAACTTAAGGGTGCGCTTAAGGCAGGTCCGGGTGCTAAGACTATGCAGGATCCTATTTTTGAGATGCCTGTAACTTTCTTTGAGGGACATGCCACATTTACGCAACGCGTGGAGTTGCTCGACAAAGACTATGAGTTGAAAGGTTATCTTAAATATGGTGCTTGCAACGATGAAAATTGTTTGCCGCCTACAAGTGTAAATGCTTCGGTTAAGGGTACGGATGGTCCTGCACCTACAGCTGAGACTAAGGCTGAGGAAGCAAAGGCTGCACAAGAGGCTGCTATGCCTCAAACTACTGCCGACACTATGGCAAACGTGAATGCTGCAACAGCAGATTCGGCAGCCTTAGTTCCAGCACAAGCACTCGACAGCACAGCAGTCAAGGCTTTGTGGACTCCCGTTGTGAAGGAACTGAAGAGTTTTGGCGAAGATGCAAACGATATGAGTGGTAAGGCTTGGTATTACATCTTCTTCTTAGGCTTTATTGGTGGTCTTATTGCACTCTGCACGCCTTGCGTTTGGCCCATTATTCCTATGACAGTAAGCTTCTTCTTGAAGCGTTCGGGCGACCGCAAAAAGGGCATTCGTGATGCCGTGACTTATGGCATTAGCATTGTTGTGATTTATGTAGGTTTAGGCTTGATTATTACAACCATCTTTGGTGCCAATGCGCTGAATGACCTTTCAACCAATGCGGTGTTTAACATCCTCTTCTTCTTGATGTTGGTGGTGTTTGCTGCAAGTTTCTTTGGAGGTTTCGAAATTACATTGCCCAGCAAATGGGGAGATGCTGTGGATAGCAAGGCTGAGAAAACAACAGGTTTGCTTAGCATCTTCTTAATGGCTTTCACGCTTTCATTGGTTAGCTTCTCGTGTACAGGTCCTATCATTGGTTTCTTGTTGGTAGAAATCAGCACCACAGGTGGCTCGGCACTTGCACCTACCATTGGTATGTTGGGTTTTGCGCTTGCATTGGCATTGCCTTTCACCCTTTTTGCCCTCTTCCCCACGTGGCTTAAAAGTGCACCTAAAAGTGGTGGTTGGCTCAACAATGTGAAGGTGGTGCTCGGTTTCTTGGAGTTGGCATTTGCCTTGAAGTTCCTTTCGGTAGCAGACTTGGCTTATGGTTGGCATATTCTTGACCGCGAAACATTCCTTGCTCTTTGGATAGTTATCTTTGCTTTGCTCGGCATTTATTTGCTCGGTGCTATCAAGTTTCCGCACGACGATGAGGATGAACAACACACATCAGTGCCACGCTTCTTCTTGGCTTTGATTTCGTTGGCTTTTGCTGTTTATATGGTTCCTGGTTTGTGGGGAGCTCCTGTTAAAGCGGTAAGTGCTTTTGCACCCCCTATGTCTACACAAGATTTTAACCTTGATCCTGTTAAAATTGAGGCTAAGTTTACAGACTATGAGGCTGGTATGGCTTATGCTCGTCAGACGGGTAAGCCCGTTATGGTAGACTTTACAGGTCATGGTTGTGTAAACTGCCGTAAGATGGAACTTGCTGTTTGGCATGATGCTAAGGTGCGCGACTTGCTCACTAAGGATTATGTGCTTATTTCACTCTATGTAGACGAAAAGGCTCCATTACCAGAACCTATTGAGGTTACTGAAAACGGACAAACAACCACCTTGCGTACTGTAGGTGATAAGTGGAGTTATTTGCAGCGTTCTAAGTTTGGTGCCAATGCGCAGCCTTTCTATGTGTTGCTCGATAATAATGGTCAACCTCTTAACTCTTCCTATTCGTATGATGAGGATATTGATAAGTTTGTAAACTTCTTAAAGAAGGGCTTGGATAATTACAAGCAAAATTAAATTGCATATGGGTGGTTCTAATAATTCTGATAAGTTGATTTGTGCCCTATCGTGTGTGTAT
>OWJS01000124.1_pt1 | contig 26629 bp, 13 predicted proteins | sample 1732961 | NCBI WGS metagenome assembly OWJS01 (sample SAMN05065774, study PRJEB22554) | human gut metagenome | biome: ENVO:2100002; feature: ENVO:00000062; material: ENVO:00002003 | host: Homo sapiens | place: USA
CGAGATTACTACGCGTCTCGTGGGCTCGGAGATGTGTATAAGAGACAGGGGTTGTTCCATTCATTTTCTTGAAGAACTTGGTGAGATGCGCTTGCGATGAGAAGCCGAAGCTATTGGCGATTTCCTGCACCGTATGCGTGGTGGTCGTCAACTCTCGTTCGATTTCCTTCACGATATACTCATCTATGATATTCTTCGGAGTCTTGCCAGAGATACGGCGAGTAACCTGGGCGAGATAACGACTGCTCACATTCAGTTGGTCGGCATAGAAATGCACATCGCTATAGGTACGACAATAGTTGACCACCTGCGAGATAAACTGACTATACAAATCCGAGCTGCGACCTTGCAGATTTCGCTCCCTTGCCCATTCGACATTGATGAAATCCTGCGCCATCGCCAAAGCCTCTTCCATCTTCTTGCCTTGGGTAAGATACACCGAGAGAGCGGAAGAGAAACGGTTGATGAGACCATGCGAGTTGGCATTGTCAAGCATGAAGACACACAAGCCACCATCCTCTGCACGGCGCAACAGTTTGCTATCTTGCAGCATGATGTCGTTCTCTTTCTTCCTCGCCACCACCGCCGAACAGAGCGGCAAGAGGCGATACTTGATCTGGCTCACCACATCCTCCGTCATCAGCGCATCGCCATTGCTCGACCAGATAGCCGGGGCATAGACGATATAGTCGGGACGATACTTGGTGAGAGCATCGATGATAACATCCAAGGTCTCCACCTTACGTATCATGCCCACCTTGACCACACTAGGCTGAATATCGTTCATAATCGCCTCTATCTGTCCCGACACAATCTCTGCCGGCACATCAAAGAACTCCTGGATACCCAGGGTGTTCTGTACGGTGATACTCGTAATCGCCGAGACGGCATAGCCGCCCAGTTCCGAGATGGTTTTGATGTCAGCCTGGACACCCGAACCACCCGTACTATCCGAACCCGTAATGGTCAATATCGGTTGTAATTCTCTCATACACCTAAGCTATTGAATTCTTCACTCTTCGTTCTTCATTCTTCACTTAATCAGCTCTTCACTTTCATAAATTCCGTCGGCGTCATACCATACTCCTTGGAGAAGCACTTCGAGAAGTAGCTGCTGTTGGAGAAGCCCACGGAGTACATCACCTCCGACACGCTGAACTTACCTTCCTTGAGCATCATCGCCGCCTTGCGCAAGCGGATGCCACGAATGTATTCCACTGGAGTCTTGCCTGTCATCACCTTTATCTTGCGATAGAGTTGTTTGCCACCGATGCCGATGATTTCCTGCAAACTCGTCACATTGAAGTCGGAATCTATCATGTGCTTCTCTATCGCCTCGTTGACCTCACGCAACAGGCGCTGGTCGGCATCGCTCAGCGTCATCGGCTTCTGCTGGCTAACCTCTTCTGCTGGATTTTCCGATTCAGCTGCCACCTCTGTCGATGGCGTGCTATCCGATGTAGGAGCACCCTGCGCTACTTCATTTGGCAAGTCAGCCATAGCCGTACTGTCCACCACCAAGGAACTATTCACGAGTTGCGTTACCTCCTCAAAGGAGCGATGGCTCACCGCCGCCTTCAGTCGCTCTGCCAAACTAGCGAAGAACTTCATACGGGCATCCACCTGTTCGAGGATTTCCGCCTTCTGTCGCTGCTCCTCAGCCAAGCGTTCTCTCACGAGATAGAACTTCATACCTCCCCAAACGGCACCGATAGCCAAGGCGAGATAGAAGAGTCTAGCCCATATCGAGAGATACCAAGGTGGCAATATAGAGATGTCGAGCGAATAAACCTCCTCGCCGATGTTACCCTCGCCATCCAAGACATGAACGGCTAGTTGGTAATCGCCGTATGGCAAACCGTTATAGACAATATCGAGATTGCCTTGGTTAAGATAATGCCAATCGTGGTCGATGCCTTCCAAGCGATAGGCATAGACACGAGAAGGATGGTCGCCAAAAGGAAGGTCGGAGAGTTGAAGCGTGAAGTTGTTCTCATCGCTCTCCAACGTGAGTTTCTTCAGATACAGCGGAGCCTCATCAGCATGACCTGCGGATGCTTGTGCCCCATCCATCACCTGCGCTCCATTGACGATGACACCGGTCAAGAAGAGTTGCATCTTCTCCTTCTGCGATGCGGCAGCCGATGGTTCTGCCAAGTCGGCACGGACTCTCACCACACCGTCGTTGCCGCCCATCACGACTACGTGTTCAGACTTGGAATAAGCCATCGTGAGTGGAGAGAGGACTGGAATGATGAAACGGAAGCTCTTGCCGTTCTTATCGAGCACACAACATTCATCGTCGCTCACGACCCATATCTTGCCTTCCACATCGCACATCGTGCTCACCTTGCCTCCTATCTGCCATTCATGCGACTGAATGTCGGCGAGACGAGCCTCACGTCCCTTACAGGCTGCCACATCATAGCACTTCACGCTACTGTTGTCGCCTACCCATACATTACCATGGGAGTCTGCCATCAGATAATTGATAGCTCCCACGTTGGCGGTATGTTCCACGGTCATGCGGACAGGGTCGATGCGGTCGAGACGATTGTAGGTGGAAGCCCAAATCATTCCTTTGCCGTCCATCACCATCTGTCCTACGTGGATGCCCGAAAGTGCATTCTTGCCTTGGTCGGTGAAATGCGCATCGGCGATGCAAGAAGCGGTGGCTGTGATGGAAGAGGTACGAGAGTGAGCAATGGCAGTCACGAGTTTCTGCTTGTTGATGACGAAGATACCGCCCATATAGGAAGCCATCCAGATACGTCCCTGTCGGTCTTCCAAGATGTCGTAAGCCCAGGCGGTGGAATACTTGCCACTCTTGTCATAGACGATGAAGTTCATCATCTGTTGGGAAGAGCGTTGTAGCAAGTTGATGCCATGGTCGGTACAAGCCCAAAGGTCACCCTCATGGTCCTCATATATCTTGCGCACTCGGTTGTGGGTGAGCGGATATTGCTGGTTGTTCTGCTTATACCATACGCAGCCTTGCCATATCAGTCCGTTGGTACCACCCAACCACCAGTCGCCATTCTTCGTCTGGAGGATGGCATGCAGGCAGTTGCCCTCGCCCGTAAAGGTAAGTTTGTCAAGCGGCATATATTCATAATAGGTATGGGTGGAGAGACGGGAAAGACCATTGTCGGTGCCTATCCACACGTTTTGCCACTTGTCCACGAAACAAGCCCACACGATATTGTTGGGGATGGAGGCAGCATCACGAGAGTCGTGTACATAGTGTTCGAGTACATTGTGGATAGACAAGCTATAGAGTCCGTTGTCAGTACCGATATAGAGCTTGCCCTCGTTGTCCTCAGCCAAGCACTTCACCGAGTTGCCATTGAGTTCCTCTATCTTCGAGAAATGGCGGAGTTGCAAGTCGGCACAATACAAGGCTCCCTCCGTACCGACCCAATAACACTTACGCTTGGCATCGTAAGCCAAGGCATTGACGAGCGGTTGCTCCCCCTGGCGCAGAGGAATCAAGCGCTGGTTCAAGCGAAGACCGGAGATGGAACCTGTCAACAATCCCTTCGGTGTATGCAACAAGGCATAGACATCGCTGCCCAAGGTCGCCTTTTCGTTGCGCACATCCAGCACTCGCTGTTCCTTCAATAGCTTACGTTGGCTCTCATTATCGAAATGCTCCTTGGCAGGTGTCAATACATAACTATATCTCTGGGTATCGAAAGCCAAGATGCCACTGCCCGTAGCGAGATAGAGCATGCTGCCCTTGAAAGCCAAGGCATTGATACGGGTGTTGGAGAAAGCGTGGTCGGCATAATGGCGATAGCTATGATAACCATCATAACTATAGAGTCCATTCTCGGTGCCAAGCCATATCACGCCTTGTTTGTCTTGTGCAATACTCGACACGGTTTGCGCACCATCCAAGGTGATATTCACAAAACGCTGGGCTTGGATGGCACTGACTATCAGCGTCATCAACAAGACCAGCGTTATTTTGTATGGGAGTTTACAAGATTGTTTCATGTGTGCAAAATTACACATTCTTGCGCAATACTCCAAATTTTTTGAATACTAATTTGCGAACAAGGTGAGTTCTTTCTCCAAGCCTCGCTTGGCATCCTTCACCTTCAGCGTGATGTTGCCCTTCTGCACCTTGCTCTGTACGATGACGACGAGTTTGCCTGAGAAGAGTTTCATCTGTGACTGGGTGAATGGTTCCAAGGATGTGGCATCGCCATTGCAAGCCGCCTTGAAGGTTCCTGCGCCAGAGACCTCGAAGGTCATCTCGTCATCGGCAAGCGGACATTCATTGCCATCCTTGTCCAAGAGACTCACGGTGATGTAAGCCAAGTCGTTGCCATCAGCCTTCAATACCGTATTGTGCTCATCGGTACATCCCTCCACCATACAAGCGATGCCCTTATGATCAGGGGTCTCAACGCTGAGTTTGATTTGGGTCGGCTCACCAGCGGTACGTCTCACATCCTCTCCTACCTTGTCGCCATACTGATTGTAAGTCACCACACGAATCTCGCCTGGCTCATACTTCACGTCATTCCAACGGAGGCGATAGCGATCCAATCGGCTCGATGGGTCCTTGCGTACTCGTCCTTGACTCTTGCCATTGACAAACAACTCACCTTCCACGCCATCGGTATAGCAATACACAGGAGTCACCTGCCCCTCACGTCCCTGCCAGTTCCAATGAGGCAAGAGATGGGTGGTGTGTTGGTGCTCGTTCCAACGGGCACGATACATATAATAGCGATCCTTAGGCAGACCAGCCAAATCGCAGATGCCGAAGTAACTGCTACGTGATGGCCAATACTCATCATAAGGTGTCGGCTCGCCGAGGTAGTCATAACCAGTCCACACGAACTCGCCGATTACCCAACTGTAGTCGTCTTGCATCTTCCAGTCGTCATCCGGTAGGTTGCTCCACGAACAATACTCGGTATCATAGCTGGAGCACTGACCATCAGGGTAAGGATTCTTATCCTTGTTTTGCACCACTACAGGGAACTTATACACGCCACGGGAACTGACCGTAGATGCAGTCTCGCTTCCAAGCAAGAAGCCCTGAGGAAGCTGCTCGATATTCTTATTATATTTATGTACACGATAGTTGAATCCCGGCACATCCATTGCCTGTGCGAAGCCCGACTTCAAGGCAGCCTCAGCCCTATCCATACCCTGGGTGACAGGGCGAGAAGGGTCGTACTGATGACAGATGTCTTGCAAGTGCTTGGCGATCTCGACACCTTCCTTGCTCCACTGCTCAGGAATCTCATTGCCGATGCTCCACATGATGATGCTAGGATGGTTGCGATGGTGCTTCACGAGATTGGTGATGTCCTTGTCGCTCCACTCCTTGAAGAAGCGAGCATAACCATTCTTGCACTTAGGATAAATCCACATATCGAAGCTCTCTGCCATCACCATCATACCGAGTGAGTCGCAGAGTTCCATCTGCATCGTGGAAGGCATATTGTGGGCGGTACGGATGGCATCACATCCCATCGCCTTCATCATCTTGATTTGTCGGATGAGCGCAGCCTTGTTCTCTGCCGCACCGAGCGGACCGAGGTCGTGATGCAAACAGACACCTTTTATCTTTCGGGTCACGCCATTGAGTTGGAAACCATAGTCCTTCGATACCGATATGGTACGGATTCCGGTCTTCAAAGTCTGCACATCCGCTACCTTCTTGCCCTCATATCGAGTGAGTTTGAGCTGGTAGAGATACGGATGTTCAGGCGACCAAAGCTGTGGATTAGCCACCTTGAGTTGAGTCTTGATGGTAGGATTGGCACCATTGATAGTTTGCTGTGCCACAACCTTTCCCGCTTCATCAGCCAAAGCTATGACCGTGCGACCATTCTTGGCAAGTTTACCTTGCAAGAGCGCATCCACCTCCAACTCAGCCTCAGCCTTGTCAGCCTTGAGTGTACGGGCGAAGGTGTCCCAAGTAGAGAAGTTGACATCGCCATAAAGCTCCACTTTCACGGGGCGATAAAGACCGCCACCTGGATACCAGCGGCTGCTCTCCTCCACATTCTTGAGGTGAACCTCCACAAGATTCTTCTTGCCACCAAACTGCACGTATGGGGTGATGTCGATGCGGAAGGCATTGTAGCCATAAGCCCACTTGCCAGCCTCCTTGCCATTCACGAAGACGGTGGGCTCACTCATCGCACCATCGAATACCAAGACGGCACGTTTGTAGCCCTTTGGCAAGGTGAGGTTCATGCGATACTCGCCCTCGCCTATCCAAGGAAGCGCACCCGAACGACCCGACTTCTCAGATTTCTCCTTCTCGCCATTCTGTTCGATGGCAACCATCTGGAGGTCCCATTTCTTGTCGAATGGTCCGGCGATAGCCCAGTCATGAGGCACTTGCACCTGTGTCCACGACTTGCCATCACGAGAGAAGTCCCACGATGGCAAGTTGATAATCTTTCGACTTTGCGCCATGGTCATCGCAGAGAGAGCCAAGGCGAAAGTCGCCAATGTCAATTTCTTTTGTCCTATCATTACTATATATATAAATAATGTATGATGTCTTTAGCACATTCCTTACTTGAAGGCATCGAATACGGCTGTTGGCTTGCCACTCTTGTCGAAGGCTCCCTTCTGGTAAGCACCCCATCCCAATGTGGTATAGTTGGCAGGTTTCCAGTCGTTATATACCTCTGGTTCCCAATAGAAGATACCCTCGCAGGTAGAGATGGCCTTGCAACCATCCACCATCTTCTTCATCATTGGGGCTGCCTGATCGGAATCCCAATTCATACCAATCTCGGAGATAACCACATCGCAGTTATACTTGTCTGACAAGGTTTGGATGTTGGCGAGACAGTTGTCTGTCAACTCGGTCCAGTTACTGTCCTCAGGATAGAGCGACATACCGATGACATCCCACTTGCCGCCGTGGTTCTTCAACTCATCGAAGATCCAAGTGTAGCGACCGAGGTTGTTGCCCTCGTCGATATGCACGATGACCTTAGCCTGTGGATAAACAGCCTTGACAGCATCATAACCTGCGGAGATGTAGGCAGAGAAGTTGGAAGCGTTCTTGGAGCAACGACCTGTGACATTCACGTCATCATCGTTCCAAAGCATACCGTCACGAGTCTCGTTTCCTACCTGTACCCACTCCACGTTGCTGACACCTCTATCCTTCAAGGCAGTCAACACCTCGGTAGTATGACTAGATACGGCTTGCTTCATCTGCTCGAAAGTATAACCTTGCCAAGCGGCAGGTACTGTCTGATGAGCAGGGTCTGCCCAAGTATCAGAGTAATGGAAGTCGATCATGAGGCGGAAGCCCAACTGCTGTGCTCGCCAAGCCTTGGCCACGACATCGTTCTTGTTGCACAAACCGCCATCTGGATTTACCCAGACACGAAGGCGGATGGAGTTGACACCGAGGTCACGAAGCAAAGACAAGCACTCTTGCTTCTTGCCACTGGCGCTATAGAAGTTGACACCATCGCCCTCCATCTCAGTGAGCCAACTGACATCGGCTCCCTTGGCGAAACCACTCATATCGTAAGTTTTCTCCTTTTCTGGAGTCGTGTTATCATCGTTGCTGCAACTGGTTCCCGTGATAGAGAACAAGAGTGCTGAAGCCAGCAACATTGCTTTACCTAATATATTTTTCATTGCTATTTATCTTATTAATTATTCATACTTCCATGTCATGGTGTTGAGGTCAATGGTGATGGTCACTTTCTCCTTTCCATCCACATCATCATTCAACCAGATGTCCCATCCTTGGAATTTATCTTTTTCCGTTGTAGTTTCCTTATAAAGAGTGAACTGACCATCACTAGTTGGAGCCGCCCCATAGCAAACTTGCTTGTCTGCAACACCATCACCAACATAGTAGAAACGCATATTCCATTTATTCTTCAAGTCATAAGTGCAAGAATAAACGTTATCGCTCACCTTTTCAAAAATAGCATAAAGTGTACTTCCATCGTTAGAGAACATTCCGATAGTATTATGTATCTCTGGCTCTGGAGAAGTCTGGTCGCCGGCTACGATAGAGTAAGCCAACTCGCCATTCTCTCCCACCTTCACGGTAACGGTATAAGTACCAGCCTTTGCAATATTCACGCTACCAGCAGTCTCTGCATCCGTCATCTTGCCATCAGCGAGAGTATAGTTCATTGTCTTGGCTACAGCCTTGGCATCCTCAGTACCAGTTGACTTATTATATTCTGCACCTGTAGCTGCGATAGAGATAGGGGCATTATCGGCAGATGTAGTAATGACCTTCACCCAAGCATAGTTAGGAGCATCGTATGTCATCGCCTCACCATTAAGCTGAAGTTCCTTCAACCAAGTAGCCTTCCACTCCTTAGCCTTCGTATCCAGTACCGCATAATAGATACCAGCAGGCTCTGGGAACCAGCAGCTCCAAGCAGTCTCTGTATTATCAATAGCGAAGGTTCCTTCCTTAGAAGAGTTACCCCAAATGGAGCCATCATTCTCCTTACCCCAGAAGTTCAACCAAGATGATACATTCATATAACCTGTATAAATGCCATCTTCATTAGGAGAATAAAGATAATCCACGACTTTTGACTTATCCTCCTTCTCCACGAGCGTCAACTTATTCATGTGTATCATATAAGGTGTAACGTTCACCTGACATACATTGCTATAAGCTGCATCGAGGTTGGCACCCATCTGACTCTTGACACGGAAGTACACAGGAGCATTCTGCTCTGGAGTCATCTGCAACTCCTTGGCAAGTGCATTGAGATCGGCACCAGTGAAAACCTTGGAGAGAGTTGACACGGTGTAATCCTTCGTTGTGGCAAAATCCTCGGAAGTGGATGCTTGCAAATAAGTGAGCAAATTACCACTAGCAGCAGGTTTGGTCTCGTCGCTAGAGAGCAAAGTAGGATTCTTCCATGCAAATGAGACCACAATGTCCTTGGTGTTGTCAACTGACAAGAGGACATCCGAAGCCGAAGCCATCAAACCGGAAGCCTCGAAGCCATTCAAGTATATCTTGTCGCCACTCTCATCGCAACTCACCAAGGCGGTGAGTGCGCAGAGAAGCATCATTAGGTTTCTAAATATCTTTTTCATTGTCGTTATTCTTAATAGTTGTCGTTATGAAGATTTGGATTTGCGGTAAGTTCGGTATTTGGAATTGGATAGATGTTGTACTTACTATCGACAGCCTGTCCGTCGTGCGTGCCACCCTTCCATTGCCAGATATATTTGTTGGTCGTGAATTGTCCGAAGCGAATCAAGTCGGTACGGCGATAGCCCTCATGGTAGAGTTCACGAGCTCGCTCATCGAGGATGAACTGGAGGAGAGCATTATCATCGGCAAAGTTACTGCTCCATACATCCGATGCTCCGGCACGCTCTCTGACGAGATTGATCCAGTAGATGGCTCCCTTCTTGCGAGAGGCGATGACCGCAGGGTCGCTGGCATCCGTGCCACCATTCCAATCATCCCAGCTGGTTCCCTTGATACGAGCCACACACTCGGCATACATCAGATAGACATCAGACAAGCGGAAGAGTGGATAGTCGGTCTCGGCACCATGATTGGCTGTATTGGAAGCATCTGTGCCATCGTCCTTTTTATTGGACCACTTCTCTGACAGGTAACCAGTAGTCTCATCTGTCATGCTTGCCACGTCCTTACTCTGTCCATTGGTGAAGAACTTGGCACGTACATCTCCCTTGGCATCCTCACCCTGTGAATAGATGTCGCTCTCCTCAAACTTATCCACAAACTCTGGACGAAGTCGGAACTCACTCCAACCGCTTGTGGCACCGAAGTCACCAGGAGTTTGGTTGGCATTCGACATACTCAACTGTCCACAAACCATATAGGTGGAAGAGCCCCAACTAACGGTATGAGTAGCAGATACTGGCAGAGCGAAGATGATCTCGTTGGTACGCTTGTCATTATCGGCATTAAAGAGTTTGCAGTAATCGCTCTCCAAAGAGTAGCCCATGTTCATCACCTGCTCGCAAGCCTCCTTGCACTCGGCATACTTTGCCACGCCGGTATAAACCTCACTGTTCAAGTAGAGTTTGGCAAGGAGTGTATAGGCTGCGCCCTGGGAAGCCTGACCGTAAGGACAAGTGGAAGCAGGAAGCAAGTCGTTCACGCAGTCTTTCAACTCACTCTCGATATAGTCGAATGTCTGCTGAGGAGTATAGCGAGGAGGAATGAAACTGCCCACTGGGTCGTTCTCCGTCACCATCGGGATATTGCGATAGAGGTCGAGGGCGTGGTAGTAGAACAAGGCACGCATGAAACGAACCTCAGCCTTGTACTCCTTCATCTTCACCTCATCCTCGCCAGTGAAACTAGCAGCATTGGCATTGCGGAGGAACTCATTGCAAAGGGCGATGTTGTAATAGATGCGATAGTACATATCAGATACCCAGGCATCGTTGGCATCCCAAGTGAGATAAGTCAAGCCTGTGGTCTGCTCACCTGTCAACCAAGTGGAAGCAAACTCATCGGTACCACACTCCTGGAGGTTGATGAACATACGCATGTAGTCGAATCCATTACCACTATTCAAGACTGATTCCATGTCTTTGTTGTCGCCACCCTTGCCCTGACCACTGGTCACCATGGAGGCGTAAATCTTGCCCAGCACAGACTCATAGTTGGCGAGGCTGGTATAAACATCCTTAGAGGTAGTCTCCGTCTGAGGATATTGGTCGAGATCGGAAATACAGCTAGTGGCACAGGTCAGCACCGCTGTTCCCATCATCATTGTATATAATATATTCTTGATTTTCATTGTTATCAGTTTTTATGTTTGATTGAAAACATTCTTCACTCTTCACTTAAAATTGGAATCCAAGGCTCAATGAGTAAGTGCGAGGACGTGGATAGAAGGAGTTGTCCATTCCGTTAGGAACCTCTGGGTCGGTGCCAGAGTAACCGGTGATGGTGAACACATTCTGTACCATCGCTGATACGGTGAGCGAAGCCCACTTGCATATTTTACCCACATTGTAGCTCAGGCTCAAGTTGTCAAGCTTCAGGAAGGAAGCATTCTCCACATAGTAGTCGGAGAGATACTGACGAGTCTTAAAACCAGTCTTGAGGAAGCTGGTGTTGAGGTTGTTGAGCTGTGAGTTGTTGTAGCTCACGGTTTCCCAAGCACCTGTGCTCATGCCCATTCCATTATATACATAGTTGTCGATATTGGCACGGAAACTCATGCCGAGCGTAAACTGCTTGTATCTCAAAGAGGTGCTCAAACCCATGATGTACTTAGGGGCTGGAGAATGATAGCGATAGAGGTCGACATCATTGATCTCGCCATCGCCATTGAGATCGGCGTATGCGCCCTCGATTGGCTTGCCTGTCTGTGGATCGTAGAGCTGATGATATACATAGAACATGTATGGCTCGTAACCCTCGGAAAGTACCTGGAACTGATATGCATCGATGCTAGGACCTACCTTCACATTGGTCTGGTTGCCACCCTTGACGAGCGAGAGGTTCTTCACCTTCATGTTCTGCCAAGTGAAGTTGTAGCTCAGGTTCCACTCCCAGTCCTTGGTTTGGATAGGAGTCGCATTCAAGGTCAACTCGATACCCTTGCTATCCACATTACCCACGTTGGTCAAGATAGTCTTCGAGAAGTTGGTACCGGCTGCGGTAGGAACGGAAGCCAAGAGGTCCTTGGTCTTACGGGTATAGAAGTCGAGCGAACCACCGAGGCGACCGCCCAAGAATCCGAAATCGACACCGAAGTTCCAAGAGGTGGTGGTCTCCCACTTCAAGTTCTCCACGTATGCCTCAGGACGGTAAGTCATGATGTAGTTGCCATTGATGAGAGCCTCGGCACCTGTCACACTGGAGGTATAGACTGGCAAGTAGTTGTAGTTGCCGATACCATCCTGCTGACCTGTCACACCATAGCTGGCACGGAGCTTCAAGTTGCTGACCACCTTGCTGTCCTTCAACCAAGGCTCCTGTGTCAAGGTCCAGCCCAAGGCTACAGATGGGAAAGTACCCCAGCGGTTATCCTTGGAGAAGCGGGAAGAAGCATCTCGACGAACTGTAGCCGTCAAGAGGTACTTTCCATCAAATGAATAGTTGACACGACCGTAGTAAGACAACAGTACATGACGATAATCTGATGCCTTCACAGTTGACAGGACTGTGCCTGCCGCACTCTTAGTGAAATATTCTGGAGTAGAACTCTTCCAATACTGATAGTCGTAACCTGCGGTGAGATCGACATTGCTCTTGATATTCTCGAAATACTTGGCGTAGTTGGCATAGAGTGTCAAGAGTCGGTTCTCATTCTTCTGAGGACCATACTTATAGTCGTTACCGCTCAGGGAAGCATCCTTGTTGAAGGCAGAGGCTGCCTCAGCAGGAACATATACTGTACCATCGCCCTTGGCATAGTCGGCACCGAGGGTGGCATGGAGTTTCAAGTCTGGCAAAAAGTGAACCTTATAGTCCACATCCATCGAACCGATGAAGCGGCTCACCTTACTTTTGGAGTCATATTGGTCAACGATACCACGTGGGTTTCTCACACCGGCATTCACTGGATAACCATCAGCATCGAGTGCCTCATTGTAACCACCATAGTTGCTATTGCCTGAATAGACAGAGAGAGTTGGATTATAGGTAGCGGCTGCCCAAACGGCACCACCAGCATTGAAGGAGTTGTTGTTGAGTGTACCCTTGGCATTGATGGTCAACTTCAAGTGGTCTTGGAAGAAGCTAGGAGTCAAGACGATGTTACCTGTCCAACGCTCCACATTGTCCTTGCGTACCAAACCGCTCTGGTTGTAGTAACCTACGGAAGCACGGAATGGCAAGAACTTGCCGATGCTACCGGAAAGGCTGAGGTTGTTGTCGGTACCGAAGGCGGTGCGATATACCTCGTCATTCCAATCGGTATGCGCTGTGCCGAGCAATGACTTCTGATTGTCTGTACCATATTGATTGATGACTTTGACGAAATCGTCATATCCGAGCATATCCACCATCTGAGCACGAGTCTGCACACTGTTGGTGGTATTGAAGTTGACCTTCAATCCGCCCTGCTGACCTTTCTTGGTGGTGATGATGATGACACCATTGGAAGCACGAGAACCATAGATGGCTGTAGAAGAAGCATCCTTCAAGACAGTCATGCTCTCGATGTCGGCAGGGTTGATCATAGAGAGGAAGTTGCTGGAGTTACCAGAGATACCACCCTGTTCCAATGGCACGCCATCCAAAACGATCAAAGGGTCATTGCTGGCGTTGAGGGAAGCACCGCCACGTACACGGATGGTGCTACCGGCAGATGCAGAACCACTGTTTGACATGATTTGCACACCTGATACCTTACCATTGATGAGTTGTTCTGGAGAAGAAACCAAGCCCTTGTTGAAGTCCTTGGAGTTGACGGTGGCAACAGAACCTGTCAAGTCGCTCTTGCGTGCGGTACCATAACCGATGACCACGACATCGCCGAGTGACTGGCTCTCAGGTTCGAGCTTCACCTTCATATTGTCGGAAATAGCGATTACCTTATCTATGTAACCGATATAAGAGATTTTGACTTTCTTGGCAGAGGAAGTCACTTGCAGTTTGAAGTTACCATCGAAGTCGGTAACCGTACCGCCCTTCTCGCCTTCCACCATGACGGTGGCACCGATCAGAGCCTCACCATTTTGTGCATCTGTCACCTCACCTTGAATGGTACGAGTTTGCGCCACGAGCTGCAAACATCCCATGAGGAACAATGTCACGAGAAGAAAACTTCTCTTCGTATTACACAAGATTGCATTCATTGTTTAGCTGTTCTATTAGGTTATTATTTTTCGATTGAATATTTCAAATGATTGAAAGTTTCGGTTGCAAAAGTAGGGAAACAACCGAAAAGTGCTAGATAAATATCAGACAAAGAAGAATAAAAAAAGGACAAAAGCCCATTTTATCGAGCATTTGTCCGTTTTATTGTTGACTTATACTAGGAAAAGTCATCCATTTAAGACAAAAACATGGTCATTTCTTTGGCGATACGGAAATAATACCGTTTGCAACGCAAAAGAAGATTTTCAAGCGACTCGCTGACATTGCCGACAGCCGTTGCTTGAGCAAGGAGGAAATGGAGAAATACGAGGAAAGCCAAAGAGTAGTTGATAACTACAACCTTGGCATGTATAGCGCATGGTATCAAGGCAACGAGGAAGGCATCAAGAAAGGTAAAATTGACACTCAGATTGCCACTGCCAAGAACTTTCTTGCCATGAAGTTGACACCAGAGCAAGTGGCTGCAGGTACCGGGCTGTCACTCGAAGAGGTGCTAGCACTCATGAAGAAACAATAAGGAATAGAAATTACACATTATTATATAATATAGCAGGCGACTTGTCGATAAGACGAGTCGCCTGTTTTTTTATTCTTCTCCCCCCTACGCTCAAAGTAAGGCAAGACTAAGAAAACTAACAAGGGAGCCGAGACTCTCGTCCCGGCTCCCTCTATAGATTTGTTTTTGTTAGATGGCACTAATGGACAACTCCATTAGCCCCAAACCCAAAATAAATGTATGTATCTTTTATTGATGCCAACATTATTTGTACCACTTCTCTGGACCTACTTCTAGCTTAATTACTTTTTCCTCACCGATAGTGAAGTCACCTTTGGCAGCATCTTTGTAATTAGGATCAATTTCTGTAGCACTATCATCCTTGAAAGCATTTATAATAGGAGGACCTAATACTTCTTTGTTCAAGTTAGGACATGCGTAGTAAACATTGTTCTTGAAAGTAGGAACAAGTGTTTTTGCTTGATTGCTCCAAACTGCAACGGTGTTAGTCACGATGTTATTTGTCCAATTAATTGCACTACAACCATTACGAACATAAAGTAATCGCTTGCCTGTTGCATTTGAAATTCCATCCAACAAACAATGGTCAACCGTAATAACAGTCTGGTCGCAGCCATCTATTTTAGCGTCATCATAACGGACGAACTCTCTTTCTTCAGCAATTGGAGCACTTCTGTAGAAAGTACAATTCTTTAAAGTCAACGCTGCGATATAGGCCGTACGGAAATCGTACCATTCCCCTCCATTTGCAGTGGCAATCTCATGAATGTCACAGTTTTGGAATGCAATTTCCTTAATCTGAATTTTATTGTTGTTTATATAGACAAGCCCTTTCCCATAGCTCTTGATTTCAGAATCTTTAACAACCAATTTTTCTAAATCATCAGCAGCCTGCTTAAAGTTGAAAGCTTGGTCTGTTGTATTATTCAAGCTACCATCAAGTACGACGTTAGTCAATTCGACACTCTTTGCACCGTTGATTTCGAAACGTCCCTGGATGACAGGCTTAGCAGTTGGATACATACCCTCAATAGAAACATTAGTCTTCAACACTGCAGAACTTGTTTTACCATCATCATCAGCAGAAGGAATCTGATAAGTACCAGGCATCAATACAAATTGCTCGCCATCTGCAGCATTTGTTAGTATAGACTTCAAGTTGTCACCTTCTTGAACGATGGTTTTGCCTGTCATATCTGCAATAGTTGTAATAGTCTTACTACCACGCTCTTTCTCACCATTATAAAGATTAATAGTATATTTTGTTGTAGGAGATAAGCCTTCCACTGTAGCCTTACCTGCTGCAATTTCTTCTTCGGTAAGATTTCTACTTACAACAACTGTAGTTCTACCATTATCATCTGTAAATTTCGCAGCAATCTTCGTTACAGCCTCACCAGCTGGCCAATAAAAAGTAGCAGAGCGGTCAAGCACATCCTTAAGAGGATCTACAGTCTTAAATATTTGCTGAGCATTAGTACGGAAGTACACACCATTCCAAACAGAGTTACGACTGTTATCATTGTCATCTACCGCCATAACACGAGCAGAATACTTGGTATCATAAGTCAATCCTTCTATCAAATAAGGAATCTGAGAGGCACTGATACCTTTGAATGTCTGTACAGGTGTTCCCTCAAAAGTCAAGCTATCATTCTCAAAGATTTCCAAGTTGTAGCTTGTCGCGCCAGAAGACAATGTCCATTCCAAGGAAGCACTTTCCTTTGTAACACTCTTTGCCTCAAAATTTGTAGGTGAGAAATTACGTCCTACGATAAGGCTAGTAATCTCATCCATTGGGTCGCTACATGATGTCAGGGCTAAAGCACTTAGCCCAAACATACATGTATATATAAATGATTTTTTCATAATTTGTTCTGATTAATGTATTGTTACTCATGTGATTAGTCACTGAGCTGACCATAGTTACCATCATTATTGAGCAAGCCGTTGCTCTTGTTGATGAAGGTCTGCCAGATAGGCCAGAGACAGTTCAAACTTGGCTGCTTTACATAGACACCATTGATATAGTCGTCTGTCAAGATGTTCTCACCGGTCTTACTATCTATAAACCACTGCTTAGAAGAATACTTATTGCTGTCATCCTTGGTCATAGCCTCACCTTGCTCATCAGTATCACCATGGTTCAAACCATAGATAGAAAGAGTCTCTCCATCAGTACCCAACTTGTAGTAGAGTTTCAATGGAAGATCAGAATACTCACCCGAGTGATTAGCCAAGCGTGTCAACTTCTCCTTAGCCTCTGCCATTTTCTCATCGATGATACCCCAACGAATGAGGTCAGCCTTGCGGAGCTGCTCACCAGCAAATTCGAATGCGCGCTGTTCTACAATGCCATTGAAGAATGCTTCCTTGCTAGCTGTATATTTAGCTTGAAGCGCAGCAACCTTCTCGGCAGGAAGGGCACGATCAAGTACTGGCTTCATATATGGCCAAGCTGCAGCAGGACCCTCCAATGCATTGATAGCCTCAGCAGCCATCAAGTAAACGTCAGCCAAACGCATGTACTGCCAGTTGATACCATCATCATTAGCACCTAAGTTAAGAGCACGGTCAGACTTCATCCACTCATAGCGCAACTTTCCGAAGCACCACTTGTTGATAGCTCTCAACTGCTGGTACGCCTTACCATTATTCAACTCCTTGCTCCATTCGTAAGGAACGCAAGTAATGTCACGGCGTACGTCCTCGGTATCATAATCATAATAGAGATAAGGCATAGGACCATTTACGCCACCCTGTGGCTGAGAAGTATATTGGTCTTTAGCCTGGTGTCTAACACCAAAAGTATAGAGCACACGACCACGACCACTAGAGAAAGGTATCTCCCAAAGGCTCTCATCACCAGCTGTCACATTGTCCTGACAAAGCTTGGTGAAGTTGTCCTTGAAATTACCCAACTTGTTACGACCGCTATTGATAACATCAAGGCACTCTTGCTTGGCAATCTCATACATCTTGTTAGTCTCCAATTCTGGATCCTTGCTCTTACGGAAGCCATCGCCACGAAGACCATAACCACCAGCATAGAGAGCAATACGAGCACGCAATCCCTTAACGAAGCTCTTGCTTACACGTTCTGTACTCTTAGTGATTTGGCTCTCATTAGGCCAGTAGCAGTAATCCTCAGCCTCCTTCAAGTCGGCGAGCAACACCTTATATATAGAGTCACGATTGCAACGTGGCAAATAGACGTTAGTTGGATCGTTTGGCTTGAAACGAGCAGGGACATCACCCCAACCCTTCAACAAGTCATTATAGACAACAGCTCTCAGAGTAAGAGCTTCACCGAGGAGCTGTGCCATATCCTTGTTGTTCTCTACATTACCATACTTACGGATGCCCTTAATAGCGAGGTTGGCACGCTCAATACCCTCATAGAACTTACCGTAGGCATTGTTCTCTGTATTCATCTGACCATTAGTAGGGAGAGTGCTATAGTTCCAGAGACTCTGTTTGTCATCATTAGGCTTTGCATAAGTAGGATAAGTATTACTACCTACCTCAAGGTCTGTGCTCAAGCCATAGTAAGGCAAGAAACGTCCACGGTATGAGTTAGTCTCACCGAAGGATACGTGGATAGACATAATCTCCGACTCAGCGAGAGAGTACTGTGAGAACACAGAAGACTCATCCAATGTAGAAATCGTCGGAGCGTCCATGTCACAAGAGGTCATCAAACCTACAAGCGACAATGAAACCAAAGATAATTTTATATAGCTTTTCATTACTATCTTTCTTTTGATTGTTAGAAGTTCAAGTTTACACCAAATACGAATGAGCGGCTTCTTGGATAACCTGAGTAGTCGCAAGATGGAGTCAAGCTTTCCTGACCGCTCTTCTTAATACAGTCAGACTCAGGATCGAAACCACTATAGTTTGTAATGGTGAATACGTTGTAAGCGGTAGCATAGAAGCGGAGGCTGTTGATACCCACACGCTTCGTTATAGACTGAGGGAGAGTATAGCCCAAAGTCAATGTGTTCAAGCGGAGGAATGAAGCCTTCTCGATAGCCCAGTCTGTAAGAATCATCTTACTGGTATAAGGAGACCACATTGTGGTGTTCTTATTCAACTCAGCCAACTTCTCAGGATCATTGCAGAGCGTACCATCCTCATTCAAGTTAGTCCAACGTTTACCATCAGCCATCTCAGTAATCATATTACGATACTGATACTTACCTGTCTGTGTACATTCAATCTTGTTGGCATTGTAAACTTGGTTACCGATGCTGAAGTTGAAGTTAGCTGCCAAGTCGAAGCCATAAGCGCGAGCATTGAGAGCGAAACCTCCAGTAACATCAGGGTTGACATTACCAATCTTCACCTTATCTTCTTCGCCGATAACACCATTACCACTCTTAGTGCCATCTTCATTTTCTACAGTAGCCTGGTCAACCAACTTCATAGAACCAGGACGAACATCGCCAATAACAGCAGAAGCGTCTGCGACACCTTCCTTCAAGATCCATTTACTAGAAGTCTGATCATAGCCTTGGAAATCGCTTACCTCATAACGTCCAGCACTCTTGTAGCCATAGATTTCACCTACTTGACCACCAACGATGATACGATATTCCTCACCTATCTCAGAAGAAGCCCAACGTGTCTCTGCACCGAACTCGTTCATACTGCCAAGGCTCTTGATCTTGCCTTTGTTGATACCGATGTTACCTGTGAGGTCGATACCCCAATCCTGTTTGTTAACAGCATGCCATGTCAAGCTAGCCTCAAGACCCTTGTTCTCAGTCTTACCCATATTACGATACTGGCTATCATAACCTGTACCAGACACAGGGAACTTGATAAGAAGATCCTTAGTAGTATTGAGGTAAGCATCCAATGTACCAGTCAACTTACCGTTCCAAAGTGTAAAGTCAAGACCCACGTTACGTGTAATAGTAGTTTCCCACTTCAAGTCTGGGTTTGCCATCTCCTTGGAAGGAGCCCACATAGTAGTAAAGCCATTTACCCAACCTGTAGCAGAGCCTGTCATTGCCTCATACATCTGAGAGAGCTGGCCCACAGGGATATTATTGTTACCTGCCGTACCGAAAGAGAGACGAAGTTTTAAGTCATCCAACCACTTCTTTGTACCAGACATAAACTTCTCTGAAGAGATACGCCATGCAGCAGCGGCTGATGGGAAGTAACCCCAACGATTGTTGCTAGAGAACTTAGAAGAAGCATCTGCACGGAACGTGAAACTCAAAAGATACTTGTCCTCGAAGTTGTAGTTGGCACGAGTGAAGAATGACAAAAGCTTATCATCTGCACTGTATTTGTCATCTACCTTATTAGGAGTACCCTGCGCAGAGAGTTTCCATGCTGTAGCAGCATCGAAGTCTGTAGGGAAGTTACGGATATCTGCGGTATTAACATGTTTCTTGGTAATGACATACTCATGACCCAACAAGAGGTTAACTGAATGCTTGTCGTTCTTAATCAACTTCTTGAAGTCATAGCTGAGAGTATTGGTATTGCGGAAACGATGGCGCTTGGTATCAGCCAAAGTGATACCTGGCTTGCCTGGGAAATCAGAGAATGCATTGCGCACCTGATAAGTGGTAAGACCGAAGAAACGCTGGTCATACTCGTTGTAGTCATCGTAGCCTAGCTCTGTCTTAGCCTTGAAGTTCTTAAAGATTTCCCAACCGAAAGCGCCAGAGAAGTTGAGCTGCTTACGTTCCTTCTTACGATCATTGTCATATTGACTTGTCACAGGGTTGTAAAGGTTACCCAAATCATCATCAGAAGAGCCTGCATTCTCATCCAAATTAGCCAAAGGAATAGGAGTATAGATAAGAGCATACTTCAAACGACGGTCTGTATCGTAAGAACCAGTAGCGTCATTGGCACCGCCACCACGGATGTCGGTGTCGGAATAACGTACTTGGAAGTCCAAAGTTGTATGCTTGGTAGGCTTGGTGTTCATCTTCAAGCTGAAGTTATCACGCTTGTAGCTAGAGCCGATCTGGATAGCTTTATCATTCATGTGAGCATAGCTGAAAGCATACTTGATGTTTTCAGAACCACCCGTGATATTCAAGTTTTGGTTGAACGTGTGACCTGTTCTACCATAGACAATGTCCTGCCAGTCATTGCCCTCTACGTCCTTGTAGAGATCCATATCCTGGTAGTTGCCGAAATAGTCGGTGTAAGAAGAGAGGTCTTTCTCATTCTTGAGAAGAGCCAACTCATACTGCCACTTAGCATAGTCGTATGGAGAAAGAGTATCCAATTTCTTGGCAATCTTCTTTACGCTATAATAAGCATTGTAGCTAACGTTTACCTTACCAGCCTTACCACTCTTAGTAGTAACAAGGATTACACCATTGGCACCACGAGAGCCATAGATTGCTGTAGAAGAAGCATCCTTCAATACGGTGATATCCTCAATATCTGAAGCTGGAATATCACTGATACTCTCTACAGGGAAACCATCGACAATGAAAAGAGGGTCGTTACTCTGGGTGATAGAACCACCACCACGTACACGAATTTTAACATCGGCATCAGGAGAACCTTCTGATGTTGTTACCTGTACACCAGCCATCTTACCAGTCAAAGCCTCTGAAGCAGAAGCCACAGGAACTGCTGCCAAAGTTTCGCTATTGACAGTAGCCACAGAACCCGTCAAGTCCTTTTTCTTGACAGAGCCATAACCGATGACAACGACGTCGTTCAGACTGTTGGAGTCGTCTTCGAGCTTTACGTTAATCACTGATTTGCCAGACACATTGACAACTTGAGGTTTCATACCAACGTATGAAATCTTCAGTTTCTTACTGTTGCCTTTCAGAGTTACGGTAAAGTTACCATCAATGTCGGTGACACCACCATTATTAGCATTACCATCCTCCACTACGGATGCACCAATAATTGGCTCGCCGGTATTGTCGGTGACATTACCTTTAATCACTGTTTGCGCAAAGCCATTGGCAGACATTGTCAATGTGGCTGCAACAAGCGCAAATCTCAGATTTTTAAATTTACCAGACATACACTTTAGGTTTGATTATTTATTTTTTAAATAGTTGTTTTGGATCTATCGTAATGATCTTGTTCCGTATTCTCGTTTATATTTAAGAATTTTGGTTTAGTGCTGCAAAGTTAGAAAAAATTATTTAAATAGGACGAAAATAGAGGCAAATAATTACGCAAACGTTTGCAAGAATAAGTTGAAAAGCCCCACTTACAAATAGGGCAAATATAGCTACAAAACGTGAGAAATCCCTTCTATCTTAGACCCATGAAGCGATAAGGGACAAGTTTCTGGAGCAAAGCCTGAAAGAGAAAGAATAGATTTTTGTCTCGAAAGGAAACAACGGAAATCGGTACAAGCAACAACAAAAAAGGTCGTTTAGAAAACGACCTTTTTTGTTGTTGACTGCCCATTGGCATGGATACTCTTCACGATGTTGACACCACGCTGAGGGGATGAGAGGCGAGAGCCTGCTAAGTCATAATACTCTGTGCGGATGATGGCGGAAGGAACCGAAGATGTCTCGGCGATGGAGATGCCAGTGGTAGCACCTTTCAGTTCGTTGCCCTTCGCATCGTAGGTCTTCGCCGTGCTATAGTTCTTGATGGCATGGTCGAACTCGTCGAGGTCCTCCGTAGGGATGGCATCGGTGTATGCCTTCCATATCTCCACCTTGCCTGCACCTGAGTATTTCTCGCAGAGGGATGGCACTTCCACCGTCTTGTCGAGGCAATGAATGGAGTAATTTGCTACGGTTTGAGTAGGAACCCAATCGGTAGGCTTCACAGGCAAAGACTTGCTGACCTTCGCACCATCAATGTTGGTATAACCAGACATCAATCGATCACATCCTTTATAGATCACATCATAACCTTCAGCCGTATTGATATTCAAGTTACCCTCACGATCAGAGCGGATGGGTGCTTTCGTGTTCTCGAAGTAACAAGCCTCCACATAGCCGATGGCCTGTTCTCTTACATCCCATCCATCCTCGCAGCCTTTCATATAGTTATTATAATAATGTACGTGACCGCCACGCTGAAGAGGAAGGCGAGAACCTTGGATATTATCGAAGAAATTATGATGGAAAGAAATGGTACGGCAGTTGTCAAACACGTCGCTATCACCTTTTCCCCACAGGCAACTCTTGTCATGGTCGTGGAAGTAATTATAGCTGAAAGTGAGCCACTGCACATTGTTCTTGCAGTCGAGCAAGCCATCATAGCGATCCTTGTTGGCAGCATCGCCATTGAAAAACTCACAGTGGTCTATCCAAATATGACCGCCCCAATCTGTTTTGGCGCTTGTCTTGTCGGCTTGGATGCCAATGCAATCAGGGTCGCCGACCTCCACTTGCGCTCCATTGCGAAGAGCAACTATCTTATTTTCACCAGTCTTGAGCACTGGCACACCCTTCATCGTAAAGCGGCAGTTGCGGATGATGATGTTATCCACGCACTGCATCACAAAGGTGATGTGGGTGAAGAGAGGAGCTTTGCCTGTAGCTGGGTCAACGACTCCAATGAGGGTCTTATTGGATGCCACCAAAATGCGCTCGCCGTAGGTGGTTTCGACACCACTGAATCCACTTTGGTCATCCAGCAACTTGCCGGTATCGATGCCATCGACATAACACTTGATACCTGTGGAGATGTCGTGATCGACAATGACGACATATGGGTCTTCTGCCTGAAGATAGGCTTGGAGTTCAGAGAAGGTATTGGCTTTTACCACCTTGCCACTTGCGCCGCCTGTGGTACCGCCAGCACGATACCAGTTGGTACCTGGTGTACCTTCATAAGCGGCAAAGCCATCGATGGAGAAGTCACGACCATCCTGTGTCTGTGCCATTGCCGTGGTGGTAAAGACAGAAGAAGCGAGGAGAAATGATGCAAGGATTGCCTTGCGAGATACCTTGTTTAGTAGAAATGTTTTCATTGATTCAGTTTGTTTGATAAGTAGATATAGTTCCTAAGTTTTGCTTTCAGGCTAAGAAAGCCTCTAAGCAAAAGGGCTGTTTCTCACGAAGATAACAGCCCTTTCTAAAGTTATGATTATGATAGTTACTTTTTTGAGAGTCTATCTCTCTTATTGATTGATTCTATCAGTTTTGGTTTACTCTGTTACTGGGACAAGCTTGATCATAAACAAGTTACCAGTATCCTGCTTTGTCAATGTGTAATCATCTGCCTCCAAGACAACAGTAAGCGTGTGTTTTGTTGTATCGACAACAGCACCAGTCTCACTAGTCTTCTTACCATTGATCAACGCCGTACATTTTTTATCATCACTCGCAAAGTACATAGTCATAGTCATCTTCTTCTTGATAGAGAAAGAAACACTACCATCAGAATCGAACTTGAGACCACTTTCATAAGTTGTGCCATCGATAGTAGCAGACTTCTTATTTGTCTGGCTACCCTTTACTGTAAAGCTAGAGTTAGAAGCCACACCGCCAACAAATGTACAAGTCACAGTACCCTCGATTTCTGGAGTACTAGGAGTATCAGTACCAGGATCTGGTGTTGGGGTTGGGTCTGTACCAGGGTCAGGTGTAGGGTCTGTACCTGGATCTACAGTACCGCCACCACCTTCGCCAGCAGAAGTACCATTACCGCCAATTTCGAGCAAGTCGGTATTCTTGTAGTTGACAACAGCAGTCTTCAAGCCACTATTGACAGCATAAGAATCATCATCTACTGAGTTATCGAATGTCCACTGCAAATCACCATGGTTCAAACGACCAGCGCCGTAGAAGCCTGTCACCTTGGCAGGAACATCAACTGCTGCATCAGGTGTATATTCATACATCAAGCTAGGGTCTGTATCAAAATTGTTGTAAGAAGTACTACCCTTTACAGTCTTTACATCAGCAGGCACCTTGTCATTACGGTTGGCTACATCATAGCAATCGAAATCCTTGTTATTGGAAGAATAAGGTACATACTGGAACTTTCTACTCTTCTCTGCAAAGATGTTACCATATTCCTTGATCATACCACCTGTCTCACCAGAGAAAGTACCATCGCCCTTGGCATCTGTACCCTGTCCCGAAATCATCATAGGGTCTTTTGCATTACGGAAGTAGTTACTCTCAACGAAAGCACTTGAACCAGATGTGGCACCTACACCATACTTTGAGTTACCATCAAAGTAATTATTATAAACGTGTACACTCATCGTACGGATACGTGGATGACGTGAATCGGAGTGATCGAACCAGTTGTGGTGATAAGTAATCCAGTTCTCGTTAGATTCACTCTTCATACCACACAAAGAAGACTTACCACTATCCCAAAAGCGGTTGTATGCGATAGTAATATACTGGCTGTTACCCTTCAAGTCAACAGTACCATCACCCTTTGCCTGGTCTTTATCGCCACCAGCTTGACCATAGAAGAAGTCCATGTTGTGAATCCACACGTGCTGGTTTTGTGTATCAAGAGACAAAGCGTCATCGAGACAGTTCATAATGGCAAAATTACGGAACTCAATGCCCTTAGCATTTCTAACCAAGAATCCAAAGCCATGAACAGTAGCATCCTCACCGACACCCTCAAAAGTAAGGCTCATCTCTGTATATCCACTCTTACCTTTTACCTGAATACCCTCAGAGGAACTAGAAATCTTATCCAAATCAGAAAGGCTTACCTTACCGATGAAACGGAATGCGATAGGAGTTGGATCATTACCCTTTTGATAAGCATCAATGATTGCTTGAAGACCTGTTGTCTTGGTTGCAGCCTTTCCCTTATCCAAAATAACATCGGTAGAAACCGTCTTAGCTGTCTGGGCTGTGATGTAAAGCACCTTAGCGCCAGCCTTCAGAGTACCATCATTGTTGTAAGCACCGATACCACCTGTATAGTTGAAGTGAGCAAAGCCTGAACGGTCATAGCTTTTCACTGCCAAACCGGTTGCAGTATTGGCTGCAGACACAATCTCTGTACCATCAGCTTTTACTGGAACGACTTTTACTGAATAATCGCCAGCTTTCAAGCCCAAAACATCAGCACGATAATAGTTGGTATATTTACGCACCAACTGAGCATCTATCTTCTTGCCATCTACATACACATTATAAGAGGTTGCTCCGTCAAAGGCTTTCCATTTCAAATAAGCAGATTCCTGCCAGCCCTTAGCCTCAGTAATCTCAACTACACCATCTTGTTTGTCGAAAGTACCGTCTTGACCTTGCTCAGCTTTCTTGGCGAAACTGATTTCCTTGACAGTAGCATCGTATTCATCATTCTCAGCACCAGACTTGAGAGGTGTAACGACGGTCTTGTCACCCTCGAAAGATACCTTAGACAAGTCCTCTGTATTGTAGTATTTGACAGAACCACTGTTGGTTGTGACAAACATTTGGTTCTTGTAAATATCACGAGATACGGCATTGTTTACCTTGTTACCTGCATCTGGGTCAACTGGCTCTGGCTCTACTGCACTTGGGTCCTTGACAGAAATGCTGTAAATCAACATACCACCATCGTTAGTTGTCAAGGTTACGTCACCTGCCTCAGAAACTGTACCAGTACAAGTCATCTGATTGGCAGACGCTGTATTGAAGTTGGTTGTACCACCGACATTGCTGCTGACATACAAGCCACGAGCTGTCTTAGACTTAGCAGACTTGCATACTACAGTTACCACCCAACCTTGCTTAACATTAGGGATAGTAACGATAATACCTGTACCATTCAACTCCAAGTACTCACCACCATAGTTCAAGCGAATCTTACCATTTTGTTCTGCTGGTGTTCCACTTGATTGAGATGGTGTACCCGCATTACACTTGAAGAGCAAGCCTTTAGCGAAATTAAGTTCTGTACCATTAGCTGTCAAAGCAGCATTGTCCAAAGCAGAAAAGAAATTGTAACGAGACTTGGTTGCATCGTTGTACCAATTGGTTGCATCCGCATTAATCAAATCCTCATCAGCGTCACCGATGAATGGGTCACGTTCATTGAACGCCCATGTCTGTGCCAAAGCTGCACTGACACTCATCAAGAGGAGTGCCAAACTAAAAATAAGTTTCTTCATGTCTTGTCCCTCCTTTTACTTGATGATTACTTTTTTTCCGTTGACGATATACACGCCCTTAGCCAAGCCCTCGGTAGAAGTGCCGACGTATTGACCATTGAGGTTGAATACCTTACCCTGCAGAGCTTTCTCGGTGGTCTCCACCTGGTCGATGCCAGTGGTGCCATCGTATGTGAAAGCGAGGGAAACGAGTGACATATCCTTTGTATCTGTCTCTTATACACATCTCCGAGCCCACGAGACGCGTAGTAATCTC
>OWJS01000139.1_pt1 | contig 25608 bp, 26 predicted proteins | sample 1732961 | NCBI WGS metagenome assembly OWJS01 (sample SAMN05065774, study PRJEB22554) | human gut metagenome | biome: ENVO:2100002; feature: ENVO:00000062; material: ENVO:00002003 | host: Homo sapiens | place: USA
TGACCGACCTTCTCGAGCACATTGAGAAAGCCGACAAGAAGGATCTCTTCACCGTAGCTGGCAAGCAGGGCATGAAGTTGGATATCCCTGAGATTCCAGAGTTGATGATTGATAACACCGACCGTAACCGTACATCACCATTCGCCTTCACCGGTAACCGTTTCGAGTTCCGTGCCGTAGGTTCTGAGGCAAACTGTGCATCAGCAATGATTGTATTGAACACAGCTGTAGCCGAGGCTTTGACCGACTTCAAGAAGCGTGTGGATGAGTTGATTGCCAAGGGTGAGGACAAGACTTCTGCCATCATCGATATCGTTCGTCAGGATTTGAAGACCTGCAAGCCTATCCGTTTCGACGGCAATGGTTACTCAGATGAGTGGGTAGAGGAAGCAGCTAAGCGTGGTTTGGACTGCGAGAAGAGCTGTCCTAAGATTTTCGAGCGTTATCTCGACCCTGCCACTATCAAGATGTTCGAGGATATGGGCGTCATGAAGAAGAACGAGTTGGAAGCTCGTAACGAGGTGAAATGGGAGACCTACACCAAGAAGATTCAGATTGAGGCTCGTGTAATGGGCGACTTGAGCATGAACCACATCATCCCTGTGGCTACTCACTATCAGAGTCAGTTGGCCAAGAATGTGGAGAACATGATTGACATCTTCGGCGACGAGGAAGGCAAGAAGTTGACTGCCCGCAACATCAATATCATCAAGAAGATTGCCGAGCGCACTCAGATTATCGAGACCGGTGTTGAGGAGTTGGTTAATGCCCGCAAGGTTGCCAACAAGATTGAGAATGAGCACGATAAGGCGATAGCTTATCATGACACGGTAGCTCCAAAGATGGAGGAAATCCGTTATCAGATTGATAAGTTGGAGTTGACTGTAGCCGATGAGCTCTGGACCTTGCCTAAGTATCGTGAACTCCTGTTCATCCGCTAATCAGCAATGTCTTCCAACATAAGACATATTTCTGACAGATAAAAAAACAAAGCTCTAACAAGAGCTACTCTTCATCAGATATAACAATTGAACGATCAATCTATTTCTTTTATTGGTTGTTTAAGTTTGCGCGGAGTGTGGTTGTGAAATCACGCTCCGCTTTTTTGTTTCCTGATATAAACAAAAAACAGACCGACATGAACACTTGTTCACATCGGCCTGTTTACTCTTTTACTTTTTTACCCTTTTACCGTTTTACTCTTTTACCTTTAAAAGATTGATTGTCTGTGTTTTTCCCGTGATGCCTGTTACCACGGCGATTCCATCGTCACGAATCTCCACCTTCTCATATTTGGCATCAACAATCACTTTTCCTTTCAATGTCATAACGCCCCAATGGTTGGGTATCTGTTCAAAGGCGCAATAGGCACCAACAGGTTGCGCTATACTGCAGTAGAGGGGTGGCACGATAACTTTACCATCTACCTTCACGCCCCATTTCTTTCCTGCCTGATACAATTCCACATGTCCTGCCTCCGACTTCTCATGCAAAAGAAGCATCTCGTTTGCTTCCATTTCCTTCTTTTGCAACATCGCCTCATGATAATATTTTTGGCCAAGGCGAGGCATCACGACATTCAAATCTTCATTTTCATTCTTTGGATGATTGCATCCTATATAAGTCTTCTTCAAATTTGAATCCACCAGGTAGTAGTCCTCTTTGCTGTCCATGACAACGATACGTTCACCATACAGGACTGCACATAACCAATACACATGTTCGTAATCATTACGCAGGAAACATACATTCCTGCTCTCTTCATTGCTCATGCGCATCTTCCCTTCATCACCCTCACAATAGTACCATACCTGACAACCGGGAACAGAAGGTCTGAATCTGAATATCATATAGTACCCATAATTCAGAAAATCATATTGTGAAGGATGATAGGGCAGAGAAAAATCTTCTTGGGTTCGAGACATGAAGATGTCGTTATATTCTATAAACTCCCATCCTTTTATGTTGACAACATGGGGAGCTTCTGCTACGTTAGTGCCATCGTCGATGACAGTTTTTGCCAACAGGTCATAATAGCATTTCGCCTTTCTGCGAGGTCGGTAGAACAGGATGTTGCCATCCAACAGCTTCATGTCATAGTAATCGCCTGGCTCCAGTACCTGTTCTCCTTGTCGGTTCACTACCGTCATCTTTCCATCAGGCAGCTTGATGATGGCAAACTCCCCTTTGCTATCCACAAACTCACGATACTGTATCGTTTGGAGCAATTCCTCATGGCTCATCACCATCATCATTTCGGAGTCTGGATGAATCAGAATATCGTCTTGCTTCTCGTTCATCAGGAAAAACTCTCTATCCTTCGGAGTCTCCTTTCTCTTGCCAACTTTCAGCTTTCCCTCGAACATAGCATTCCAGTTCCATACCTGCGAAGGCAACCCGAACACCCGATATAGTCCCACATTATCTATAATTACGCAGTTCTTCTTTCCCTTGGCTACTCGCAATCCTCGTCCCACCATCTGCAGATACTTGGCAAGCGACAGCGTTGGTCGAGCCAACTGTACAAACTCCACATCCGGGCAGTCAAATCCCTCCGAGAATATATCCACATTCACCAACACCTGTATAGGAGCAAGTCCATCACCAACTCCATCAGCAGTCCGCAAACAAGTAGCCCCCAGTCCATCACCAGCTCGCAAGCAAGTATCAGCAAGTCTATCGCCAACTCCATCAGCAGCCCGCAAACAAGTAGCACCCAGGCGGTCCCATCCCGCACAATCTGGCGAGACCTTTGATGGTCCGCCATCCTTAGAGCGTAGCGGTTCCGAGCGACGAGGAGGAGCGGTTACATCCCCTGTCCCCTGAGGGGAAAGGGGCTTGGGGAAAGCGGTGGAGCCTCCCTTAAGGGTAAGGGAGGACGGGTGGTTTTTCGAAAAATCTCCTTCTTTAATGGTAAAGAGGGACGGGGTGATTTTAGAAGAATTGACAGGGTGATTCGAAAAAGGAAGATTTTGAGAAGTATTAGAAGAAGATTTGAACCTTTCAATCAGCATTCTGCGCTCACTCGCAGGCGTTTTACTATCAATAGCAACAGCCGCTATGCCGTGTTCTCTGTAGAACTCGGCAATAGCATTAGCATGAGAAATATTGATAGCATACACGATGCCCTTTCTATCTTTACCATATTCTTCCAAACTCCGATAGAGCCTTTCGATGCTCGGTTTCTTATTCAGCAACATATCCATTTCCTTGTTCTGGTAGTCACCATCAGCCCCTCGCTTCTGCAAGGAGTCGATGAGCCGTTGCGTTACACCATCCGATTTGATGCTCACAAAATCGTATGTCGCCAATCTTCCCTTGCTGATAAACTCAGGAACACTCCACGACTGCACCAAGATATCAAACAAATCCGTGAATCCCTTACCATTCAATCGGCAAGGTGTTGCCGTCAGTCCCAGGAATTTAGCTTTCGGGAATCTCTCCCACATCTCCTTATAGGTCTTGGCAAGCGCATGGTGCGCCTCGTCAATCACAATCATCCCCGGTTCTTCCTCTATCTCGTCATAGTGTTTCGACAACCATTGTATCGACACAGCCTTTATCGGCATCATGTCAGAAGTAGGATGAACAGAAGAGGCAGAAGTGGCAGCAAGCCCATCACCACCCCTCTCACCCAGGCGGTCCCATCCCGCACAATCTGGCGAGACCTTTGATGGTCCGCCATCCTTAGAGCGTAGCGGTTCCGAGCACCGAGTAGGGCGGTTACATCCCCGTTTCCTGAGGAAGAGGGGCTTGGGGAGAAAGTGGAGCCCTCTTTGGAAAGAGGGACGGGGTGATTCGAAAAAAACTCTTTGAATCGTTTCTCGAATCTGAGAAACCAGTTCCCTTCTATGGGCAACAATCCAAACATGACAATTAGAATGTTCCCTCAAAAACGATTCTACGACCGAAGCGAGTAGAACCGTTTTTCCCGTACCAGTTGGCATTTGTGCCATCACGGACCGATGAAGGCGCAACGCCTTCTCAATCCGTTCCTTCATATCCTCTTGGTAATCAAATAACTTTATTTCTTTCATTCAAAAGAGATTATTTCTTCAATAGATTCTTTTTGAGAATGCCATGATTACAGACATAGAAAGTGCAACCTTTGAAATTTAAGCGTTATGATATAGAACAAATTATTCCGTGATTGCCTCGCTGCAGTAATGCATCAACTAAAAAGATACAGCATGCAACGTTTGTAAGCCAAAAATGCCTACAAATATCATATAAATATTGTAAATTATTCGTTAATTGGTCTTAAATATGTAAAAATCAAAGGGATAAATTTGTTTAAGAAAAAAAATACCCGTAACTTTGCAGCAGCTCATTAACCAAGTTGTTAAAGGAGTTACGAGGTCGTATAGCAGGTTGCTATACGACCTTTGCTTTAATCATTTATCCTTTGCATTATATTTTTTATAAGTTCATCAGGTGTTAAAACTCTTCCTGATAGCCTTAACCATTCTTCATATTCCTTTGCTTTCTTCCTCACTTGATGAGGATAATCGGCATAAAAAGCAGTCCATAACAGCACGAAGGTCTTTCTAATATCTAAGACAACAAAATAGTTATCGCCATCATCTACCTCCAGCCAAATGCATACACGATGCTTTCCGCTTCTAGTTTGCTCCCAGCATTTCACCTCACCCTTCTGAGGTAAAATTTCAACAGTAGGCTTTGCCCATGGCATTCTTTCACATCTTCGTAAATCAGGAACTCTTTCATTTTCCACATTTCCCTTATGTGTCATGTGATAAAAAGTATAGGCCCTATCTTGAAACTCAGGGTGCACTTTCATTTGTAAAGGCCAACTTCCGAAATACGCTTTACGCCTTATAAAATCTTTCTCAAATACAGAATATACAGCATCTATATAAGTAGAATAATTCCCGCCATAATCAGACAGGAATAATTTGTCGGGCATATCATTGATACTTACAGCCATATTACACCTGCCTTCCCTTCCACACAAAGATATTAACCTTATCCTCTTTCACCAATGTTGACTTCAGCAGAGAATATTTTGAACGCCGCTTCATTTGTTCCACAAGTTCTAACTTTGCAGCACTAGTTTTTAAACCTCTATGCGCATAAGCTACGGCACCTATCAAGAAATCAGCAAGTTCTATGAGTTCCACCTCATGAGATCGAACTTGTTGTATCTTTCGAATCATTTTTTTATTATAGTCATAAGCATTGTTAGCTAGCACATCCTTCAGCTTTTCCACCTTTCTTCCACCATTAGTATCTTTTATGTCTAAATAAATACAATACTCATTCGATGGAGTCAAGATAGTCTTTAACAAGTCAAAGTACATTTTATAATAAAACTGGTCATGTGTTTGCCCATATTGCTCATGATGTAGAACGGATTTATCTGGTACAACCAACACCCTAAAATGCAAATCAGAATTATCGAAGAAGAAATCCATTACTTCTTGATAATATGCCAATTTGGCTTGAGAGACAGCATTCCACTTTAGTTCACAAGTAGGTTTTAGTCCATACTTCACCTTAATGGCACGAAGTCTCTTAAAGATAGCATCTTTCTTTTGCTCTTCACACCACACACACCCTAAAAGCATCGGCTTAATCCCATCATGTTCTAAATGGCAGCTCTCATCACAATAAATATTTATTTTTGCCATGACTATTAAATTTTATATCTACAAAATTACCTATTAATTTTGAAAACGCCAAAATTCTTGGCTATATTTAACGATAATAAAGAGATAATCTATTCCACCTGATACACAGATGCCGAGCAAAAGGCAGAGTTCGATTTGTCTTTCGGTATTGCCGAGCACATTAGTGAGATTCTGAAAGCCAAAGGACTCACCCAAAAGGATTTTGCCCGCTTACTCAACAAGCGAGACTCAGAAATCTCCAAATGGCTAACAGGCAGACATAACTTCACAACTCAAACCATTGCTCGTATAGAAACAGCCTTGGGAAGTAAACTCATCAGCATAGCCCATTAATTGGGCTATGCCTATAAACATATTTTTGAATACCAAAAATTCACAATAAATCAGTAACTTATCATCAAATTCCCTGGATATAAGTTGTAAACTACCAACTAAAAACTGTTAACAATAAACTCTCTTATCCCCCCGGCGGTCCCATCCCGCATAACATGGCGAAGACCTTTGATAGTCCGCCAACCTTAGAGCGTAGCGGTTCTGAGCACCGGAGGGCGGTTACATCCTTCCTTCTGAGGAGGAAGGCTTGGTTAGAGGTGGAGCTCTCCTTGCAGGAGAGACGGAGAGGTAGAAAAAACTCCTTCTTTAAGGGTAAAGAGGGACGGGGTGATTTTCGAAAAGATACCCCCATCAGCCTCAGGGTGATAGAATTTATCTCACTTATATTGAAATACCGCAGTTTTTGAAATCTATTATTTCTTGTTCTTCATCCTCCAGAAGAAATGCCATATCCTAAACAAAGGCTCACAAAGAGCCTCTGCAGGAAAATACCTCACGAGTCTTATATCCCGATACACCCTTTGGAGATTATGCCCCAGCTTTGATCTCCCAAACCGATTCCGGGCATCATGCTTTCCGAAGTTCCCGGCTTCCAGCACCTCATTCAGCACAAACTTACCATACTTCTCATTCGGAGGAACAATAAGGCGAGAGGCAGGCATGCCGAATACCTCCTGCATGATATACATGATACCCCCTGCAAACTTCCACAACCCCAACTCCTTCAATTCCTTCTGCACCCTATCGATAGCTGCAGAAGAATTGGCAGCAAAAGAAGAGCGAGCAGCAGTTGCAGAAGTCATATCCCCAATAGCATCCCGGCGGTCCCATCCCGCACAATTTGGCGAGACCTTTGATGGTCCGCCATCCTTAGAGCGTAGCGGTTCCGAGCACCGAGTAGGGCGGTTTCCTCCCTCTCCCCTGAGGGTGAGAGGGTCGGGGTGAGAGGTGGAGCCCTCTTTAAGGGTAAAGAGGGACGGGGTGATTTTCGAAGATTTTTGATAGACTTTATAAAAGTCGCAAAGAACATAGTAATAATCCACCAGCTGCCTTAACCCAATCCCCTCATTCATCAGATGCGAGAAGATATGAGTCAACTGGAAAATGAGATTGAATTCCACTGTCGGAATCGCAATCTCCCCTTGCTCTCCCAACATTACCCGATGCGAGAACTGCTCCTCCTTCACCCTTTCATAATATTTCTGAAGCTTTCTGTTATGCCAGAAGCACAACAGGAAGCTAGGCCGATAATGCACTTCCACCTCCACACCCTTATACGATGGGAACTCGATGTGGTGATAGCACGCCTTTTCATGAGGCGAGATAGAGCGGACAAAGGAGATAACCCGTTTATCTCCACCTTCCACCCAGATATCAATATCGCCAGGAGTCCTGGAATAAGGATTCGGATACATCAAGGCATTCCCCTGCCCTTTTAGGATACAGGTTCTGAATCCCTTCTTTCGGAACCACTCAGAAACCTGAATGGCAGCATCGTTCAACCGAACATTCGCTTTCTCCAACATTTGGCTTTCCGCCATCCAATGGAGCAACAACTCCTTCTTCATCCCTACATGTTCCGCAGGCAACTTCTTGATACCATCAAAGAGAACACCCACTAGGCATTGCTTCTTGGCGATAGCATATAGCTCCTTCCAATCCACTTCCTTCAAGGAATCAGGTATCTCCTTGGCAGAACCAATACAGAATCGCAAGAAATCAAAGAAAATCTTTTGTTGTTTCAACATAAAGCTGTACTTTTGCACGCATGAAAGATAAATTACAAAGAGCCATCGGTCATATTATACCGACGCTCCTATTCATTATATTACTTCCTATATCGGTAGTCTTCACTCCCATTCACTGGCTGTACAAGACTATCCGAAGATTTTTTCTGCGATAAATCTTACAGGAAACAGCAAGCCTGCCATCACATAACGCTTACGGGTATGAGGCTCTTTCCACATTCGAAAAACAAAGCGAAGATTCGTCTTATCCACCCATGCCGGATAATAATCTATCTCATTCTTGGAAGTCTGATGGATAAATCCGCCACAGGTAAACCCGACACCCTGATAGCCGGCATCCTTCACCTTTAGCAGGAACTTCTCCTGCATCAAAGCTCCCATTCCTACTATCAGGAAGTCAGGATTCAATTTGGCGATATACTTAGCCTCAACATCCATTTCGCTTTCCGAAGCAAAGTAACCGTTACGATAACCCGCAAATTTCACCTTCGGATACCGCTCACGGAATATCTCCACAGCCTTCTCTACCTGCTCCTGCTTAGAAGCCACAATATAGATGGTCTTTCCATGCTCCGCTGCATACGAGAACAACTCCGGTGCCATCGAAGTCATATCAAAACTTCTTCGAGTCACCAACTTGCCATAAACCAACTTAATAGCTTTCACCAGTAAGCCACCATCGGCAAAAATACCATCCATCTTACCAAACAGTTCCTTATTGTCGAGGGCAGTCAAATAAGATACAGGATTGAGGTAGGTATATATCTTCCCCCTATTCTCAAATATCTGATTAACGGAAAAGGATTCCGTTGATATAATCTTAGAAACTAATATTGAAGCCATAAACCTATTCTATATTTCTTTCCACGCCAAAGCATCTGGAGTTAACGTATTTGGCATCAAAACCGAAGAAGGTGCATCCAAATCTATACTAACATTCATTCCATATCTAAGCAATAATTTGCCCATATAATTTAGTCTGTACTTATCACCACCATTAGCATCTATCACGCTATTATAAATAACGCCACTTGACGATAGAACATCATCCGTTCCCAATTCGCTGTAATCGACCTTATATTTTACAAGATTTTTGAAATCAACATAAGGAAGTCGCTCTATCACTTGACACAAACGTACGAAATTGTCTATAGAAATTTCTCCGTTGATCTTAGCTCGCATCAAGTTACATAAGATGTTTATTTTATTGGCATTATCTATTTTGTCAATGACAGCCAACAACACTTCCGATCCTTTTTCTTGATTAGCTACAGTATATTCATGTAAGAATTTCTCTTTATCTCTCTGTGAGAAATCTGAAAGTCCATACAAAAACAAAACCATTTTCTTGTACAAGCGACGCATCTGATAGTTTTTTGTTACTTTGAATATTCCATTCAATACACCTAATATTGGGACTCCATCTAAAGCACCGCCCGTGATTATGGCATCCAATCCTGTATCGCCTACAGTTGCCAATAGATCCTTGCAGTCATCATTTAGTAATGAAACTTCAAATGATTCTACTAAATTTTCCCCATTCTCTTCCATATGCATATTATTATACTATTTATATTTTCAAACATATACTATAATTTAGTCCTCCTCAGACAGATAATCTTCTATCATCTTATCAGGAGTCTTACAAACAAATCCTCTAATCAGATCTTTGTGCTCAGGCTTAATCAAGTATATATCCTGCAAGTTCTCCAGTAGATTGTATCGTAAATATAGTTTTCTAGTCTTATCATAGATAAGTGCATTATAAAACAGAATCGACATTTCAGAAGAAGACAAACCTGATTGCAGAAATGCGGCATATCTTTTGAAACGAGCCATCACCTCTTGCTCTTTTTCTCTTTGTTCCTCGCCACTCATCGTTTTACGAACTATTTCAAAAATATCCAATTGCACCTGATCCATATATTTTAAAATGTTATACAAATGGCGACAATAATGTCCAATAGTAGAAGAAAAATGAACCGAGAACAAGAAATATAGAGCCTGACATTTTTTCAATTCCGTTTTTTGCACCTTTATTTGTTAAAAAAATCTTTCATTAAAGCCAAGGGTAAGAACAGCCAAATCTTCAGAATATTCTGTCATTATGTGTTTCTGTTCTTCTATACCTGTAGCAAAAGGTAAATCCTTGTTGGGTGTAAGATTGAAACGATATCTATCCCTTACCGAGAAGAAATACATCTTTTGCAGAACAGCCAAAGCTTCCATAAAGAAGTCATTACCTGAAGCATTTCTACTAGTTTCTACCAATTCGTGCTTTTCATTCCACTTGACATCTGTAAATTCCGCATGAAGCTCTTCTTTTATTTTTTGTTGCAATGACAACAAAGAAAAGAATGTGGACTCAAAATCTTTTATAGCATCCATGATGGCATCTTCCTTTCGATATTTAGCTTGATTCTCCAACTCTTTATTCTGCATTTTAATTGCAGAAAAATAGAGAAATACACCTGCTAAAGCCCAAATAGAGCCAATCACTCCACCCATGAAGTCGCCAACCTGCCCCGTTGCGGCCATTTCTTCATTTGATAGTTTTCCTCCTATAACAAATGTGGAAGACATGTGATATAAAAATATCCCCATGACAATAAAACCAACAATAGTTATAATATAAGCAAACCACTCCAGAAAAGAAATCTTTACCATATTCTTTTTAAACTAGACATCATACATTAAATTTCCTTATTACCTTAGCAGGTACCCCCCCCCACAAGGCAGTTGGATTCAATATCTTTTGTCACAATACTACCTGCTGCTATAACAACATTATTACCAATAGTTACAGGCTTTGCAATAACAGTATTAGCACCAATAAAGACATTATTACCTATCGTCAACTTATCAGTCAACCATCTCATATGTCCATATATTGAGATTTGAGGATAATGCGTTAGAAGTACGGAATTCATTGTAATAGTAACATTATCTCCAATATCAAATAATCGATAATCCAATGTATCAAAAGTGACATTTGCTCCAATATGAGCATTTTTCCCAATTTTTATTCCTATCATTTTCAACAACTGTGGACGCATCAACTTTGATGATAGCCATCGACTCATAGATAAACGCAAGATCAAGAATCTTGGAATACGAGATAAATAATTAAGTTTAACAATTTCCATCTTTAACTATTCTTTTTAAGAAATTTATAAATTTGATAATATGGCAATGGCAGTACAAGTAAACGTTTCAAGAAACCTGTTTTCCATCTACTTTTTAGAAAATCTATTTTAAAAATAGTAGGATGAAACAGATAATATAGAAGCGACTTGGGTTTTGCGAGATTATAGTATTCCCCTTCATCAAAAAAACGAAAATCCGCAAAAAGTTTAAGTGTTTCAAAACTAGGATTCTGTCCTTCCTCTAATAGTTCTTGACATTGTTGTAACTTATCTTTTTTTTCTACATTTTTCTGTCTGTTGAAGCCAACATAATCCAACGCACCTTTTTGCACATTTCTAATACACTTAACCTCAGGCAACATCTGCCCCTCTATACAATATTCATAAGGATATCTTTGTGCAAAAACATTCCCATCCTCATCTCTTTTATATTTTTCAACAGAACCTTTTGTTTCTAAGAACAGCATTTCATATAGTCCTACAAAACAATTTCTGCAATCTTTATCGGTAGGATTATGCATAAAATCAAAAAGATATCCATGCATATTTAGAGTTGTATTTGTATCTGTAAGATTTCTTTTATAATAGCTAGCAACACCTGTATAATATCCATAAATATCTGCTTCTATTCCTATTTCCGCCAATGTAGTTTGAAGAAATCTCTGCATTCCTCCAGACCAACCAATATCGACGATTGCGAATTTTCCCCCTATGTTCTTTTCTTTGAGGTATTCTTTAAGATTTTCAAATTCTGACAATGATTTTTTTTCTATAGCCTGACTCAGTTCAGAATACATCTCCATAAGATTACTATTGCTCAACAGATCTTTTCTATAGAATGTTGTATGCAAATCGAACCCATACTTATGCAATAATTTTTGATAATCTGACGCATTAAGACCTACAGCATCAAAAATTGAAATTACTGGAATTAACATAGAGGGGGATAACATAGTCAGGAGATTCTCCAAACTATAGTTTTTCCAAAGAATAGGCACTCGTAAACTTCTTCTTGAAACTTCAAGATAACAGGTTTTAATGTCAGTATTCTCTTTGTACAATAAGTCAAAAGCTTGCTTCATCAAGTATCCGTCTCTTGAAAAGAAATATACCTTATCGATATGCTCTTTTCGAAAATTTTCATAGAGCCATTTACTATAACCTAACAGCAAAGGTCCTAATTTGTTCTTTCCAAATTGATAATATTTATCCATACCATTACATAATTAAGTAAGAATCAACTCCATTAAGTTTTGCCATAAGATAATCACTAATTGGATTATCCCCAATGTGTAGCATAGCCTTCTTTTTTATGCCGTTCTCGTTTCTCAACACTCTAAACAATCGACCAGAACGCTTCGTCTGCTGTTCTTTGCAAGAGACATAAAGACATTGCGGTTTCTTTATTCCATTACGTTTTAGTATATCAACGATTACATCTTTAGGAAGATACATATCTGACGTGATGAAAACTTTTTTAGAACTATCATTGACATATTGATTGTAAAGCATAACCATAGGAGTAATCGCAATACACTGCTCCAATTCAGTCTGTATTTCTAATTGTCTCAATGTCTTGCCTATACTATCCCCATAACAATCGGAAATACGCAGATAAATATCGTTTAGCGAAATCTCTTCGTTTTTCGAAGATTTTCTCGATAATATTTCTGCCATTATTCTTTGAGCTTTGAAATTGTGAATTTTAACTTCTGCCTTTCGATTATATTTCTGTTCTATTAAACTAAAAATTTCAGAAGGTTCCTTGCATTTTCTTTCAATTAACGTATCAAAAATATCGAACGATATATATTGATAATTTGCGCAAAGCTTATCCAAGGACATATTTTTCTGAATACATCCAACTACCATTTTTATAATTTTATTGATTAATCTCATACTGTCTCAATCTTATATATTCCCTAATTTTGCGTGGCACTAAATGTTTAAGTTTCCATTTAATAAAGTCTAGATATAGTTTAGAAAACTTTCCGTGACGAAAAACTACATTGGCACACAAAATTTGCTGTTCACACCAATTACCCTGTTCTGACACTCCATTACCCTCATATATAGCAATCACTGTATCCATTTTTTTCATAACCTCCAAAGGCACTTGAAGGAAGAACAAATAATCAGAAATAATTATCTTTGGGGTAACTACATAGTAACCATACTCTTGATGCAGCTTGCGTCTATAAATGCAACTTTGATGAACTAGATGTCTTTCATTCTCGGTACAATACATATTAACCTTAAAACATCTTCCAAAACTTGTTTTCTTATACAAATCAGAATACAAGAAGGCAATATCATCTGGAATTTGCTCTTTAAAAATATTCTCCAAAACATTTTCATCGACAAAGACATCACCAGCATTCATCATATTCACCCACTCACCAGAAGCCATTTTGATACCTTTATTCATTGCATCATATATACCTTTGTCAGGTTCGCTGATTATACGAACAGCTCTATCCGGATATTCAGCAGCAATGCTTTTAGCGATAGCTACAGTGTTATCTTTTGATTTACCATCGACAACAATATATTCTAAATCTTTAAAAGTTTGATTTAGAACAGAACGCATAGTTCTTTCAATCTCCTTTTCTACATTATAAGAGATAGTAATTATACTTATTTTCATAATCTTGCTTTTGTTGGTTTTACATCAAAATATCGCTCATCAAATTTATGATAAAATGCACATAAATAAAAATACATCAGAATACTATTCTCCCAAAATTCATAACTAAAACTAATTCCCATGAATAATAAAAAGAACATCAATTTACCTTTATAACCTAGTGAAGATGAAAGGTAGGATGATGACTTTATAAGCCAATAATAGAAAAATGCACCATAAAAGATACCATATTTAGCTAATATTCCAATAATACCTTCAGAAGGTGCAACGATTACACTATGTTTGTAAAGTACTGCAGAAACATAAGAATTAGAAAGTTGGTTAAATCCTAGAAAGATATCATTGACAAAATTCATAAAACTAACGTATAAGCCTGTGAAACGTTGCGGACACACAATTGCCATACCATCTTCTACACTATGATACTCTATTGACCCAAGACCCGCATCAAGATCCATCAAACCTTCTATCTTATCAGACATTATAGATAATCCCCATACAGTAGGAAATACCAAAACAACACATAAAACAATAATAACTTTGGATAATTTAGATTTTTTATTCATTAAGACAAATAAAATCAAAACTACTAGTAATGAATATCCTGTAGTAGACAATGTTGTTAACAGTGATAGAAATAAAATAATAAAAGATTTGTTCTTTATATTAAATTTATTCCTAACTAAATTAAAATACATACCTAAAAGAATCCAGCAAGCAAACCTTCCTGGCTCCCATGTAAAACCTAAATTTCGTCTTATTCCCATCTGTATATGTGAGCACAACCCAAACAAAAAGCTATAAGTTTCAGTTGGAGGACTAGGTTGTATAACAGATATTGATCTCATAAAACTAACAAATGGAGTTCCTAAAATATTAGCAAATAACCATACAATCAATGATATGCTACAAAACATAACCAACATTTTCTCAAAATAATATAAGAAATCCTCTTTAGAATATATATTAAAAGCAACGTGTACTATTATAATACTATAGAAAGGAGGAAAGTTTATACCAATATATCCTCCATATTTAAAATAAGATACAATATTCCAAAGTATGTTTAGAAACAAAACTATCCACAAGGGCTTGTATGACTTGTGGCAGTATTTAATATAATAAAAAGCAAGTATTATCAAAAATGCAGGCATTAATATAGGGTTCTTTCCAAAATTAAAGCTTGTATAATCTGAAACACTAGCCACCCACATGAACATCATGAACATGTAGAATATTTTAGCAGTGTATGGAACCTTTGCTATTGAAATAGTTTTCATATAATATACTATTTTTTACCACGCTATCCATCTTCCAAAATAGAATTTCTTGAAAAAAATCAAATACAATCCTATTATCGTACGATAAAACAACGTGACATATTTTCTTTTTTGATGCAGACATCGCATTCACAACTAGAATTAGCGTAATCTCGAAACCTTCCTAAGGTTACCTCCTTAACAGGTCGGCAATAATATTCCTTAACTTATTTTTTACCCTTCCCATATACCATGATATATTATATGGGAACGGTGCGTCCCTAGGTTCAAATGAAGCTATGCTAACATCTAAAGATAAACGTTCCAAAGACTTTTTTGTTATATGCCTACCACTTATGAGGCCTGCAGCTCTAAACGTATTAAGCTGACGTGTACCATATACTTCTGGATGGTACTTTACACAATAGTTACCATAAGTTTCAAACTCAGAGAACAAACTTCCTCTCTTATCTGTAAAATCGCAAGCTAACATAATCTTCTCAACCCATGTACTTCCATTAGCGTTACAATTATCAGATATTGCATCCAACATCTCTTTTACAATAAGAGTATTAAACATCATATGCTCTGCTATAAAAGAAAAATCAACAAGTTTACCAAAGCCCAATATGCGATTCAACGTAATAAAATACGGTTCATTATACTCTATTTTTTTTGTAAATAGAGGCTGATTTTCATTAAAGAAAGACAAAGGACTCAAAGGAATAGTATCTGCATCCCATGTAAGATAATACTCCTTTGCCCATTTACTTTTAGCAAAGGCAAACTTCAGAAGTTGCTGGAAATACCATCCGACACAATTGGGCCTTCTCTCACCCTTCTTCTTCATACATTCGTGAACTATACCAAAGTTCAACTCTGGAACCAACTCATTCTCATCCAACAATTCCACATTAGGGAAAATGTGCAAATGACCTAATCGTCCAAAGTTATTCTTATTAGTCACAATATATATATTCTCACACCCAATTATAAACTTGTTTATATAAGTCACCACATGCTTTACGAAAGAGGTGTCCTTTCTTGCCACAGGTATGAGAACATCAAATTTTTTATTACTTTGTTCCATTTTTTACTATTTTATGATATACATTCATGATGGAATCTATGATAACATTCACATCATGTCGATCTTTTGATATTTCGATTTCCTTCTTACTTAACTGCTCTGCGAAAGCCTGATTTGTTCCAATCTTCTGAATGAAATAAGCTGTCTGATAAGCATCATTGGACGGAACTAATACGCCAGCTCCATTTTTCAAAAGCGTTGGAACTCCACCTACACCTTGTGCTACAACTGGCAAACCTATAAACTGTGCCTCACATACGCCATTAGGACTGTTGTCTATATAGCTAGGGTGCATATAGACATCAGAATGCAATAATCTGTCAGCCAATTGGTCTGCATTGATTGTTCCTCGGCAATACACATTAACCGCCTGGCACTTGATTCCAGTAAATCTTTCTTGCATTTGAATCTCCGATACTCCATACACATTCCATTCGAATTCTATATCAGTATTTTCCTTAAGCAGTTTAGCTGCCTTCAATATCACATCAGCACCTTTATATACAGGAGAGGATATCGTAGATGTTATCAACACCTTTTTCTTTTGTGCATGATATTGCCATTTCTTAGATTTAGTTATAGCAGGACGCAATGCTTCTGAACAGAAAAAGTATTCTGCATTTGGAGACAACAATTTGGTAACACGTCTATCCCAATCAGTTCTACCAAAGAAATAATGAGTATTCTTAAATATCTCAGCTTCTCTTTTTGCCTGACAAGGCATCCAAGAATGCCATCCGTAATAGAGATTGTAGAATTTTCTAAAGTTAAAATTGAATGATTTCAGAATAGAATATCCACTCATACCAGCCGGACAATATGCATCATATATAGGATTGATAATACCCTGAATGTGCATTACAACTGGTATATCTGTATATTTAGCTATCAAGCCAAAACAGAGTTCACTTCCCCAACAATGGATTACATCTGGCTGATAAGCATCTATCACTTTTCTGATAAGCTGGATATAATGCTCTTCTATCTTCTCTTTACGAAACTTATTGAATCTCTTTTCCCACTTAGATACATATAAGGGATAATAGTGAACTCCATCACCATCCGTAGGAGAATCATCAGAAGAATATGGAAAGGCTATAGCCAATTCCAATCCACGCTTCACGATTTCACCCTGAAGTGTACCAATCCATCCACCATCTATCATGGATTTGCGCTTATATAAAGCAGGATTACCAGACAACCATAATATTTTCATAATTATTTTTATATATTAAGATTCATTTTTCGTTTTAACTTCTCACACCTTTCAAATTCATCCTTATACGGCTGTTCTTCCGTCCAAGGACGAGCTGTTTTTAAGAAGCGAGCAGGTACCCCCCCCATAACCGTGTTCTCTGACAGAACATCCTTATTTACTAAACTCATCGCCGAGATAAAACAACCATCAGCAATCGTAACATTTTTGGCTATCACAACATTAGTTCCTATAAAGACATGATTACCAATTCTCTTTGGATTACCATCAGCGCATGAGCATCGATAAATACAACAATAATTACCAATCTTTGTGCTTCCACTTATAATGATACCACATCGGTGACCAATACGGCATCCATATCCAAGACTATTTATCGGAATATCAAAACCATTCTTTATACTCAGTTTATTATACCTCATCTTGTACCATAAAAACATGGGAATATAAAAAGGAGAGAGCTTCCGCTTGTAATCATAATACTCTAATTTTCTCATGCAACGCATGAACTTCTGTATAGGATTCGGCAAAAGTAATCTCTTAATAAAACCCTGCGGAAATACCTGTTCGTTCATTATCTCATCTGCCTTGAGATAGAACTTTAATTCTTTTCTTGATGTTATCATATATTATCTAATTCTTAAATTTCAATCTTGATTTACAATACCGAAATGTTAAATATAAGGATGCTAAAAGTCTACTCTTTCTTAGCAAAAAAAGATAACTCGTAATAATATCATATGGCTTCAAATATTTTATTTGAGTAGCTAGCTTTTTCATTTGAACAATCTCTTTTTCACATGGTAATCTACGTGGTATCCAAAATGAAGAAAATAAATTAATAGCCTCAAACAATGCAATGGAAGAATCATAATGTGACCCTAAAATTCGACTCATAATCGGTACGGCAATCGTATTTAATTGCAAATATTCTGAGCAGACATTACTAGCATGCATTGCCGAATCCTCTCTACATATATATGAATAAACTTCGGCATCAGAATATTTTATATGAATATTCTTACCTATTAATGATACATATTCTACATTAAATAATAAATCTTCTCCTATTCGAAGATTTTGATTAAATCTTAGTTCCTTAGCATAAACTGTACGATATAATTTAGCCCAAGGTGAAGAAACTATTTTATAAGCCAATAATTTCCTTAAATATTCATCTACAGTTAAATCAGGTGACAAAGAAACATCAACAGGTTCCCCGTTGCATTGGTGTCTAAAAATGAAAAGATCGCAATTAACATTATCACTAATACAAGTACTAATAAATTCTAGTGCAGACGGCAAAACAATATCATCGCTATCCACAAAAAAAATCCATTCACCAGTTGCCTTATCTATTCCTAAATTACGTGCCGAACTTACTCCACCATTTTGCTTATGAAACACTCGCACCCTACAATCTTGACTAGCATACTCATCACAAATCTTACCAGATTGATCTTGACTACCATCATCAATAAGAAGCAGTTCATAATCTAAACTATTTTGTGATAATATGCTATCAACAGTGCTGCACAGATTTTTTTCCGCATTATATACGGGTATTATTATACTAATCATTGTTCTTAAACTTTAATTTATAAAAGCCTTTAGTAACATGAATGCTACTTTACAAAAGTTTGTACCAACATCTCTTCGCATTAGTATTCAGCAACCCAATAGGCATGAGTAGTTACAAAATTAAGGATTATTTAAATCAAAGAAAAAATCCTCTGTTTTCTCATCCCATGGGTAATAACGCAACAACTTGTAAACCTTTGTCCGACACCTAATATCAGAAGGAATAATTACATCCTTATCAAAACAAAATCCAATAATAACCTCAGACAAGTTACCTTCTTTATATGGTACGAAAAACTTGATACCATCTTTGTCTTCTATCTGTATTGGGACATATCCACTATATTTGGCATAGAGTGCAATACCATCTAAGACAGATTGATCAATATACATAAAATTACCAGGAATACCAGCTCTAGTTCCGCCAGACTCTATTATATAAGCCTTAGAAAAGGCAGTGTTCATTTGCAGCTCCTTGGGGTTATAAACCACGACTGGATTACCAGTTTTCTTTGCCAATTCGCTTAAATCCGCACCTTGTGGCTTCGTATAATTTAATATATAATCATCCAATCTAATTTCATCTGCCAAATATTCTATATTATCACCAAATGCAATAACAGAACGACACCCAGGATATCCTATATCATGCTCCGCCTTACTTATAGACATATGCAATTCCACACAAGAGCGGAAAAACAAGCTTATACTCAAAATGTTATTGGGTCCTATTTTTTTTGTATAAGGATGATATACCTTAGCAATACCATCGTTTAAAATAAGATTTCTTTCTTGCGGAGAGCTATAATATAATACTGCACTATGTGCGGTCTCTAATCTATCATATATTTTCCGGCATTGCTCAACATCTAAATTCCAGTTCGTTTCTTCGAATAAAGATCCAAATCCAAGCAAATCAGACCACATACAAAAACATTTTCGAACAGTTAAAGATGGAGGATTACCTATTTTAATTGTAAGATTACTTCCCATCTCAGGAGCAGTATCTTTTAATAGTTTACTAAAATCCATATTTCAAATTACCCCCAAAATATAAATTCATCCTAAAGCTACATTTAAAAACTCTAAAGATTTCTTTCGATATTTTTCTAGTTTGACATACACCTTATCATAATCAATTAGAGACAACCGCATTACCTGAACAGAATCTTCTACGATACGATTTTCAATCCCAAAGCACTGCAATAAACTTTCTATTCTTGAAAGCCCTCTTTCTTTATTACCAACAACAACAAATTGTTTTTTAAAGAGAATAGAGAACACACAGGCGTGAAAAGAATCAGTAATAACAAATTCTGCATCATAAAATCCACGCAGCCATTTTTCAACAGAAGGTTTGATTCTCTCATTCAAAGGTTTGGTCTCATCGTTTTCATGCGGATTGGTTACCGAGAAAGCTCTTAAACATTTCTGGTTCGCAACATGCATTATCAATGCTCTGTTTTTTTCGTTTTCATCCAATATATAATTGAGTAAAGTTCCATTACTCTTAGGAGTATTTGACTTTTGAAAGAAAGTAGAATAATCTACTTCATTTAAAAGCATAGTAGGATCAAGCACATGAACAGAATCTATATCAAAATACTTTTTGCAAAGAGTAACACCATTAGTTTCTCTTACGGAAATCGCATCAAAAACCTGAAGTAAAGCTTTGCATCTCCGAGTTTGCTGGTCAGTATATTCCCAATTATCTGTACCAAATGATGCCGCATAGGACAATCGCTTGATTTTCCATTTACTAGCAAAAGAAAGAAACGCATTTTCGATTTCTTGCCATCTCCATCCTGGAACAAAATATAATGGGCGCCAGACTTGATCACTTCCAACAACGATTGCATCATAAGAATCTCCATCTAACTCTTTAAAGTTCCTTATCTCCTTTCGATGGATATAAGAATTGATAAATCTTTGAGTATTCTGTGAGACGACTGGTATAACCTTATTGTTTTGATAATACCCATAGAATATCTTTTGATTTCTTCCTAATAGTTTTTTAGCGATACGCTTTAAAAAACATTTGGGTATATCTTTAAATGGAGGAAGGGGACATTTATTTGGCGTATCAAATACTACCACCTCATGCCCCATTCTTTCCAATACTGTTTGCAAGGCATATGCCTGCAATATCCCTCCATAATTAGTATGGAGGGGTAATGTTAATATTCCTATCTTCATCGATATTATTTTAAGAAAATATACGCTCAGCATGCTCCCTGCCACAAGCAGAAAAGTAGCTTAATAAATAGCCCGTGGCATTAGATAGCCAAGGGGCTCAAAAAGCTATTGTTATACAAGAATTAACTGAGTGTCGTTTTCAATCTACTAGTACACTCTTAAACGATACTTACTGAGAGAATCGTTTTCTCAATGTCGTTGACGGCATTGTAACATACCGTCACTACTGAAATCTTTGGTTGTATCATTTTATTTATCTATTTATTCTATCTTCATAAGAGTCCCATATAAATCGTACAATTGTCATACTTGTTCCAACTGCCAATTGAGCATGTCGTTCCTGCAAACCTACATATCGAGAGTCCTTACCATGACCTGTGCCGTAATTATTGCGAAGTTCTGCCAAGTTTTGTAATATAGCTTTCAAATTTCCCAATATAGCCTTTATCGCCTTAGCATCGGGTATGTTATCAGGAATTTGCTTTGGTGTAATCCTTATAAACCTAAGCGTTTCATCTAACAATTGATTTAAGTTCCACTTTGTATCAATTGCTATACCGTTATCTAACAAGATTGTTTTGCAACAACTTTCCACCAGTTCCTTAGCCTTTCCAATAGCATCTGTAGGATTATCATGCTGGAGTTTCAGCATTTGCTCCAATTCCTGTGATATATAATCATTTGAGAAGCGCTTTGCCAGATTCTCCTTAGTCACTTCCACTAAAACATTTGCACCTTGCTCTCTTTCTAGAATCTTCTTACACTGTTTATAAATACGTTCATATGCTCCACCTGATGCTGTCTCGTTCTCAAAAGCATATACAGAGGTTTCGTAGTGCAACATCAAATCAGCAAACAGCTTAATAACATTACTTTCTGGAGCTTCCGCTATATAAGCCATTAACGACTTGCCTTTTGAAAGATGATATTTGGAGCACAACTGTACCCCAATACTAGAAAGAGTAAAGGCATCAAAATCTGCTGTTGAAAAATCAAGTACATAGCCACAACGATTAAACAACTGTGCAAACAATCCTTTTTCAATTTGTGAAATCATACTCTATCATTAAAATTTTTAACTACAATATAAGAGCTTTATACTAATCGTTTTTTATCCCCCTTGCATCTTTTAAATGCTGATGTAATGGCATTGGCTAATTTATAGTATGATACTTTTTGAATCGTAGAGAAACCAGAATTTTCAATACTATAAGTTCTCATAAGCTAATATTTTAAATGAGGTACTCGACATTAGGGTACGTTTGATTAACGACAGAGAGAATCGTTTTCTCAATGTCGTTGACGGCATTGTAACATACCGTCACTTCTGAAATCTTTGGTTGTATCATTGTCTTACCTCCTCGTTTTTAGAATTGTCAAAATACTCATTTATTTCATTCAATAAACTCTTAAGACCATCCATATTATCCTTTGAAGCTAAATCCGATTTAATCTTTGCGATAAGCTGTTCTTTCGTACCAAATGCTTTTTCATCATAATGAGTTACTACCGAATTAAGTAGACTGCCATCAACTACATCAACAGCTATTTTGTCGGCTTTAAAAACACATAGCGCAATTAAATATCCATAACAATAATTGTAATCATCAGACTGCTTGCTTAAAACGACTCCAGGCAATGGACGTTTTGTTCTAAAGGCTAGTGCACAAGAATACAAAACAAAATTTCCTAACAAAGAATTCCTTGCTAAATAATCAGATTTACTATCAGACTTATCAGGAGAAGCCAAGGCCTCTTTAGCCACTAAATGACTAAATGTCTCCTTTATATCCGCTTGACCTTCCTTCACTGTTGCAACGCCCGATTTGATTTCATCTACCTTCTTATGCAGTTTATCTTCCAACTCAGAAAAGTTATTCAGCTGCTTAGTTATATTTCGCTCTATATCACGAACTCCATTCAGTTGGTCAGAAGAAGAATTACCTGACTGGATGGAATACACAATAGAAACTACAGCCAACACTATTGAAGTTATAGTTGATGCAAATGAAAAATTGTCGAATGCATATCTTGATATTCCAAAAGGTATATGCAAAATTAGTACTACAATAATCAGAACTGCTATCAACAATACGTAATAAAGGTGATGAATATTGACTTTCATAACCCCACTATTATGTTCTTTACTGTCCATAACTACAAATTATTATTCAACCATTTAGAAACTTCATCAGACAATCCATACCATGCAGCTGGAGCAGAAATTGCACCAACAAACAGCTTATCGTTAGAGTCCAAAGCTTGTTTAAACTTATCTCTCAACTCTGTATGGCTCAAACTACTTTTTACAATAAAAGCAGAATAACCTATTTTTGCCCAAGCATATTCTGACTTAATTAATTCTATTAACTTATTGTATCTTTGACCAGGTTCAGCCAGGTCGTATGTCACTATATATGTTTGCATTGACATTTAAATTTAAAATTCATATCATTACTTTATCTAATTCTTGAAAAATCAAAATGGATTTATAAAATTTACTTTGAATATCATTAAAAGACATCGTACTCATAGAACCATGTGCAAAATTATTTCTTGCTTTACTAATGTCCGACAATGAGTTGGTACTTACAGATTTTATCAGATTTTCTATGCAAGAAACTACATTATAACAAACTGTACCAACAGTTATCTTTGGTTGATCATTTACATTCATAATTCACAAACTTATCAATTTTCATAATATAATCTTCAGCCTTACATAATGGACTATTTAACGATGCTGCACTCTGTTTCAAAGCCGTAACAATATCTTCTTTCGACATCTTATCAGTAAATATAATATCCGAAATTATATATTTATCATTACCATCTAAACGTGCAAACAACAGTCCTGCGGCTCGACAAGCAATATAAAAACCGAAATCATACTGAAGCGTAGAATTCAGATCAACTTTTTCACAATATTCAGCCAAGCTTACCATCTTATTACTTTTTGAAGCAGTAAATAAAAGATAAAGAAGGCATAAACCAACAAAAGAACTCCCCTCTAGAAACTGTTTAAAATAAGCCTCTAAATTAATAGAAGTTACATCCTCTTTTATTACTTTTTCGCTCGATAAATTTTGCTGACTTGCAAAAGAACGCAATACTTCATTACTTTCTCTGATATGTTCATCTACATTGCATAATTGAGTTTTAAGTTCAGGCAACAAGCCATTCATCACTTCAATATTGTTTTGCAACTGTCTTATAGTATCTCCCAAAGAGATTATAGATTTTTTTATAGAATCTGGTATATCTTTAATCACCTCATAAAGATCACGAATCTTATGAATCATACTAGACAAAGAGTCATTAGACAACACTGTTATAAATATCGCCAATACAGACAATATAATAGATGCCAATGTTCCTGCGAAACTAATCGTCTTTACTAAATCTTCATTTCCATAAAAATAATAGGAAAATGTAGAAATTAAAGCTAATACTAAAATAAATATCACATAACGATAATGAAGATTATTGTTCTTCATATTATTATCACTATTATTACTCATAATTCAATTTTTAATAAATTACTTATACTTATAACACAACCCTATAGTACCATCCGTAGAGCCACCATCAATGATGATGTACTCAATGTTAGGGTACGTTTGATTAATGACATAGAGAATCGTTTTCTCTATGTCGTTGACGGCATTATAACATACCGTCACTACTGAAATCTTTGGTTGTATCATTGTTATAAATTTAATAACATAAACACACTGCCCAGTTGTTCCGGCAGCTTCTACTGCCAGAACAACCTCGGGATTTATCGAGTTCTAAAAAATAATCTTAACTATCTATTGTATGTTTCGTATGGTATCATTGAAGGGCTCACACGGATCTTAAGGATTCTATCACAAACCTTTCGAAGCTCGTCTTGTAGCCACCGTCCATCGGGCAGGGATCGTCGGGGTAGGACTTGTGATACTCCTCTTCCATGTTGTCAAGATAGTCCATTATCAGCATCACCTGGTCTTTGGTGCAGTGATGCTTCTTCAGCGAAGAACGAAGCAGGCAGTAGGACTGGGTATGACTGGCATAACCCTCTTAGACATGCTTGACTGAATTCTCATTCATGTGACCAGCCACCTTTAAGGTGCGTACCACATTGCTACTGCCGCCGAGGATGGTATCCGTCAAAGCGCGCAGTGCCTTTTTGGTTTTTGTAAATCGTGTCATCTCTTAATATATTTAAAAAATTTGAATATCTTTTGTTAAGCTATTATAAATTCATCGCCTTTTTGTACCTATATATGTAGGTACAGGATTCTTGGCGGTCTCAACCTTTTTTCTTAAATTCGCAGCAGCTTTCAAGAACGAGGGCTGAAGCAATCTTAAGTTGCCGATTGGTGAACAGCGGGGTGAACACTTGCCCCAAGCATTCACCTTTTCGGCTCAGGGGTGAACCCTAGTAAAAAGAACTTTGTATATACAGCGCATGCTAGAAATATAAGAGTCTCTATTATAATGGGTTATATAGTGTTTTTAACACATTATTAACGCTAAAGGTTGGCATCGGGGTTCACCCTTCACCGACTTCATCGCCAAGTGTTCACCCACACTCTTAGTTAGAGAACGTTGCAAACAACAGATTAGTACATTAACAACTGATAATTTTAAAAAATGGAAAAAGACCCTAACAACAGCATGAATGGGACAGCTACGATGCCATCGTACTTCCCTTGTATCAAATCTTCGGAGAGCCATCCACTCGCCGACTGGTTGT